>OLRO01000023.1_pt1 | contig 171345 bp, 102 predicted proteins | sample 1673131 | NCBI WGS metagenome assembly OLRO01 (sample SAMEA3136757, study PRJEB25190) | human gut metagenome | biome: human gut; feature: human-associated habitat; material: faeces | place: Austria | collected 2013 | reverse complement strand
AATGCAAACCGAGCGCAGGATAAAATAAACACAGACTTATTTTTACGGGCGAGTAAAGCGGAGTCTTATGTTAAGACGAAGCGATACGAAGCACGGAAAAGATAAGTATGCGCTTATTTTTCATGCCGAGGTGCAGCCTAACTTATTCAAAGTTAATGCAAACCGAGCGCAGGATAAAATAAACACAGACTTATTTTTACGGGCGAGTATAGCAGAGTCTTATAATGATAAGACGCTATACGAATCACGGAAAACCCTCATTATGCCATTCCACGGTTTAATTAACGCACGTTAAAGTTGTTAATGTATAATATTTTATTCTGCTTTACCGCTCCTTTCAACTATCTTTGCGGTCGCAAAACAGACACAGGTATAAAAGATTGTTCAGACTGACATAATTCATTATTTTAATAAAGCGACATACTGACATGAAGAAAGTATTATTTGCAATATGCATGACCGCGTTCCTCGCCTCGTGCGCGACAAGCGGTAAAATAAGGTCCATATCAGCACTCGCAGGCGAATGGAACATCACCGAAGTGGAAGGCAAGGCTGTCGGAGCAGGCAATGACGGCAACGCACCGTTCATCGGTTTCGACACGAAAGAGAACCGCGTGTACGGCAGCACAGGATGTAACCGCCTCACAGGAGCGCTCAACGCCAACGTGGAGACAGGCACGATAGACTTCGGGGCACTGGGAAGCACACGTATGATGTGCGCTGACATGAAGACCGAACAGGCTGTGCTCGGAGCTCTCGGCAAGGTTTCTACGTTCAGCATGCAGAAGAAGGGCGTGCTCGAATTCAAGGACAGCACAGGCAAGACAGTAATGACACTGAAGCACAAGTAAACAAAACATACACAAACCACATTTTCATAAGGCAGGAAGAGCACCCTCACGCACGGCTGCAAACGCACGGCACGGGATGCGCTTCCTGCCTTTCCGTTTTACATGAAAGCCTGAAACGCGCGACAATCCCGAATCGGTCATCAGACTTCCATTCTTATTTCGTGCTGCTGTCAGCCGGATTGTATCATGCTTTATCGAAGATGTAGCGGGCTACATCGGGAAAAAGCAGGATGCAAGATGACGGCAGCAGTGCGGAAGAAGGATGAAGAGCTGACAATAAACCTTAAATGTATAATCGGCGTTCTGATGACCGATTCGGGATTATATTGTTTACAGTTTCCATTCCGCGCATTCCGCACAGACGCGCTAGCCCCGCCTATGTCATGAAAAAGCCGTCACCGTGTGTCGTAAGACACCGTCCGCGCGTGCAGAAACAAAAAACACGCGGTGCCTCCTTTTGATGGAGAGCAGCGCGTGTCATACCAAATTTGAATACAGTCTGTCTGTTTTCCACAACCGTATCAATCCTCCACCGGAGAGAAGTCGTCCTTACCTACTCCGCAGAGCGGGCATACCCAATCGTCGGGTATATCCTCAAACGCTGTTCCGGGAGCTATGCCGCTGTCTGGATCGCCCACTTCCGGGTCGTATACATATCCACATGTCTCACATACATACTTTTTCATAATTTTCTTTTCTGTTAATCTGTTACTGCGACAACGGCGTCATTCGTTGGCGACGCCCGCACTCGCAAAGATAGACATTTATCGAACACAGCCACATCAAGCACTCTATTTTTTGTATATTTTAACAACACGGGAGGTCTTTTGTGATATTATTGCGCCTTTATCGTCAAACTCCCGTCTGTTTTAACGTGCATTTTGCCGTACCGCACCATTCCGGCAGAGCACGGAAGAGGGTCTGTTCCGGTATGATATAAAAACGTTCTGAATAACTCCAGGCATACGTATAAAGTTATTGTTCGTATTGTCGGTTAATTTCAAAACAGTTTTGTAATAATTGCATTTTTCTTATCTTTGCACCTGAAAAACGGAACTCCGGAAACAGAAAGCAAGCTTTCTTTCCACCCGTTTGCTCTATATAAAAAACACACACACATAATTCATCACGATACACTCATGCTTATAACAAAAAGAAACGGGACAGAGGAGTCCTATAACAGGGAAAAGATAGCTGTCGCAATAAAGAAAAGCTTCGCCAGCACAGGGCGGGACGCCGTTGAGGAAACAATACGTGAAATGGTCGGTAAGGTGGAGACCTTCGTACTGGCAGACGCCAACAACCGCAACGTGGAGCGCATACAGGACGAGGTGGAACGCTGTCTGATGGAACACGGGTTCTACACTGAAGCCAAGAACTACATCCTTTACCGCTGGCAACGCACCGAACGCAGGAAGGCACTCAATGATATCGTCACAGGAACAGGGAAGCCGCTGATGGCTGAAACGCTTAAGGAGATACAGGAGGACTTTACCGGAAAGGAGTACAGCCTGACGGTTCTTGCAAAGAAGTTCGCTGACATCTGCAAGCCGGGAATGACTCCGGACGAGCGTCTCTCCGCCCTTATCAAGGCAGCGGTGGAGCTTACCACGCAGGAGGCACCCGACTGGGAGTTCATCGCTGCACGCCTTCTTAACTTCCGGCTTGCCGAGAAGCGCGCGGCGGTTTCGGGCAAACAGTCATTCTATGAGAAGCTTGTCTATCTCACTGAAGAGGGTCTGTACGGAAGCTATATACTTGAGTCATATTCTCGGGAGGAAATAGACGAGGCGGCGGGATTCATATGTCCCGAACGCGACAAGCTTCTGAACTACTCCGGACTCGACCTTCTTGCCCGTCGATATCTCATCCATACACACTCCCACGAGCCCCTTGAGTCGGTGCAGGAGATGTATCTTGGCATTGCGCTTCACCTCGCGATGCCGGAGAAAACCGACCGCATGCTATGGGTGAGAAGGTTCTACGACATGCTGAGCAGGCTCGAAGTGACCATGGCTACGCCCACCCTCTCCAACGCACGCAAGCCCTACCATCAGCTGTCAAGCTGTTTCATCGACACCGTGCCCGACACTCTTGAGGGCATATACCGCAGCATAGACAACTTCGCAATGGTGAGCAAGTTCGGTGGCGGAATGGGTATGTACTTCGGAAAGGTGCGTGCCGCAGGTGGCAACATAAGAGGTTTCAAGGGCGTGGCAGGCGGAGTGATAAGGTGGATGAGGCTCGTCAACGACACCGCCGTAGCCGTAGACCAGCTCGGAATGCGCCAGGGAGCGGTGGCGGTGTATCTCGACGTGTGGCACAAAGACCTGCCTGAGTTCCTCCAGCTGCGCACAAACAACGGCGACGACCGCATGAAGGCGCACGACATATTCCCCGCCGTATGCTATCCGGACCTCTTCTGGAGGATGGCGAAGGAGGACCTCAACAAGCCGTGGCACCTTTTCTGCCCGCACGAGATAATGACTTTAAAGGGCTATTGTCTGGAAGATTACTACGGTGAGGAGTGGGAAAAGAGATATCTTGACTGCGTGAACGACCCGCGCCTTTCACGACGCACGATAAGCATAAAGGACATTGTGAGACTCGTGCTGAGGTCGGCTGTGGAGACGGGAACGCCATTCACGTTCAACCGCGACACCGTGAACCGCGCCAACCCCAACGCTCACCGGGGCATGATATACTGCTCGAACCTCTGCACGGAGATAGCGCAGAACATGTCGGCGATAGAACATCTGTCCACCGAGATACGTACGACAGACGGCGACACGGTGGTGGTGGACACCGTAAAACCGGGTGATTTCGTGGTGTGCAACCTCGCCAGCCTCTCTCTCGGACACCTTCCTCTGGAGGACGAGACGCAGATGAGGGAGAAGGTGGCTACCGTTGTGCGCGCTCTCGACAATGTGATAGACCTGAACTTCTATCCCGTGCCCTACGCCAAGATAACCAACCGCCACTACCGGAGCATAGGTCTCGGTGTGAGCGGCTATCATCATGCGCTTGCCATACGGGGCATACGATGGGAGAGCGACGAGCATCTGGCGTTCATGGACGAGGTGTTCGAGCGCATCAACTACGCCGCCATAGAGGCGAGCGCGGAGCTTGCCCGGGAGAAAGGAAGGTACGACTACTTCGAGGGAAGCGACTGGCAAACAGGCGACTATTTCGTGAAACGCGGATACACTTCAGACCGTTGGAAGAGTCTTTCCGCCAAGGTGGCTGACTGCGGCATGCGCAACGCCTACCTCCTCGCGGTAGCCCCGACAAGCAGCACGAGCATCATTGCAGGCACGACGGCGGGCACCGACCCTGTGATGAAACGTTTCTTCCTCGAAGAGAAGAAGGGTGTGATGTTCCCGAGGGTGGCTCCTGCACTGTCTGACAAGACTTTCTGGACATACAAGGGGGCTTACCTCATAGACCAGACATGGAGCGTGCGCGCCGCAGGAGTGCGACAGAGACACATCGACCAGGCACAGAGCCTCAACCTCTACATCACCAACGACTACACCATGAGGCAGGTGCTCAACCTCTACACACTTGCCTGGGAGTGCGGGGTGAAGACCATCTACTACGTACGCAGCAAGTCGCTGGAGGTGGAAGAGTGCGAGAGCTGCGCGTCATGACGGGTGAGGTGAACAGGCTTTTCATATGAAAGCATATCTCATTATATATGAGAATATATGTCAATACAGATATAATTGAATCACGGCATACATGACAGTACGCCTTGCTTCAAATTGGAAAAAACAGCAAAAAACATAAACAGACACAGAACAACACACACAAATGGAGACAAAAAGACTCAAACGCAACGCCCTGTTCAATCCTTCGGGCGACACGGAGATACGCCTGAGGAAGATGATTGGCGGCAACACGACAAACCTGAACGACTTCAACAACATGCGCTACAAATGGGTGTCAGACTGGTACAGGCAGGCTATGAACAACTTCTGGATACCGGAAGAGATAAACCTTTCGCAGGATGTGAAGGACTATCCGAGGCTCGACAACGCCGAAAGGGAGGCTTACGACAAGATACTGAGCTTCCTCGTGTTCCTCGACTCGCTGCAAAGCAACAACCTGCCTACCATAAGCGAGTATGTGACAGCCAACGAGGTGAACCTCTGCCTGCACATCCAGGCGTTCCAGGAATGCGTGCACAGCCAGAGCTACAGCTACATGCTCGACAGCATATGCAGCCCCGAGAAGCGCAACGAGATACTGTATCAGTGGAAGACAGACGAGCATCTGCTGAGAAGAAACACCTTCATAGGCAACTGCTACAACGAGTTTCAGGAATGCCAGAACGGCTTCACGCTGATGAAGACTCTCATCGCCAACTACATTCTCGAGGGCATATACTTCTACAGCGGGTTCATGTTCTTCTACAATCTGAGCCGTAACGGGAAGATGCCGGGGTCAGCTCAGGAGATACGTTACATCAACCGCGACGAGAACACTCACCTGTGGCTGTTCCGCAACATCATACTTGAACTGAAGAAGGAGGAGCCGGAGCTCTTCACTCCCGACAAGGTGGAGACTTACAAAGCTATGATGACGGAAGGGGTGGAACAGGAGACCGCATGGGGCGAATATGTCATTGGAGACAACATACAAGGGCTTAACAGACAGCTCATACGCGATTATATACGCTATCTGGGCAACCTCCGGTGGAGCAGCCTGGGCTACGGCACGCTGTTTGAGGACAACCTGAAAGAGCCTGAGAGCATGCAGTGGGTGTCGCAATATTCCAACGCGAACATGGTGAAGACCGACTTCTTCGAGGCGAAAAGCACGGCTTACGCCAAGAGCACCGCGCTGGAGGACGACCTGTAAAGCGCGCCCTGACCGTAAACGGCAGCCCACACACACAAGAACACACCCGAAACGGCAGCCAAGCCGTTTCGGGTGTGTCGCGTTATTACCGTATTTTCAACATTCCGCCGCTGCCACGACACGATGCGTGAGGCAGTCTCCGGGCTGTCATACAACAAAGTCGGGGAAGAGCGTCCCTGCCCAGTCGTCATAGAACGACGTGCCGAGGCGCAGGCTTAAGATGTCATACGTGACGCAGAACTTAAGGTTGTCCTGCCGCTCGTATGCCATGAACTCCTTACCGAACGACGCGAGCATCTTCGCGGAATCGCTCTCTGGAGAGGCGGCGCACTGAGCCTTGACATATCTGAGACACAGCAACGGGTCGAACTCCTTGTCCAGACACGCGCGGTATTTGTCCGCAGCCGCACGCACGAGCTGCCCCACCTCCTCACGGCTTGCGCCACAGCTGAGGTCTATCGCAGCCCGCGCCGCGCTCCAGTCTCCGTTGTCGGGGAACATCTTCTCGCCTTTCGCGGCAAGTGCCTTTGCCTCATCCATCCTGCGCGTAGCCGCATAGGCTTCCAGCAACCGCCACATATCGCTCTCTGAGAGGGATGCGTCAGCAGCACCCGAACCAAGCGACGAGATGCGTGCGAGACAGTCTTTGTATGTGGCGGAAGCGCATACTCTACCGCCTGTCATGCCGTCATCCGCATACAGGAACGACTCCATGAAACAGCGTACTGCCTTCTGACGGCTGAAATCCTTTATGGCAAACTCCACCATCCGGGTGTGTGGCAGACGTCCGGAAGCCTCTCCCTGCCTGTTGGCACGCAGGTCGGCAAGAGCCTCGTCCTTCATTCCGAGCAGACACTTCAGATTGAGCAGGAACGACGTGCGCGCAATGTCACCTGCCTTCCGGGGCTCACGCTCACAGTCGGAAAGCGACTCTCCCAGCAGCCGCATGCCCTCACCGTTCTCTCCCATCTTCAGCATCGCCATGGCTCTCATGTATTTCCATTCGCCCTGAAGCCCGCTGAACGCAAGCGCGCGGGCAGCTACGTCTCCGGCTCTGTCATACTGCCGCATGTCCATAAACCGCCGATAGAGACTGTAGCACAGCGTGTCGTTACGCTCTACGCCATTGAGCAGCCCGGCGAGTCTGTCCGCCTCGCGCTCACACTCCGCGTAAGTCGGCACGCCACCTTGCTTTCCGTCCGACCGCACACCGTACTCACCGCCTGCGGCAAGTCCTGTCAAAGGGTCGTCCGCAAGTATCCGGAAGCTGATGTTTCCACCCTGCGCACCATGCGCCATGCCTGTCATGCCGCATAGAAAGAGTGCGGTGCAAATCTGCAATAAACCTGTTTTTGCTTTACATTTCATCTGTTACGTATTAATTAAAGTTGATGTTTACGTAATAATAGTACGATGTAAAAATGTCCTACAATATCAAATCGGTTTATGAGTAGATGTTCAAAATTAACCGATATGACAATATTAATCATATGTTATCTATATCTTTGCCTCATCCTGTGCGCTCTTCAGGTCTTCATTCCAAAGTCTCATCGGCCGTGTAGCCCGCTACACTCCCTCTTCGGACTTTGAAATGCAGCTCCTGAACAGCACCAAATATGATGGCAATTAATTCTGAACATCTACTCAGAAAAGTATCAGAATGAAACATGACACGGCATGGTTGCCGGTTTCATCTTTAATAACGGAGCGGCGACTGTTTTATTATGCATAGCTTGGATGTTTTTTCCTCCCATGTGGACCGGTTGTCGTCATGAGGCGATATTTGCCCACCGGCACGAATGAAAGAAAGCGTCCGGTTTATATTGACAGTCTTCACATATCCGCACCATATTGTAGAGATTGTGAGAAAAACAGTATAACGTCAACTCGCTGAGAATCGCGCACAGACCAACACGACACGCCCCGCCACCGTATACGCGAATTTTGAAGCGATGAAATCAAACATTTCATATCAGCATATTCAAAAACCCGCCACATAACACGTCGGTTTTGAAGAGACAGCATAAACCGTTGTATACCAGCATATTGAAAGAACCGCCACCGCATCCGTCCGTTCCCGACGCGCGAAAAAGCCTTTCCCACGCTGCGAAAAAGCCCGTATCACATCCTCACAAAGCCTTTTCCGCACGCCCATAAAGCCTTTTCCGTACACCCATAAAGCCTTTCCAATGCACCATAAAACCTTTTCCGTACATCTGTACAGGCTATCCCGCATCATATAACACCATGCGTGAGTTATTCACACACCGTAAAAAACACCATAGAAGAGCACAAATACGGACATTCATATGATTTTTAAGGTATAAAAGACAACACATGTCATAACACCCCCAAGCCACAACATCCCAAATAAAACACCTTCACGCCTCCCCCATTCCTATTTTACGAAAAAATAATGTCAAGATTTTTTACTTTCCGTCCCCTACACATCACGCCGCAACCAGAGCACCCCACGCACCCCACTCCACCACATCAAACCAACGGTGTCCGCCCAGTAGAGACGCAAAATCTTGCGTCTCCCGTCCAGCCAATGCCAATACACCCATTCAGTAATCCACTGACAATAGCAGCATATCCCCCCTGTAGAGACGCAAAATCTTGCGTCTCCCGTCCAGCCAATGCCAATACACCCATCCAATAATCCGCTGGCAATAACAGCATATACCACCAGTAGAGACGCAAAATCTTGCGTCTCACGTCCTACCAACGCCAATACACCTATTCAATAAACCGCTGACAATAGCAGCATATAACCCCTTGTGAGACGCAAAATCTTGCGTCTCTACTTTTGCAAACAGCGGAGTTTTTAATGAATCAGACATGTTAAGGCACGTCATACAGTGTCCAAACTTGACGTAATCCAATGTCTTCTGATTATTGTTCCCGTTTTGTGAAACACAACAGAAGTATTATTCCAATCGTAATCATCCTAACATTGATGTGCTGTTTTCAAAAACATTGCCAGTGAGAGCAATGAAAGCTTGTTCTCAAATTGTCTAGCGCAGCTTGTTTTATTGCTAAAAAAACACAACAGCATCTACCGTTTCACTTATTTATTTATATATTTGCATAATATAGGATGCGCCTCGGTGACATCAATATCGGTAAAACCCGGTTTTCCTGTATTGCCGCCGCACCCGCCTTTCATTACATTTACATAAATCATTACGGATATGAAAACAATGCTCACAATATTATTCATGTCAGTAATATGCGGCAATCCGGTCACCGCACAGACGGCTGGCGTCACTGTGACGGACACAGCCTGTGACACACTGAAAACGGAGAATGATGACAGTAAGGCAAAGGCGGATGCCTGCCGGCGCATTTTCATTGACCGTGGAATGGTGAGACGTGACACCACAGTGCGCAGAATAATTGACAGAAAGGCGTTCACATTAAAGAGATACGACTCCTTCCGCGAAAAGATGAAAGAGCCGTGGCTCGGCGGATTGTTGAAGGACATACTGTTCAGATAGGACTACTACAACCTGGCGTCAGCCAAGTAGAGACGCAAAATCTTGCGTCTCCCATCCTACCCATGCCAATACACCCATTCAATAATCCGCTGACAATAGCAGCATATAACCCCTTGTGAGACGCAAAATCTTGCGTCTCTACTTTTGCAAACAGCGAATATCATCCATGAAAATATCAATAATACTCAACGGCGACAGCCAAGTAGAGACGCAAAATCTTGCGTCTCACAAGCAACCCATGCCAATACACCCATTCAATAAACCGCTGGCAATAACAGCATATACCCCCTCGTGAGACGCAAAATCTTGCGTCTCTACTTTTAGGACGGCAAATATCATCCATGAAATCTGCCGCCTCGGCACTCATATGAGCACCGGACGGTAGAAGTCAGCGTTGTATCTCGTGAGTATATCCATAGGAAGGAACGTGTCGCGTTGTACGGGAGGGACATGGTATATAAGGTGGTTTATCACTGTCTGGGCGCACAGCGAGAGGATGTTCTCGGTGTGCTGGGTGATGAGAAACTTCACCGTGCCGTCCTCGAGCGCGCCTACATTGCGCGGCAGATGGTCGAACCCGATGAGCACCGTACTGCTTTCGCGCCCCTCCTGTTTGAGATATTCGGCAATGAGATGCACGCGCGAGTTGAACGTTATGATGTGTCTCACGTCAGGATGAGCCACGAAGAAGCTGCGGAGCACGGTGCGGTTGTACTCCCGGTCGTAAGGATGTATGTAGAGATGTATAAGCTCCGTATGCGGCGCATGTTCCTCAAGATACTGTCTGAAACCCGCATAACGGCTCTCGGCGGAGTTGTTCGGGCTCTCCATGTCCTTGTGTATGCGGAACACCGCTATCTTGTCCGCGCTGCACCTGTCTGTGAGCAGGTGAGCCGCCAGATAACCGCTGCGCATCATGTGCATGCCGAAGTAGGCGATATAGGTGCAGTCCGGCAGGCACGAGTCTATCAGGAGGCAGGGTATGTCGCGCGCGTGCAGCTCGTCCATGATGGCACGGGCGCGGCTCTGGAACGTCGGAGCCATCACCACGGCGTCGGGACGCTGCTCCATCACACGGGCGAAGCACTCGTCCATAGACCGCTCGGAGAACAGGTCGTACTTGAACAGCTGTATGCTTATGCGGAACGGTTCAGCCTTCTTCTGAGCCGCCGTTATGCCCTTGGCTACAAGGTCCCAGTATTCGCCGGGAGCGTATTCGGGAATCATGCACACCATGACATACCTCTTCTGCGAGGCAAGCAGCGACGCATGCATGTTGGGTTTGTAGCCTATCTGCCGCGCTATCCTCATCACCTTCTCACGACTTGCCTCCGACACTTCGCCCCGGTTGTGCAGCACGCGGTCCACCGTGCCCTTCGACACACCGGCAAGTGTGGCAATGTCTTTTACCGTTATGCGTTTCTCTTCATTCATTACAGAAGCGTTTTGATGCTTTTTTCGTCAAGCCCTACAAATATAGCACATAATTGTCATATATAACGTCAAAAGTCCGAAGATGTTTCATTTTAAAGTCAATAAAGCCCGATATGCGGTCATACTCCACACCTGTTGCGTGCATATATTGGTATGGGCTGACCGTAGATGAGGATATAATCAAGTCCGATATTCGCTACCGCTAAAGTAGAGACGCAAAATCTTGCGTCTCACAAGGGGGTATATGCATTGTTGTCGACATACTATTGCGTGCGCAAGTCGGTATGGGTTGCTCGTGAGACGCAAGATTTTGCGTCTCTACAAGGGAGATATGCATTTGTTGGCAGAACATTATTGCGCGGCGCAATAAGTCATGCCGACTTCCACCTTTCCTTATAAAGCCAGCCATATATTTTACAGAAGAGAAACGAAAACTGTATCGCGGCAACTCTGAAAAGGAGCGGAGAGTCGTTAATAAAACAAGGAAACCGCATTGGAGGCTATTCCATAGCCCGGTAACAAAGCCTCCGCCACCCGACGGACGGGTGCCGATGGCATATCGGGAACAGCTCTTTTCCGTGCACGGGCACGCAGGGCGCACCACAAGGATGTATTCTGACGTATCGGGATACGGACGGGAACTGTGCGCAATCATGTATATATCACATTATCAATGCATTACCGCATAGACACACCCAATTTCCTTACGCACCGCAGGCATGCGACAACGGCATTACGGGAAATATTAAAGTTATTTAAAATAGAATAATCGTGCACGAACACGGAGAATTATATTTATATTTGCCGACGCTAAGTTTATTTACCACATAACAATCAGTAAATGTTCATAGACAACGACTTCATGCTGACAAACGACGCCGCGCGCGAGCTCTATCACACAGCGGCGGAGCATCAGCCCATAATAGACTACCACTGCCATCTCGACCCCAAGATGATTGCGGAGAACCATCAGTTTGACAATCTTGCCGAGATATGGCTCGGAGGCGACCACTACAAATGGCGCGCCATGCGCGGAAACGGCATAGACGAGGAATACATCACGGGCGGAAAGAGCGACTATGAGAAATTCGAGAAGTGGGCGGAGACCGTCCCCTACACCATGCGCAACCCGCTGTATCACTGGACGCACATGGAGCTGAGCCGTGTGTTCGGCATCGACACCATACTGAAGCCGTCAACGGCGCGCGAGATATACGACGCATGCACCGCCATGCTGCGCACAGAGGAGTTCCGCGTGCAGAACATACTGAGGCGATTCCGCGTGGAGGTGGTGTGCACGACGGACGACCCGGCTGACTCGCTGGAGCATCACGCCCGGCTGAAAAGCCATCCCATAGGCACACGGGTGTATCCCGCATGGCGCCCCGACAAGGCGCTGGGCATAGACTGTCCGGCTGCGTACAGGGCATACATGGAGAGGCTCGGAGAGGCTGCCGGGATGGTGATACGCTCATACACCGACCTGATAGAGGCTCTGCGCAGACGCCACGACTTCTTCGCCACGCTCGGATGCAGGGTGTCAGACCATGGCATGGACAACTTCTACGCCGACGACTACACCGAGGCGGAGGTGAGCCGCGTGTTCGCGAAGGTGATGGACGGCAAGACACCGGACTCCGGAGAGACATCAATGTTCAGAAGCGCGCTGCTACACCAGCTGGCGATAATGGACTGGGAGAAAGGCTGGGCACAGCAATATCACATAAGCGTAGTGCGCAACAGCTCCACCCGCATGTACCGCAAGCTCGGACCGGACACAGGGTTCGACGCCATCATGGAGGTGAACTGCTCGGTTGCCGGACACCGCTTCTTCGACCGTCTCGACCGCGAGGGGAAACTCACGAAGACCATACTCTACAGTCTTAATCCGAAAGACAACGAGGTGCTCACCACCCTTGCCTACACCTACAACGACTCGACGGTGGCAGGAAAGATGCAGCTGGGTTCGGGATGGTGGTTCCTCGACCAGGAGGACGGCATGCGCAGGCAGATGAACACACTCTCGGCTATGGGACTGCTGAGCCGCTTCGTGGGCATGCTCACCGACTCGAGAAGCTTCCTGTCTTATCCCCGCCACGAGTATTTCCGCCGCATCCTGTGCGACCTCATAGGCGAGGACATAGAGGCGGGAAAGCTTCCGCGGAGCGAAATGGACTTCATCCGGCAGATGGTGGCAGACATTTCGTACAACAACGCAAAACGTTATTTCAACTTCTGAACATACATATATAAACACAGACACATATGGCAAAGATTGTGACTTTCGGAGAGATAATGCTGCGTCTCGCCACTCCGGGATACCTGAGGTTCGGTCAGACAGACCTGCTGAGCGCCACTTTCGGAGGCGGAGAGGCTAATGTGGCGGTGTCGCTGGCAAACTATGGCATGGACGTGGAGTTCGTCACACGCCTGCCCGAAAACGACATAGCGCAGGCATGCGTAAGAGACCTGCGCAAGCACGGGGTGAAGACAGACAACATAATATACGGCGGCACGCGCATGGGAATATATTTTCTGGAGACAGGCGCGGTGGCGAGAGCGAGCAAGGTGGTTTATGACAGGGCTCACTCCGCCGTGTCTGAGATAGAGCCGGGAATGATAGACTGGGACAAGGTGATGGAAGGCGCGGAGTGGTTTCACTGGACCGGCATAACGCCTGCCGTCAGTCAGGGCGCGGCTGACGTTTGTCTGGAGGCTATAAAAGAGGCAAACAGACGGGGAATGACCGTGTCGTGCGACCTTAACTACAGGAAAAACCTGTGGAAATACGGCAAGACGGCGGCTCAGGTGATGCCCGCGCTGGTGGAAGGATGCGACGTGATACTCGGCAACGAGGAGGACGCCGAGAAGGTGTTCGGCATAAAGCCGGAGGGCTTCGACGCCACTGCGACAGACGGTGACGTGCGCGCGGACGAGTTCGAGAGCGTGTGCGAGCAGCTCATGCGGCGTTTTCCGAGAGCAAGGAAAGTGGTGATCACGCTGCGGGGGTCGGTGAACGCCAACCACAACACGTGGGGTGGGGTGCTCTACGACGGCAAGAGGCTCTGGCAGTCGCCGCGATATGACATCACGCACATTGTGGACCGTGTGGGAGGAGGCGACTCTTTCATGGGCGGACTGATATACGGCATGATGACACGTCCGGACGACGACGCCTACGCACTCGGCTTCGCGGCTGCCGCGTCGTGCCTGAAGCACACCATATACGGCGACTATAACGAAGTGAGCGTGAGCGAGGTGGAGAACCTGATGAGGGGCGACGGCTCGGGACGTGTATCAAGATAAGAACATAAAAAACATAATCGGATATGGCTAAATTCAGCAAACTGCATGTGCTGGACACCATCCGCCGGACCGGCATGGTGCCTGTATTCTACGACAGCGACGCCTCTGTGGCGTGCCGCGTGCTTAAAGCGTGCTACGACGGAGGGGTGAGGGCGTTCGAGTTCACCAACCGGGGCGACTTCGCGCTGGAGGTGTTCACCGCACTGATGAAGTACTGCCGGAGGGAGTGTCCGGAAATGATTCTCGGAGCAGGATCGGTGGTTGACGCCCCGACAGCCGCGCTCTTTCTGCAGAACGGAGCCGACTTCGTGGTGGGACCATACCTCAACGCTGATGTGGCACGGCTCTGCAACCGCCGCCTCGTGCCCTATACGCCGGGATGCGGATCGGCGACAGAGATAGGGACGGCACACGAGCTGGGATGCGACCTCGTGAAGATATTCCCGGCGGGAAGCGTGGGCGGACCGTCTTTCGTGAAAAACCTGCTGGCTCCGCTGCCGTGGACCATGATAATGGCGACGGGTGCCGTGGAGCCGACAGAGGAGAACCTGACGGCATGGATGAAGGCGGGCACGACATGCGTGGGCATGGGCTCGAAGCTGTTTCCAAAAGACCGCATAGACGCAGGCGACTGGAACAGCATAACGGAGAAATGCCGATACGCTCTCGACATAATACAACGCGCAAGGAAATGACAATAACCAACCACACGAAAACCTGAGACATGAACATGACCGGCAACACAACGACACAGAAAATGACCAACTACAGATGGACCATCTGCATAATGATGTTCCTCGCACTCACCGTGAACTATCTCGACCGGCAGGTGCTCTCGCTCACGTGGGACGAGTTCATAAAGCCCGAGTTCCACTGGAACGAGATAAACTACGGATATGTCACAGCCACATTCTCCATAGTATATGCCATAGGAATGCTATTTGCCGGACGGGCGGTGGACTGGCTCGGGACAAAGGCGGGATTCATGTGGTCCATCGGCATATGGTCGGCTGGAGCATGTCTGCACGCTTTGTGCGGTGTAGCCACCGAACTGTGCGTGGGGCTGGAGGACAAGACGCAGCTCATAGCAGCTACGGGCGACATGGCGGTGGTGATAGCCACAGTAAGCATGTATTTCTTTCTTGCGGCGCGCTGCGTGCTTGCCATCGGCGAGGCAGGCTATTTCCCGGCGGCTGTGAAGGTCACGGCGGAGTATTTCCCCAAGCGCGACAGGGCGTTCGCCACGTCCATATTCAACGCCGGAGCGTCCATCGGCGCGCTCATAGCACCGCTCACCATCCCGCTGCTTGCTAAGCGTTGGGGATGGGAGATGGCGTTTGTCATCATCGGTGTGATGGGTTTCGTGTGGATGGGATTCTGGGTGTTCATGTACAAACCGCCACGTGAGAGCAGGTTTGTCAATGACGCCGAGCTTGAATACATCGAACAGGACAAGAGGCTGGAAGCCGGTATGATGGCGGAGCAGCCTGCTTCCGGAGGCGAGAAAAAGATGCCGCTGTGGCAGTGTTTCAGATACAGGCAGACGTGGGCGTTCGTGCTCGGCAAGTTCTGCACGGACGGTGTGTGGTGGTTTTTCCTTTTCTGGACACCATCATATCTCAACACCCAGTTCGGCATAAAGACATCCGAAGGGCTCGGCATGGCTCTCATCTTCACGCTCTATGCCATCACCATGCTGTCGCTATGGGGCGGAAAGCTGCCCACGATATTCATCAACCGCACCGGCTCCAACCCGTATGCCGCCCGCATGAGAGCCATGCTCATCTTCGCGTTTGTGCCGCTTGTGGTGCTCTTCGCACAGCCGCTCGGCACTCTCTCGCCGTGGTATCCGGTGGTGCTCATAGGTCTGGGCTGCGCGGCTCACCAGTCGTGGTCGGCAAACATTTACACAACCGTGAGCGACATGTTCCCCAAAAAGGCGATAGCCACCGTGACTGGCATAGGCGGAATGGCGGGAGGCGTAAGCTCGATGCTCATGCAGACGTGTGCGGGCAACCTGTTTGTGTATGCCGACAACGTGCAGCTTGAGTTCATGGGATTCACCGGCAAGCCGGCAGGATACTTCATAATATTCTGCATCTGCTCCGTGGCTTATCTCGTGGGATGGACCATCATGAAGACTCTTGTGCCTAAGTACAAGCTCATAACCGACTGACACGCACCCTGCGACGCCACCGTACGCATCACGCACAGGGCTGTGGCGCGGAACAGGGCAGGTGTCTGTAAAAGATTATAAGAAGAGGAAAATAAACTGAAAAATATGAATTTGTTTAGCGTAAAAGACAGGGTTATCGTCATAACCGGAGCGACCGGAGTGCTTGGACGAGCCATGGTGAGCCATTTCGCGGAAGAAGGAGCGAAGGTGGTGATGCTCGGACGCAACGTCCAGAGAGGCACACAGATAGCCGAGAAAGCCCGCGCGGCAGGCGGAGAGGCGGTGTTCCTCGCCACCGACGTGCTCGACAGGACAAGGCTGGAGGGCAGCTACGATGCCATAATGAACATGTACGGACGCATAGATGTGCTGATAAACGCAGCCGGAGGCAACATGCCGGGAGCGACGATAGCACCGGACAAGACGTTCTTCGACCTCGACACGGATGCCGTGAGGCAGGTTGTCGACCTCAATCTTTTCGGCACCGTGCTGCCTACAATGGTTTTCGCACAGGCTATGGTGAGGCAGAAGGCGGGCTCGATAATAAACATAGCGTCGGAGGCGGGACTGCGTCCGCTGACGCGCGTGGCAGGATATGGCGTGGCGAAGGCGGCGGTGATAAACTTCACCAGATACATGTGCGGCGAGCTGGCTGCAAAGTTCGGACCGGGATTGCGCGTGAACGCGGTGGCTCCAGGATTCTTCCTCACGGAGCAGAACCGCACGCTGCTCACAGACAAGGACGGCAACCTGACGAAGCGCGCCGAGACAATCATCGCCCACACTCCTTTCGGACGCTTCGGCGAACCGGAGGAGCTGTTGGGCACACTGCAGTGGCTTGCCAGCGACGCATCACGGTTCGTCTCCGGCACGGTGACTGTGGTGGACGGCGGTTTCGACGCTTTCTCCATATAATAATCATAAAAACGGAAGATAGGACATTACTGTCCGGCACGCCATATACGTGTCATGCGCATGCGGGACAGTATAAGGCTTGATGAGAAACTGTTTTAACAAAACTACAAAACATTCAGGAATCATGTATTTATGCAGACAGTCGTGGCGATGGTACGGACCGGACGACCCGGTGAGCCTGTGGGACATACGGCAGGCAGGAGCCACAGACGTGGTGCACGCACTGCACCATATACCCAACGGAGAAGTGTGGAGCACAGACGAGATAATGCGGAGAAAGAAGCTCATAGAGGAGGCAGGACTCGTGTGGAGCGTCGTGGAGAGCGTGCCTGTGCACGAGGACATAAAGACGCGGACGGGCGACTTCATGCGCCATATAGACAATTACAAGACTACACTACGCAATCTGGCGGAGTGCGGCATACGGTGCGTGACATACAACTTCATGCCTGTGCTCGACTGGACACGCACGGACCTGGCGTTCACAATGCCCGACGGCTCAAAGGCTCTGCGCTTCGAGAAGGCGGCGATGATGGCGTTCGACCTCTTCATCCTGAAAAGACAGGAGGCTGAGGAGGAATATACCGACACGGAGAAAGAGGCTGCCCGTGAGTGCTACGAGCGCATGACGGAGGAGGAGAAACGTGTCCTCACGCGCAACATAATAGCAGGTCTGCCCGGAGCGGAGGAGAGTTTCACACTCGAACAGTTCAGAACCGCACTGCGGCGCTACCAGGGCATCGGTGCCGAGAGGCTGCGCGACAACCTTGTCTTTTTCCTTTCGGAAATCGCGCCTGTGGCAGACGAGACCGGCACAAGCCTCGTGATACATCCCGACGACCCGCCTTTCCCGCTCTTCGGACTGCCGCGCATCCTCTCCACGGCAGACGACTTCAGGCTGCTCACGGAACGTGTGCCCAACCCGTCGAACGGACTTTGTCTGTGCACAGGCTCGTTGGGAGTGCGCGCCGACAACGATCTTGTGGCGATGATGTATGAATTCGGCGACCGCATAAACTTCGTACACCTGCGCAGCACGCACCGCGACAACGACGGAAACTTCTACGAGGCGAACCATCTGGAGGGCGATGTGGACATGTACGGAATGATGAAGGCACTGCTGGAGGTGCAGCAGAGGCGCAAGGTGTCTATACCGGTGCGCCCCGACCACGGGCATCAGATGATAGACGACCTGCACAAACACACCAATCCGGGATACTCCTGCATAGGACGTCTGCGCGGACTGGCAGAGCTGCGGGGGCTCGAACGCGGCATCGCGATGTCGCTATTCGGATAGTACACACAGGGAAGAGTCATGCGGCGGACACAATGTCTCAGGACGACCGGAGCGTCGCGTGAATAACATATAAATATGTGCATAGCCACATATACCTTATAATACTACCTTACGAAGCGGAAAACAACTGATTAAAACAAAGAGGAGATACCTGACCCGGCATCTCCTCATTTTATATTTATGACCTTATGATGTTTCCGCTCCTACACTCCGCCATACCGCACAAGCACGCGGTCTACGCTGTCGGCGACCCTTCCGGGCTCTATCGACGTAAGGCATGCGTAGTCACCCCGCAGACACGGTCTGTTGCCGGAGATGCTGCAAGGGCGGCATGACAGGTCTGCCTGCACCACGTCATCGGCACGCTGACGCCATCCGGTGTATCCAGCGAGCGGATGAGTGGCTCCCCACACGCTCACCACCGTGGCTCCGGCAATCGACGCGAGATGCATGGCGGCACTGTCCATGCTAAGCATCACGTCGAGATGACTCATGAGTACAAGCTCGTTGTAAACCGACCCGAGCACGGCGGAGGCGTTGATGCAGTTTTTGCGGCTGTCCGCCATGGCGTCGAGCACGAGCCTTTCCCTCTCGCTGCCGTCACCGAACAGGAATATGCGGCACGACGGATGACGGCGCGTAAGCTCGTCTATCACACCCTCCATGAGCGGCAACGGATAGGTCTTTCCCTGATATGAGCCGAACGGAGCTATGCCTATCCATTGCTGGAACGGCTTTTTCTCGCCCACGAGAGGGGAGATGAGGCGTATGTTTCCGCCTGTGGGAGGGAACATTGAATCGAACTCCATGTCGACCGGATAACCCAGACGCGCAAGCACATCGGCATACAGTTCGAACACCGAAGGCAGCTGCACCAGCTGTTTGCCGGTGGTGGCTACAAGCTGGCGACGCTCGCGCCGGTGCTTGTCTATGTGCTCCACGCGGTAGCGGTCGATGTTGAAGCGCATGCGGAGATAGCCTGAACGCAGCACGTTGTGCAGGTCGGCGATTGCCGTGAACTGCTTGGCTGTGAGCCGACGGTAAAGAGCGTTCAGTCCCTTCACGCCACGGTATTCGTTTTTAAGGTCGGCTTCCATGAAGCCTACGTTCGGTGCCATGCTGTCGAAAAGCACTCTTGCGAAAGGGCTGCTGAGCACAGTGATGCGCAGATGAGGGTAGCGTCGTGCCAGCGACCATACCAAAGGCACCGTCATTGCCACATCTCCCAGCCCCGAGAATCTCATTATCAGAAGGTGATCGGTTTTCATGCCGTCTTTGATGATGTTGTTTATAATATGAGTGAACGTGCTTGTTTGCCGTATAACACGTGATTCATGGACTGACCGTCATACATTCTCATCTGTCTGTACACCCTCATACGCCTGAGCCACGCGGCTACGCCGCCGGGCAGGGTTTCTGCCGCCGGCATGACGACTTGCCTCTGTCCGTGAAGCACGGCGAGCCTTGCCCTGCGTTTCTTGCATGGTAGCCGTCTGTCACCAGACAGAACACGCGGCTGCGGATTTGTGTGAATGACATTGTGTTTAGATTTAAATGTAATAAGTGACGTCCTCCTGCCGCCATGCCGCACGTATGTCTCCAAAAGCCCGCGCAGGCGGCACATGTACGTGCAAATTTAACTCAAAAGGGTCAAATCTGCAAATAAATAAGGCTATTTTTCACACTTCGCGCCACCCGACACGCTGATACACAGCGATGTGTGTTCCCGAATGCGGACATACCATGATGATTATCAGGCTGGAAGAACAAAACGACGGCGTTTTTTGCACAATCGTTATAGGTTTGTGCAAAGAAGTGTCGATTTTTCAAAAAAATATTTGTCTATGTAAATAAAAAGTTGTTCCTTTGCACCGATTTAGGAAAATAAGAAGATTATTTACAAACACTTTAAAATTTAAAATTATGTCAGAAATCGAATCTAAAGTAAAAGCCATTATCGTTGACAAACTCGGTGTTGATGAAGCAGACGTAAAGCCGGAAGCAAGTTTTACTAACGACCTTGGTGCAGACTCCCTGGACACTGTTGAGCTCATCATGGAATTCGAGAAAGAGTTCGGCATTTCCATTCCGGACGATAAGGCTGAAAAGATAGCTACTGTAGGCGACGCAATCAGCTACATCGAGGAAAATACAAAATAAGCTTTACTGAAGTTTATTCTTTATGGCTTATGGTAAATGAACCGTAATTTCATTCCGATTTTGACATTGCCGGTGTTTGTCGTTTCTTATGACAAATATTCAAGACAAATGCCCCGCAGAATGAAATTACAGGTATGCGTTCACCATAAACCATAAATTTTTTTATTCTAACATAATCATACTAATATAATGGAATTGAAAAGAGTAGTAGTAACAGGTCTTGGTGCTGTCACACCGGTGGGAAACAACGTCGAGGAGACATGGAACAACCTCGTGGCAGGAAAAAGCGGTGCTGCTCCCATTACACAGTTTGATTGTTCCAAATTCAAGTCACAGTTCGCATGCGAGGTGAAAAACCTCAACATAAACGACTACATCGACCGCAAGGAAGCGCGGAAGATGGACCGTTACACGCAGTTTGCCATCATATCGGCAATGCAGGCGGTGAAAGACAGCGGCATGAATCTGGAGACAATAGACAAGAACCGTGTGGGTGTGGTATTCGGTGTAGGCATAGGCGGTATCAAGACATTCGAGGACGAAGTGTCTTACTACGCACAGAACAAAGAGAACGGACCTAAATTCAATCCTTTCTTCATTCCGAAAATGATTGCAGACATCGCGTCCGGACACATATCCATCATGTATGGCTTCCACGGCCCCAACTATACGACGACATCGGCATGCGCCTCATCGACAAACGCGCTGGCCGACGCCTTCAACCTCATACGCCTGGGCAAGGCTGACATGATTGTGAGCGGAGGAGCCGAAGCTGCCATCTGCGCATGCGGAGTGGGCGGATTCAACGCCATGCACGCGCTCTCCACACGCAACGACGACCCTGAGCACGCATCACGCCCGTTCAGCGCAAGCCGCGACGGATTCGTCATGGGAGAGGGCGCAGGATGCCTCATACTTGAGGAACTGGAACATGCCAAGGCACGCGGAGCGAAGATATACGCCGAGATGGTGGGCGAGGGCATGAGCGCAGACGCACACCACATCACAGCGTCACACCCCGAGGGACTGGGCGCAAAGCTCGTGATGGAAGCCGCTCTTGAAGATGCCGGACTCAAACCGGAGGACATCGACTACATCAACGTGCACGGAACATCAACCCCCGTGGGCGACGTGTCTGAGGCAAAAGCCATAAAGGAAGTGTTCGGAGAGGCTGCATACAGACTGAACATCAGCTCCACAAAGTCGATGACAGGCCACCTGCTCGGCGCCGCAGGAGCTGTGGAGGCAATGGTGTCCGTACTCTCCGTGAAGAACGACATCGTACCTCCCACAATCAACCACGACGAGGACGACAAGGACGAGAACGTGGACTACAACCTCAACTTCACTTTCAACAAAGCACAGAAAAGAGAAGTGAGAGCCGCACTGAGCAACACGTTCGGTTTCGGAGGTCACAACGCATGCGTAGTTTTCAAGAAATATGCTGAATAACATCATAGACCGGATAAAGCTCCCGTTCCGTAAGGAAAAGGAGCTTTATCTGTCTTTATACAGGATTATAGGATTCTATCCGCACGACATTTCGCTCTACAAGCTCGCACTGATGCACAAAAGCATGTTCAAGCGCAACGAGAAAGGAAAGCCGGTGAACAACGAGAGGCTCGAGTTTCTCGGCGACGCGATTCTCGACGCGACCGTAGGCGACATCGTATACCGGCATTTCCCCGGAAAGCGCGAGGGATTCCTGACAAACACGAGGAGCAAGCTCGTACAGCGGGAGATGCTCAACAGACTGGCACAGGAGATGGGCATAAACCAGCTGATACGCTACAGCAGCCACGGCTCGTCGCACAACAGCTACATGGGAGGCAACGCCTTCGAGGCTCTCGTGGGAGCCATCTATCTCGACCGGGGCTACGACGCCTGCATGAGGTTCATGAAGAAGCGCATCCTGAGCGAGATGATCAACATCGACAAAGTGGCATACCGCGAGGTGAACTTCAAAAGCAAGCTCATCGAATGGAGCCAGAAGAACAGGGTGATGCTCGAGTTCAAGATAATAGAACAGAAAAAAGACGAGCAGGGAAGTCCTGTCTTCAGATATACAGTAGAGATAGAAGGCATCGCCGGATGTGAGGGTACGGGCTACAGCAAAAAGGAAAGCCAGCAGATGGCATCGAAGCTCACGCTGACAAGACTGCGCAAGGAACCGCAGTTCATCGACGAGATCTTCGCAGCCAAGACCAGCCGCACAAAGATGGAGGAAGAGCCCACCGCAGCCCTGCCACAGACGGAGGAACGCGGCGAGGAAAGACCTTTGCAGCAGAAAGAGGCTGCCGCCGGCACGCACTCTTCCGCAGACGACGACAACGAGTTCGACCTGAGCAACATTAGCATGAAGCGTCTCGGAAGGGAAGACATCATAGCACGCGCAGAGGCGATGGCTTACGCAGGCAACGAAACCGCCTGACTCTGCCGGAGAGACACGGCACACGCCGTGCCGGCACGTGTCAGGCGCGTAAGTGCCATACCCAAAGCCGAGGAGCCATACGCATGCCGTACGCCACTATAAGGCACACCTGGGCACACAGCACAACGACATCACACGATACCGGAAAAACATGCATGAATATGCAGCGCGCGTCACCTGAAAGTGAATAAACATCCAGCGCATACTCCACATTACTCGCTTTTTTCCACGCAACGGCATCCCACGCCGCAAATACGCCATTCTCGCGCACATAGCGCACCTCTCTGTGGCACAGCCGTTTGCGCCGTTCCGTCGTCCGGGCGTCGCATTTCAGGTCCGCGAAAAAGGCTCTTCCGCATCGCAGGAAAAGCTTTTCCGCACCACGGAAAGTCCTCTTCCGCACATCAGGAGACACCGTCTCGCGCCACAGGAAAGCCCGTTCCGCACCGTTCCGCCGGTTTTTCCCATCCGCCACTGCACACCTTCCATTACGGAAAAGCCCGTTCCGCATCCTCCGGAACACCGCCTCCGGACTCCCGGCATTCTATTTCAGGATTTCCGGCTGTCAAAATTTTTTACTTCCACACTGCATATTTATTCATTTCTCCACGCCTTCCGACCCTGCCGCCAACAGCCATCCGTCAGCCCCCATCCCCACGCCTCACCGCCGTAACACAGCCCGCAGGCTGCACAGCCGTGAAAAGACACGCTTCCCATAGACATCTTACAACATACCCCGATGTATACACCCCAACACTATTGACAACTGTCCGGCAATTCATTACCTTTGCATCGCATTCAGGGAAAATCCCATGCGGAGGACACTCTTTCACGCAAGATAACGCTGCCGGACGCAATGATGGCATACCGTCATACCGCCTTACGCGGCTTATCTTGAGAAAAGAAACAGTCATGCGGCGCAGACCTCACACCCGATGTAGTACGAGGCGCGCACCGAGCCACAGCCGGCACGGCTCACGCACGCCACGCCCGGGCACACTGAAGGTGTGACTCAGGCACCGCCCGACAACAGTCTCTCCTTAATAATCAAAACCAACAAAACACAAAGAAAGGAAAAACACTATGGCAGTAAAGTACAAAATCTATCAGAGCAAGCGTAACGACAGGTTCAAAGGAAGATGGTATGCCCGCGCCGTGCACGAGGGAACAGTGACCACCGACGACCTCGCCGACATCATGCAGGACAACTGCACCGTGAAACGCTCGGACATCCTCGCCGTCATAAGCGAGCTGGTGGAGGTGATGCGCACGCAGCTCCAGAACTCGATGAGGGTGAAGCTCGACCGCTTCGGAACGTTCAAGCTGGGCATATCCACCACATCCGCCGAGAAGGCGAAGGACTTCACGCCGGGCGCCAACATCAAAGGCATACACGTGCTCTTCCAGCCCGAGCTGAAGATCGACGCCAAGGGCAACCGCATACAGAGCTTCATCTACGGAGCGAAGGTGCAGGAGGCTTTGCCATACGACATCGAGAAGGAGCCCGAGACAGAAGAGAACGTATAACCGGAAACATAAATCAAACGTAACATAAACTGTACAACATGAGTAAAAAGAACAACAACCTGTGGACTGTCATCATGAAAGTGCTGATTGCCGTCGCTACAACCATCATCGGCGCGATAGGCGTGCAGGAGGCGGGAAATGACGAATGAGAACCTTGAACGGGTGATACTCGTTCTGAGAATAATAATCATGCTGGCGACACTCATAGCTGCAATAAGCTGCTCGGTGGCGTTGTGCTGACCCAACCTTGCGGGACATCCGCCGGAACAATGCTCCGGCGGATGTCTTTTTATTACTCTACAAGACATCGTGAAAGGCAGGGAAACGTCTTGCATGTGTCTTTTTTCGGATAAATATGACGCCATTTGTGAAATTTGTCCCTACCATAAGGCGTCATTAAGGATTTATATTAGTATATTTGCCATACTGTTGCCGCACGCTCCGCCACGCATGGCGGGAAGCCCACAGGCGGCAACATGCCCGCACAGAATAACCGATAACCATATAACCTTGCAACTTATGATGAAGAAATTCTTAGCTATCTCCGCTTTCGTCGCAGTGGCGTCAGCGGTTCAGGCGGCATCGGGCGACACCGCGCCGTGCTACTCCAACAACCGCGCACCGCTCCTGCAGAAACCCTACATAGAGCTTCCGCTGGGCAGCATACGCGCCAAGGGCTGGCTCCTCGAGATGCTCCGACGGCAGAAGGACGGAGCCTCCGGACAGATGGACACGCTCTATCCCGAGGTGATGGGGCAGCGCAACGGGTGGCTCGGAGGCGACGGCGACCAGTGGGAACGCGGTCCTTACTGGATAGACGGACTCCTGCCGCTTGCCTATATCCTCGACGACAAGGAACTGAAGAAGAAAGTGCAGCCGTGGATAGAATGGACGTTGAAGAGCCAGAGGGAGGACGGCTACTTCGGACCGGCAAAAGACTACGGCTACGAACCGGGTCTGCAGCGCGACAACTCAGCCGACTGGTGGCCCCGCATGGTGGTGCTGAAGATAATGCAGCAGTACTATTCCGCCACGCAGGACAGGCGTGTCGTCGACTTCATGACAAGATATTTCCATTACCAGCTCGCCACTCTGCCCTCCAAACCTCTCGGCAACTGGACGTTCTGGGCGGAATACCGCGCATGCGACAACCTGCAGGCGGTGTACTGGCTTTACAACATAACGGGCGACGAGGAGCTGCTCAGGCTTGCCTCGTTGCTGCATTCCCAGGGCTACGACTTCACCGGAATGTTCTTCGACGGCAAAGAACTGACAAGCATGGGAGGCATCCATTGCGTCAATCTGGCGCAGGGACTGAAGGAGCCAGTGATATATTACCAGCAGTCGAAGGACGAGAAATATCTGCGTGCCGTGAAGAAAGGACTGTCCGACCTGCGCCGTTTCAACGGACAGCCGCAGGGCATGTACGGCGGTGACGAGCGTCTCCACGGCAACGTGCCCACACAAGGCTCGGAGCTGTGTTCGGCAGTCGAGATGATGTTCTCGCTCGAGAAGATGATGGAGATAACGGGCGACATGTCGTTCGCGGGTCATCTTGAGCGCGTGGCTTTCAACGCCCTGCCCACCCAGATAACCGACGACTTCATGTACAAACAGTATTTCCAGCAGGCAAACCAGGTGATGATAACGCGCCACAGACGCAATTTCTATGAGGAGGGCACGCACAAAGGCACCGACATAGTGTTCGGAACACTCTCCGGCTATCCGTGCTGCTTCTCCAACATGCACCAAGGCTGGCCCAAGTTCACGCAGAGCCTGTGGTACGCCACACCCGACAACGGACTGGCGGCGCTGGTTTATTCGCCTTCTGAAGTGACGGCACTGGTGGCTGACGGACGCAAGGTGACGGTGAGCGAGGAGACCGCCTATCCCATGGACGGGACTATAAGGATGACCGTGCGCCTACATTCCAAGGCTGACCGCAAGTCGGGCGTGAGTTTCCCGCTAAGTCTCCGCATACCCGAATGGTGTGACGGGGCAGATGTGAGAGTGAACGGCGAGGCTCAGAAGATCACCGGAAACGTGCTGCGGATAGACCGCGTGTGGCGCGAAGGCGACGTTGTCACCCTGTCGTTCCCCATGCACATATCCACAAACGCATGGCATGAGGGAGCCGTCTCCATAGAGCGCGGACCGCTGGTCTACGGTCTGAGGATGGAGGAAGAGTGGAAGAAGCGCGAGTTCCCTGAGAATGAGAGGGCGCAGTTCGGCAGGTATTACTATGAGGTGACATCGCCTTCAAAATGGAACTACGGCATTCTTAACGCCGACCTTAACAAAGGCGATAATGCCGCCAAGGTGATAATAGACGAGGAGAAGCTCAAAGGCAGTTATCCGTGGAATCTGGAGAACGCGCCCATACAGATAAAGCTGAAGGCTAAGGAACTCACACACTGGCAGCTGTACAACGAGATGGCTGGTCCCACACCGTTCCACGGCTGTCCCACCGAAAGCCCGGTGGAGGAGATAACACTCATCCCCTACGGCTGCACGACGCTCCGCATAAGCGAGTTCCCGGTAGTTTACTGAAGACCGTACGCTCTGCCCGCCGCCTCCGCCGTCACCTTCCGAGCATATGGCGGATGGCGGCAAGCGGAGCGAAGAATATCATGCGCGGTCCAGTCCAGCGCATCACACGCCTTATCATCTCGCGCTGCGTCGGAGCGTAACAGTGGGTCTTGCAATACTGGCACGCCCTCTTCGACTCCCCGTAGCGGCAGCGCGAAAGCCTTGCCGAGGCGTAGTCGCACAGCCGGACATACTCCTCGGGCATCTCCTTGAGGTGCAGCCGGTGGCGGCAATAAAGCTCCACCATCATCCGAACCGTCCTTTTCTCACGTTCTATACGGTTTTTCTTCATACTTCTATCACATTTTCAACGCATCATAAATAAATTGGCAAATATAGCGAAAGGCGAGTGCAACGACAAGACGGAGAAACATCGTTTCTACAGTCTTGGCACTGCCGAGCCGCATCCTATATTCTACAAATATAGCGAAAGGCGAGAGCAGCAGCAAGACGGGAAAACAACGTTTTACCGGGATTGATGTTGCCGAGCCGCATCCTATATTATACAAATATACAAAAAAACATGTCCGGAACATGTGATTCCGGACATGTTTTTATTCTTTCACGTCTCAGTCATAGTCCTTACGTGGCACATTGCCGTTCAGCTCGTGCCCCTCTCCTTGCGCAGACAATAGCGTTCGCACTGCGCGCAGATGTCATATCCGAGCATGGCTCCGAGTATGAAGTCCTCCTCCGGAGTAAGTTGGTTGAGCGGACGGTCCACCATCCGCCTTATGGCATGAATGCACTCCCTCTTTCCGAAGAACAGGTTCACCTTTCTGCTGTCCACCGGCTGCACCATGAAGTCGATATTCTGCCTCCGCAGACGGCTCACCGCCGCCTCCTCATACTTTCGGTTCACCGTGAAGAGCACCATCTGTCTCACGCCCTTCTTCAGCTCATATATATGATTCATGAACACCTTCAGTTCGGTGGGATGTATCTCAGTCCGCTCCATTTTCTTGTCTTTCCTCCTTTCCTTATGCCTCATTGTAAGTATGCGCGGCGCATGAGTGACGCCTTCTCCCTGTGTCCGCAGCGCACGGAGGGTCAGCCTATCTCAGCCTTCACCGCCTCCGCCCACGCGCCGATACGTCCGTCGGTGAGGTCGCTCTCGTTCACATCGTCTATGGCAAGACCCACGAAACAGCCGTCGACAACCGCCGTGGACGACTCGAACGTATATCCGTCAACAGACACTCCGCCGCCCGCGAACGTGCAGCCGCTGTCCTTCAGACCCTCATACAACGCGCCCAAGGCGTCGCAGAACGTGTCGCCGTACGACTCCGAGTCGCCGCAACCGAAGAGAGCCACCGTCTTGCCCTGCAGTCCGGTTTTCCTCAACAGCTCCAGAGCGTCATACCAGTCGTCCTGCAACTCGCCGCATCCCCATGTGGAGCTGCCGAGCACCAGCACGTCATAACCGGCTATCATGTCTGCCGTAAGGTCAGCCACGTTGTGCACGTCGGCACTGTCCACACCCAGCCGCACGGCTATCCGTCCGGCTATATCCTCGCACGTTCCGGTGCTCGAACCATAAAAAACTCCTGTCTTCTTCATACCGTCAAGTTATGTTTTAATATAAAAATTCAAACTGATGTCCGCCGTCCGCCGCATCCGCCGGAATCCTCCTGCGATACCTCAGGAGCCGGACGTATCATCATCAGCTGCAAAATTAATGCACCGCAGACAGTTGTGAAATACCCAATTGTTGCGATTTTTCACACCGTAAAGTCGATTACAGTCATCACATATCGCTACACCATGCCAGAAGAAAAGGCTGCGTAATGACGTCAGACTGTACGTTCTGTCGTACAACATCTACCATGTATCACATCACCACGTCCGTCCGCCAGAACAAAACTCATCTCCATATCCTCCCTCGCACACACAATGGCGGTTCAACCCGAATCGGTCATCATACCGTCATAGCGTTTTTTTACTCATTTGCAGAACTCTTCATCCCTCTTCCGCACTGCTGCCGTCATATTGTCTCCCGCTTTTTCCCGATGTAGCCCGCTACATCTTCGATAAAAGCAGAAACCAATCTGACTGACAGCAGTACTAAATAAGGATGAAGTCTGATAACCTATTCGGGTCCAAATGAAAAAAAACCGCAAAATATTTCCGATTATAGCTCATTTTGCTTATTTTTGTCCTGGAACACGGGCATGCCGCAACGACATGCCACGTCGGCGCATATCATAATGAAAGACCTGCCCGGCACAAGGCAGGGAACTGTATCAACACACAACACTAAAAAGCTATGAAAAGAATAAAACCAGCAAGCCTCATCCTTGCCGCTGCCGCGATGATCGCCTTCACGGCGTGTGACGGCAACTCCGGAAAGGCTGGCGGCGACTCGGGCATACTGCCGCAGGGCATCACAATGATGACCATCGACTCAGCCAGTCTCACATCCTTCCGCGACAACGCGGAAGAAAGACGCATGCCGAACAGCCTGTTCTACGGCAAGAACGACTCCGACAGCATCAACATACTCTCCCCTGAGGGCAGCGTGCCTTCGTCCATAAGCTGCTTCCTCATAGAGAAGAAAGGGAAGAAAATGCTGTTCGACACCGGCAACGGACCGGACAAGGGAGGACGCCTTCTGGCTCTGCTCGACTCCATGGACATCAAGCCCACTGACATCGACTACGTAATGATAACCCACTTCCACGGCGACCACATAGGCGGACTCATGCGCGACGGCAAACCCGTATTCACGCAGTCGGAGGTATATGTGCCCGAAGAGGAGTACGACTACTGGATAACCAACACCCGCAGAGTGAAGAAGGAGCACCGCGACAACGCAGCCTTCGCGGCATCGGTGATGAAGGCTTATGCCGGACATCTGCACCGGTTCGCCTACACCGACGCGCTCCCACTTGGCGTGAAAGCGTTGCCAGCACCGGGACATACGCCCGGACACACGGTATATCAGGCAGGCAGACTGCTCGTCATAGGCGACCTCATGCACGGCTACGCACTGCAGATGCAGAACCCGAAGATATGCGCAGCCTACGACATGGACCGCAAGAAGGCTGTCGAGTCGAGGGTGAAATACATCGGGTATGTGAAGGACAAGAAGCTGATAATGGCTGGCATGCACCTGCCCGGCAACGGTGTGATAGAAGAGCAGGAATGACACGGCGGCGGCACAATGCCTTCACGCCGCCACAACGCTCACCCTCAACAATGCCGCTCCATGCCTCCCCACAGGCAAGGCGAGGACGGTATGCTATGCCTGCCGCATATTGCAAGAATATGCAAGAATATGGGTCGCGGAATGAATAATTATTCACCGCAACCTCAGAATACCGCCGTTTTTGCACGCGAATGGTTTTACGCATGCAAATTCGCGGCTCTCGTGCAGTTAAGGCAACGCCCTGACAGCCAGCCGTTTGCACCATGCGACACATCCATGCGTGCTTTCCGCCATTGCAGGAAAGCCCGTTCCGCGACGCGAAAGAGGCTGTTACGCCGCATCACACAGCCTTTTCCACACCGCAATACAGCCCGTTCCGCACCGTCACTGTGCACGATGTACATCAGTAACCGTCCCGTTCGGGTATAAAAACATCGCAAAAAGCATCGCACTACCGTCCTCCCTAATGCCACACTCCCGTTTTTCCGGCGTCACCGTTTCCTGTTCCGCGATTTTCCATTGTCAAAATATTTTACTGCCGGAGTGTATATTTATGCATCCGCCGGGGACGTAAAGCCGTGCTGAAAACAGTCACAAGGTGTCACGAAACGTCATGATGGCGCATGTATTTTCACCGCCATATCGCGGCAGGCGGATAAGAACGCACGGCGGATGTGGGGGATATATGCATGCATATTGAGGGCGCCAGCCTTGTAGAGACGCAAGATTTTGCGTCTCACGAGGGAGAAGTGCGTATGTTGGCAGCGTATTATCGCGTGCGTATGTCGGTATGGGTAGGACGGGAGACGCAAGATTTTGCGTCTCTACTTTGGTTTGACTGAGTATAATAGGATATGTTTGCTGTTGATGATAATGGTGGCGGCAGCATGAAGGGTTGCGGTGTGTCACTCTCTTTTTTTCGCCGCGTCACGCCCCGATTCCGTGCCCGCGTCCTTCACAAAACGCTCACGGTAGTTCTTTGGCGACACGCCCAGATGCTTCTTCACATATTTCCCGAAGAACGAGATGTTGGGAAAATCGAGGTCGCACGAAATCTCCTTCACCGACTTCCGCGTGTATCTCAGCATGTAGCTTATGTCCTTCACCACGTATGTGTCTATTATCTTGGATGCCGGACATCCGCTCACACCGCTGCATACGGCAGTGAGATATTTGGGCGTGATGTGCAGTCTGCCGGCGTAGAAGCTCACGCTGCGCTTCTTGGGGCGCATGTCTGTGAGCATGTTGATGAAGTTGTTGAATATTGTCTCAGCCGAAGAGAACGTGTGTCCCTGCCGTTCGACGAACCTGTCAACCACATCACCGAACTCGTAGAGGAACGCGAGCATGAGCGAACCGATTACTTCGGTGCGGTGTTTCCCAAGGTTCGACGCCACCTTCTTCTGCAAAAGGGCATGATACTGACAGAAAAGGGCGGCGTCCTTCTCGTCGAGCGAGAACACGGGATGGGTCTCGAACGCCATCTTGGCGTTCCAGTCGATGTTCACCATCGGCAGTATGCGCCTGAAGTAACCGGGCGAGACGGCTATGCTGCGGCACTGCATGCCGTCGCTCTTGCGTATGCCGCTCACTATCATGTCGGGCGGACAGATGAGCACGTCGTTCTTCCTCATTGTGTATGGCGTGCTGTTTATACGGAACGAAATCTCCCCACCGGTGCACAGAACCATCACGTGGAAGTCGAACATGAAAGCATCCTCTCCCTCCGAACCTCTAAGACTGTTGCCTATGGCTATGTCACCGTCGTTGTATAACGTCTCCTTGCTGACCGCATTGTCGGCAAGATTGATTTTCTTTATTCCGCTCATATCATTGCTTTATATGCCTGCAAATTTACCGTTCTTTTTCCTTCCGCCACACCGAAGGCGGTTTATATAATGATAAAAAATCAAGAAAAAGGTAAAAACAGAACAGTTGCAGCCACACTGTATGCAGTGGTTGAGGCAACGGGAGGGACGCGCCTTTCACGCCGTCACGGGCATGCGCGCGCTGCCTGATAGCAACAACAGGGTATCGGCAGGCACGATTCGGGTGGCAGGACGTGCTCCGAGGCACGTAAAATTCATTATTTCAAGGTATTGCGCGCTTACAGCCGAATGCTTAACTTTGCAAACGTATTTAGATTAATGGTGTTACTTTGCATAACTGAAGTTAATATCAGCTTATAGTTAAAGATACATAATGTTATTGTATAATCAGAAGAAAGCCGGCTGTGAAGTCGGCTTTTGCGTTTTCATAAGCTCCTGAGTCCCGAGCCGCGCGCACGGTGCGTCGTGACAGACATGGACAGGACGCGCAACGGAGGCGCGAGGGATGCGGCATGCGTCACAACGTAAGCAGCAAGAGGGCAGGCTGCAAGGAGTGGGAACTCTCCCGTGATGAGGGCATGGCAAAGGAACGCCTGCGTGACGCGACCGCTGTCTCAAAAGCATGGGAAAGGGGTGGGGAGGTTTTATTTTGGTTACATATAGTTTAAATTTAAATACAAATCATCCAACGGTATTCAAATAATGACTATCTTTATAGAAGATTTGCGGCGTTCGGCAATATAAGAGCAAGCTCTCATTGCACTCTCTTGCGGCATCTTTGCAAAAGATTTTCCACACCAGGCAAATCATCAGAAACGCAGCGTGCACGCCACACCCGGCTTTGCGCTTCTGCACATCAACACGAAAACAGAGTCCGGACAGGAGCCGGGACCGGACATGACAAACCTAAAACAGTATGAAGCATTTTTTACAGTTTGCACAGTGTGCGGCAGGTCTTCTGTTGCTGTCGGCAACAGCTTATGCCGAACGTGTTGTCGTGGACGGCATAAACTATGAGACAAACGACGACAACTTCACTGCAACGGTGGTGGCTTCCGACGGCGAGCCTTATAAGGGCGCGCTCGTCATTCCGGCTTCCATCACATACAACAACCGGACCTATGACGTGACGAATATCGAAAGCACGGCGTTCTCATACAACGGTTTCATAACATCTGTAGACATCCATGCGCCTATAACAGAGACCGGGAGCATGTTCAGCGGATGCACGTCGCTCACGTCGGTAAGCCTGCCGGAAACTGTATGCCGTTGTTGTTCATGAACCACAGGAACAAGGTAGCCGCTATGCGTTTGTTGCCGTCTGAGAACGAATGGTTCTTAACAACAAGATACAGAAGCATAGCCGCCTTCTCCTCAACAGACGGATACAGCTCCATGCCGTCAAACGTCTGATATATCTGTCCGATGGAACTTCTGAACGAATCGTCCTTCTCGTTGCCGAAAAGAGCAGACCCTCCGAACTTCTCACGAAGCTGTCTTATCTCCTGCATGGCACCCTCGTAAGTGGCGCGAAAAGCCTCGTGGGCGGTAGTGTTCCTGATGCCCAGCCGCTGATAATCGTAATCGTCCAAGGTGTCGAGGGCATAGGTATAGTCCACCACGACATCTACGAGCGCGCTCTGCTCCTCTTTCAACGGGTCGGGAGAGTTACGGAGCGTTCTTCCCAACATCTGAACCATCTGCCGCAGCTCCGCAACCTGTTTCTTGCGCATGCTTTCGTTCACGGCATAACCTTTGATGAGATACTGCTTCAAGACAGAGCTTGCCCATTGACGGAACTTCACTCCTCGTTTACTCTTGACGCGGTAACCCACAGAAATGATAACATCAAGATTGTACAACGTTGTTGTTGCTTCTTGTGTAAATCCTTTTCTACGACCGTAATCCTTGGTATGTGCAAATTTTGCACATACCAAGGACTCTTGCAATTCACCCTCCTTGAAGATGTTTCTGATATGACGTCCTATAACGGTTCTGTCTTTCTCAAACAGCTCACTCATCTGTTGCTGTGACAGCCAAACGGTATCACCTTCCAGCTTGACATCAAGTCTGGTCTTGCCGTCCTCGCTCCGATAAATGACAATCTCATTGTTAAGGTTAAAAAACTCTTCCATAAATTCTTAGTGTAACGTATTGCCGGCGTATTGCCGAAGCACATAATTATGATGATTAACAAAACGTGTTGCTGCCTTATAGTGTTTAAACACGAAGAACAACCGACGGTAACCGCCATCATTAACGAAAACAAAGGTATGTAAATATTCTTTATGCAAGATGGCTTTCGAGTATATTTTCGTCCAATGAAGGAAATATATAATATCTTCACAGACATACAGTAATGTATTATTATATATATAAACAGCTTTTCAAAAATAACCGACATCATAATAATACTCACATGTCGTCCATATCTTTGCCGTCCTCTTGCGTGCTGTCCAGGGCTGCGTTCCAAAGTCATGAGATGGCGTGTGACAGACTGAACGACCGATGATACATTGAAACGCAGTACTTAACAGCACACAAGATGACGTCAGAAGTGCGGAAGAAGGATTAAGAACAGACAATAAATCTTAAATTTGGAATCAGCGTTCTGATGGCTGATTCTGATTAAAGAACATCGTGTCAGGAACCGCGTTCGCAGCCCGGATGCACCACGATGTTCTTTACACAGTGTGAGAAAAAGCCCGGCTATCTCCTATTTCCTCCTCGTAGCCTCAATCACCGAGGTGTTTATCTCACGCACCTTGTCGAGATTCATCTTCTCCACCCGTCGGTCGTAAGTCACGAGTCCGTTTATCTCATGTTCCACATCGGTGGTCTGAGTGTATATGGCGGTGCTCAGTCCGAAGTAGTTCACCATCTGTTCGAGCTCGGTAGCCATCATCACGTATGTGTCGGTGAGCACTCCGCTGTTTATCATCATCTCGTAGGCATCGTTGCGCACGGGCCACATATGCCCTCTCACAAAGAGTCCCTTGCCCCCGAACTCGCCCAGTGAGGCGGCGCGCCTTTCGTCGGGCTTGGCTATTGAGCCCGGCTCTATCTTGCCGTAGTGGTGCATGTCCACGAAATCGCCGTTGCCCGGATCGCCGTAAGCCTTGCGGTAGCCGGGCGCGTAGTTGTAGCCCGACATGCCGTTGACGAGGCGGTGGGGGTCGTAGCTTTTCACCCATGCGGTGATGTCGGTAGCCTCAAACGCGCCCCAGTTCTCGTTGAAAGGCACCCACATGACGATTGACGGTGAGCTGACGTGCTGGTCTATCATGGTCTTCAGCTCAGCACGGAACTGCCTGCGCACTGCCACAGAGTCGGCTCCGTCGGGTTCCCACAGGTTGGGCATGTCCTGCCATACCATGACGCCGAGGCGGTCGCAATGATAATACCAACGCTGCGGCTCGACCTTTATGTGCTTGCGTATGACGTTGAATCCGGCACGCTTAGCCAGCTCTATGTCGTAGCGCAGAGCCTCGTCTGTTGGCGCGGTGAATATGCCGTCGGGCCAGTAGCCCTGGTCGAGAAGACCGAGATGGAACACGAACTCGCCGTTGAGAGTGGGGCGCATCACACCGTCTATCTTCCTCATGCCTACGGAGCGCATGCCGAAGTAAGAGCCTACCTCGTCCACCACCTTGCCGCGCTTGTCCTTCAGTTGCAGCTTAAGGTCGTAAAGAAACGGATCGTCCGGACTCCACAGACGCGGATTGGGAACGGGCAGGAAAAACGTCTTGCCTGCCATGCCCGTTGCCTCCGACACCTTCTCTCCGCCGCTTCCGGCAACCGCCACTACCTGCAGTTGTCCGCCGTCAGCATATGCCGTCACCTCCAGACGGCTGTTCCGCACGTCGGGTATGAGCCTTATACCGGAGATGTGGTGTCTGCCCACAGGCTCGAGCCACACCGTCTGCCATATGCCCGAGGTGAAGGTATAGTCGCCGCGCGGACCGTTCTTGCCGCATGCCGCGCGTCCGTCGTTGGGATCGTAAGCACCCACCACCAGCACGTTCTCACCCGACTTGAGCATGTCGGTGATGTCGAAGCCGAACGCATCATACCCTCCCGTGTGCGTGCCTGCCTTCCTGCCGTTGACAAACACTATGGAGTGACGGTCCACCGCTCCGAAATTGAGCATCACGCGCCTGCCCTTCCATTCCTTCGGAACGGTGAACCTGCGGCGGTACCACATGCATGAGTCGCCCTTCCTGCCTATGCCCGAAAGTTCCGACTCGGGCGGGAACGGCACCCGTATTCTGCGCACGCCCGACGCGAAGGACGGCGGGGCGGAAGCCTTTACGGGCGAAACGCCGGAGGGGTCGGTCATGTAGTCCCACTCGCCGTTAAGATTGAGCCACTGCGCGCGCGCCATTTGCGGACGCGGATATTCGGGAAGCGGTGTCACGGCTGCGGCAGCCTCCTCTGTCCACGGTGTGGGCAGGGTGAAACGTTTCTTCCCCTCCTGTGCGTTCACTCCTACAGTAGTGACTCCCGACAACAGGAAAAGAGCCATGCAGGCAATAAGTTTTCTTTTCATACGATGGTATTTTATAAATTATCATTCATTTCATCACACCTGACGGGAATCATTAAAAATCCGCGTTCAAGACACTTAGGTAATACGGCAGGAGCATTGTCTTTATATTGTCTAAAGACATTGTCGAATAAAACCAGTGTATAAAATCTCACCCCGTCCACATCAGCCTATGCTGCTCACAAAGGTTGTTTTCGCCATCTTCAGGATGTCACGCCATGCCGCCACGCCTCATCCCGCAATGGCGTTCCGCACGCTTCTCAGACGCCCTGTTCGGACACCGTTGTCCGAAAGAGCCCGTTCCGCGTTCTCAAAGAGCCTTTTCCAGCCTGCCAAAGAGCCTGTTCGGGACACTCAAAGAGGCTCTTTCGCAACCTCATAAAGCCCGTTCCGCAGGCTCAAAGAGCCCGTTTCGCAGCACACGACATCCGGAACCGGCGTGAAAGCCATAAGAAACGAGATTTTAAGAGACACCGTTCTCACAATCCGTTCTCTTTCAGCAGTCTCCTATAAATCATCTCGTCCTCTTCAAGAAAACAGCAGAATATCACCTCACCCGTATAAGCTCCGCTCCTTAAGGCTTCTGTCACAGTATTGAGGGCAATCCTCGCAGCCGCCTCATGCGGATAGCCGTAGACACCGGTACTTACGCACGGAAAGGCTACGGAGCGCATGCCGCTCTCCGCGGCAAGCCTGAGCGACGTGGCGTAACACGAAGCCAGCAGCTCCGGCTCACCGTGACCGCCGCCGCGCCACACCGGTCCCACGGTGTGGATAATCCTCCTGCACGGCAGGCGGTAAGCCCCCGTCATCTTGCTCTCGCCCGTCCTGCATCCACCGAGCGTGCGGCATTCCTCCAGCAGTTCCCTTCCGGCAGCCCTGTGTATGGCTCCGTCCACTCCTCCGCCGCCGAGCAGCGAACAGTTTGCGGCGTTCACTATGGCGTCGACATCAAGACGTGTTATGTCTCCCGCCACCACTCTTATCCTTTTTCCGTTGTATTCCATCATAAGTTTTCAGTTATCATCCTACAAATGCATAAGTGTCTGCCACAACCGCAAGCCGCACCCTCACAGACGGATGAGCAACAAGAACAAATCCACTACAACCGGCTATCCTTATTATCATAAGGCATATACCTTGCAGGCATATTTGACATGAGAATACAGAGATACGGCTCATATATTCCCGAGCACAGCTCATCTTTTACAAAGATATACATTTTTCCCCTGTCTTCATCTTTTTGTTCCGACATATAAACATTCTTTTTTATTCACACGGACAAGATTTCATATCACCAAGACATCGTGCATCCGTTCCCGTCAGAAGATGTTTCTTACCAGACGGAACAGCACAATGAAATCGGCATGACAGATGATGAGGAATGTCACATGGTGCGTGTAATATCCCGCCTTCGTGAGTTTTCCTGCCTCAAGCTCGAGCCGTTCGGGCGTGAAAGCCAGTCTGAGCAGGAAATAGTAAGCCGCCATGTTGGCTGCCAACGCCAGGATGAGTACCGCCGCACCCATGTTCAAGAAGAGCTGTAAAAACCTACCGCCGACAAGCAGAAGGACCGTCGTCTCAAAGAGGGTGAGCATGAGGGCGATGAACAGCAAAGCCGTGTGACAGGCTTTGTCTCTGTCTCTGAATTTCAAAAACCAGAAGTGGTAGTGTGCCACGAACATGTTTACAATCGGATTTTTCATAATTTGTGTGTTTTATTTTGATGGTTTATTATGTTTGTTTTCCGGCTGTGCGTGCCGTAATTTCATATATCATTCAATTGAAGATGTCCGCTATACGACTGCCAGCATTTACACCGCACAGCGCGCCAAGCGGCATAGCGGGAAGCGGTTGGCGTAGGACAATACTGTAAAAACATTGTGATATGTATGGAGTATGATGACGATGATAAATGCATTGGTTCATCGGGAGACGCAAGATTGCGCGATGTGGATATGGAATATGATACCGACAATATATGCATTGATTCATCGTGAGACGCAAGATATTGCGTCTCTACTTTGTCGTGGATGCGGTGAATAGAGCGCATTCCTTCTATGGATGATTGACGGCGGCAGCCTTGTAGAGACGCAAAATCTTGCGTCTCACGAGAAAACCATGGCAATATACGAATGATATAATACGATGATGATAAACGCATTGTTCCCTCGGGAGACGCAAGATGTTGCGTCTCTACTTTGTCAGGCTGCGGTGGGGGCATGGCGGAAAGGGGTGTCTGCATGATGTGTCCCAATGTCATTACGGTGTAGTGAGGTCGCGTCAGATGAACCACATAACCTGTGGCAGTACTTCTGTTCCGGACGCGGACTTCATGAACCGGTACATGCGGACCTGGATTCCGTTCTTCTCAATCTCCCATATCTCCATCTCGGGGAAATCATCATCCATCAGTTCGAGATACATGTCACCGTCCTCATGCAGACTGCGGAAGACGAATCGTTTCTGGTCTGAGGTCTTTCCGGCGAACACTCGTATCGTATCGCTGTTGAAAGCCTTGCGCACAGAAATGTCGTCAATTGCCTTGAAGCCGTTTCTGTCTGGAAGCGACAGGTCGATCTTTTCAATGAATGACTCCGGTATCTTGCACCATCTGGCGAACGGAACGCGCAGGTAATTGTAGTAGGTAAGGTCGTTCCTGTTGTCAGACGCGTCCTTTGGCTTGAATCTCCAGGTGAAATATATCATATCCCTGGCGTCAAGCGACTCCATACATATACCGTCCACATCACCCGCACTCAGCGGAAACAGGGTCTTGCCCGCACCTCCGAGCATCACACTGCCTTCGTGACAGTACATATATCCGCACGGTATCGCGAACTCTATCCCCACGGTGGCGAGCTTCTCTTTATGATACTTCAGTCTTCGCTCAGCCTGTTTCACACCAGGAATCTTCCATGTAGGCACATAGTTGTCGTCAAAGCGCACGATGCCCTTCAGGCTTCCGATATATCTGTTTGCCTTGGAAAGACCCTTGTCCGTGAACAGGCAGTAGGCGTACATGAAGCAGCGGTCATGCTTGTGTATTATCATCACCTTGCAATGAGTGAAACGTGAGTCCACCCTGTTGGCATTCCTCATACCTTCAAGACGCTTACGGGGCATGTCATAGAGGCATACCGTGTCGGCGTTGAACATCGTCCGGGCATGACTGACGTGCCATGTGAGCACATCTCCGGCATTGTCGGCTTTCATGAAGAGCCGGTGTCCGTATGCGGGCTGCAGACTTACCGACGTGTCAGGCTTCAGCGTCAGATAACGTCCGCGGTCGTTCCAGTCGTAATACAGACGCTGTGCCGGCATTTCATCATGAAACGGCATATACCCAGGGTCTTCCGAGTCGCGCGAAGGGGCGGACAGCCAGAACTGGAAGTCGCCGTCGGACGAATCGTATCTCATCATCTTTACAGACGCTGATATGCTGTTGTCGTCAACGGGTAGGGGATAAGACAGGGACGCGGGACGGACGGATGTGATGCCGTAATAGCGCAGAGCCAGACGGAAAGATGTGGGTTTGTCCACTCCGAACCACTGATTGTATGCGTCGAGATATTCCGGAGTGTCGTCTTTTGTAAGAACGTCCCACGCCACTCCCATACCCTGTCCGAAGACATGCAGAGGCAAACACAGCATGACGCATGCGCAAGCTGCCAGCCGGAAAAAGTTCTTGTTCTTCATACTCTGTCAGTTTTTTACGTTTATATTTCACTTCATTCCTTATATTAAGCAGCCGTTCTAAATTGACCGATATACAAAATCACTCACATATTATATATATCCTTGTCGTCAGACCGTACGCTCTTCAGGGTTTCATACCAAAGTGTCAGCGGTCTTGTAACCTGCCACTCACACTCTCCGGACTTCCGGATGCGGCTACTGAACTGCACACAACATGACGGCAATTGATTCAGAACGTCCGCTTGTCATTAATATATATCCTTATGGTCATTCTATAATTAAAGACCCAGTCATTTGAAGCGGAACATGCCCTTCATGTCTTCAAGATACTTGTCGAAGTGCTCCGCCCCGTCGTCTGTCATGAAGAAGAGGAGCAAGATGTCGTCACCGTGCCTGCCGGTCACCACGTAACGGGCGTTGGTATATTTGCCTTCATATACCTTTTCGCGCAAGTCGAGCGGTATCAAGGCAAGGAAGTCGGAGTTGAACATTCTCCGTGCCTTTGACGAAGAGAGGAACGTCATCATGCTCACAAGGTTGTCCTCCTCCCACTTTTTGCTGACATCGGAAGAGGCGACATGCCCGCCTCTCAGCACAGCTTTCAGTTCCCACAAAGTCTCGCCTGCGGGTCTCGCCGTCTTTCCGCTACTGTAGTCAGCCGTCAACTTTTCTCCGTTCCCGTCGTACATCATTGGTCTCATCGGATTGACATACATGCATGCCCTGCACTTTCCGTCTTTGCTGTCCATAGACAACATCACTCTTGGCAAGGCGTGGCATGTGTCCGTGTCAAATATACGGTGATATTCACCTTTATGTATGATGTCGAACCTGTCGTTAGGGGTGAATGTCATATCATACTTTCGCATCAAACCGTCAAACGCACCTTCCTCCTGTGCGGATGCCGGAATCGCGGCAAGAAACGTCAAAAACGCGAATGCAAGACCTTTGAGTTTAGCAGTCATAAGCGTCATGTGTTTATTATAGTATGTTTTCAGTTGCCTTTTTTCAGGATGAATCCGCGGCGTCGCTCACCCGTGCGCATGTGTATGCCGTTCCAAATGGGCTCCGCGTATACAAGGATTTGCTCTGTTTAGGACAGGTGTATGTGTAATACCAACTTTTAAGTTATTAAATATTTGCGAATATACACGTTTTTTAGATACGATGCAACAGTAACTATAGGAAAAGTTGAAAATAAAAATGCAGACTGAAGAAATACGGCACTGAACGGAAGAAGATTATCGCACAACAGACAGAAAAACAATGCCTGCAAGCGCAACGGTTTTATTCCACATCCCTGCCTTTTTGAATATACGTAGCCGGAAATATGCTCCCGTAGCGTCACACCCACGACGGCACAAACCCAATGCTACGGCGCGAGCCCTGTAGAGACGCAAAATCTTGCGTCTCACGTGCAACACATAGAAATGTACACATACGACAATACACTGATGGTAAATGCATATATTCCCCGGGAGACGCAAGATTTTGCGTCTCTACTTTAGGAGGACGGAGGTGGCGGGGAGGAATTAATGGAGAATGCGGGGTGCCGCACTGAATGCATAAATATACGGACGGAGCGGTAAAAAATCTTTACATTATTTTTTGGAAAAACAGGGAACGCGAAGACATCTGTAACGTATAAAAAGCGCATATGGATTCGTTCCGGTGGCGCGTCAACCTCATCTGTTGTGCGGAAAAGCCCGTTCCGCATTTCATAAAAACCTTTTCCGAATGACGGAACACACCTTTACGCATCCTCAAAAAGCCCGTTCCGCATGCCGGAAAAGCCTTTCCGGCATGGAGGGAAAAGCTCTTCCGTCTCATAAATGAGTGTATTATGCTGATTCACAGACACATGCGAGAAACGCTCAAAAACCGCGTATTTGCGTCCGTACGTCACATCCGACGGCTGTGGAGCGTTCTCGCGGAGTTGAGGAGTTATGCGAACGGGAATTTATGCAATATCCCATTACATTGTGAATAAAAATGCATTGTAACGAAGCGTGCGCAGTGGGGCGTCACACTCTGAGCGCAGCGGCAAGGAAGAGGGACGGAAAGCCCATGACCACACATAAAGCACCGTTGGCGGAAGTCCCATCCTTCCGTGGTCATCCGGTATACTACGGGGCATTGCCGCACCTCACTCCGCGTTCTTCTTCAGCCACTCCAGTCGCCTCATGTCGGGCAGGTGTCTCACTTTGAAGTGCTCGAACGTCACGTCAAAGCCATCGCCGTCGGGACATGCCGCCATCATACCGACCATCACCGGCGTGTTGTCCTTGAGCCATGCGTTGCGCATGAGCGTGTAGTTCTTGTCGTCGAAGGAATAGAATATCTCCACCGCGTCGAGCCGTCTCACGGCTTTTATCCACACACAGGGCACAGCCTTGTCAAGCTCGATGACGCTCCAGTCAGACGTCTTGTGAGTAACCACGGCACTGAGATTGTATTTTCCGTCCACATACTCTATGCCAGCCTTGATGTAGTTCTCGTGGTCTATGCGCAGCATAAGTCCCGCCTGGTCGAAGCGTTGACGGTATTTCCCTGTGATTTTCACCTTCACCTCGAACTCACCTCCGTATGTGGCGTAATAGAACGGGGCGTCATCGATGGTGAATCCGTAGTGAGATATGCGCCAGTAGTCGCTCTTCGGCGTCACCGACATGGTGAGCGCGTTGTTCTCAATATTCCACCGTTCCGGTTCGTTGAACCATTGCATCTTCTCCAGAGTCTGCGCCGTGACGCCGTGAGCGGCAAGGCTCACGAGCGCAGCTGCCGCAATCTGTCTTATTTTTCCCATTGTCTTTATTGTTTTATTGTTATATGATTGTTGCATGAGCAATATATTTTCATTATCTTTGAATATGATAAGAAAAATGCGAGGATAACGCAAACGAGCGGAAAGAGAGCCCGCTCTCTGTTTCCCGAGTGAAGCTTATCTTTTGCAAAGATATATATGTGCCGACATAGCCGCAATGCTCATTAATAACCATTTTACCGCACTAAATGAAACTGAAGGACAGACTTAACCGTGTGCTCGCCGGACAGGACTTCACCGGACAGACCGACCGCAGCGAGGTGTTGGAACGCTATAAAGTCGCGGCGCGATGCTATGCCATGACCGAGAACGCCGTGGCTGTGCTGAGCGACATGCGCACAAATACGAGCTACATACATTACGGTGGGTTCGCACGAGCGTTAGGGCTCGGCAGGGGCGGTGCGCAGAGCGAGGTGTGCTCCATATGGGAGGAGGACATTCTCAGGCGCATCCATCCCGACGACCTCACCGCCAAGTATCTGCAGGAACTGCGTTTCTTCCGTTTCATAAAACGACAGCCGCGCCACAGACGCACGGACTTCCATCTGCTTACGCCCCTCCGCATGAGACAGACGGCGGGCGGATATGTCAAGGCATTGCACAGAATGTTCTACGTCTCGGCTTCGTCGTCAGACGGTCTGTGGCTCGCCATGTGCCTGTATGGTCCGCAACCGGACGCCATGCAGTGGCGCACGATGATAGTGGACACCTTGAGCGGGCAGACCACGGAACTTGACTCCGGTGACGACCGCAACATTCTCACCGGACGCGAGAAGCAGACACTGAGACTCATAGACAGCGGCATGACAAGCAAGGACATCGCCTCGGCAATGTCGATAAGTGTCAACACGGTGAGCCGACACCGTCAGGACATTCTCAGAAAATTGCAGGTGAGAAACTCCATAGAGGCATGCCGGACGGCAAGACTGCTGGGACTGATATAGATTTTATACATACACACATGGCGACTCATGCGGCATGAGACCAGATGGCGTACGGGTATTCTCCCACATTATGACTTTTATGGTTTTACATACTGGAACCTACAGACTGTTGGCAACGGAGAATATTATATTATAAGCATCCGGAAACAGCCATGGATGAAACGCTCATAACTCTCTTTCTCCTTAGATTTTATGTAGAACTTGCGCATCATCGCCTTTAGGCATTCCTCCAACGACAGTAGTCACGGACTTATTTTGAAAGCCTCGTCATTTTGCAATATGATTAGCTGATATATTAGTCAGGTGTCTTTGTCGCCCACAAATTCGTATCGACAAGATGACACATCGCGTCAAGAGTTGCGTATCCACCTGTTTGGCGGAACGTGTCTATCAATGGTTGTGCCTGTGTGTATTTCCTTTGTACCGTCGTTCTGCTTCAATAGTTTTATCTCCCCGTGTCCTCAATAACTTTCATCTGTTATATGGCTATCCGGTTGGGTTTGACGATTCTGTCCGGTTGTGCCATTCCGTCGTTAATTTATACGGCATTCATGTTCTCCATGTCCGACAGACACATCAGTTCGTTGATGGTGGCAGAATCACGGATATCACCATTCTTCTCCGGATTCTGTTCCCGCCATTCCCTTGCCGTCATTCAAAACATTGCTATGTTGAGTACATCAGCCTTGTTGGAATACTTCATGACGGCTTGCCCCGCGTGACCTCCGGCGGGATGAGATCGGTCTTGATGGCATCCGTATGAATACGATAGTTTATTTTGGAAAGTTCCCGTTTGGCAGACCACTATATCTGCTTTTGCTCTTCAGCTTTCAGGCGTTGGAACTCTCGAACAAGATACAACTTGAACCCTACCGAAACCCCACGATGCGAATTCAAATGCAATATCCGAAATGACATACGTTCCTCCATATCTGTCCGCCATTGCCTTTATCCCAATAGCATTTGTGGCTTCCATCCATTTTTATTGGTTACATAGCGGAAGCGTTCTGTCCGGCATCTTTTCTAAACCCCTCGAATTCGATGGGATTAAACTTCGGGTTATAAAAGATTTCCCATATTCCAAGGATTTCTGACGTGTTTATATTCCTCGTCCTGTTTGCTATAACTCCATTCGGGTCGTCGCGATTCTTCTGCTTTGCGATTTCAGCTATTCAGGTGTAATAAATCCCGTCTTTATGAATAGTCTTGACTGTTTGGTGCTTGACTGTTATTTTAGCCATAGCTTTTGGGGATTCTCTCTCGCTTTCAAATTATTCTGCACAAAGTTAATGTTTTCTTTGGAAACGCAAGCTGTGAAAGTAAATAAAGAGAGTTAAACCGGTCATCCCGTGTTTTAGTAGTGATAATTTGGCATTAGGCTTACCTGCATACTGACCTCTTCCCACGTAATGACGTTGAGGATTCTGCATTCTGTGGCAGCCAGACTGTTTGCCACTGAGAAGATGTTACGGTAGATACCGCTAAATTCTGTCTCGCATCCGCATCCTCTCTTTCAACACCAAAGCGATGTTCTCAACGATACCTGTGACAAGAGCGTTGCCCATGAGGAATGCACGGCGCAAGTCGGACGAGCCGAATGTATGGTTGTCAGGGAACATGTTCAAGCGTTCCAGCTCTACAGGAACAAGGCGGCGATAACGACCGCTTTCTGTTTTTATGATATGCTTGAAACGTGACGGACCTGCGCCGCCCTCACCTGTGATGATTGTTCGCGACGCACGGTCAAGATAATCAGGGAAAGCCATCGCCCCTTCGCTATAATTATATTCAAATCCCGTAGTCTTATTGACGCGCTTCAGAGTCTTTGAGCCTTTTTGGAATTTCCACTTCGGCAAGTCTTCCGCTGAAATGAAGAATTCGTCTGGCACTGTCATTTCATCAACAAGCACATCGCCTAGTGTAAGATAAGGACCATTGTACTCAGGAAGTGTGTCAAGTGTATAAACCTTGCCGTTAGCCATTACTCCGGAGTTTTTGAAAGGACTGTCTTTTTTTCCTTTGTTGAAGTTTTCGGAAACACCGGCAATGTCTTCGTCAATGTCAAACAAATAGGTCTTGTCATCTTTCTCTTGACAATTAAAAGCCTGTGGCATAATGCCATCATGGAGAATCCATTCAAACTTGTCACTTAACTCTCCAAATTGCGTGGCAAGAGGTGTTCCTTGGCGAAAGGCAACCATATAAGTACGACGGCGACGTTGTGGCATTCCATAGTCCGCAGCATTTATGATGCGCCACTCCACTATATATCCAAGACTTGACAAAGAAGAAAGGATTATGGCAAAGTCTCGTCCTCTTTGTTTGGCTGGTGAGTTGAGAAGTCGGTCAACGTTTTCCAACATCAGGTAATCAGGACGCCTCTCGTCTTTTTCCTTCAATATGCGATATATTTGCCACCATAACACCCCCTTCTTCCCCTCAATACCTTCAGAGTGCTGCAATGTTGTGGCTACAGAATAGTCCTGACAAGGGAAACCCGCACAAAGCAAGTCGCTGTCAGGAATTTCTTCGGTCGGCACAGTTGCGATGTCTTCGTTGGAATGTCCGTCAGATCCAAAATGTCTGCAATAGATGATGCTTGCGTCCTGGCGTTTTGTGGACGGTTCCCACTGGTTACTCCAAATCGTTTTGAAACACTTGGAAGCACGTTCAAGTCCAATTCGAAAGCCACCGACACCGGCAAACAACTCTATCACTTTTATATCATTAGCCTCCAATTCGGGGTGGACTTTGTCAAACAATCCGAGTTCTCTTACCCGCTGATGAACAGTGTGAGAATATCGTGCGACTGGTTCGCATAGCACGCAATTGCTTTCCAACACCGAATCTTCTAAATTATAATTCATTTTCAATGATATTCTTTACATATTTTTGGTTAAACCAATAACAATATTTCTGGACCATACCTCCATTCGGATTCTCCGTCATATCGTCTGCAACCTGTGCCTTAGGACGGACATGGAAGTATTTATTATCCTTTATACTCCAAAAATATTGCGGAGCGATATGGTTATCCAATACATTCTGCCGTATGTTATGCCAATATTGTTGTGCCACTTGGAGGTCTTCTTGTGGCATAGTCCAGAACGCTACCTTTTCAAGCTTATACTCCGGTTCGGTCTTTCCATCGGGCAATTGCAACGCATTGCCTGTCTCACGGAATATTACGAAAAGAAAGCGGTTGGTGAAAAGTTCGTAAAGTCTCGAATCCGTCCATTCCCCACAATCGGCAACCTCCTGGTAGTCTATGTTCTCGAAAGACATTGATTCCTTTATAGAACCATTACTCTTGACACGGACAGTCTTCATCGTCAGACCAGACTTCTCAAACTCTTCCGACTTGTTGACGTTGCTAACGCTTCCCTTTCCAGCCATCTTGTTGGAAATCATAAAGTATTTTGACTTGGAACTTGATGGCTCGATGTTGAGCATATCACATATCTGACTGTATGTCTTACCACAATACTTCTTGAATCGTTCCAATAAAATGTCATCGACGGAATTGTTTCTCAGTTCTTTGACAGAGAACATATTCACCATATCAGTTTGAGGCAATTCATAATTGCAGTAAGCACCATGATGGCTTTTCCTCTTGACCTCATCAAGCAATATACGCATATATGCCGTTTTCAAACTCCAAGCACGACGAGGCGCACCAATATTGCTATTGTGTTGCGGCATCAACGAATCCCCTTTTTGACCTTTCCGACACGCACCAAGGTACATGGTGTCACCTTCCGACAGGGTATGCGCCTGTCCGTTTTTTATCTTCGTGATTATAGTATCGTAATCCTTGCGTATAATCAGTAAATCTTTCTCAGGTATCTTCCACAATACTGCAAAAAGAAATTGCAAATCGAGCTTGGAAGCATTAGGATTATGCAGATAGAACATGATAAGCATAATCAGGCATTTTTGATAGAAGTGCGATTTCTCGAAAGGCTTGTCCCAATCCTCTGTATAGTTTATCATGCTGCACACAAGCCTCTCCTTTATCAGCAATTCTTGTTTAGCTGACTTCTTTAATGGGGTACACTTCAACTCGGCATTCACGAAAGCGAAGTCTGCCCCTTGGCGAGAATTGAGGTCATATTTGAAGAACAATTCTTCCACCAGTTGTCCAAGACTCCCCTTGCCTCCATACTCCTCGGCATCGGGAGCGAAATCTCGCAAACATTTGTTCACCAACTGTTTGCTGTAATTGAATATAGATGAAATATCCTTTTCGTCGTATGGTAAGTTTGTCATTCGCTTGATTGTCTTTACGTTTATCTAATTCCACTCGCATTAGATGTGATTGTGGTATATTTCTTTTTTTAATTGTACCGAATTCAGTGTATTTATTATCGTATTAAAACTTCATTCGTTCTTATTCAGGAATCAGTCCTTACGAGTCGGATGAGTTCACTTCAAGCAGCTGCACAATCTTCAACAAAGTTGAAATAGAGCATATAGAAATGTTTGTACACCATTTTATACTACGCAAGAGTTGTTGCCATATTTCTACCTCAGCCAATTGTCAGTTCATATCTTTTCTGCAAACACACATTTATTATTCTTATGTATTCTGCCTACTTCTTATCTCTCTATATATAGAGATATTAAGCATGCGAATGCAAAAAGCGTATTTGTTTTTGAAATGCATCACAAGTGAAGCATGTCCTATGCAAAGATATATATTTTTCCGTAAATCGCACACTCATTAATAGCCATTTATTATATAACATAATAATTGAGAGAAAGCTTGTCGATATACTTTACGGACAGTATTCCAGTAGACATACATACCACAACCAAGAACAATAACGTCATAAAGCGTACATTTTATATAATAATCGGTAATTCCACAACTGTGTCTGACGATATGCGAACAGACTACAGTGAACATACCGAAAGCGGTGTTATTAGAAAAAAGGATAGATTTTTATCTGGTTAAAAATAGAAAGATTAATGAAATGTAGCGTGAATCGGGATAATCAACTATTGTATGAATACCGGTTAAGTTTGTCGTAAGAACGTCATATGAAGGCAAAAAGGCACCGTCGCGGTGCCTTTTTGCATGATGTGCCAATAAGCGGAGCGTACTTAAGTTTCAGATTCTCTCTTCTTGTGGAAAACGCGGCGGAACCACAGATAATATCCTGTTACAGGGAGCGCGGAGGCAAGCAGGGCTGCAAGAAAATAGAGTATGCGCGTGAGCCATCCTCCCCAGGTGCCGGTGTGCAAGGAATATATCTGTCCTCTTATCTTCGCTGAGGACGGCAGGTAGGCATAAGGCGTGAACGACTTCAGTCTGCCTGCGGACGGGTCGAACTCATAACGGTCGCCGCCCATGGTGTTGCCGAACCGACGGAGCTGTACCGTTGCCGTATTGTCGGCATTGACTGTGACTTGACTGTATTCAGGATTACGTGCCGCCAGTTCCCTATATACTGTCTGCCAGACGGCATATGTCTCCGTTCCGTTGTTGCGGTGGTGTCCTCTATGCCGTTCTTCCGAAGGTGAATGTCTGTGACCGCCTTGCTGTCCGCCAGCCCCGAACACTGCATAAAAACCGCTGCGATACCAGTCGAACGACCATGTGAGTCCGGTGAGAGCCATGCAGAGCAGCAGCAGACAGGTGTACGCCCCGACAGCCACATGAAAGCTGTGACAGAAACGGCGGAGCCCGTGTGAGCAATTGACCTTCAGACTGTTGACCAACGCTTTCTTCGAACGCGGCAACCACATTACGATGCCCGAAAGGATGACAAAGACAAAGGCGAGCGCACTCGTCCCCACGACAACCCTTCCCCAAAAGACGCCTCCGTCGGCAGGACGGCTTCCCAGCAACCATCGGTGAAGCTTGAACATGGTGAGGAAGAATGGGATGCGCCTGTAAGACCCCTTCACCTCACCTGTGTAGGGGTCGACAAACACCGACGCATGATGAGGCTTTGACAAGTTGACCTGATAAGTACGGGCAGGATCGGAGTATATAGTGATGCCCGTCACCCTTACGTCGTCCGGGAGGGAAGACGCCACTTTAGCCGCGATGTCGCCTACCGGCAGCCTGTCCTTTCCCACAGTTTCCACCTGATAGAGTCCGGCATAAGCCCACTGCGTGAACTCCTTTTCGAAGGCGAGCACAGCCCCCGAGAAGCAAACCAGCGTCAGGATGACGCCGAAAGGGATAGCCAGCCACAGATGGAGTTTCTTTGCATATTTTCTCATAAGCTATGTGTCCGTTGATGATGAATCAAGCCGGACCTGACAGGGCGTTGACATACGGCAGTCCGACCGGCTTGATTTTTTCTGATGAATATGATTTACTTTAAGACATCCCCAACCCGGACTGCGTCCAGTTTACCCACGCCGTCAAGCGAGGTGGCTTCCACCACAAGACCCTTGGTGGCTTTGGCTGATGCCGGAACAATCTTGTAGATGGCGAGATGACTGCTTGCCGTGGTCACACCTATGTAGGCGTTGCCGTTCTCCATGTAAGGGATGCTGCTGAAGCCCGTGATGTCGTCAGGCAGCCCTTCGACGTATGTCAGATTGCCGTTGGAAACGTTGAACACAGCAAGCCGGTTGCCCACAGGCTTTGACTCGGTAACCGGACGGTCGTACATCAGCATGAGGAAATAGTTGCCGCCTATGTACCACGTGCGGAGGAAGGACAGACCGCCGGTCTTCTCCTCTATGTTGAAATAGTAGTTCTTGTCAAACTCTTCCATCCTCGTGTTGATTCTCACCACCCCAGCCGGCAGAGTTGTCCGCTGTCTCTTGTCTGTCATAGCCTTGACATAGCTCGGTGAGAACACGTACACATATCCGTCGTCGGCAGCCCACGTCATCTGGTAGTACTGCGACTTGAACCGTCCGGCGGCATAGCTTATCCTGTCGGTCCTGATGTTCTTGTGCCGCGTCAGCGTCTTGTCGGAGAATATTGTCACCCAGCATTCGTCGGGATATTGAGTCCACTGCAGCTCATCCTTCTTATACGAGCTGCTTCCCTGTCCTCCGGCTTCCGTCTTTATAAGGTCCTCGTTTCCGGGGAGCACCCACTTGTAGCTCCCGTCCGCATTCTTCTGCATACATCCATACTGGCTCAGTCCCATCGGTACGGCTGCCGCATAAAGCTTTCCGCCCACCTGCTGCAGTCCCGCCAACGTGACAAACTCACCGTTGCCGAGAAAGTTCTCAGCCAGGAACGGTGTCTCGGCTGAAACCTTGTTCGACGTGTAAGTCTGATTATCCACGTCAAGGTAAGATATAAGAAACGACTTGGGAATGTAGCCGTTGGCGTCAGCCAGTTCCTTCGGACCGTTGCCGCTGGAGGTTGTCATGATGTAGCCGTCATAGAATCCGTATGTGGTGAAGCGGTTGACGTTATACTCTTGCGTGCGCTTGGTGATGTTGTGGCTTGCGTCCATCACGAACGACTGGGTCGTTCCGGCGTTGCCCTGATGATAGTTGAGGGCATACAGATATTTGTTTTCAAAGAACAGCCAGTAGGTGGCGCCCTCGTTCACCAGTCCGTTGCCTACAGGAGAGACTGTGCCTTTCTCCAGCGATTCGGCGGACATCAGCAGGTGTGCCTCCGTTCCTGCGGAAGGCTTCACCGTCGCAGCTATCACATAAAAGCCCTTCCGGTTCTTGTCAGGAGTCTTGCCTCCTCCGGTGTTGTCGTCATCCGAGCAGGCAGTAAGTGTCATGCAACCGGCAGCCATTATTGCAATCATGCCGGTAAGAATATGGTTCTTATTCATAATTGTTTGTTATTTTAATGGTTATGATATTCAAAAAAGACTATCCGCCCAGGCTTACCCTGAATTTGGCATAGAAGGCTCGCCCCGCCTTTTGCAGGCTGAAATTGTCGTAAAGTTTCTCATTTGTGAAGTTGCGGCACTCCAAAGAGAAGTTGTAACGTCCCTCCTTCATGCTGTAGCTGAGCCTGAGGTTGTGGGCGAACTGGTCTGGGACATAAAAATCGTTAACGCTTCCGAATATCTCGGGATAATAGGAGAAACGGTGCGTATACTGACTGTCGTAGGTCAGTGTGAGCAGATTGCCTCTGCCTCCCAGCCTGTGCCAGTAGAAGGTCACGTCGTAGTCGGCAAAGCGGTAGGGCACGTTGGAGATGCGCCTGTCCTATGTTGTAGTTGGCGGTCAGCGTTCCGTTCCAGTTGTCGTTGTCCGAGCGGGTATACTGGTAAGACTGTTCGCCCGGCGAGTTGAGCTCGTGCCGCTCGCCCAGCCAGTTGTATTGGTAGCGTGCTGTGTCTACATTGACGGTGGAGTTGCGGTTGTAGTTGGCTGTCAGCACCACGTTCAGTCCCTCAACCAGCAGGTTGCGCTTGCTGTATTCCAGCGAAGGCATAAGCGAATGACCGTAACGGTGTTTTTCTCCGAACACTGTCTTCTGGCGCACACCGGTCTGTATGTCCTTATACATATGCGAATAGGTGAGCCCCACCATCAGCCGGTCTGCCCACGACTTGCCTGTAACACCCGCTTTCGCTACGACCGCCTCGTTGTGATAATTGTCGTGGAAGCGGCGCACTCTCACCTTCTCCGCCTCGTTGAAGTTGCCCGTATCGAAATTCTTTACGGGAGCGTCTACCCGGTAGTCGTTGTCAGAATAGTTCTGGAAAGCATTGACCTCATAGGTGAAACCGTTCTTCAAGGCTTGTCCGAAGTGTACGTACGACTTGTGCGTGTTGAACGAGCCGTAGGAATAGGAGGCATCGGCGAACCACCGGCGCGGCTGCTTCTCTGTCACGATGTTGATGACCCCGCCCAGCGCGTCGGTACCGAACCCTACGGGGACGACACCTTTGTACACCTCAATGCGCTTGGCGAAGCTCACAGGGATGTTGTTAAGTCCGAACGAACTCCCCACACCTTCCTGCGGAACTCCGTCGATGAACACCTTTACATGCTTGCCGCTGAAACCGTCGACCATCAGCTGCATGTCCGAGCCCACGCCTCCGCTCTCGCGCAGTTTCACTCCTGGCGCGGCGGCGAGCGCGTCGCTCAGGTTCTTTGTGGTGTTCTGCATGCCTCGCGTATCAATGGCAATGGCGTTGTAGGCAGAACGCTTCACCCTGCCGACGCCTGTCGCCGTGACCGTCACGGCAATAAGTTCTATAACGTCGGGGGAGAGCTTGAAATCGAGCCCCTGCAGTCCGTTGCCGCCTACCTTTATCTTCCGGTGCGCGTCTTTATAGCCCAATGCAGATACAGAGATTGTATATTCACCCTCCGGTGCCGATATGGTGTAGTGTCCGTCACCGTCTGTCCTGGCAGCCGAACGGAGTGCCCTGAAGGTGTATGGTGGCAAGGTCTATCGTTCCGTTACCGGAAGAGACTACCCGTCCGCTGATGATGACCCGCCCTTGACGGTCGCCTTCCTGTCGTGCGTGAACGGGAGAAACGCCCGTGAGGCAAAGCAGAAAGGAGACCAGTGAGATATAATTTCATACTGATATGTTGTGTATTTTTCGTGGTGCAAAGGTACAAACAGACACAATATACATACAATCGCAAAATATAGATAAAATTAATATTGTGGGGCACAGATAATGCCTGACAGCAGATACCTACTAATTGTTATTCCGAAGAAAATATCATACACTCGTGAACCATGGTGCCGGAGTGGGGAAGCGTTTACTTCCGGATAAAAGAGAATGTTCACTCATCCCGAACAGGAGTCCGGCGAGCTGTCCGGGACAAGTGGTAAGGCAACGGTGCGCGGTGCCGCAGAACCGCATGATGACGAAATACCGGAAGTAAAAAATTTTTACATCGCTTTTCCGCAAAACAGAAACGCGACGCGCGTGCAGGCTGTCCCCTTCTCCCGTTCCAGTTATCCGCCACACCGTCTTACCCTGCATTCTATGCCACAACCTACATCGCAATATAACCCCTCCAGTTCTTTTACCTGGCTTTCTCATAATGTCCGCCATCTTTCTGCGGCATTAACTTATCGCGGAAAAGCTCTTTCAGCATGCCCGAACGTACTTTTCCGTGCTCCCATACGGGCTTTCCCGCACCATGGAAAAGCCTTTTCCGCACACCGGAGAAAGCCCATCGAGACCGCCATAAACGCATCACGTTGATACTCAACACATTGCGCAAGTGTCCCAAAATTCGTCCATACGGAGGCGGAGGGTCTTCTGTCCGGCTGTAGGCTATTCTCAGCGAGTTGACGCTCTACGCAAGTTCGTCTCCGCTCCACCATATGACGCGGTCAAACAACAGCCGCATGTCAAAGTATGAAGAGGGTGTGTGGCGGGCTAAACTACCGATGAGACATTGGAATGAAGACCTGAACGGGAGCACAGGATGATGGCAAATATATATACAACATATGAGTAATCATATAATAACAGGTTGATTTTGAACAGCTGCTTAATATTGCTCCTTACCGCGAACAGGTCATCATAGTTCCATTCTTATACCGTGCTGCTGTCTGCCGGATTGTGTTCAGCTTTATCTGAGATGTGGATGGCTGCGTCTGAAAAGAAGCGGAAGGCAAGATGACGGCGGCAGTGAGGGAGAAGGATGAGGAACCGGCAATAAGCCTTAAACGCACAACCGGCATTCTGATGCGGTTAGGGTTTATCGCAGACAGAAATGTAAAAAAAATAAAAAAACGTAAACATTGATATGATTTATGATACATCTTATTATCAGAAATAACTATCTTTGCACAAGATGACGCTGCGCTCGGGAAATTGAAAACGAGTTTTCTTTACGCCCGATTGCACCATCTTTTAATAAGACGGGCTGCGCTCGGGAAATTGAAAACAGGTTTTCTTTCCGCTCGCTTGCACCATCTTTCAATAAGACGGGCTGCGCTCGGGAAACCGAAAACGAGTTTTCTTTCCGCTCGCTTGCACCATCTTTGCTACATATTGAGGATCGTTCTGTGCGGACAGCAATACGTGTCCGGAGTGCGGCGGTGAACCTGCCGTTTCTTCAGAACTAAACTTTAAAAGGGTCAGAAACGGCACTTTTTTATATTGGAAAGCTTCCGTGCACGTACACGGAAATATGTATCAAGCTAATGGTGATGCCCGCAAAACCTAAACCGGAGCACTCACGGCAGGGTGTTATACGACATAAACGAAATAACAACAGTAATAATAATAAAAACCTGATAAGGTAATGACTACACGAAGAGACTTTCTCAAACAGATGGGAGTGGCTGCGGCAGGCTTGGGACTGGCGCCACTCGGTTCGCTGGCTGCAGGGCCGGCAGGTGCAAACAAGACTAAGAACACCGGCGGCGACAAGGTGAAGATAGCCTTCATCGGCATCGGAAACCGCGGTGAGCAGAACGTGGCAGAGTTCGAGCGCACGGGTATGATAGAGGTGACGGCACTGTGTGATGTGGACCTTAAAGGCAAACAGACACAGAAGGTACAGAGCAAGTATCCGAAGGCGAAACTGTTCACCGACTTCCGCGAGATGTTCGAGAAGTACAGCCAGAACTTCGACGCCGTGGTGGCTTCTACTCCGGACCACAGTCATTTCCCCATCGCGATGATGGCACTTGAGTATGGCAAGCACATTTATCTTGAGAAACCGATGACACGCACGTTCATCGAGGCGGAGCTGCTCATGCAGAAAGCGCGCTCGTGCCCGAAGGTTGTGACACAGGTGGGCAACCAGGGTCACTCCGAAGCAAACTACTTCCAGTTCAAGGCATGGAAGGAGGCAGGCATCATCAAGGATGTAACGGCAATCACAGCCCATATGAACAACCCGCGCCGCTGGCACAGCTACGACTCCAAGATGTACCGTCTGCCGTCAGGAGACGCCCTGCCCGACGGCATGAACTGGGACGTGTGGCTCGGCGTGTGTCCGTGGCGCGACTTCTCAGCAAAGTTCCATCAGGGCGACTGGCGCAGCTGGTATGAGTTCGGTATGGGCGCGCTGGGCGACTGGGGAGCGCACATTCTTGACACGGCGCACGAGTTTCTCGACCTCGGACTGCCTTATGAGGTGTCGCTCACATACGAGAAAGGCCACAACGACTTCTTCTATCCATATTCCTCAACCATACTTTTCCGCTTCGGAGCAAGAGGCAACATGCCGCCGTGCGATGTGACATGGTATGACGGAATAGACAATCTGCCGAAACTGCCCGAAGGCTACGGAAAATCGGAATACAACCCCGACATCCCCGCAAGCAACCAGGGCGACACTCCGGTGGCAAACCTCAACCCGGGCAAGATAATATACAGCCGCGACCTCATATTCAAGGGCAGCAGCCACGGAAGCACTCTGTCCATCATAGGCGATAAGGCTGAGGAGATGAAGAGCAAACTGCCCGAGGTGCCGAAGAGCCCGTCCAACCACTACGTGAACTTCCTCCGCGCCTGTCAGGGAACCGAGAAGACCCGCTCGCCGTTCGAGATAAACGGAGTGCTCAGCCAGGTGTTCTGCCTCGGCGTGATAGCACAGAGACTGAACGCGCAGCTCTTCTTCGACCCGCGCACAAAACAGTTCACCAACAACACCTTCGCCAACGCGCTGCTCTCGGGCATGCCGCCGCGCAAGGGATGGGAATTCCTGTACAAGGTGTAAGGCACGACGCACACACACCATTGTGCTGACGCATCCGTGTGTGCAGTACACAATATAACATAAAACAACTCCGACGGCATTACGGAGGAGAACAGATTATAAACCTACAACGAAAATGAAAAAACAGATAATGACAGCCTTCGCCGCACTGCTCTTGCTGCCGGCGACGGCACAGGAATGGAAACCGCTGTTCAACGGAAAGAGTCTCAGCGGATGGACACAGAAGAACGGAAAGGCGCAATATAAGGTGGAGGACGGCGCGATAGTGGGATATACTAAGATGAACACGCCCAACTCCTTCCTGTGCACGAAGAAACAGTACGGCGACTTCATCCTTGAGTTCCAGTTCAGAATAACCGACGGGCTCAACTCAGGAGTGCAGCTGCGCAGCGAAAGCGTCAAGTCGTATAAGGACGGACGCGTGCACGGCTACCAGTTCGAGATAGACCCGTCGCAGAGAGCATGGACGGGCGGCATCTACGACGAGGCGCGCCGAGGATGGCTCTATCCGCTCACAAAGAATCCGAAAGCCAGAAAGGCATTCAAGAACGGACAGTGGAACAAGGCACGCATAGAGGCTTACGGCAACAGCATACGCACATGGGTGAACGACATTCCGTGCGCCAACCTGTGGGACGACAAGACTCTGAGCGGCATCATAGCACTGCAGGTGCACGCCATAGACAACAAGGCGGACGAGGGCAAGACCGTGGCATGGCGCGACATACGCATATGCACTGAGGACGTGGAGAAATATCTCACACCAGAAGACCGCACCCCGCAAGCCAACTGCATAGACAACACCCTGTCGCCGCAGGAGGAGAAGGCTGGCTGGAAGCTGCTGTGGGACGGCAAGACAACCAACGGATGGCGCGGAGCCAAACTCGACGCATTCCCCGACAAAGGATGGAAGATAGAGGACGGAGTGCTCAAGGTGCTGGCTGCCGACGGTGGAGAGTCGTCAAACGGAGGTGACATCGTCACCACCGACACGTACGACAGTTTCATACTTACCGTAGACTTCAAGATAACAGAGGGCGCCAACAGCGGCATAAAATACTTCGTGGACCCGGAAGCCAACAAAGGCGAGGGCTCTGCCATAGGCTGCGAGTTCCAGATTCTCGACGACCTGCGCCACCCGGACGCCAAGCTCGGAGTGAAAGGCAACCGCAAGCTCGGCTCGCTCTACGACCTCATACCTGCTCCGGAGAAGAAGCCTTTCGACATCAACAGCTTCAACACAGCCATGGTGATAGTAAGAGGCAAGCACGTGGAGCACTGGCTCAACGGAGTGAAACTGCTGGAGTACGAGCGCGACAACCAGATGTGGAACGCACTCGTGGCATACAGCAAGTACAAGAACTGGAAGAACTTCGGCAACCACAAGCGCGGCAACATCCTGCTTCAGGACCACGGCAACGAGGTGTGGTTCAAGAACGTGAAGATAAAGCCTCTGAAGATGAAGAGGATAGACAGGCGTCCCCGTCGCTGAAAAACAGCCAAGGTCTGTCCTCCACACGAAACAACACCGACAGACCTTTATATATAACGGCAGGCGACAACAGCCGCGACATACAGCCGCGCACACATTACTCCCCGATGACAGGACAACAGCATACTGCCATCGGGGAGTATGTATAACTCCAATCCACATCATACAGTATTGCAGTTAAACCCGAATAGATAATCATACTTCATCCGTACGTAATGCTGTAAGATACATATTTTTTAGGTCTACAGAAGATATATGGTGATACATCGATAAATAAAAAGCGGAAAACAAAATGATACATCAGCACGGAAGAAGCATAAAGAGCCTACATACAATGAAAAATTATAATATCGGTTGATTTTGAACAGCTACTTATATATTCCTTTATTATAAATCTGCAATACAGACTGTACGGCTGATGAAAGCATACATCATATTATATTATTCTAAAAACTTATCCCGTACAGACGAAGTATGACAATATTTTTATATACCTTTGTGGAGATGAGCGGCACTCGGGCAAACAAGAGCAAGCTCTTTTGCCGCTCGTTTGCATTATCTTTGTGAATAACATAACAATCTGGACTTTTATATATTATATACTTTATATACTATGAGAATAAAAACGACATTTATCATGTTTGCCTTATCATGTGCGGCGACAAACGCACAGGTAAGACTGAGCCCGCTCTTCACCGACAACATGGTGATGCAGCAGAGGACCGACGCTCCCATATGGGGCACATGCGAGGCTGGCAGGACGGTAAGCGTCACTACATCGTGGAACAGGCGCAAATACGATACTGTGGCTGGCAGCGACGGGAAATGGAAGGTGAAGGTCGCCACGCCCAAGGCAGGCGGACCTTACGAGATAACAGTAAGCGACGGCACTCCGGTGACGCTGCGCAACGTCATGATAGGGGAGGTATGGCTGTGTTCGGGACAGTCAAACATGGATATGCCCGTCAACGGATGGGGACAGGTGAACAACTATGAGGCTGAGGTGAAAGCCGCCGGTCACCCAGACATACGTCTGCTGCGCGTGGACAACATCATGGCTATGCAGCCGCAGCAGAGCTTCACGGCAATGAACGGCGGATGGCAGGTGTGCTCGCCGGAGGTCATAGCCCCGTTCTCTGCCGTAGCCTACTTCTTCGGCAGGGACATAGAGAAATACCGCGACGTGCCGGTGGGACTGATACAGTCGAGTTGGGGAGGCACTCCCGCCGAGGCATGGACCAGCGGCGAGTCACTCACGGAGATGCCCGAGTTCCGAGGAGAGGTGGAACGCATAGGCTCCATGCCGGACAACAAGGAGAAGCGCGCGGCAATATACAAGGATGAGCTTGCCGGATGGTTCGACAAGCTTAACGGCAACGACCCGGAGTTCAAGGACGGACGGTTCGCTTATTTCGCCGCATCCTACGACGACTCGGGATGGGACGACACTCCGGTGCCGGGATACATAACCGACAGCAAGTATGGGGCGTTCGACGGAATGATAATCTACCGCAGGGTGGTAGACATTCCCAAGACCATCGCCGGAAGGGCACTCACCCTCTGTCTGGGCAAGGTGGACGACGACGACATGACGTTCTTCAACGACGTTATGATAGGCAGCACCACCGGTCCGGGCGAGACGAGGGAGTACACCATACCGGCAGGAGCGGTGAAAGCCGGCAAGGCGGTGATAACGGTGAGGAGCATCGACACCGGCGGACTGGCTGGAATAACGGGCTACGACGACCGTGAATGCCGGCTCACGGCTGAGGACGGCACAACGATAAGTCTCAACGGAACGTGGAAGACACGGATGGCGGCTCCTCTGAGCTCGCTCTCTTCCAAGCCGCGCGACCCCGTGAGCGACCCTAAGAACGCATGCGTGCTCTACAACGCGATGATAAATCCGCTCGTGGGATATGCCATCAAGGGTGCCATATGGTATCAGGGAGAGGACAACTCCAACCGTGCGTGGCAGTACCGCGACCTCATGCCGCTCATGATAGAGGACTGGAGGCAGAAGTGGGGCTACGACTTCCCGTTCTTCATGGTGCAGCTCGCCAACTTCATGCAGCGTCACGACCAGCCCACCGAGTCGCGTTGGGCAGAGCTGCGCGAGGCTCAGCAGATGACTGCCGACAGACTCTCAGGGTGCGGAATGGCGTGCATAATAGACATAGGAGAGGCTGGCGACATCCATCCGCGCAACAAGCAGGACGTGGGGCACAGGCTTGCGCTGCTGGCACGGCAGAAAGTGTATGGTGAGAAAGTGGAGGCTTCGGGACCGGCATACCGCGACTGCCGCATAGAGAAGAACACCATCAGAATATTCTTCGACCACACTGCAAAAGGTCTCGCCATAAGCGACGGACAACAGCTCAAGGGATTCGCCATAGCCGGACCCGACCACCGGTTCCACTGGGCGGACGCTGTGATAGACGGCAACACGGTGGTTGTGTTCTCACCGGAAGTGAGACACCCCGTGGCTGTGCGCTATGCATGGGCGGACAACCCTGAGTGTAACCTCACAAACAGCACCGGTCTGCCGGCTGTGCCTTTCCGCACCGACGACTGGAAGGGACTCACCTACGGCAACACGTCATACTGACCTTACGCACAAAGGTGAATTTTCGCCGTGCGGCAATATAAAAATAAAAAAAGGAATGCGACGGGACGCTTTGCCCGTAACATTCCTTTTTTTTCATGTATGCGCATTTATCAGCAATCATAATTTACCTGTCGCATATGATATCATGGCATATTCCATCAATAATCATGACGGCGCGAGCCCTGTAGAGACGCAAAATCTTGCGTCTCACGAGCAACGATTGCGCTATTTATACTGCTTATAATTACTCACGAAATTTGCATTTATCCCTTGTGAGACGCAATATTTTGCGTCTCTACTTTAGTGGCAGCGAATAATACGGATGGCGTATCAAGTGACGCGACGGAAACTGTCGGCAACCTTTCACTTATGAAACGCACATCACGTGCAGGCATTACGCAAAGTAAAAAATATTTACATTCCATTTCCGTAAAACAGCGGCGAGACGACCCGTTCACGTCTCTTAAAGGCAACCGGCATACGTTCAGTATATGCAAGGGAACCGCATAAAAACTCGTGTCTTTCTTCTTTATATCGGAAATACTATTCTTTTTAAGAGCAACTGATACTCTCTACGCAGACGCGCATACAATATCCGTCCGCCGCAAGAGCCTTTCCTGTGACCTCATTGAGGCTTTACGGCATACCCAAAGAGCCTTTTTCACGCCACGGAAGAGGCTTTTCCGCAGCGCAACAATACCATCATTATGACACATTATGACGCAACACACTGATATACAACGCATTTCGCAAACCTTCAAAATACGGGCTTATTTCAGCCGTTAAGGCATGACGGTCAGCCAGAGACGATTCTCAGCGACTTGACGTTGTGCTGTTTTTCTTCTCTCTTACATCATATCGCGCATATTCGTACATTCCTTTCCGCCTCCCCGCAATCATCATTTTCACATGCCTGTCAGGCATCATGTCCACTCTACTGAATGTCGTATGTCCCACAGCATGCGTGAGGCACGAATCCCGTACGGATTATGGCGACGCGCCATATCAGCCGTTCGCCTGTTTTTCCTGTAAAATATACGGTTATAGTTATAAGAATATCTCACACTGAAGGAATCATCATCCGAACCGGATTTTACCGTATTTTATCCATCAAAAAAATTTCTTATATTGAAAATATTAATATATTTGCACCGGACAAACATAATAAAGACACACAAAGAAAAATACTGCGATAAAATTACTTACAGCATAACGCAAAAACACACAAGCTGTATCGATATGTTTAAAACAAGCATCAGGAGACATGCGTACATACTGCTGTTTCCGTTTTTCACCGTTTTTTCCGGGGCAGAAGCGACGGCACAGACAGTCTCACTGCCCGAGACGTGCCGCTACACCGGCAACACGGAAGCATGCGTGATGACGCCGGATGACGCCATGGCTGACACCTCGCATACTGCTGACGCGCCATCCGCAGACATGAAAAGATGGCGTACAGATGCGGGGCGGCTGATGTCGCCTCATACGCAGGTCTCTGAAATAATTAGGGATATGCCTAAACACAGACACAGAATATCTTATACGAACAGCAACACATTTTATGCTTACATAGGATACGGACGCATCATGAGCAAGCTACACATGGCAGAAGGCGTGAAGGGCAATCCAAGAAACGGCTTGTTCTGGCAGTTCGGCTATGACTGGACGTCTAAATTAGGCATCGGGGCAGGAATGATGTACAACGGGTTCAGGTCCACGTACGAACACAACGGTTACAGAGAAAAATCGGAAATATTTTATCTGGCTCCGCAGATAGTCTTAAAAACATACGTCAGGCGATGGATTATCGACGGGAAAATGGGTTTAGGATTGTTCACATACAACTATCCTACGCATGAGACAGAGTCATCAGACGACGGTTTCGGATACAACTTGCATTTCGGAGCCGAATATGTATTGTCGAGAATCATAGGCATCAGCGCGTCTATCGGATTGACGAAGGGTAATATTAGAATACATGATGAAATGGGATATAACAACATGATAACTGCCATATCCGCTCTTAACATATGTGTGGGAGTGAGAGCACATATCTGAGAATATCCATATGAAGGTACGCTGTTTTATACTTCTACAAATATTATAAACAAAAAAAACATTATTATGAATCGTTCATTTAAACAATTCTCCTGGAAACATCTTCTGATTTTCCTTCTGTTGTCGGGTTGCGTTACCATTGTGCGCGGACAAAGCAGGTTTCATATAGACCTTGATTATCACTATAATCTCGGTCTGTCTGAGTCATTCAATGACATAACGCTTAAACGTGACAAATATCATATGGGCGGACACTCCCTCCGTCTGAGCACGCGCTACGACGTGTCGCGCCTCTGGTCGGCGGGAATAGGAATAGGACTTGACAGATATACCGAGCCCGACTACAACACGATGCCCGTGTTCGCGACGGTGAGATACAAGGCACTCGAGAAAGTTCCCGACGCATATGTCTTTGCCGATATGGGATATTCCATAAAGTCAGCTGAGTTTACAAAAGGACTCACAGGCAGCCTGGGAATAGGATATACACATATGTTTGCGAGGCATTTCGGATTGAATTTCCAGATAGCATACAATCTGAAGGGTTTCAACGACATCCCCACATATATATATAATGTGGATAAGGGGGAGACAACATACAGCAAGGAGAACAGCACCAGACACTCGCTGTCATTCGGAATAGGTGTCACTTTCTGACCGTTTACCACTAATAGAATATCCACAACCCATCAATAACAACAACGGGAAACACCATTTTATCATTCGCAGGTAACAAAGTAGAGACGCAAAATCTTGCGTCTCACAAGCAAACAGCGCAAATAATTGAAGTAATAAACCGTCACTGCCGATATCGCAATCGTTGCTCGTGAGACGCAAAATTTTGCGTCTCTACAGGGCTCACGCCTTCATAATTATTGGTGGGAACACGCTGTTTATTATTCGCTGCCACTAAAGTAGAGACGCAAAATTTTGCGTCTCACAAGCAAAAATAGCGCTATTAATAGTGCATATAATTACTTACGAAAATTACATTTATCCCTCGTGAGACGCAAGGATTGCCATATTTATAGTGCATATAATTCCTCACGAAAATTACATTTATCCCTTGTGAGACGCAAAATCTTGCGTCTCTACTTTATTACCGGCGTATTATAACATTATGATAACATCCGTGCTGATGTAACACACAATGTATCCTCACTTTTAAATTTATCTCCCAAACAGAACACTTTCTTCTTACCGTCAAGTTGGAACACACACATAAGCCATATGGCTGGATATAAACATTATCCATAATTATATAACATCCGGACGCCACATGCCGCTTACCTTTGTAACCGGAACAAAAGGATAATAATGTTATGAACAAGTTTTTGGTATGTTTAATGATATTTCTGATAGGATGCACAGACCTTTGGGCTTCTGACAGGAAGATAAAAGGATATGTGCTTGACAAGGAAGGGACGCCGCTGACAGGCGCATATGTATATGATGAGAACAAGAAAAACACAGCCATAACAGACGAGAACGGATATTTCGAGATATCCGTTCCGGAGGAGGCAAGGATGCTGAAGGCAGGATATGTGGGGTTCGCTCCGCTCGACCATACGATGGAACGGCCCTACGACGTGCAGATTCTGGTGATGAGCCCGAATACGGAACTGAAGGAGGTTGTAGTGACGGCAGGGGGCATAGGGATGCTGAAGAACAGGGGCAACCTGCTCAACACCGAAAGTATCACGGCGCATGGACTCACGCGCGCAGCATGCTGCAACCTCTCGGAGAGTTTTGAGACAAACCCCTCGGTGGACGTGGCTTACAGCGACGCCGTGACGGGAGCGAAACAGATACAGCTGCTCGGACTTGCCGGAACATACGTGCAGATGCTCACCGAGAATTTTCCAAACCTGCGCGGAGCGGCTTCCACCTACGGACTCGACTACATCCCGGGACCGTGGATGCAGAGCATACAGGTGTCGAAGGGCGCGGCGTCGGTGAAGAACGGCTTCGAGTCGGTCACCGGACAGATTGACGTGGAATACAAGAAACCCAAAATAGCCGACCCGCTGTTTATTAATCTTTTCGCCGGAAGCGCAGGACGCTACGAGGGAAACGCCGTAGGGGCTCTGGAACTCAACGACCGCCTCTCCACAGCTCTCTTCCTCAACTACTACAATGAGGAGCAGTCGCACGACAAGAACAAGGATACTTTCCTCGACATGCCGCAGATGCAGTCGTTCAGCATGATGAACCGCTGGCACTACCAGACACCGCGCTTCGTGTCGCAATGGGGCGTAAAGGTGCTCACCGACCGCCGCACGAGCGGACAGACATCGCACACCCTTCGCTCCGACGCCGCTTTCTCTCCATACACCATCCACAACGACGCCAACCGCGTGGAGCTGTTCTCCAAGAACGGTTTTATCCTGAACCAGGACCGCAACGAGAGTATCGCGCTGATAGTCTCGGGCTCTTATCACGACCAGCAGTCCGACTACGCGGACAAGACGTATGATGTGTATGAGTCGAACGTCTACGCCTCGCTGCTCTATGAGACCGCCTTCGGAAAGAGACACAAGCTCGCCGCAGGACTGAACTACAACTGGGACAACTTCGAACAGCGCGGCAACGTCATCAGTCTCTACCGTCCTGACCTGCGCGACATAAGCGAGAACGTGTCGGGAGCGTACGCCGAATACACATGGACGCCTGCCGACAACCTCACTATCATGGCAGGACTGCGTGCCGACTACAGCTCCATCTACCGCTGGTTCGTCACCCCGCGCATGCATGTGAAGTACACACCGTTCTCATGGCTCGACCTACGCGCCTCGGCTGGAAAGGGCTACCGCAGCACATTCATATTTCCGGAGAACAACTATCTGCTGGCAAGCAGCCGCACGTGGCATGTTTCCGACAATCTCAATCAGGAAGAGGCATGGAACTATGGAGTGAGCGCGTCGTTCCACATACCGGTGAGGAATGAGGAGATTACAGTGAACGCGGAATGGTATTACACCGACTTCATCAATCAGGTGGTGACAGATATGGACAAGGACGCGCACGCCATATACTTCTATAATCTCAAAGGCAAGTCCACCTCAAGCGTGTTCCAGGTAGACGCCACCTTTCCGCTGTTCCGCGGATTCACCCTTATGGGAGCCTACAGATGGATGGACGTGAAGTGCACCTACGACGGAAAGACAATGCGCAAGCCGCTCACCAGCCGTTACAAGGCTTTGCTGACAGCCTCGTATGAGACTCCGCTAAAGAAATGGCAGTTTGATGTCACAGCGCAGTTCAACGGAGGCGGACGCATGCCAACGCCCGACCCGGCACGTCCGCTGTGGCACAGGACGTTCCCATCATACACCCAACTGAGCGCACAGATAACACGACGCTTCCGCCGGTGGAGCATCTACGCGGGCGGCGAGAACCTCACTAACTTCAGGCAGAAGAACCCTGTGGTGTCGGCGGCAGACCCGTACAGCCGTGACTTCGACGCCACAATGGTATGGGGACCCACCATGGGATACAAACTGTATGCGGGCATCCGCTTCAATATACCCAAGATGTAATATAACTTTAAAAAACAGAAGACAATGAAAACAAGAACAATCATCATGACAGCCATGCTTTTCTTCGGACTGTCATACACAGTAAACGCAAAGGACTTGAAAGGAGACAAGAAGTCGGAAGTAACTTTCCTTGTGTCCATGACTTGTGAGAACTGCCAGAAACGCATCGAGAACAAGATGTCGTTCGAGAAGGGTGTGACCGCTCTCGACGTGAATCTTCCGCAGAAGACGGTCACCATCAAATACCGCAAGGACAAGACATCACCCGACAAACTGAAAGATGCTATCCGCCAGCTGGGATATACCGTCACACCGTTGGACAAAACGAAGACAGGAAAAAAAGACCCTTCACAAAAGAAGAATAAAGAATAGAGCTGTCCGGAAAACACTGCCTATACAGGCACATACAATAAAGGCAACAGGAAAACGTAACATGCCCATTCCATGCACGCGATGTTTTCCCGTTGCCTTTTCCATTATATTATTATACCATTATTGCCTTATTGCCCCGCATTATCCACACTTTTTCATGCAGTCCTAATATATCTTATATAAAATAGGAATAAAACCGGCTTTCACATACACTAAAAAGTATAATTAAGAATAACATCCGTTTAAGGCTTAAAAACTGTGGAAAACCATGTGGAAAAGCGTTGATAACACTGTTGGCAAATAAATCATAACCCGGGGGATATCCACAAGCGCGGAGCCATATGTTTTTTATTGTGGATATACTCGGGGTTATTAAATTTTTTTCCATAAGTTTTCCATAATTCTTAAAGCATAAATTTTATAAACTTATTAACTTTGCACAGTGCAACAAAGTTTGTGGATAAACTGCATATATTACTGTTATTCAGACCTTACTTATTAAAGACCGTCGTTCATAACACAGTCTCCTGATGTTGACATCAGAATATGCAAGAAAAAAGCCGTAAAGTTTTGAACATATAAACAACACATCATCATAATCATATTATTTTATTTTTAAAAAGAAATAAATATAATAATGATATATGATTGTGGAGAAAGTGAGAGGATTTGAGGGTGAGAAGGGGAGATGATGGGAAGGTGAGAAGGGTGAGAGGATGAGAAGGTGGGAAGGAGAGAGAAGGCATGCCGACTGTGCTGACGAAGCCGGACGGGACGGGAAACAGAACGGGAAAACCCGGAAGAACGGGAAAACATAAGGATAAGAACAACGTAAGGCGTGCGTTTCACATACCACGTCAGAAAAAAAAACATATATATGGAGAGAGAAATGGTGAAAAAGGAATGGATTGAGAAAGGTTATGCCGATGAGCCGGTGGAGGAAGGCACCGACCTCAGAAAAGAGATAAGAAGGATGTGCGCGGAGAAGAATGCCGTGCTGCTCGCACACTATTACACTCCCGGAGAGGTGCAGGAGTGCGCCGACTTCATAGGCGACTCGCTCGCACTGGCACGTAAGGCTGCCGCGACAGACGCTGACATCATCGTGATGTGCGGCGTGCATTTCATGGCGGAGACATGCAAGCTGCTCAGTCCGGAGAAGAAAGTGCTCGCGCCCGACCTCAATGCCGGATGCTCGCTTGCTGACTCCTGCCGCGCGGAAGACCTGAAGAGGTTCAAGGAGGAGCACCCCGGCTACAAGGTGGTGAGCTATGTCAACACCACAGCCGCGGTGAAGGCACTCACCGATGTGGTCGTTACGAGCGGCAACGCGAAGAAGGTGATAGACTCTTTCCCAAAGGATGAGAAGATAATATTCGGTCCGGACCATAACCTCGGGTCGTACATCAACTCGGTGACCGGACGCGACATGCTGCTGTGGAACGGCGGATGCCACGTTCACGAGAAGTTCTCGGTGGAGGCTATAACGCAACTGAAGAAGGAGCATCCCGGTGCCGTCGTGATGGCACATCTGGAGTGCAAGGGTCCTGTGCTCGCCGTTGCCGACGTGAAAGGATCGACGGCTGTGATGCTGAAGTATGCCATGGAGCACGACGGGAAGGAGTATATCGTTGCTACGGAGAGCGGAATACTTCACGAGCTTCAGCGTCAGTGTCCCGACAAGACGTTCTATCCCGTTCCGCCGGAGGTGGGCGAGGGCACCGTGGGATGTATGTGCAACGAGTGCGAATATATGAAGATGAACACCCTGCGCAAGATATACAACACGCTCAGATATGAGTGGCCCGAGGTGAGTGTGGACGAAGCCGTCGCCCGCGATGCCGTCAAGCCGATAGAGCGCATGCTGGAGCTGAGCTGAGAGGGTGCCTTCCTGACGTCCTGTCGGCACAGCCTGTAGAGACGCAAAATATTGCGTCTTCCGGACAACAGACACGCATAAAAGTTATGTTATGGCGCATCATCCGGCTCCATATTACCTTTTATTGTGATGGCGTCAGCCTTGTAGAGACGCAAAATTTTGCGTCTCCCGAGGGATGAAAACATGCTTATATGTGATATATAGTTTAGCGTCGGTTTGCGACACGGTTGCTTGTGAGACGCAAGGAAAATCATTATAATGGGCATATTGTTTACCATCCGTTTGCGACATATTCGCTTGTGAGACGCAAGATTTTGCGTCTCTACTTGGGTTGATTGCGGTTGGGGAGAGCATGTTGAATGCAAAATATTGCGCCTCATGTGCAAAAAAACAGGTTATTGTTTGCACACACTTATTTCCTCATTAAATGTCCCGTGTTGCGGAAGAGCCTCTTCCGCACGCTCAAACGGGCTTTATGACACTCCCATAAAGGCTCTTTCGCATGGTGAAAGAGCCTCTTTCGTAATGCGGAAAAGGCTCTTCCGCGAGAACATATTTCGTTTTTCATGAAACATATTACAACACACTGATGAACAATAAATTATGTCCCATTGACAAACCACATTCCATTATAGGAATGATATATTATTTTCCATTGAAAAACTTCATTTCACTGTTGAAGCGATATATTATGTTATCACACAAAACTTCATTCTGTTGTAGAAACGGTATATTATATTATCACACAAAAGTGAATTCCGATGTAGGAATGATATATTACGTATGCTTCCACTCCGTCATTCCTCACACCATACACCTTCCGCACGGTTGTCAGCCTTTCCTGTTTCTGCGCTCGCGGTATTCTGTAGGTAAGCACTTGAAACGCTTGGTGAACTCGCGGTAGAAATAGGAGCGGTTGTGGAATCCGCAGGCGTTGATGATTTCGGAAACGGTGTTGTTTGTGGTATTCAGCATCTTCTCCACCTGAATCATCCGGTATTCAAGTATGAACTCATTTGGAGAAGAGTTGACCGACGCTTTCATCTTGCGGTAAAGCTGCGAACGGCTTATTGCCATGTCCTCCGCCAGCCGCGAGGCGTCGTATGTGTCGTCAAAGTAATGGCTCTTCAGTATGTCCGCCGCCTTTTGTAGCCACAGCCTCACCTCAGCGTTCATCCCGCTGCCCCCGAAACGGTTGACTAAAGCCTCTCCGGATACAGAGTAGTCGCGCATGCGGTTGATGGTCTGGATGTTGTGTTCCACCACCGCACTGAAGTATTTCCTTGTGAAAGGCTTCTCCAGGAGCGTGCTCACCCCCATCGACAGCACATCAGAGAGTTTCTCCCTGCTGCCTTCGTTGCATATGGCGATGATGGGTATGTACTTTCCGTTAAGCATGTTTTTAAGATTGGCGATGAGTCTGCTGCCGTCGTCCATGAGGTCTGCCACAATGAGGTCGGCATACATGAGTGAGGCGGAGTCCTTCAGGCTGTCGTGTGTAAAGAAGCTCAGCTGGTAGCGTTCGCTGAGGATGTGGCTGATGAAGTTGCCCATGAGCTCGTCGTCCTCAATCACGGCTATATGCTTGTCTTTCCTGTTGATGATGTTCTGCAGCGTGTTTTCCTCCTGTCTTGGCTCATCCTTCTGCAGCGCGGGCAGTGAGTTGAGGATGAGGGTTAAGCCCGTCCTGCCTTCAGATGAGTGCACTTGCAACTGTCCTCCCGCCTTTCTTATGAGATTGTTTCCTATGGTCAGTCCGATGATGTTGTATGTATCCTCATCCGTGCTTCCCACCTCCATCCTGTCCAAGGCGTTCTCATAATTGAAGATGCTGTCCAGCTCGTCCTTTTCCGGACCCTTGCCCTGATAGCTTAGCGTGAGCTTTCGGCTGTCCTCCACCGCAGTCCATCCTATCCTCACCTCGCCTTCAGTCTGCGCATGCACGAAGATGTATCTGAGCATATAGTTGAGTGCTCGGCTGAGAATGGTGCGGTCGGACACTATAACGGTGTTTTCCCTTGTCTCGGGAATGACGAGTCGCAGCCGTTTGTTGAGTATGGTGTCCATATGGTTGTCCATGACAGCCATCACCATCTCCGCGAGATCAAACCTCTCCGGAGTAAGCTCCACGTTCTCCTCTCCCGACGATTTCATCTCGCCTATCTGTCTTATCTGCTCTTTCATGCGCGTTATGTTCACCGTGATGCGTTCGAGCTCGTCGGAGTATAACGCCCTTCCGTTGTTATCCTCTATCTTGCTTACGGCGTCGAATATCTGCGTTATGTTGTTTGAGAAGCCGTTTGTTATCTTCGAGAAGAAGTTGAGTTTGGCATGATGTATCTCGTCCCGTGCCTGCTGTCCCTGCCTCTCAAGCTCATAGCGGTGCTTCCTGAGCAGTCTGTATTTCTTTCTGAGATAGACATACCTTGTCATTCCGGCAATGAAAAGAAAGTATATCATCACCGCCCACCACCGCTGCCACACTGGATAGCTCACGCTGAACGACAGGCGCAAAGGCTTGTCGCTCCACCGGTGGGCGTAGTTGCTCTGCCTCACCACGAGGGTGTATTCGCCCGGAGCAAGCTCGTTGAGTATTATATTCTTGCTTCCTTGCAGATATGTCCACTTGTTTCCGATGCCCTGCCTCACCCATCTGTCGCGCTCTATATAATAGGAAATGCCGCACCGCCCGTTGTTTATATAGTCGAGAATGGAGAAATTCAGCTCCACCGTTCTTGAGCCGTAGGGCAGCCTGAGATTCCCCGTCAGCGGATATTCCTTGCCGTCGGCGGTGACCTGACTGAGAAGAAGTCCGGGCATGAACGTGTTGAGCTGCATCTTTGCTGTGGATATCCTGCTTATGCCGTTGGTCCCTCCGAAGTATATCTCCTTACCGTTGTCGGCAGCCAGTCCAGCCCCGTCGGAGAACTCGTTTCCCTGCAGTCCGTCCAGGTAGTTGAAGTTTGTGATGTCGCGGTTGGTGTCTATCCTGAACAGTCCTGTGCCGGTGCTTATCCATATGTTCCTGTAAAAGTCTTCCAATATATGGTGTACGTTCATGTTGGTGAGCCCCGCGGCAGAAGTGATGTCCGTCACATCAGACCGCCCGTAGATGTCGCTCATCATGTCAAGTCCCTGCGACGTGCCTATCCACAGACGTCTGGAGACGTCAAGATATAACGAAATGATGTCGTTGCTCACAAGAGAGCTGCGGTCGCGGCTTTTGGTGTTGAATATCCTGTATGTGTTGTCTTCCACGTTCAGACATATGATGCCTCCTCCCCGTGTGCCCGCCCAGAGGTGGGGATAGTCAAGCACAAGCGAGTAGACAACGCCTGCGGCAAGGTCGTGAGGCAGCATTTTCCTGTATTCGGTGACAGACGTTATGATGCCGTCCCTTACTGTAGCCTTCAGTATGCCGTTGCCGCTCGTGCCGAGAAAGAGCGTATGAGGACCGTGCCTCACGATGGAATAGACGGAGTATATCTTCCTTTTGTCCTCAGGATTGAGAAAGGACACGGGGCGCAGACGGCTGCCGTCATAATAGGAGAGTCCCTGTCCGTCGGTGCCTACCCACACCTTGCCGTCTTGCGGATCGGCTGCGAGGGCGAACACGGCGTTGTTTGTGCGTCCTGTGCCAACGTTGAAATGAGCTGTCACCACAGGGTTGGAGCCGCCCGTATTCTCCTTTATGACATATAGTCCTTTGCCTTTTGTGCCTACAAGCAGCTCATCGCCGTGCCTTATGATGGCACGCACGGGAAAGCCGGTCTCGCCTACCGGAAACGACCTTATGTAGTCGTCCTGACGGTAATGACGGAAAACGCCCTGCCCGTCGGTGCCTGCCCACACTATGCCCTGCGAGCCGGGGAAGAGTGTGTTTATGGTGGTGTCTGCCTGACTGTGCGTGTGTCCGTCCGCACCGAACGTGTGCATGCCGTTGTCCGTACCCACAAGTGTGAGTTCCGGCAGCCTGCATAGCGAGATGAGTCTGCCGGACACGGGAAGGCTGAGGGTTGTTTTGCGCAGACCGTCGTCAAGGCGGCACACGTGTCCGCCGCCTATCACAGACTGCATGAAACTCACTGTGCCGCTGCCTGTGTGTTGTATCCAGACGTCGCCTTTATTGTCGAAGACAGCCACGACAGACGCAGGCAGCACAGCCGAGGCTGTCTGTACAGGTGTTCCGCGGCTCAGGTCATATATTCTGATGTGTCCTTCTGATATGACGGTGAGCCTTTTGTCCCGGCAATGCATGCGCCCTCCGGGTTGCTTCATAAACACTTCAAACCTGTCCTTACCTTTATTATATATATATCGGACCGTCGTTCACACAGGCATACACATCACCCCGCGGGCTTACCGCACAGTGCCAGAACTGCTCCTCCTGATGTTTGAACGGCTGCTTACTGAGATAATAGCGTCTGAACCTGCCCGTGTTCTTGTCAAGACGGTTCAGTCCTCCGTCCGTGGCAACCCACAGATGCAGACTGTCTTCCTCACATATCTCGCGTACGACAGGATGTGAGAGTGTGGAAGAATCGTTTGTCACAGAGGCGTAAACCTTGAATCCGCCGCCGTCATACCGGTTCAGCCCGTCCCATGTCCCTATCCATACATAGCCCTGCGAGTCCTGGAATATGGCGTTGACCGAACTGTTGCTGAGTCCGAGATTGTTGTCGAGATGGGTGGTTTTCCATCCGTACACCGATGCGGCGACGGCAAGGATGATGGTGAAGGCACGGTATCTCAATTTGTTCTTATTCATCATTTGTTGTAAAGTGAAGGATTTTACAGCCGGCAAACTTCATGTGCCGACGGTCCTGACAACTGACTGTAAAAAAACGGTGTGTGTGTTTGGCATGTCTCATTTTCTGATTGAAAGCCTGTCAGAAGGTATTGCAAATATACATAAATATATCTTATTTCACGGCGGCGCGCGTACAATTATTTTTTCATACGTGATTTTTGTACACCACAGTCGCAAAGTTGTATACTATGATAGCTTTATCTGCTGTGGACGGAAGTATACACTTTCTTTTTCGCTGTATACAATCTCTTGATACACATTGATATATATTTGCAGCCATCAAACCAAAAACTTAAATACAAACCAATATGGACATAGCAAAGAGAAGTGCTCTTAACCCCATTCTACGACCGTCTGACTTCACTCCGGCGATAGAGGGAATGGAGATAGCATGTTTACTCAACCCCGGTGTCTTCGTCATGGACGGAAGGATATGTATGGTTATCCGTGTGGCTGAAAGACCTAAGCAGAAAGAAGGGAAAATAAGTTTCCCGGTGTATGAGGACAACAGATTCAAGGTGCTTGAGTTCGACCGGAACAGTCCGGATATCGACCTCTCCGATCCGCGCGTGATAAACTACAAGGGACAGGACTATCTCACGACGCTTTCCTACCTCCGTATCGTGTTCAGCGACGACGGTGTCCGTTTTTATGAAGACAGTAAATATCCTCCTGTTTTCGGCAGAGGCTTTTATGAGTCTTTCGGTATTGAGGACTGCCGCGTAGCCACAATGGACGACGGATATTACCTCACCTTCACGGAGGTGTCGCCTGTAGCGGTGGGAGTGGGAATGATGCACACCCGTGATTTCCGCCACTTCACCCATGAAGGCATGATATTCCCGCCTCACAACAAGGACTGCGCGCTGTTTGAGGAAAAGATAGACGGCAGATACTATGCGCTCCACCGCCCGAGCAGTCCGGAGCTGGGCGGCAACTACATGTGGATAGCCGAGAGTCCTGACCGCATACACTGGGGCAGGCACAAGTGTGTGGCAACGACACGCAAAGGCTTTTTTGACAGCGCAAGGCTCGGTGCTGGCGCGTCTCCCATAAGGACAGATGAGGGCTGGCTTGTGATTTATCATGGCGCGGACAGCTCCAACCGCTATTGTCTCGGCGCCATGCTGCTCGACTTGAAAGACCCTTCCAAGGTGCTGGCAAGAAGCTCCGAGCCCATCATGGAGCCTGTGGCTCCGTACGAGCAGACCGGTTTCTTCGGTAATGTGGTGTTCACCAACGGACAGATAGTCGACGGTGACACAGTCCATATCTATTATGGAGCGAGCGACGAGGTTATCTGCAAGGCTGACTTTTCGATAAAAGAGATACTTGCCATGCTTAAAGACGGGAGAAAGAAATGAACGGTCTGGTAAAAGAGATAAGGTTTTTCCGCGGACAGGAACACAACATGCGCGTGTTGCTGCTCACCAATATGATATACGCCTTCGTACTGCCCGTGGTCGAGGTGTTCGCCGGTGCGTACGTCATGCGCAACACCAACGACCCTGCTTTGGTGGCTTACTATCAGTTGGCGATGTATTGCGGTGTTGTCACCACGTCGCTTGTCAATGGCATAATGCTCAAAGGAGTGAATGTGAAGACGCTTTACGCCGGAGGCATTCTTGTGAGCGCGGCTTCGTTGGGAGGCATGATGCTCATCACAGACCTCGGTTTCCTCGAGCTGGGTGTGGCTGGATTCTTTCTCGGCGCAGCCTCCGGCTTTTTCTGGACCAACAGATATCTGCTTGCCCTTTATAACACCGACGATGACAACCGCAACTATTATTTCGGTCTGGAAAGCTTTTTCTTCTCTGTCGCCAACATCTCCGTGCCGCTTCTCATAGGCGCGTTCATAGCCGGTATGGACGGCATCACGCTGTCGGGAGTGAGGTTTGACGCCAACATGTGTTACCGCATTGTGATGGCGGTGGTGTTTGTTGTCGCTTTATGCAGCGTATGGGTGCTGTCACACGGTCGTTTCGTGATGCCTGAGAACACATCCATCATGCACGTGCGTTTCCACCCTCTGTGGTACAAGATGCTGTCGCTGTCGGCACTGAAGGGCATCGTTCAGGGCTTTCTTGTTACGGCTCCGGCGATTCTTGTGATGAAGTTCATAGGCAATGAAGGCGTTTTGGGCACCATACAGGGCATCAGCGGCATGCTGACGGCAGTTCTGGTGTATGTCCTTGGAAGGATAGCCCGTCCCGGCGGACGCCTGCGCATATTCCTTGTGAGCGTCCTTGTGTTTTTCACAGGTACCTTATTCAACGGAGTGCTGTTCAGTGCCATGGGTGTGATTGGCTTTGTTCTCTGCAAGGTGTTTTTCCAGCCGCTTTTCGATCTCGCCTATTATCCGGTGATGATGAAATGCATCGACGTGGTGGGTGAGATTGAGAACCGCAACAAGTACACCTATATAATGACTCATGAAGTGGGACTTTTCGCGGGCCGTTTCTTCGGTCTGGGTCTGTTCATACTTCTTGCCTATCTTGTGTCACAGGACTTCGCGCTGAAATACGCCCTCATTATCGTAGGAGGATTGCAGTGCCTTGCCTATCCGCTTGCAAGGAACATAACAGCCGAATGTGACGACTATATCAAAACAAACCATTCAGAAAGACATGAAATATAAACATTTATCAACTCTCATACTCATTGCTATGATGCACAGCCCTGCATGGGCGGCATCCATACGCAAGGAAAAACCCGTAAGGCAAGTGTCCGTACAGCGCATCGACTCAATGCCCGACATGCCCGGGAGCTACCGTATGATAGACTGGAAAGCCAAGGCAAAGGCGTTCGACGCTTACGTTTTCGACTGGAACAACACCGGCAAGATGGGTCCGCTCATATGGAAGGATGACGCCCGAAGGAATGTTGACCAGACCACATTCGGACTGTATATGGCGATAGGAGACGTGCGGCAGGGACCTGACAACAACGGAGGCGAGTTCCATGAGGCTCTCAACAGCATGGCTGCAATATTGGGAGCAGGTCTGTGCGGCATCGACAAGACCAGCCAGAACGGATACAATTACGTCAGGATGCTTCAGAATTATTTCAACCGGGACAACGGTTGGAACATCGTGATGAACAACACCAACCCCCGTGTCTCCAACTTGGGAGGAGGCTACGGAAGGGACTGGTGGTATGACATATTGCCCAACGCGCTTTATTATGCGGTGTGTGACGTGTTCCCCGATGTTGAGGGTTCGGAGCACATTCTTAGAAGTGTGGCAGAGCAGTTCGCCAAGGCTGACAGTGTGCTTGACGGCAACTATGACTACAGCTATTTCGATTATGGCAGGATGAAAGGCGGCAGAAGCGACATTCCCTATCAGCAGGACGCTGCCGGAGGACACGCTTATGTGCTGTTGCAGGCATACAAGAAGTTCGGTGACAAAAGATATCTGAGGCATGCGCAGAGCGCCATCGAGGCGTTGCTCAGCCAGAAGGAGAGCCGTTTCTATGAGGCATTGCTGCCTTTGGGAGTATATGCGGCGGCTTATCTCAATGCCACCGAGGGCAAGGATTATGACACCCATAAACTGTTGGACTGGGTGTTCGACGGCTGCAAGAGTCCTACAGGACGCACCGGCTGGGGAATCATTGTGGGCAAATGGGGCAAATATGACGTGAGCGGTCTGCAGGGAAGCCTTATAGACAACGGCGGATACGCGTTCCTCATGAACTCCATAAAGCCTGTATGGCCTTTTGTCCCGATGGTGAAATATGAGCCAGAATATGCCGACGCTATAGGCAAATGGATGCTCAACAACGCGAGCGCGTGCCGCCTGTTCTTCCCAGGATACATTGACGGGGAGAACCAGTGGGCGTCAGAATATAAAGACATCACGCACAACAACATAGCGTATGAGGGTCTGAGAAAGCATGACGACTACGGCATGCACTACCTGAAGGGAGTGAGCCCTGTAGCCATCGGTGACGGACCAAAGTGGATAACAGGCAATCCCACGGTAAGCATGTTCAGCGTGTACAGCACCTCTCCCGTCGGCATTCTCGGTGCGGTTGTCGACACCACCGATGTGGAGGGCATACTGAAGCTCGACTGCAACGCTACCGACTTCTACAGCGCGCGTCCCTATCCGGTGTATCTTGTATACAATCCGTACGCCACTGAAAAGACCGTCACATACAGGACAGCCAGCCAAAATTGCGACTTGTTCGACGTAATAACAAAACAATATGTCGCAAGAAACGTGAAATCGGGCAGACGTATAGCCATTCCGGCAAAGCATTCAAGACTCATCTACGAGTTGCCGGCAGGCACACCGGTAGTCAGGAAAGGCAACAGACTGATAGCGGGGAAGAAGAATATCATATTATATAATAACTAAAACACACAGAATTTATGAGAAGAATATTGTTAATCTTTGCATTGTTTACAATCTTATCTGCCGTAAGCTATGCGCAGACACCGAAAACCATCACCGGTCGGGTGACGGACAGTGCCACCGGAGAACCGCTTATCGGAGCTACCGTCCGGGAGGCAGGAACAGCCAACATCACGAAAACAGACCTCGACGGACGCTATTCGCTGAGCGTGAAGTCAAACAGAATAGTGGTCTCATATGTAGGTTACGCCACGTCACAGATAACCGCGTCTGACGCCGGAGTGTACGACATACGCCTCATCGGCGACAACATGATGAACGAGATAGTGGTTGTGGGCTATGGCACGCAAAGGCGCAGCGACCTCACAGGGTCTCTCTCGTCGGTGAGCGGTAAGGACATAAAGAACCAGGCTACGTCCAACGTCTCCAACATGCTGGCTGGAAAGGCTGCCGGTGTATACGTAAGCACGTCCTCGGGACAGCCCGGCGACGACGCCGTGGTGAGGGTGAGAGGCTTGGGAACGGTGAACGACAACAGTCCGTTATACGTTGTTGACGGTCAGTTCATGGACAACATCAGCAGCGTGAACCCTGCCGACATAGAGCGCATAGAGGTGCTCAAGGACGCTTCCGCCTGCGCCATCTACGGTTCGAGGGGCAGCAACGGCGTGATACTCGTAACCACCAAAGGCGGCATGAAAGGACAGACAGTGGTGACGCTCGACGCTTCAGTGGGCGTGCGCAGCAGCTACAAGGCACTCGACATGATGGACAGCGGGCAGTTCTACAACTTCATCACCACGGCTTATGCCAACGAGCAGACCTTCGACAAGACCAAGTTCACCAACCAGTACAGGAAGGGATATGACACAGACTGGTGGAAAGAGACCACCCGTTCGGCACTCAACCAGAACTATAACCTTAGTGTCCGCACCGGCACGGAGAAGTCGAGGACCGCACTGTCTCTCGGTTATGTGGACGAACAGGGCATCATCCTCACCACATCATTCAAGCGTATCAGCGCACGCCTGAACCAGGAGTACGACCTTAACAGATACATAACAGTGGGTGCGACGGTGAACATAGCAAGCATGAACAAGCGCGACGCGAGCAGCCTGCCCGCCTTCGATTTCATACAGAAGGCAGACCCTTTCACCCCCGTAATAAGTCCGTTGGTGGACCCGTCGTCGGAGAACTACAAGTATGACAAGTATGCGCCGACAGAATGGTCTTTCGACCCGAACCCCGTATCCATACTTAACCTTAACGACAGGAAGCATGAGATGTTCAACGTGTTCGGCAATGTGTTCGCACAGGTAAACTTCACCAAGGACCTGCATTACCGTTTCCAGCTCAGCTTCGAGCGTTATAACGACACATACAAGGCATTCTTGCCCATATACTCCGCCACCTTCTCAGACGACATGATGGGCAACCGCGAGAGCAAATACAACACCGAGACAAAGATGACGCACAACACGTCATGGGTGAAGAACTATCTGGCTGAGCAGCGCATCAACTATGCCCACGACTTCGGAAAGCACCGTCTGGACGTCATGGCAGCCATGACTTATGAGAAAAACAACAGTGAGGGCATCAACGCCTATAAGCACACGGCATTGGGCAACGCCGAAATATACCGCATACTGAGCGCGCAGACAGCTGGCGACCAGGCTTCCGGCGACCGTCTGCAGACATCCATGCTGTCTTATCTGGGCAGAATAAATTATACATACGACAACCGCTATCTTGCAACAGTCAACTTCAGGGCGGACGGAAGCTCACGTTTTGCGAAGAACAACAGATGGGGTTATTTCCCGAGCTTCTCCTTCGGATGGCGCATCTCGGAGGAACCGTTCTTCAAGAATTCGGGAATGGCAAAATGGACGGATAACCTCAAGCTGCGTGTGGGATGGGGTCAGAACGGCAACCAGCGCATCGACGCCACCGCACCTCTTACACTCATAGGCACGGACAACGAGAAAAAATGGTACTTCGGAAACGGTTTCTCACAGGGTTACGTCCCTATTTACCAGGGCAACGCGGACATAAAATGGGAGACTTCACAACAGACCAACATCGGACTTGACGCCACCCTGTTCAACAACACGCTCAACATATCAGCCGACTATTATATAAAGAACACCAAGGACATGCTCCTGCAGATGCCCATACCGTCTTTCGGGGCTTTCTCGAACAGTCCGTTCTTCAATGCGGGTGACGTGCGCAACAACGGTTTTGAGTTCACCGCAAGCTACAACAACCATGCCGGAGCATTGAGATATAACGTGGGTCTTAACCTGTCAACATACAAGACTACGGTGACACGACTCACCTCCGAATATCTCACAGGCAGTGTGAGCCGCACATATGAGGGCGGACCTATAGGACGCTTCTGGGGCTACAGGCAGATAGGAATATTCCAGAACCAGGAGGAGATAGACAGCTACGTTGACGCGAAGGGCAACAAAATACAGCCCAACGCCCATCCGGGAGATTTCAAGTTTGCCAAGCTGGGCGACGGCATAGGCGCGCTCAACGACGACGAGGACCGCACGTTCATAGGCGACCCCAACCCCGACCTCATCTTCGGATTCAACTTCGGACTGTCCTACAAGGGCTTCGACCTGAGCGCGGCGTTCCAGGGAACGTTGGGCAACGACATCTACAACGCCGCCAAAGGCACTCTGTCGGTGCCCGGATACCAGAACGCGCTGGCTGACGCCTATACCAAGGCATGGACAAAAGAGGGCGACCTGTCTGCCGTATGGCCGAGAATCACGACCAACAACGACAACAACAACTGGCGTGTAAGCTCGTTCATGGTAGAGGACGGAAGCTATGTGCGTCTGCAGAACCTGCAGATAGGCTACACCCTGCCCGAAAAGTGGCTGGCTGCCTTGGTATATGTGAAGAGCATGCGTGTATATATGTCGGCGCAGAATCTGTTCACCATCACCTCTTACAGCGGACTTGATCCGGACCTCGGATCGTCGAGTGCGCTGAGCCTCGGATACGACAACACCCGTTATCCTTCATCACGTACGTTTATGTTCGGTGTTAACATGACATTCTAACTTTAAAAAGAAGCGACTCATTATGAAAAAGTATATAGGATTGACCTTTGTTTCGTGTGTGATAGCATTGTCGGGATGCAGCCTTGACGAGGAGACATACGGAAAGACAACCAGCAGGAATTTCTATTCCACACAGTCTGAGATACAAGAAGCATTGACCGGAGCCTACCTGCAGCTCCGCACTACGTGGAACGAGTATGCGCTCAACTTCTATTTCGTGGGCGACTGTTCCACTGACGACGCCCTGAAAGGAAGCACCGACGGAGACCGTGCCGAGGTGCTCGAGCTTTCCAACTTCACCACGTCGACCACAAACGGCGAGGTGGGAAGACGGTGGGAGATACTCTACCGCCTCATAGCCCGCTGCAACGAGGTGATAGCACATGCGCCCGGCGCAAGGGGCGATGAGGCTGTCCTCACACGTTATATGAACGAGGCAAAGGCTCTGAGGGCGTTCGGCTATTATGAGCTTGTGACAACGTTCGGAGGCGTTCCTCTGGTCACGGTCCCGATGAAACCTACCGACATACTCAAGACTCCGCGTGCCTCCGCAGACGATGTGTGGGCGCAGATTGTGAGCGACTGCAAGGACGCTGAGGCGTTGCCGGCAAAGGGTGAGTACAGCGCGGAGGAGCAGTATCGTGTGACGCGCGGCTTCGCCAAGGCTATGCTGGCAAAGACATATATGTTCCGCCACGACTACGAGAATGCGGAGAAGACACTGAACGAGATAGTGAACGTGGACAAGGACTACAGTCTGCTGCCCGACTACGGGCTTAACTGGACTCCGGCATATGAGAACAGCACGGAGAGTGTGTTCGAGATTCCTAACAAGCTGTATGACAAGAACGTGGCTACAGGTACGAACGTGCCTCATTTCTTCACGAGCAGGGATGTGAGCGGATACCAGGGATACGGGTTCCATGTGCCCACAACCGACCTTTATAACGCCTTCGACAAGGACGACCCGAGGCAGACCTATGTGTTCACACGTACGGGCGACCGCTATGTGGGAGACACCGAGGCGCAGGACAACCACCAGAGTGCCACCGGATTTCATGATTATAAGATGACCGTCCCCAGAGCCGAGAAGGCGGGATATGACGTGTGGATGATACCTTACAACATCCGTATAATACGCTATTCTGACCTCCTGCTTCTCTATGCCGAGGCTTTGAACGAGAACGGAAAGCCTTCAGAGGCTCTGAAGTATCTCAACGAGGTGAGGGACCGCGCGCGCAACACCAACCCTCTTGACCCGAGAAAGGACATGCAGGCATACGTGCCTGTGGTGACAGCAGCCACCCTTCCGCCTGTCACAGAGACACGGCAGGACGCCCTGCGCGGCATTATCTGGCACGAGCGTCGCGTGGAGCTTGCCATGGAAGGGTGGAGAAGAGACGACCTGATGCGCCAGAAACGGTTCGGGGAGGTGATGCGTGCCTATGCAAAGAAGTATAATGTGCAGAAGGGTGCCAACTTCAAGGACGACAGGGACTATCTGTTGCCTATCCCGCAAGGGGAGATAGACAAGAGCAACAACGTACTGAAGCAGAACCCGAACTATTGACGGTGTAATTGGGAATGTGCATGTCATGGCTGCCGTTTGGTGCATAAACGGCAGCCATTATTGCTTTCCCGTATTTTACTATTGCTGTGGCGCGAGCCCTGTAGAGACGCAAAATTTTGCGTCTCCCGAGCAACAAACGCGGTGATATCTGCATATTATTGTGTAAATCCATCGGTATTTTTTGCTTGTGAGACGCAAAATCTTGCGTCTCTACTTTGGTTTGCATGCGTTTTAATGGTTTATTATTGTGAAGGCTGGATGTGTGAGTTCAACGCGGACATGTTACATGCTTCATCCGTATTTGGTGCTGATCCCGTCATCCTTTCCATTCTTTTCCACCATATGCCCCTGCCGCATCTTCAATAAAAACAGGGAAACGACATCACGTCGGCAGTGCGGAACAGGGATGAGGCATGACGTCTGTTCCGGTTTTAATGTGGAATATAGGTGGCGTGGAACGGCTGTGGCAATATCTTTATCTGTAAGGAACACATGGTAAAAAATCTTTACATTTCATTTTCGCAAACCATACATTAGCCGTGCCCTCAGATATTCTCTTTCGCATGTCTTTCCTTGACTGCCATTTGAAGTTATTCATATATCATACGTGAAAAATGTCCTTTACGTCCGCTTTTCGTTCCTTTCAATGTGTTCTTCAATAGCTCCGCATCGCTTCCGCCTGCTGTTCCGTGCCGTGAAAACGCCCGTTTCATGACATCATACAGCCCCTTCCGCACGCCCATACGTGCTTTTCCGTCACACAGGAAAGCCTTTTCCGCAGTACATAAAACGGTTTTTAAAGTAATGTAACGCACAATACGTTGATTTACAACGTATTATCTCTTCATGCGAAATGAACGCGCATTTGCGGACGGAATCATTCATGTATGCTTCCACACGATTCTCAGCGACTTGACGTTATCCTCATTATCCTTATCATTCCACCATATTGCGCGTGGAAATTTTAATAGGAATGGCGTTCCATATATTCACGATTGTCAGGTCATACATTAATGCTTTTTGCGCTTGGACGCTTAAATTGCCCGCAAAAACAACAGGATTGACAGGTATAGTATGCGTCAGTGATGCAAGAAACATGGTTTTACGCATGATGAAAGTACTTTCCATTGCTTAATGTTCATTGGATTTACGGAATTGCAGAACGCTCTTTTTTCAGCGGCTTATCCTTGTTCAAGAAACAGGAATGTCGCAGTACGATGGAAATATTGCCGTTTATATTTGCAGTCAACAATGATTTTCGCTATCTTTGCATAAGATATAGCAGCGTCTCGGCAGCGACAAAACTCTGCTCTGCTTTATACATATTTGTGCGACGACGCATAAATCGTGAAAACACGAAATGATGTAACTGATGCCATAAACACAGGCATGCAAGAACACCTGAGGACAATCTTTAACATTCAAGAAATATGAAAATCACACAAAAACACAATGTCATCGCAGTTATGACAGTCATGATGTCGGCATTGCTCACGACTTATTCGTGCAGCAGCGACGATGATGAGCCGGAACCGGTATATCCGAAAGTGTCTGACTCAAAGTATTATATGGATCCGGAATGGGATGAAAGCATAATCTACTTACGCCCGAAGGATTTCAGGGAAAAGAAGTTCTTCCCCGGCGTCAGGGTGGTGGAGCAGCTCGTGGACTATCCGGCGTATGTAACATACCGGACCATATCGGGCGACGGCATGGACATATGCTTCGTGACAAACGTGGACAATAAGCTGGAGCCTACCACCAGAACGGAGTTCTATGACGGTGAGGGAGCTATGGCGACAGTGCTGGAATGGGATTACATCGACTTGATAAGACGATACAGAATGACGGTGAGTGCCGACGATTTTTTCAAGTATGACATCAAAAACCCGTGCAAGGTGTATGTGACTGCGCTGGTGACAAACGCCGCGACATACAACTTCCAAAACCTCGACACATACTTTTCCACTTTCAATTTTCCAGGGTCTGAGGAAAGTAAATTGGAGTCCACACCTACCGGCACCGTCATTCCCAAAAGCGAATGGACAACACATCCCACTGAAAGAAGGGCTTACCTGATAGATTTGAAACTGAGAAAATAAAGACATAAGAATATTATAATGTTTGTCCGTTCCATAGATTTTCTGGTATCGGACAGCGGTGCGTGCGGCTGAAACTGCCTGTATGGATATGCTGTCGTAACACCACCATACTGTGGGTTTTATAGAACCGGACTTCTCCTGCCGCCGGATGTGTTTTTCTTTAACCCGAATCGGTCAATATTCTTCATCCTTATTCCGTGCCGCTGTCATACATTTTATATACATATATTGTAGAATATGCAGCGGCTATACCGTTGCAGAAGCTGAAGAAAAGATGCCGGCGGTGGTGCGTAAGAGTGGTGAAGAGCAGATAATAAAGTGAAACACAATATTTGCCGGTATAATGATTTGGGTTAAAATAATTATGGCGTAGCCCGGTATATACGCAAAATCTTGCGTCTCCCGTCCCTCCCACAGCAACAAACACATGCGATACCGCTGCTGTAAACAATTGCATTTATTCCTTGTGAGACGCAAGATTTTGCGTCTCTACTTTCGCAGGTATGGCATATAATCCCTTGTTACATGCTTATAAACTCAATGGCGTAGCCCGGTATATACGCAAAATATTGCGTCTCCCGTCCCACCCATACCAACAAACACATGCGACTCTGCTGCTGTCAACAATAGCATTTATTCCTTGTGAGACGCAAGATTTTGCGTCTCTACTTAGGTCTGCTTGCGGATAGGAGAGGTCATTCTGGATTGTGATTACTGTATTTCCATCCGTTTGTTATGTTTTTCATGTAATTTTTCCATTATCTTATTTACTATAAAAAATGTATATATTTTATAATGATAATAATTGTTTTGAATTCATAAAATCACTATATTTGCATGCATGGCTTCATTGTGTGAGGTCTCTGTTATAATATTCTTTCATTTTAAAACAATCTTATGGAAAATGTAAAACACATGTCAGTTTTTGCCACAATGCTTCTTATCATGCTGTTTGCCGCACCCGCAGGTGCAGGCGCGCAGCTGTCGTGGCAGGACAATTTCGACTACCCTCCGGGACCGCTCTACGGTCAGGGACAATGGGTGAAGTATGCGTCAAACCCCAACTCGCCTATACAGGTAGTGGACAAGACGCTCGATTTTGAGGGCTATCCGGGAGGAGTTAAGGGCAGGAGTGTGGAACTCGGACCGGACGCTACGGCGGAGGACCTCATAGCGCGCTTCGACCCGAACGACGAGGGAGTGAAGACGGGCACGCTTTATTACTCGGCTCTCGTCAATGTGGAGGAGGTGCCGAGCGGTCCGATATACGTCATGTCGCTCGTGGTTCGCACGAAAAGCTCTGTGGTAGCCGACGGGAAGTCGGGCACCGAGCTCGGAAGGCTCTACGTGGACAAGGCGGATGAGGAGGGCAAATACCGTCTGGGAGTGGAGCGCGGGGCTTCCGACCCGTCATTCGCACCGCAGACATTCAGCACGGGCGAGACCTACCTCGTTGTGGTGAAGTATGAGATAGGGGCTGCCGGAGCGCGTCTCGACGGTGTGTCGCTGTTTGTCAATCCGGCAAGCTACACCGAGGAGCCTGCCGAAGCCGACGCCGCCATCGACCCCAACAAGTCGGGCTCGGGCGTGGGCAACTACGGACTGCAGGGCATAGAGCTGCGTCAGGGGACGTCGTCGAGAGGCACCGCGCCTACAATGCTGGTGGGCTCGCTGCGCGTAGCCGACTCTTATGCCGGTCTGTTCGCCTCCGGCGGAGGACAGGACGACAACGCTCCGGTGATAACGCTGAGCGAGACCGGTCTCGACTTCAACTATGTATACAGCGGAGACCCGCAGACCGCCGTGGTCAACGTGAAGGGAGAGAGACTGCAGGGCGACATATCCGTCACCGTCACCGGCGACGAACTGAAGCCTTCTGTCACCACCGTGACAGCCGAAGAGGCACAGAGCGGGGAGGGAAAGGACGTTACCTTCACGCTCACTCCTGTGACTGAAGAGGGCAAGGCTACCGTGACGTTCAGCACACCGGGCAGGGACGACGTGGCGTTGGAAGCCACATGGACAACCTTGCCGGTGAAGGACATATCCTCGCTGGGCGATTTTGCCGCCGAGAATCCTGACGACTACCTCACCTACCGATATACGGGCGAGGCTGTGGTGACATTTGTCAACAATGTGAACGGCACACCTGAGTATTACATTCAGGACGCTACGGCTGGCATGCTCGTGAAAGACGACTACCAGTATCTTGGGTCATCATACAAGGCGGGCGACAAGCTCACCGGTTTTATAGGCAACATCACGTCGTTCTTCGGAGCCATGTCGTTCGTTCCGGCATCCTCCACGCTCGGCAGGGTGGTGTCGGAGGGCAACACGGCAGAGCCTGTTGCTGTGACGCTCGCAGCTGTGAAAGCCAGTCCAAAGACATATGTCAACAGGCTCGTGAAGATAGAAAACGCCAACATCACAGGTGTGGAGGAAGGCGCGACGTTTAAGGAAGGAATGCAGCAGCCTACCGTGACAGACGCCACAGGCGAGGGTAAGATGCGCATATTCGGCGGCACATCGCTCATAGGAAAAGCCGTTCCGTCGGGCACTGTAAGCATAACGGGCATCTCCACATCCGCAGGTGCGGTGGTGATTGCTCCGCGCGGGGCTGACGACATCACGGAGACCGTAGCCGCCGAGCCGTCGCTCACAGTGTCGCCTGACAAGTTTGACATGGCAGCAGGATTCGTAGGAAAGTCAGCTGTGGTGGAAACAGTGCACATAAGCGCCGTGAACATGCCGGCACCGACACTGCTCGAGATCACCGGAACCGACCGCAAGCTGTTCAGCCTTTCTGAAAACACCATACCGGCAGGTACGAGCGAGAAAGACATCGTCGTGACCTACAGTCCTACAGCCATAGGAAAGCATAGCGCACGCCTGCTCATCGACTGTCCGGAGATGCCTGACGTATACCGTGCCATAGCCATTGCCGCATACGCCACCGACGAGCAGAACCCGCCGAGAATAACCGTGGAGCCTGACGCCGTGCCTGCGTTTGAGGCTAAGGTGGGCGAGACACAGGAGCAGACCATCACCGTCACCACGGCATATCTGCCCGACTATGCCTACATGAAGATGAAAGAAGCTGGCTCGTTCATAATAGGCACTACGATGCTTATGAAGAACGGCAAGGCTGAGGTAAAGGTGACGTTCGCACCGAAAGAGGCTGGCGACTTTGAGAATGAGATAGAGATATACAGTCTCGCGGCAGACACCGTACGTGTGAAACTGAAGGGAAAGGCTGTGGAAAACACCGGAACGGAGCCTGACAAGGAGGGCGACGACCTGCCGCTCGACGCTTCCAATCCGCTTACTCTGCTCTATGAGCAGTTTGACGGCGTAACGAAGAACAAGCCGTTGTCAGTCAGCGGATGGAAGAATCTTGCCATGAAGGGCAAGCGTGCATGGTGGGGCTATGAGTTCCCGGCAACAGACGAGTCGGCTGGCGAGCTTGCCGCAAAGGTGACACCATACGACAGCAGGACGCCAGAAGGCGGTGAGGAAGACTGCGAGATGCTGCTCGTCACTCCGCCGCTCGATTATGTCAATTCCGCATCAAAGTTGTTCACGTTCCGCGTGCGCGGCGACTACCTCAAAGACAACCAGCCTGACAAGCTTGAGCTGTGGTACATCGACGTTGCCGACGGCGACATGTTCGTGTCTCCGGTGGACGGCATGGTCATGCCTGACATGGCTGACCAAAGCGGCGAGTGGCAGGAGTTCCATGTGGACCTGAGCAACCAGAACATTGCCGACGTGTTCTTCATGGGATTCAGTTTCAAGAGCACGCGCGGGCGCAACAACTCTGCCACATATTATATAGACGACGTGAGCTACGGCCGCACCGACCTCGGCACCATCAGATCTTCGGCAATGAGTCTCGCCTTCACAGCCGTTCAGGGCAAGGACGCTGTGTCGGAGGAGGTGAAGGTGACAACTGCCAACCTCGTGGAGCCTGTCACTCTGACATTGGGCGGACCCAACAAGAGCAAGTTCAAGCTCTCCACCGCGACACTGCCGGCAACGGGCGGCTCGTTCACCGTGTCGTTCAACTCGGATGAAATAGGCGTGCATGAGGCATATGTGAAGCTTTCTTCGCGCGGAGCAGCCGACATATACGTTCCTGTGAGTGTCAACAACACCACCACGGACGGCATTGGAAGCATCTGTGCGGAGACCGGCGACATAGAGATATTCGACATCAACGGACGCCTTGTACGCAGCAGGAAGGACGTGACGCCAGCCGAGGCTGCCGAAGGTCTGCCCGCAGGAGTATACGTGATAAAGCGCGCTTCGTCCGCAGGCATCACCGTGAACAAGGTGAACATACGCTAAACAACGCATCGTCTGCCTCCGGCTGAAAATCCTGAAGGCAACATATGGCGCATTGATCCCGGTGTGACAGACACGTCGCACCGGGATTTTTTTATGCACGTAATCCTTTTGTTGTACGGTTTGGAGGTTTGTTGGTTCGCTTTGTCGTATTCGTCGAAATAAACAGGAGTAAACCTATTGACATACAGAATCTTTATGTATATTTGTCACAGATGGGCATAGTGTTTATCACCGGATGTCACACAGCATCCGGATTTTGTGGTGAAGGCATCAGTGCGGAAGAGGTATGAAGTGCAGACAATCAAGTAGAGAAGAAACTTTGAAGTCTGAATGATTCTCTTTAATAATGAATGACGTCATTTTGTATCTGCTTATTTAATCTGCTGTTATACCCCTAATATAAAGACAATATTGGGAAAATGATGTATGACATGATATAAAATGTTAAGAATAGCAATCTATTCTGATAGAAATTATATTTGCTCTCAGATAATAATCGGTTAAGAACACAATCTATATTTGTTTGATTTTAAAATAATAGATTTATGAAAAAGATTTTTTTAAGACCTAAGGATAGGCAAAGAACAAGTAATCCTAAAAAAGCTTCACAAGAATATTACTTGTGTTCCTCAAATCGTATTCTTACAGGAAGACGCCATTCCGGTGACGAGAATGGGAAGACGTGGTTTGAAGATGCAGGATTATAGGCTGTTGATGAGTCTGGTAATATAGTGTCTGGCGAGATTTCTGTTACATCTGTAGAATGGTCTGAATGGTCTAAAGAATCATCCGGACAAGGTTTTGATGCATTGAATAATAGGGTTCTTGTGGGACGCGAACATAGAGGAGACGAGAATGGTAAAACAAGGTATGCAACAGCAATAGTCCTGTTTAATGGTAAGATTTGCATGACAACGGATAGAGTTTCTTCAAGTCGTATAAGGGAGTCAAAAGGCATTTGGTGTTGTTCTGATTCTGAAAGGGTAATGACAGGAAGGCATCATTCTGGCGATGAAAACGGCAGGACTTATTATAATTTTTCCAAGATTTTTTCTTTGGAGCCAAATACAGAACCTGCGCCAAAGGATACTAAAATTATACCTGACAAAAGGATGCAGAGTGAATCTATGAAAGAGAGTAACAGTTCCTTCTTATGTCCGCCTAATATGGTGTTGACAGGAAGATTTCATTCTGGTGATGAGAATGGTATAACTATTTATGAATATGCTTCTTTAAAAGCGATTTCTGCCGATGGAGAAGTTATTGCTGATGCTGATATTACAGTCCGGAATGTAAAGTGGATGGAGTATAAAAAAGAGTCGACAGGTGAAGGATATGATGCTCCTTATGGAAAGGTGATTGTAGGAAGACGGCATTCCGGTGATGAGAATGGTGGCACTGCTTATGCCATTGGAGAAGTTTTTTATAATGGACATCCCACATATATTAAAGAATATGATATCTCTGCACCTAGGAAAGAATCGGACGGTGTTTGGTTTAAGACCGATGACTCTTGTGTAATTACAGCACGTCATCATTATGGTGATGAGAACGGAACAACTTATTATGGATTTGGAAAGATTGTTTGTGATGAGCCAATCATGTCTGATAAGAATATAGTTTTGCATGTAAAAATGCATTCAGAAGAGAAATATTTCCCAATGAATCCTGTAGATTATATCCGCTTGTCAAGATTGCGTCGCCATGTAAAAGGTGGTACAGATTATGGTTATAATAAAATTACTAATACTTTTGTAAAAGGTGATTCGCATTCGTCGGAGTATTATGATATACCTTTGGAGGTCATTATGAAACAGCATATTCCTTATGGAAAATATGAATTGATGAATCTTCGTCCGCACGATCCGAACAGTTTCGGAAAGGGAGAAGTATTTTTGCAACCGGATGATAATTTGACAGGTGATTCTGATCCTAACCATAGGGTACCTTGCATTATGTATTATGAAAATGAAAGCGAAAATAAAAAGAAAAAAACTATATCCTACTGGTTTTTCTTCGGGTATGACTATGCGAAGACTTTAGGAATAAGTGGAAGCCACCAAGGTGACTGGGAAAAAGTGACGGTAAATCTGAATGATGAAGGGAGAATAGTATCAGCAAATTTGAGTCGTCATGAAGAATCTAAAACTCTTCCTGCAAGCGAATTGGAAATTTATCATGGAGAAAAGGATGAATTGACAGTTTACTGCGCTAAGGGGTCTCATGCTTTTTATAATAGAGCCGGAGTTTTTGGTATGAAAGTTCCTACTGCTTACGATTATACAGATAACAAAGGTTATGATTGGATTGCAACAGATAATGTGATTTCATTGGTAGATGATAAGCAACTTTGGAAATATTTCGCAGGAGCTTGGGGAGAGGTTGGTGAATGGTCAACGACAACAGGACCTCTTGGACCATGGCAAAAATGTGATGAAAGATCTAAATTAGCTCGGAAGCATTACAATCCTGACATCAAATCCCTCATAGGGGAGAACCAGGTGCTGTTGGTGATTGACTATTCAAAAAAAGTATCGGAGTCAAAAAAAGAAAGCGAAGGTGGAGCCGCTTCTATTTCTAACCACAAGGGAACTCATATTTTATGTACTTATGCGCATAGCGGAGATGAGAATGGAAATACAACATATTACTTTTCTTCATTGACGGCAATAGACATATATGGTACGAAAAATACAGACGGAATTACTGTTGAAGATTTAAAATGGACGGAGTGGCATAAGCAAAGTGAGTCGCAGAACTTTTTTGTAACTACTGAGATGCAGGATGAAAACAGGCATTCTCGAATTATTACAGGAAGAGAGCATGTAGGAGATGAAAATGGAAAGACGAGATACCAGACAGGCTTGTTAAGATATAAAGGTAAGCTGGTGAAGATTGTTCCATATCCGGATGCCGATATGTATATACATGAAAGCAGGAATGAAACAGTATATCCAAAAGATAACCTGGTTATTATTGGTATAAAACATTCCGGTGACGAGAATGGTATAACTACATATTTCCAAGGTTATATTGTTGCAGATAAATAATCAGAGATGAATAGTATTATAATAAGTAGCTGTTCAAAATTAACCGATATTATAAAATTACTAATATGTTATATATCTTTGCCATCATCCTGTGCGCTGTTCAGGGCTTCATCCCAAAGTCTCATCGGTCGTGTAGCCCGCTACACTCCCTCTTCGGACTTTGGAATGCAGCTCCAGAACAGTACACAATATGATGGCAATTAATTTAGAACATCTACTTAAATAATCCTAAACATATATATGCTATGAACAGATTTTTAAAAAAAACGTTGTGGCTCTTTGGTGTTTTTTTTCTTTGTGTGATGTTTTTCTCGTGTGAGATGTATGATGTTGATTATAATGATTATCATACTTCTGTAGAGGCTGATTGCGATGACTCGGTTTATGATAAAAACGAAGGAATATATAAGGGAGAAATATTTTTGGTACGTGATGTACGCTTTCCATATGGTGATAGGACATATGACAGTGTTGATGTAAGACTGGGCAATCATGTAAATAAAGAATTGGAAATTATGGAATTACCTGTAAAAAGCCTTTTTGATAGATACGAAGACCGTAAACTATTGGCTGACATCCCCTCATGGGTTTTAGAGAAAAAGATAAACATTACTTTTAAATATAAATTATATTTTAATATCTTATACGAACTCCCTAAGGAAGGTGAAGTGGTAGATATAGACATAGACAGCATTATTTCAAATGATTTCTCTGATTCTCGTGGAAGTATTGAGATAGATTATCATCATAGAATTTATGCTGACAGTGTTTACAATGAAGATAAAACACAAAAGTTGAAATTTGATGTGAACGGATCTGTTTATCTATGGAGGGATGAAGATGTGATGAATCTGAGATTCAACAAACTGGAGATTAATGACAAGGTGTTTATTGATGAAAAAAAATAATCCACGTTATTTAAGGATTATAATTTCAGGAAGAAGAAGAAACATATAAAACAAGCTTGAATAAGCAGACCGTCGTTGGCAAATCTCGTCTTCACCGCTTTACAACGCAGGGACATCGTGCCTGAAGCTTTGGTGTTACAGTAGCAGTGATTGAATTTACGTTTTAACCCGAATCGCATCAGGCTTCCATTCTTCTTTCGTGCTGCTGTCAGGCAAATTGTATTAATCTTTATCGAAGATGTAGCGGGCTACACCGTGAAAAAGCAGAATACAAGATGACGGCGGCAGTGAGGAAGAAGGATGAAGGGCATATAACAAACTTTAAATGTATAATCGGCGTTCTAATAACCGCTTCGGCTTTAAATTTTGATTAGTATGAGATTAGAAACCATTGTCAATACAGCTTTTATATTATATTTCTACTCGGTCATGACATACAGACTGGTACGTTATATAAGAAGCAAAGAATATTATTCGGTTAAAGTGCAATTGCTCATCATATTCATAAGCACAGTAATAATAGTAGGCATTTATTTCCTGACAAAGTAGTTGTCTCAATGATAGATGCGGACACCGGATGCTGTCTGACAGGCTCGAAAAGACCGGGTCAGCCGGACGGCAGAATAAAAAAACGCCCCGAACGAAGTCTTACGGACTGTTCGGGGTGAAATGTCTTAATAGTGTTTTGCTGTTCCGTTATCTCATATAGGTTTCTGTATGCCTTTCCGTGTATTGCGGCAGAGCTCTTATGATGAGCTGCCGGCAGATGGCGGGCGGCTGTTCTGTCAGAAACGGAAACTGAGATAGACTCTCAGTGAGGAGGTGGAGAATTTCTCCTTTATGTCCTCTCCGCCCTCGTCGTCGGATATGATGCTTCCGTATTTGCCGCTTCCGGAGCGTCCCTCAATGCCTATGCCTATAGCCTTCCACGTAACCTCGCCGCCGTAAGTGAAGAAAGACACGTAGCTGCCGCTCATATCCTCGTCGATGATGAGCATGGAGTAGGTGGGCACGAACCTGAAGTATGCCGACACGCGCAGGTCGCCCACAGGATTGACCGTGGCTGACGCGCCCAGCAACGCGCCTAAGTCGCACTGGTGCATACCCGAAAGCAGTGCGGGAGTATCCTCATCCTCATAATAGTTGTTGTAGTCTTCGCCGAAGTCCTTGTATTTGGTATAGTTCACGTCCATGCCCAAGTCCAGGGCGAATTTGAGCTTTCCCAAAATCGGCTTCTTGTGAAGATATATGGTACGTCCGCTTGTGAGCGACACTCCGAAGCTGCCTTCAAGGTCGTTGCCGTATTTGGGAGACAGACTCTGGCTGACGTATCCTATGGTGAGGAACTTCTTGCGTCCCCATACAGATTTGTCTTTCTTCTCCTTCTCATTGCTGTCTATTGTCGCCTTGAGTTCCCTCACGGTGTTCTCAAGAGAGTCTATCCGGTGCTGGATGCTGTCGTTAGTCTGTGCCTGCATCTGCACGCAAGCCAGTGTGATGAAAGCTGCGAATAATGTTTTTCTCATAACATATAAGTCTTTTTGTTGTTATCTGTAATATCTTCTGAATGTCACTGTCTCTGTGTATGTCTGTGTTCCGCTCTCGTCCGTACCGTTGTCCTCGAGCGTCAGCTCCATCTCGTCTGCCGACACCATCCTCACCGTCACATAGTCGGTGAATGCTCCGTAGAACAAAGGGCACGACAGTCTGTTTCCGTCGATGGTGTATCTCTCTGAGAGAGGAAGTTCGGTGTCGTCCATCAGGGGCGACTCATACAGAGTGCATACGCTGTAGTTGTCGAAGCCAATCACCATGTATCTGTCGTCTGTTTCGGAAGTGATGTCACGGTCTGTGCTCATCCTGTATGGCTCGCTTCCGTCTGACGGAGTGAACAGAGCGTCGGCAACGACGTGCGTGCTCACCCATCTGCCTTTCACATACTCACTGAATTCCCCACCGCCGGTGTCGTCAACATCATCATCCTTATCATCGTCACCATAATCTATACCACCGTCATCCGAACCATATCTCTTGAATGTAATGGTCTGGCTGTATACGGTCGTTCCGTCTCCGTCGGTGCCGTTGTCTGTGAGAGTCATCTCCATCACGTTTTCCGAGATTATTTTCACAGTGACGTAATTGGAGAAGTCACCATAAAACAGCGGACATGACAGTCTGTCACCGGCAAGCCTGTATCTTGCCGACACCGGCAGCTCAACCATGTCCTCAGGCGATCCCGACTCATACAATGTGCACATGTTGTTGCGGTCGAAGCCTATCACAGCGTAGTATTCGTCGGTCTCCGAGGTGATGTCGCGGTCGATGTCCTGTACGAACGGGTCTCCCCCGCCTGCAGGTGTGAAATGCTCGTTTTCCACAACATGCGTTGTCACCCATTTCCCTTGCAGATAATTGTAGAGCCTGCTTTCCTCACTGTCTTCCCCGTTGTCGCATGAGGCAAGACAGAACGTGAGCAGCGCAAGACACACGCACCATATTCCTTTTGTCGTGATGACGCTGCCCAAAGATAGATTTCTCATCTTATAAACATACTTCTTTCCCGGTTCCTGAAAAGAACTTTTCCGGTTAAACTCCAGAAGCGCAGAACCGCAATGCCGTCGTATGGCATCTTCAGGAAGCATGAAAACATATTATCCATAGTCAATTAACAGATGGTATGTGTTACTTCCCGGCATATTCCATCCGGCATACCGCTTCATCTTAATGTTTTTTATTCAATGCTGATATAGCGCAAACGGGCGGAAAGAGAACTTGTTCTTGGTTTCCCGAGTGCCGCTATATCTTATGCAAAGATGCCGCAAACGAGCGGAAAGAGAACTTGTTCTTAATTTCCCGAGTGCCGCAAAATCTTATGCAAAGATGTTGCAAACGAGCGGAAAGAGAACTTGTTCTTAATTTCCCGAGTGCCGCTATATCTTATGCAAAGGTAGATTTATTTTATGATAATTTATCATATTTAATCAGAAATTTTTCTTAAATATATTAGTTATGGTGAATAATAGAACAAACAAGACGGTATTATATATCTTTTTGTTTAGTATTTTTAATAAAACAGAAATACTGACTCTTTCGTTAGAGAAAGCATTTTTATTTGAATCGCGTTATATCTACAAAGGTTCTCTTTTATCCTGACAGGTCGTCAGGCTTCATCCCTCTTCCATGCCACTGTCATAAAGTCCGCTTTCCGGTCTTGCCGAAGATGTTGTTTGTTACACCGGAAAAAGCGGGCGGCAATATGGCGGCAACAGTGTAAGAAGGATGAAGAGCTTACAATAAACCTTTAACGTATAATAGTCGTTCTAATCACCGGTTTGGGTTGAATGAATATTCATGCATTACGGGAAGTAAAAAATCTTTACATTATTTTTTTCAAAAGCAGGAAGCTCGAAGGTGTTTGCGGTGTATAAAAAGCGCATACCGATTCGTTTCCGTAGTGCGCCATCCCTTACTGTCACGCGGAAAAGCCCGTTCCGGCTTCCCAAAATGCCTTTCCTGCATGCCGGAACACACCCTCCCGTCCCCTCAAAAAGCCCGTTCCGCGTTCCCGAAAAGCCTTTACGGCATGAAGGGAATGCCCCGTCCGTCCAATATGTGAGTATATGTCGCTGACTGTCAGACATATATGCGAATAGCGCATAAGTCGCGTATTTGCGTCCGTGAGCCTATGCCGTCGGCTGTAGGACGCTATCGCGGAGTTGAGGATTGGTGGGAATGAATAATTATGCACGTTATTAATGCATGCAGATGCAAGTATGCATATTTTAGTGACACATTATATCATTATGCGCTGGCAGCAAAAGTAGAGACGCAAAATCTTGCGTCTCACGAGGGAGGTGTGCAAATTTCGGGAGTAATTATATGCATGATAAATGGCGCAATCCTTGCTCGTGAGACGCATGGAATGAAGATATGGAGAGCAATAACAAGCAACATTAATTGAACTGGCGAGGACGTGAGACGCAAGATTTTGCGTCTCTACTGGGCTGTCGCCGTTATTAAATATTGTTGGAAAATCCATATTATCATGCGCTGACGACAAAAGTAGAGACGCAAAATCTTGCGTCTCACAAGGGGAAAAGCATTTATTCTTCAGCGTATAATTGCTTGCCGGATTGCAATGGCGTGGACGGGAGACGCAAAATTTTGCGTCTCTACTAAGGGGATACGCATTTATTGTCAGCGGATTATTTCATATATATGTTGGTATGGGTTGCTCGGGAGACGCAAGATTTTGCGTCTCTACTGGGCTGGCGGCGTTATTTTTACCACAGCGACAAGCCCTACAGGGATTACAGCCGCAAAAATACTCTGTCACGTTGTTTTTGGTTCAATATTTATTTTTTTAGGTTCGATTATGACTGGCATTGTAATATCAGGGACTTATTTTTGCAATAACGTAATAATTAAAAACACACGCTGATGAATTACCCGGATGAATATATGAGTCTTTTCCATAGACTCACCGTTGTCGCCAGTACGTGGGTGTCTCCGCAGGATGCGGAAGGCGTCGTACGGGATGAGCTTGCCGGTATTTTGGAAAAACAGGATCTGCGCTTGCAAACCCTCTTCTGCTGTGCCCAGGCATACGCTTTCATGGCGGTGAAGAACAGATGCATGGGCTGGCTCCGTATGAAACAGCGCATGCGCGCGCGGTATGATAATATGTGTATGCGGTCGCATGATGCGGTTGATTATGAAGAAACGCAAAGCGCGATGGAATATAAGGAGCTGGAGTCGCGCATACGCAACGCTGTCAAATCGTTGAAAGGCAGGCACAGGCAGGTTTTTCTTCTCAGCCGTGAGGAAGGGTGCCGTAACGCAGAGATTGCCTCGCGTCTCGGTATATCGGTAAACACGGTGGAGTGTCATATGGCTGCGGCACTGAAAAAAATACGCGAGCGGATTCATGCGGCATAGGCGGGCAGCCGATGGAGGGATGCAGGCATGAGTGGGTTAGGGTGATGAAAATATAAACATGAAGGCTTTATCGTCTCATATATTATTCTTACCTTTGTATAAGCTAAGCTGCACTCGGGCAACCAAGAGCAAGCTCTTTTGCCGCTCGTTTGCATCAGCTTTTGTCAAAGCTAAGCTTCTGCTCGGTAATATCAGGTCCGGTAAAACCGTGTTTTCCCGCCTTGCTGTCGCACTAACCAAACATTCATTACATTAATATATATATAAACAGAACTTGTGTGGAGTTATAACCATGAACGCTAAATGTATCCATAGGGTTATTCTGATTCTCATATTGTCCTTGCAGGCTGTGTTGCCGGGGCAGTCGTCTGACTATATATTCCGTCACTATGACACCAACGACGGGCTCTCACAGAATTCCGTCTTCAGTATTCTTCAGGACAAGACAGGATTCATGTGGTTCGGCACGCGCTGCGGTCTCAACCGCTTCGACGGACGCTCTTTTAAGGTGTATCACCGTGGCAGACTTCCTTATTCTCCCGGTAACGACCACATCAACGCACTCTATGAGGGACCTGACAACGAGCTGTGGATAGGTACTGAACAGGGACTCTATGTCTATTCCACCCTCAACGACTCCTTCCGCCGCTTTGATGTCCGTACAGCTCAGGGGCAGGCGGTGGGAGGCAACGTCAACGCCATCACCGGCAACGACAGATACATCTATATATCTTCCACTACGGAAGGCATCTATGTTTACGACATCCGCAGAAGACGGCTCACGTTCAAGTCCATTGACGCAGGTCCGTCGGTGTTCAGCATGGTCATTGACGGCAAAGGAGTGCTGTGGGTGGGCTATTACCGCAGCGGCATACAATACACGCGCGACAACTTCCGCACCGTCCATGCGCCTCGCGACACCGAGGGCAGACGTGTGCTGGACGGCTTGACTGTCACTGGAGTCACGTTCTCTGACGACGGCAGGATGTGGATAAGCACCATGGAGAAAGGTCTGTTTCTTTACGATATGCGTACGCATGAGGTGGTGTCCATCGTCGACTCTTACAAGGGTGGTAAGCTCTATGCCCATTCGCTTCTTAAAGCAGGCAACGAGCTGTTCATGCCTACCGAGACAGCCCTTGTGGTGCATAACGTCAGGACGGGAGTAACCCAATGCTACGACTACGAGCCTACCGACCCTTTCTCCCTGTCGGACGTCCATCTTCAGACAGCCTATAGGGACCGTGACGGAGGCATATGGATAGGCAGCTATTTCGGCGGCATCAACTATCTGCCGCGCATCAACAACACTTTCACCAATTACTTCCCACGTGTTGACATAGCCACGTCGCTCTTCGGACGAAGGGTGCATCAGATGGTGGAGGACTCGCAGGGACGTATATGGATAGGGACGGAAGACGGCGGCATAGGCTGGTTTGATCCGGTCAATGCCCGGTTCCGTCAACTGAAGCTTTCCGACCTGTCTGATAATGTACAGGGACTGAATATTGTCGGCGGTATGTTGTGGGTGGACACATTTCAGGAGGGAGTGACCATTGTCAATCCTGCGACAGGAAAGGTCGTGGGAAGGCTCACCGACAAGGAGAACGGACTCAATGACGCCAATGTGTTCATATGCAGGGAACTGCATGACGGACGGGTAGCCATAGGCAATTTCGGAGGGCTGAACATATGGAATCCCGCAACCCGGCAGATGACATCCGTTACGGACATTCCTAAGAAAATAGTGTATGCCGTCCTTGAAGACCACCAGCACAACCTGTGGGTCGCCGTGTACAATGACGCTATCTACATGCTGCCTGCGGACGGACGGGCGTGGAAAAAGTTCTCCGGCAATGGACAGAAAACTGACGACACGGTGTGTCTTTTCGAGGATTCGCGTGGAGGAATATGGGCGGCTACCAACGGCAACGGTGTAAGCCGGTATAATACGGGGACAAAACGTTTTGACGTCATGGACTTCTCTCTCAACAAGTCACGGCTTGCCGTAGTCAGCATCAGCGAGGACCACAACGGCAGGCTGTGGATGGGGACAAACGAGGGACTGCTGTGCTACAATCCTGTCAACCAGTCAGCCCGCTCGTTCACGACAGCCAACGGACTTCTTGACAATAATTTCAGCTATTCCTCCGCGCTCTGCAGCCGTACGGGAAGAATGTATTTCGGCAGTCAGAGCGGGTTGACAAGCTTCGTTCCCGAGTCGTTGGACAGTCAGGGCTCCACCGACAACATCATTGCCACGGAGCTTATAATAAACGGTCAGACGATGGACAACAGCTCGAAGGACAGTCCGCTCACACACAGCATAACGGCGACAAGGAAGATAGAGCTCGGTTACAGGCAGAACTCGTTCGCATTGAAGATGTCAGTGCTCTCCTACAGGGAAACGCAAAACAGGGAGCTTGTCTATATGCTTCAAGGGTTTGACAAGGGATGGCAACAGCTTTACAACGACAATTACATCCGCTACACCAATCTTCCGGCAGGCAGCTTCCGCCTGATGGTGAAAGACCCTTACAGCAACGGCAAGAATGTGTATTCGCTCGACATCGTTGTACGTCAGCCATGGTGGAACACATGGTGGGCATGGACGGTATGGCTCTCTGTGGCAGGGGCGGCGTTATGGTTCGTTTACAGGTATGTCGTCCAGCGGTCGGAGATGCTGAGGAGGATAGCCATGAGCAAGTTCGAATTTGAGAAGGAAAAGGAACTCTACCTTAGCAAGATAACCTTCTTCACCAATGTGGCTCATGAGATACGGACACCGCTTGCGCTCATTAAGGCACCACTTAAGGACATCATTGACCGTAAGGACTATGACAGGGAGACAGGCAATGACCTTACCATCATGGACAAGAACGTCAGCCGTCTGCTCAATCTGGCTAACCAGCTGCTTGATTTCAGGAAAGCGGAGAAAGACGGACTTAAACTCAATCTGGAGTACAGCGACATCAGCCTGCTCATAAATGAGGTGTACATACGCTTCACGTCGCTGATGGACAAGCGTGACATAAGCCACTCTCTGTCGCTTCCGGAACACGGGCTGTGGGCATATGTGGACAAGGAGAGCTTCACGAAAATAATAAGCAACCTTATCAACAACGCCGTGAAATACTGTGACAGGACGGTCGGCGTGACTCTGACGGCTGACGACGGCGGAAAGTATTTCACGGTCAGGGTGTGCAATGACGGTAAGGTCATTCCCAAGCCGCTCAGGGGAAAGCTCTTCAAACCGTTCTTTCGTGTGGAGTCTGTCACCACCGCGTCTACCACAGGCACAGGTATCGGACTCGCGTTGGCAAACACATTGGCAGAGCTGCATGAGGGTGTTCTGAGAATGGACGACCGTGAGGACCTTAATGTCTTCGTGCTGCGGATACCTGTAGGGAGCAGTCCTTCCATCAGTTATGGCGGTGGTCGGGAAGAGCCTGAAATGAAGAGGACTGAAGAAGAGCCTGCCGGTGAAGACCAGCCGGACAGCGGTGACACGACAAAGCATTATACAATACTCGTTGTGGAGGACAACATAGACCTGCTGCATTATGAGAAGAGACACCTTAAAAAGAAATGGCAGGTCATTACAGCCGATAACGGGCAGAAGGCTTTGGACATTCTCCGGCAGTCTGACGTCGACCTCATAGTGTCTGATGTGATGATGGAGCCGATAGACGGTTTCGAATTCTGCAAGAGGGTGAAGGCTGACATCAATTACAGTCATATACCGTTTGTCCTCCTTACTGCCCTTACACTTGACTCCGCCAAGGTAAAGGGGATGGAGAGCGGAGCCGACTACTACATAGAGAAACCGTTTTCCATGGAATATCTTGTCTGCGTAATCGAGAACCTGCTGCGCTCACGTGAGGATGTCAGACACGCTTATGTGTCCTCGCCTTTTACCGACAGAAAGACGGTGGCGCTAAGTAAGGTGGATGAGGAATTCGTCAGAAAGCTCGAGAAGGCTGTAGCCGAGAACCTCACCGACAGTGATTTCGGCATCACGCAACTCGCCGACATCATGTGTATGAGCCGTACCAATCTTAACCGGAAGATTAAGGGCATCTTCGACCTTACACCTAATAATTACATAAAAATAGAACGGTTGAAAAAGGCGGCACAGCTTATGAAGGAGGAGGATGTCAAGGTGAATGAGGTCTGCTATATGGTAGGGTTCAGCTCTCCTTCATATTTCACACAGTGCTTCCAGAAACAGTTCGGGCTTCTGCCAAAAGACTTCATATCACACGGTCAGGGCTGATGTTGGTTTTATTTTGATGTTTTTAGATTCGATAATGACATCAAATGAGAGTGAAACTCATTATGTTTGCAAAATGAAATAAAAAACATTTTCACTTCATTTAAACCTAAAAACAAACGTTATGAGAAAGTTTTACTTCACAATCATCACATTGGTGGCATTGCTGTGCGTGACGGTCTCTGCCTCGGCAACACCGTTCAAAGCCGTTTATCTGGAACTGACGGTCAATGAGACCGGCAGAGGCAAGGTATACATGAAAACAGAGGACCCGGACAATCCGCAGACACGGAAGAGCGAGGACGCTGTTCTCAAATGCGTGATAGGCGAGAACGGCAACGACACGCTGCGTTACAACACTCATCCGGAGAACCCCGCGTTCCAGCCTTACACGTATCCCGGAGCGCCGGCTGACTTTGACGTAGCGACTTATGCCGGACTTTACATGTGCTGGCTCTATGCCGAGCCGGAAGAGGGATATGAGCTTGCAGGCTATTCTCTTATAAAGAAGGACGACCCGGACTCATACACTAAGGCTGACCTCATAAAGACAACGTGGACGGACAACGGCAATTTCACCGATCCTTATCCGGCAGCCGACAACGACGGTCAGGAGTTTATCTTCAACGCCAATGTGGCACGTCCGGAGGGAGGAAAGGGCGACGGCTCTGAGGGCAGCGACGATGTTGCCCGCGAGCAGGCACGTGAGAACGCAGGCTGGGGTGACGAGCCTGACTGGAAAATATATGCGGTGTTCGTCAAAGAAGGGACAGTCCTGCCTGACGGCACGTCAACCGGCATATCCGAACTGAAGGACACCACTCCACGGGAGGAGCCTGTCTATAATCTCAACGGATGCAGGGTGGGCAAGGATTATAAGGGCATCGTCATCCGCAACGGAAGGAAATTCGTACGGAAATAATTGTACTCTTTATTTGGTAAGGTCAGGAAAAAGCTGCCGTGTGGTGTGAAGGCAGCTTTTTCCTGATAAAAAGGATGCGGATTAAATGAATATCAAAACATTCAATACAGTTGTTCTTTTATTACTCCTGACATTCGGTTCGCTGACCGTTGAGGCTGGGAATGATGACGGTTTGCCTGTCGACATAAAGGCAAGCCTCATATATGTGTCGCCGGGATACACGGCTTATACCGCTTACGGACATTGCGCCATCAGGATGCAGTGCCCGTCACAGCGTCTCGACTATTGTTTCACGTATGGTCTGGACGACAGCTCGCAGAGCTACGTGAGTTTCTTTTCAGGGAAAGGCAAGGGCAGATTCAGCACTTTTTATACACATGACTATCTGCGTGAGTATAAAGATAACAACCGCCAGGTAAGCGAATATGAGCTTAACCTGAGCCTCGATGAGAAACGTAACCTGTGGGCTCTGCTCGACAGCGGAATATCCGGTGAGTCCATACCTTACGATTATTTGAAAACAAACTGTTCCTCCATGTGCGTGCGTGCGGTGGAGAGTGTCCTTGACAAGGAGACCATAGAATATAAGGACTTGCCTGTGGCACTGCTCGGAACCTATCGCGATTTTGTACGTCATATATCTGTACACAAGCCATGGTGCGGTTTTTTCTGGAACACTATATTAGGGTCTGAGGGCGAATCAAAGGGTTCGCTGGAAGACAAACTGTCTCCAGCCTCTCTTGTGGATGCCTGGGAGGATGCCCTAATCGTGGATTCCATCGGTGCCATACGCCCTGTGTTCACAGGTGGCGGGACGGTTATTGTCTCCGGAGATGACGGTACGTATGACACACCTTTCACTCCGGCTCTTATGTTTGGCGTGCTTCTTGTGGCGGTGATTGTTTTCACGTTGGCGGAAAGGAAGTGCAAGTTGGGAAGAGCCGCATGCGTTGTCGACGTGACATTGCTGTCGTTACATACGATAATAGGTTTGTTCATATGCTATATGTCTTTCATCTCCGACCTTCCTGGTGCGTCGGGGTCATGGTATGTCGCGGCGTTCAATCCCATGCCGTTATTTTTATGTCTGACATATAAGAATAAGACATTTTTCCGTTATATACTTGCAGGCTTTGCCCTCATTCTGCTGTTATTAATCATTCTTACACCCTTCATACCCCAGTTGGACGCCGACCATGCTCTTCTGGAAGGTATTTTTGCCGTCAGGTGCGCCGCAAGGGGAATAAACTGCCGTAACAATTATATAAACGCTAAAAAGAGACAATGAGACACTGTTTGATCTATATCCTGCTGATGATGTTTGCAAATCATGCCTCCGCACAAACCGCTTTCTTTGTGGACGGCTTTCATGGCGGTATTTACGGTCATTATCCGTTGGACTGGTATACGCAATATATCATTGACCAGCTTGAAGCGAATCCCGACTGGGTGATTGGAATGGAGATAGAGCCCGAGACATGGGACAGTGTGGAAGTGCGCACACCTGACGCCTATAGGAAGTTGAAGCCGCTGATGCTTTCAGAACGTATAGACGTTACAAATCCCACCTATGCGCAGCCTTATATGTTTAACATCAACGGAGAAAGCATCATCCGGCAGTTCCAATACGGCATGCGCTCACTGCGGAAGCACTTCCCCGGCATAACGTTCAGCACCTATTCTTCTGAAGAGCCTTGTTTCACGAGCCAGCTGCCACAGCTGCTCCGGCAGTTTGGCTTCCGTTATATGTCTCTTAAGAACCCTGACACCTGCTGGGGAGGATATACTGCTAATTTCGGCGGACAGACAGTCCGGCTCACCGGTCCTGACGGTACGACGGTCATTGCTGTTCCACGCTATGCGTGTGAGAGCCTGCAGCCGAACAGCGTCTGGCAGACAATAGCATGGCGCAACAGCCCGCAGTATCTTGAGGCTTGCCGCAAGGCGGGCATTGGGAATCCCGTAGGTATGTGCTATCAGGATGCGGGATGGAAGCATGGACCGTGGCTTGGAGAAGGACGGAAGGACAGCCGCTACGTCACATGGACGGAGTATATCAGTCGTTACACCGACATGGAGAAAGCCACAGACCACCGTTTCTCACAGGAGGATGTCCTGCCCGGACTGATGTGGGGCTCGCAAGTGATGCAGCGCATAGCCCGTAACGTGCGCCGGTCGGAAAACAATATTCTTATGGCAGAGAAGATGTCGGCAATGGATTTTGTGGAGCACGGCAACAAGCCTTGTCAGACTGAGCTTGACGAGGCTTGGCGTCAGCTTATGCTTTCACAGCATCATGACTCGTGGATTGTGCCTTACAACACATTCCGGATTCGCGGCACATGGGAGAAAGCGATAGAAGCGTGGACAAATACTGCCGACAGTCTTTCTGCAAAAGTCATCAATAAGGCTGCAAGCCATGATACTGACAACGGCTTTATCACTCTTTACAATGTTACAGGTCAGCCCCGCCGGGAGGTGGTGTCTGTACGCGATAAAGGACAGAATACACTCGTTATGGCAGATCTTCCGGCTTTCGGCCACATCAGCATCAGCCGTCCGGATGCCGTGCCCGTAACCACAAAAGCGTTTGTAGGAGGAAAACAGTCTGACGATGACGCATGTTTCATAGAAAACGAGTATTGGATCATAGGCTTTGACCTGAGCAGGGGCGGTGTCGTAACAAGGCTTATTGACAGACTGACCGGAAAGAATCTCGTTGCATCCGAAGCCGGTGAGTTTCGTTTCGGTGAACTGCGCGGATTCTTTCCCGACGAAGGCAGGTTCTGTTCTTCAACTGAGACTCGGGCTAAAGCCATAATCACCACCTGCGGTGACCTTCTTACTGAAATCAGATTGGAGGGAGAAATAAACGGGACTTCTTTTGTAAAAACGGTCACGTTGCGTAAAGGCAGTAGGATAATAGACTGTAGTCTGAATATCGGTTGGCAGCGTAATGTGCGTATTGGAGAGCGTGTGGGGTCACACCGCAACGCCTCGCGTACAGGCTTTTATGATACACGCTACATGCTCAGTCTGTTCTTTCCTACGGGTATGAAGAAAGCCAGATTGAGCAAGGACGCGCCTTTTGATGTGTGTGAAAGCAATCTGTCGGATACCTTCTTTAACGACTGGAGGGATATCAAGCACAACGTCATCCTGCATTGGGCAGACATCAGCGACGGTGACAACGGACTGGCACTGCTCACAGACCATACTACAAGCTATTCTTACGGCGAAGATTATCCGTTGGCACTGACCGTTCAGTATTCCGGTCCGGGACTTTGGGGACGGGATTATCCTATAACCGGTGCGTCTGAATTGCGTTATGCCTTGATACCGCACGAAGGCTCTTGGCACGATGCAGGTATTCAGAGACTTGCTGAAACGTGGCGTCAACCGGTCATCGTCAGACCCGGAAGGGTTGCCGACAAGTCCCTGTTGGAGACTTCTTGCGCCTTGTCTTCAGTCACTGTGGAGGATAACGGCAGCATGAATATACGTCTCTTCAACGCGGATAGTGACGACAGCCGCCAGACAGTAACGCTGGATTTTCCTGTCAGCCGTGCCGTGGTAACAGACCTGAACGGAGAAGTGCAGGAAGAATTGCAGGTGAAGAACGGGAAGATAAATCTCAGTATTCCCCGCTTCGGCATACGTACCGTCAATCTGACTTTAAAGAAATGAAACCAAAATATCATAATACAATGGATGGAAAAAAGAAATTCAGAGATGTTGCCGGGTGTCTCTTATTTACTGTGTTAATGTGTCCGGCTGCGGTTACAGCGCAGGACAAGGATCTGGCACATTGGGTGAACCCGTTTATCGGAGCCAGTACGAACACCGAGACAGCAGGAGCTTATCATGGGCTCGGGAAAACTTTCCCGGGTGCCGCGACTCCCTACGGTATGGTACAGGTAAGTCCGCAGACAATCACCGGTGGAGACAACGGCTCCGGATACAGCTATGAACATCAGACCATAGAGGGCTTTTCCATGACGCAGATGAGCGGAGTGGGATGGTATGGCGAGATGGGCAACTTTCTGGTTATGCCTACGACAGGCGAGATAAAGACTCTTGCCGGACGTGAGAAGGAAAACATTGACGGCTGGCGATCGCACTACGACAAGGAGTCGGAGCACGCACATGCCGGATATTACAGTGTCCGGCTCACAGATTATGGCATTAAGGCGGAAGCCACTTGCACGCCCCGTTGCGGCGCGCTACGCTTCACCTTCCCTAAAAACGGACAGTCACATATCCTGATAGACCTCGCACGGCGTGTGGGAGGCTCCGCTGACTATGAATATATCAAGGTGGTCGACAGTCTCACATTTGAAGGCTGGATCAGGTGCACACCCCAAGGAGGCGGATGGGGCAACGGTGACGGACGTGTGAAATACACTCTTTATTTTCATGCAAGGCTGAGCAAGCCCATGAAGTCATTCGGTTTCTGGAAAGCGGATTTCTCCGAGTCGCAGCCTCATAAAAAAGATGATGTCGTCACACCTGAATATCTTGAAAGAATCGCCAAGGCTTCTGTCGTGAAAGGGAACGTGCGGGATGCCAATGACATGCTGGGTCGGCACATAGGCTTCTTTGCCGATTTTGCTACAGATGAGGATGAAGCCGTTACTCTCACTTGTGCTGTTTCTTATGTTGATATTGAAGGCGCGCGACGCAATTTTGAGGCTGAGGCTCAAGGCAGAGACTTCGACAGCATCCACCGGAAAGCGGTTGAGGATTGGAACAACGCACTCGGTTGCATAGACATCGAAGGCGGAACGGAAGCGGAGCGGACCATATTCTATACTGCGCTTTATCACACTATGATAGACCCGCGCATTTGTCAGGATGTGGACGGCAGGTATGTCGGCGGGGATTATCAGGTCCATCAGAGTGACGGAAAGTTTGTCAAACGCACGGTGTTCAGCGGTTGGGACGTGTTCCGTTCGCAGATGCCGCTTCAGACAATTATCCGTCCGCAGCTCGTGAACGACCTCCTTAACTCGCTCATTACTCTTGCCGACCAGAGCGGAAGGCATTATTTCGAGAGATGGGAGCTTCTCAATTCATATTCCGGATGCATGTTGGGCAATCCTGCCGTCTCTGTTCTCGCTGACGCATGGGCTAAGGGAATCAGAGACTACGACATCAGTAAGGCATATGAATATGCTAAGAACTCCTCCAAGAACACCGGCAACGGCAGTCTGGGTTATTCCCCGGGCAATCTGTGTCTGTCCCACACGCTTGAATATGCTTACACCGACTGGTGTACAGGACGGCTTGCGGAGATGCTCGGCAAGGATGAGGATGCCGCGCTGTATTATCACAAGGGACAAGCCTATCGTAATATTTTTGACAAGAAGAAGGGATGGTTCCGCCCTAAGGATGAGAAAGGCAACTGGCTGCCATGGCCGAAGGAAGGAAGGTTGAAGGAGTGGTACGGATGCATGGAATGCAATCCGCTACAGCAAGGATGGTTCGTTCCCCATGATGTCAAGGGTATGGTAGGACTCATGGGCGGAAAGAAGAAAGTCATTGCAGACCTCGACTGGATGTTCGGAAACACGCCGCAGGACATGTTCTGGAATATGTATTATAATCACGCCAACGAACCTGTGCATTTCGTTCCTTACCTGTATAACCGTTTGGGAGCCGGATGGAAAACGCAATATCACACCCGTTACATATGCCGTAACGCATATGAGAACAAGGTGGAAGGTCTGCGCGGCAACGAGGATGTGGGACAGATGTCGGCATGGTATGTCCTTTCCGCAATAGGCATACACCAGTATTGTCCGGGCGACACGCGCTTTGAGATTACGTCACCTGTATTCCGCCGTGCCACGATTCACTTGCAGAACGGAAAGACCTTTACCGTAAACGCTCCGGCAAACAGCGACAGGAATATATATATCCGGAAGGCGTCTCTCAACGGAAAGAACATTCCTCTGCATCTTGATTACAAGGATATTGTGGATGGAGGCGTTCTCCAGCTCGAGATGGGAGCCGAGCCTGAAAAATAACTGAGACAAACCGAGACGGCGGAAGAGAACGTTTCGGCATTCAGGTTCACGTCGTGAATCTTATACAACGCAAACCTGTAAGATGCCTTTTCCATTCTTCCTGCCGTCAGATAACCGTAAAATGATCCGTCAGATAACGGTAATATAATAATGTGTGAAATAAAAGTCCAATATAATTATATGAAAACAAAATCCATTCTTATTGCGTTGCTTGTGCTCATGTTTACTCCTGTGCAAGCTCAGATAAACCGTTTCTCACTCAACAGTGAGGACGGCAATGTCGTCTGGAAGATTTTCCCGCAGGCTGAGACACCAATGTCGGGAGAGAAGCTGTCCTCGGGGAACACTGTGAAGAATGCGGTGACAGGAATTGTCCCAGGAACCGTATTCGCCTCATATGTCCGGGCTGGCAAGGAACCGTGTCCCGAATATGGCGACAATATATATAAGGTGGATGAGGCTCTTTACAACCGTCCGTTCTGGTACATTACGTCTTTTCGGCTGCCGGATGAGCCTGCGGCAGGTCAGCGTGTGTGGCTTTGCTTTGAGAACACCAATAAGTTTGCGGATTTCTGGTTTAACGGTCATAAGCTGTCGGGCACGGTCTCGTCAGTGAAGGACGTGAAAGGACATATGATGCGTTCGCGTTTTGATATCACAGACTTTTACAGAAATGACGGTGATAATCATATAGCCGTACTTATTTATGACCCCGACGAGAAAAAGACACGTACTGGAAAGGACCCCTATGGGGTGGTGTGTAGCCCCTCATATCTTGCCGGTGCGGGATGGGACTGGATGCCATATGTGCCCGGACGCGAGGCTGGCATCACCGGCAAGGCTTCCGTTGAGGTGACGGGCGCAGCCAAGATGATAGACCCTTGGATGAGAAGTTATCTGCCTTCACTCGACAGGGCTGAGCTGAAGCTTGCTTCGGGAATAGCCAACTATTCAGGCAAGCCTCAGACTGTTACGGTTAAGGGTGTCATCACGCCGGGCGACATAACCTTCACAAAGAGTGTCAGGGTGGAGAGCGGCGACACCGCAATCATCAACATCAGTAAGGCTGACTGTATCGGCTTCGTCGTAGACAATCCCCGTCTGTGGTGGCCCAACGGATATGGCAAGCCCGACCTTTACACCTGTAAGTTGCAGGCGTTCGTCGACGGGAAAATGAGCGATGAGCGCAGCATACGGTTCGGCATCAAGAAAAATGAATATCGTATAGAGACGAATGCCGTGGGCTATCCGGTGCTGAACATTTATGTCAACGGACAGCGCATATATGTCAAGGGAGGCAACTGGGGCATGAGCGAGTATCTGCTGCGATGTCACAATGAAGACTACCGCAAATGGATACGCTTGCATCAGGACCTCAATTATAATATGATTCGACTTTGGACAGGATGCGTTACGGACGAGGAGTTCTATGATTACTGTGACGAATCGGGCATTATGGTGTGGGATGACTTCTGGCTTTATGTTGCCTGGAATGATGTGGCAGACCATGATGCGTTCAAGGCAAACGCGCGCGACAAGGTGCGCCGCCTGCGAAACCATCCTTCTATCACTGTTTGGTGCGGTGCCAACGAGACGCATCCTGTAGCCGACATCGACCAGGCTTTGCGCATGATTGTTATGGAAGAAGACGGCAACGACCGTCTTTACAAGTCATGTTCCAATCAGGACGCCTTGTCGGGAAGCGGTTGGTGGAAAGACCTTCCGCCCAGACATCACTTCGAGACTTCAGCAAGCAATCTGGCGTTCAACAAGCCGTCTTACCCTTATGGCTCAGACCATGGCTACGGATTCAGGACGGAAATAGGCATGGCTACCTTCCCGCAGTATGAAAGCGTCGTACGTTTCATTCCGAAAGAAGAGCAATGGCCGTTGCCTGACGGCGAGCGGCTGAAAAACGACGATGACAATGTGTGGAACCGTCACTTCTTCGGCAAGGAAGCCTCCAATGCCGACCCTGTAAGCTACAAGAAGAACGTGAACGACCGCTACGGTGAGGCAACCTCCTTGGAAGACTTTTGCGAGAAAGCCCAGCTCGTCAACATAGAGGACATGAAGGGCATGTATGAGGCTTGGCAGGACAAGATGTGGAATGACGCTTCAGGACTGCTGATATGGATGAGTCATCCGGCTTATCCGTCATTCGTATGGCAGACCTACGATTATTACGGCAACCCTACAGGATGCTACTGGGGTGCGCGCAAGGCTTGCGAGCCTCTGCACGTGCAGTGGAACTGTCTGGACAACAGTGTAAAAGTGGTGAACACGACGGCAGACGACCTTAATGACGCACGTGTGACAGCCACGGTATATGACCTCAAAGGCAATATTATCCATACGCAGAACGCTGTTGCGGGCTGCAAGGCAAGCGACATCTCTGAGGCTATGACGCTTACGCCTTCGGCGGACGGCTTGCAGTTCATCCGCCTCTGTCTGAAAGATGCCGGTGGCAGACTTGTTTCCGAGAACTTCTACTGGCACAACGGCAAGGAATATCTGGCGTATGAGGAACTCGCATACATGCCGGAGGCTGCTCTGAAAGCACGGCTCGTCAGCCGTGACGGCAGCAAAGCCACGTTCGAGTTGATAAACAAAAGCAAGCATGTAAGTTTCGCCAACCGCCTGCGGCTTGTTGAAGGCAAAAAGAAAGAAGCGGTTCTTCCCGTCATATGGAGCGACAATTATGTCACACTGATGCCTGGAGAGAAGAAGGTCATCACGATAGAAATGCCTGACAACACAGGTAAGGTGAGACTCCTGTGTAAGCAATATCATCACAAGGAAAACAAAGTGCTCGATATTTAAAAACGAAAACAACTATGAGTCTGAGACATATATTGCTCTGCCTTTCCATCGTTCCGTTGGCGTTCCATGCGCAGGGACTCAGGACAGGCGATTTGAAATGTGAGAATCTCTACGACCCGTTGGGCATAGACAACACCGCTCCCCACTTCAGCTGGAAGAATTATTCCCCACGCAACAATGCAAGGCAGACGGCATGGGAGATACAGGTGGGGACTGACAGTGTGAAAGTTTCACGGGGAGAGGCTGACTTGTGGAACTCCGGAAAACGGCTTTCTGCCGAAAGTGTCATGGTGGGTTATGAGGGCAGGAAGCTCCGTTCTGGCATGTTGTGTTTCTGGCGCGTGCGTACATGGGACGAACGTTCCAAGGCATCTTCATGGAGCGACATCCATCGCTTCAGCGTCGGATTGCTGACGGACAAGGACTTTCCCGGAGAATATATCGGCTTGGACAAGTCTGCCGGTGACGTCACCGCCCCCATACTGCGTAAGCGTTTCAAGCTCCGTGGACGCCATCGCGTCTTCATCCATGTCAACTCTCTGGGTTATCACGAGGTAAGGGTCAACGGCAGGAAAGTGGGTGACGCGGTGTTGGCTCCGGCTGTGTCACAACTCGACAAACGCTCGCATATCGTCACTTACGACATCACTTCATATTCACGTGAGGGCGACAACGAGGTGGAGATATGGCTCGGAAAGGGGTGGTATCGTGAGAATCTGTTTCATGCGGAATACGAAGGTCCTTTGGTCAAGGCTGCCGTCATGCGGCAAAATGGCGCCGGATGGCAGCCTGTGGCGGTTACTGACTCTTCATGGGAGGGCACGCCAAGCGGATATCATGACTTCGGCACATGGCATGCACTGCAGTTCGGAGGGGAGCGCGTCGACGCCCGCATCCTTCACAATAGCGGCAGACATTGGACAAAGGCTCATGTGGTGAATGTGGCCAACAAGACGGCTACGCCGCAGATGACAGAGGGCAACAGGATAATAGACACCCTGAAGCCGGTAAGCATAACGGCATATGACGGCGGATGGCTCGTTGACTTCGGGCGCGACATCACTGGGTGGTTGCGGCTGGAAATGCCCGATGTGCCAGGTGATGTGACAGTAAGGATGGAGTATGGCGACTGGATTGACACCACCGGAGTGTTCACTCCTCAGGGAGAATATGACGAATATATTACGGCGGGTGACGGCAAGGACGTGTTCTGCAACAAGTTCCACCATCATGCGTTCCGCTATGTCCTCGTCAAGAACATCCGGCAGCCGCGCGCGGAGGACCTGACGGCATTGCAGATTTCAGGCGATTATGCGGAGACGGTCAGCTTCAAGTGCTCTGACGATGACATAAACAGCATATATCAGATGATAAGCCGCACAATGCGTTGTCTGACATTCAGCGGATATATGGTGGACTGTCCGCATCTCGAGAGAATGGGGTATGGCGGTGACGGAAACTCGTCTACCATGACCGTACAGACGTTATGCGACGTGGCTCCTGTATATTACAACTGGCTCACGGCATGGGGCGACGCCATGGCTGCTGACGGAGACCTCCCGTATGTCGCGCCCGCAGGTGGCGGAGGCGGCGGTCCTTACTGGAACTCTTTCATCATAAAGGCACCTCTGCGTACCTATCTCAATTACGGTGACCGGCGTATGCTTGTGAAGCTTTACGGTCAGATGAAAAGGTGGCTTGGCTTTGTGGGCAGACACGTAAAGGACGGACTGCTCCAGCCTTGGGCTGACACCGACCGCAGGATGTGGTTCCTCGGTGACTGGCTGGCACCCAAAGGGGTCGACGTGGGCGGAGACTCACAGCTGCTCACGGGCAACTGCGTCCTCAGCGACTGTCTCAACAGCATGTCGCATATCGCTGATATATTGGGAGAGAAAAGCGATGCCGGACTGTTTGCCGCGCAGAGAGATTCCCTGAACAGGAAAATACACGCCCGCTTTTATCATCCTGCCGACAGCACCTATGCTACCGGCTCACCCCTCGACATGAGCTATCCCATGCTGACAGGCGTCGTGCCCGACTCCCTTCGCAGTGCTGTCACTGCAAGGCTTCTTGCTCTTTCACGGGGCAAATACAAGTCGCACATAGCCGCCGGACTTGTCGGAACCTACATCTTCACGCAGTGGGCTGTAGGCAACGGAGAGTGCCAGCTGATGTACGACATATTGAAGAAACGCTCCTATCCCGGCTATCTCTATATGATAGACCACGGAGCTACAACCACATGGGAATACTGGAGCGGCGAGCGCAGCCACATACACAACTGTTACAACGGCGTCGGCATATGGTTCACCCAAGCGCTCGGAGGCATTGTCCCAGACATTAGCCGTCCGGGCTACCGTAATGTCCTCATCAGTCCTCAGAAGCCGGACGGCATTGATTGGGTTTCAGTAGACAAGGAGACTCCTTACGGAACAATACGTGTAAGCTGGCACGGCACACGGCTGTCGGTGGAAATACCGGTAGGCGTGACCGCTACGGTCGTCTGGCAGGGCAGGCGGCATGAGGATGTCGGGTCAGGGAAATGGACTTTTTAATAAAACAGGCTTCGCCCGGCAATCTGAGCGCGCGCTCTCATTGCACTCACTTGCACTGTTTTTTAATAAAGCAAACATAAACATACAATATGATGTATAAAATAAAAGTACTTATCGCAGTGCTGCTGTCTGTGCCCGCAATGGCTGTGGCGCAGAAACAGCCTGATCTGGTGCGGTATGCCAACACGCTGCAAGGCACCGACTCAAACTTCGGACTCAGCCACGGCAACACCTTCCCGGCTACTGCCATGCCATATGGCGTACATGTGTGGACTCCTCAGACCAACGTGAACGGCGAGGGCTTCAAATATCTGTATTCGCACGACAGGATACGCGGCTTCGGACAGAGCCACCAGTGCTCGCCATGGGTGAGCGACTATGCCGTGTATACGTTCATGCCGGAGACGGGCAGGCTCGTGGTAAACGAGAACGACCGCGCCTCAAAGTTCAGTCACGACAACGAGGTGGGACGTCCGCATTATTATAAGGTGACGTTCGACAACGGCATAACCACCGAGATGGCTCCCACCGACCGGGGCGTGCATCTGCGTTTCTCTTACCCCAAGGGTCAGGACGCCTTTCTTGTGATAGACGGCTACACCGACACCAGCGAGGTGAAGATAGACGCAAAGAGGCGTCAGATACGCGGATGGGTGCGCAACCATCGCTTTGTGAACCATCCTGAGAACTTCCGCTGCTACTTTGTGGTGCAGTTCGACCGGGATTTTGCCGACTACGGCACGTGGGAGAACCAGAACAACCGTACATTCAGCCGCCAGACCTACGGAAAGGGCAAGGGCGCGGGTGTGTATCTGAAGTTCCGTCCCGGCAGCAAGGTGCAGGCAAAGGCAGCGTCGTCTTACATAAGCTACGCACAGGCGGAGCTTAACCTTGAGCGCGAGCTCGGAGGCGACCGCTCGCTGGAAGTCACAAAGGCACGCGGCTTCAAGGTGTGGAACAATCTCTTCAACCGTGTGCGCGTGGAGGGCGGCACCGATGAGGACATGCGCACCTTCTATTCGTGTCTGTTCCGCGCCAACCTGTTCTCGCGCCGTTTTTACGACCTTGACAGGGATGGCAAACCATATTATTACAGCCCGTACGACGGTAAGATACACCACGGATATATGTATACCGACAACGGTTTTTGGGATACCTTCCGCTCACAGTTCCCTCTTACCAACATTCTGCACCCCACTCAGCAGGGACGCTACATGCAGGCTATGCTCAACGTGCAGCAGAAGGAGCTGGGATGGTTTCCCGCATGGTCGTGCCCCGGAGAGACGGGAGGCATGCTGGGCAACCACGCCATATCGCTCTTTGCAGACGCTTTTGCCAAGGGCATACGCACGGTGCCTGTAGACTCCGTGCTCAAGGGCTATGCCCACGAGGCTTTCAACAAGGGTCCGATGGGCGGTGCCAACGGCCGTGCGGGATGGCATGAGTACTACACTCTGGGATATGTGTCGTTCCCGGAGTCGCACGGATCGGTTTCGCAGACGCTTGAGTATGCGTATGATGACTGGTGCGCCTACATCTTGGCAAGGCAGACAGGCAACAGGTTCTATGAACAGGTGTTTGCCCGCACGCTGTACAACTACCGCAACCTGTGGGACTCCGCCACCGGATTCTTCCGGGGCAGAGGAAAGGACGGCAAGTTCCTTGAGCCGTTCGACCCGCTGGCATGGGGCGGTCCTTACACCGAGGGCAATGCCTGGCACTACATATGGTCGGTGTTCCACGATGTGCAGGGGCTCATAAACCTGTATGGCTCCGACGCCGCATTCGTGGAGAAGATGGACTCCGTGTTCTCGCAGCCGGCGACGGTGCGTCCGGGTTGGTATGGCGGCAAGATACACGAGATGGTGGAGATGGAGGAGGCGCGCATGGGACAGTATGCCCACGGCAACCAGCCCATACAGCACATGCCTTACCTGTACAGCTATGCGGGACAGCCGTGGAAGACGCAATACTGGGTGCGCCAGATTATGAGACGCCTGTACAACAGCACTCCCGACGGTTTCCCCGGCGACGAGGATCAGGGCGGCATGTCGTCGTGGTATGTGCTCAGTGCCCTCGGTCTCTACGCGGTTACGCCAGGCACCGACCAGTATGTGGTAGGCTCGCCCCTCTTCCGCAAGGCTACCATCACGATGGAGGACGGCAGCAAGTTCGTAATAGAGGCGGAAGGCAACAGTGCCGACAACGTGTATATACAGAGCGGCACGCTCAACGGACGCCCGCTTGACAAGAACTACATCACCTACGGGGACATCGCCCGCGGCGGAACGCTGAAGTTTGTTATGGGCGCACAGCCCAACAGAACCCGCAACACCGGTAAGGACGCCGCGCCCTATTCGCTTTCGGCTCCGCTATGACAGGCGGTGAGGGGGATGAAGAAGATGCCGGTCAAGTAAGACAATGACGGCGTGAGCCCGGTGGAGACGCAAGATTTTGCTATAATAATATGGATTTTCCATCAATATTTAATAATGGCGTCCGCCCAGTAGAGACGCAAAATCTTGCGTCTCCCGTCCCTCCCACACCAACATGTACATGCGACAATCCGATGACAATAAATGCATATCCCCTCAGTAGAGACGCAAAATTTTGCGTCTCACAAGCAGGAATTGCGCAATTCATCATGTATATAATTACTTCCGAAATTTGCACTCATCTCTTGTGAGACGCAAGATTTTGCGTCTCTACTTTTGCTGTCAGCGTATAATGATATAATGTATCCACAGAAACAAGCATACTTGCATACGCATGCATGAATAATGTGCATAATTATTCATTCCCACCCATCCTCAACTCCGCGAGAGCGTCCTACAGCCGACGGCATAGGCTCACGGAGGCAAATACGCAGCTTATGAGCGTTTCGCGTATATGTCTGACAGTCAGCGATATATACTCATATATGGGACGGACGGGACATTCCCTTCATGCCGGAAAGCCTTTTCGGGAACGCGGAACGGGCTTTTTGAGGTGACGGGAGGGCGCGTTCCGGCATACATGAAAGGTGTTTTGGAAAGCCGGAACGTGCTTTTCCGCGCGACAGAAACGGCAGGCACAAGGTCGGAACGAATCCATATTCGTTTTTTATACACCATAAATGCCTTCGCGCTTCCTGTTTTCCTATTTTATTATGTAAAGATTTTTTACTGCCTGAACTGCATATCCATGCATTCCGGTATCCTCCGCGCATTTTCCATCCCCTCCTTTCCTCCTCAACGTCGTCCGCCCAGTAGAGACGCAAAATCTTGCGTCTCCCGACCCCGACAGTTCAATTAATGTTGCTTGTAGTTACTCTCCAAATCTTCATTTTATGCTTCTCACAAGCAGGGATTGCGCTGTTTATCATGCATATAATTACTTCCGAAATTAGCACCACTTCCTTGTGAGACGCAAGATTTTGCGTCTCTACTTTTGCTGGCAGCGCGTATAATCCCCGATTTCCTCCTTATTCACCCGACGGTGTCCGCCATGTCTGTGCATTGATATATCCGGAAAGAGATGTGTTATTCCCAATGAATGATTCGAGAAGTGTTTGAAATACAGTCAGAACGCTTTGGTATGTTTGTTCTGAAGAATGGTATATACATTACATCCATGATGCTTTTGATTCAAAATTGGGTTTTTAAGGTTCAATTTTTATATGTGTTTTACCGTAATAGGGCTACATTTGCAGCGATAACAAGCCTAAGTTTATGACAATGGACTATACAGAATTTTATAAAACCTGCTATCTGCGGATTCACGCATTTGCACAAGGTCGCGTCAGCGTCGGGGCTGCCGGTGATGAGGTTCGGGAACGGACGGACATCCCGATGGGGCGTGCCAAGCTGTGGGTACATATGTTCATGACTGTCAGGAACGGTTGTCGGCTGGCGGATGCGTGCGGCTCCGAACATCGCGCGTGGCGTGTCTGCCGCCCCGGTTTGTTGGATATGGAAAAATGAATAGCACTGTTTTCTCATAAAACAAATAACATATATATAAATGATATGATAAGACAAATAGTGACAATGGCTCTTGCCCTGTGCGTGGGGACCTTACATACAGCCGCACAACAGGTGACACCGTTCAAGGCGGGCGACCGTGTGGCGTTTGTGGGCAACAGCATAACAGACGGCGGACACTATCATTCGTACATCTGGCTATACTACATGACGCACTTCCCCAACGAGCGTATGTGGATGGCAAACTGCGGCATTGGCGGTGACGAATGCTCCAACATTCTGGCGCGTCTTGACGACGACGTGTTCCTCAAACGCCCGAATGTGCTCACACTCTCGTTCGGCATGAACGACAGCGGCTATTTCGAGTACAACGGCGACAATCCCGGGGAGTTCGCCGATAGTAAGGTGGCGAACAGCCGCAAGTATTTCCTTGAGATAGAGAAGCGTCTGAAGGAGGCTACGGACATACGCAAGGTCATGATAGGCACGTCGCCCTACGACCAGACATCCACCTTCAACGACAACGTGTTCAGGAAGAAGAACGACGCCATCCGCCGCATAATAGCGTTTCAGGACTCAGCCGCAAGGGCTGACCACTGGGAGTTTGTGGACTTCAACGCACCGATGCTCAGAATCAACGAAGAGCAGCAGGCGAAGGACCCCACGTTCACAATCTGCGGCAACGACCGCGTGCATCCAGACAACGACGGGCACATGGTCATGGCGTACATCTTCCTCAAGGCTCAGGGAATGGTGGGCAAGCCGGTGGCAGACGTGCAGATAGACGCACGCTCAAAGAAGGTGGTAAGGAGCGTGAACTGCACCGTGAGCGACTTGACGGCAGGCAGGAGAGAACTCTCGTTCAGCTATCTGGCGGAGTCGCTGCCTTATCCGCTGGACACCATCGCGCACGGATGGGGATTCAAGCGTCCGCAGGCGCAGGCGGTGAAGATGGTGCCGTCGCTGGTCAGGGACATAAGCAACGAGCAGCTCAAGGTTACGGGACTCAAGGGCAACTACCGTCTTACCATAGACGGGGTGGCCATAGACACCATTCCGGCACAGCGTCTGGCACAGGGCGTGAACCTTGCCGAATACCGCCACACACCGCAATACCAGCAGGCGTGCGCCGTGATGGCACTCAATGAGGACCGCTGGGAGCTGGAGCGCAAGTTCCGCGACTACGGCTGGCTGCAATACGACTTCTTTATGAAGAAAGGTCTGCTCCATGCCAACGACGAGCATGCGGCGCGCGTGTTCCGCGACGGTGAGACGAAGGACGGATGGGTGGCTGCGCGCCGCGACATCTACGACAAGATGATACACAAGGATGTGCGCGACGCCTATACAGCCATGATGGATCTTCTGGTAGACAAGATATACAGCATAAACAAGCCCGTCACACGCCGCTTTGTGCTTACGGCAGTAAAGTAAGGTGGCTGCGGACAGGTGTCTGTGACGTGCCGGGCGACGGTGCTTTGTCAGATAAGTTCGAATATAAACGACAGTGAACTATGGTTAGAATAAAAATGTTAAGATTGTTGTGCGTGCTCCTTCTGCTGTCCGCCGGCAGGGCTTTCGCCGGAAAGGTGGACACGCTGAAGCTGCACAGCGACGTGATGAACCGCGACATACCTGTGGTGGTGATTACACCTGAAAGGAAAGGTGCCGCCAAGGATGTGCGCTATCCGGTGGTCTATCTGCTGCACGGAGCCTACGGCAACGAGCGTTCGTGGCTGGAGATAAAGCCGCAACTGCCCGACATAGCCGACGAGAAGGGCATGATATTCGTGTCGATGGCGGCTCTCAATTCATGGTATTTTGACAGTCCTGTCCTTAAGGATTTCCAGTATGAGACATTCTACACCCGCACGCTCGTGCCTTGGGTGGACGCACATTACAACACGGTGCCCTCGCGCGAGGGACGTGCCATTACCGGTCTGAGCATGGGCGGACACGGCGCGCTGTTCCTCGCCATGCGCCACAAGGACATGTTCGGAGCCTGCGGCAGCATGAGCGGCGGAGTGGACATAAGACCGTTCCCGCAGAACTGGAACATTCCGGATGTGCTGGGCGAGATGTCCGCCAACAAGCAGTCGTGGGACGAGCACACTGTCGTGGGGCAGCTGGGACGCATAAAGAACGGCGATTTGCGGATAACGTTCGACTGCGGCGAGTCAGACTTCTTCCTCGAGGTGAACAAAGACTTGCACAAACGCCTGCTCGGGCTTGGCATCGACCACGATTTCACCACCCGTCCCGGCGGACACACAAGCCAGTATTGGGCGAACTCCATCGACTATCATCTCCTCTTCTTCGAGAAGTTCTTCCGTCAGAGCGGCACGTTCGTGGAAATGCAATGGCGTGCGGCGAAAGCTTCCAAGATGGTAAAGGGAGTAAAGAATGTCAATGGTTTAAAAACAAAGAAAAGGTGAATAGTATGCGTAAATATATTTTATTTGTGCTTTTCATGGTTCTGTCTTGCATTAATACTGCTGGGCAGCAGAGGCTGAAACCGTTTCGGCAAGGTGACCGCGTTGCCTTTGTGGGCAACAGTATAACAGACGGCGGACATTTCCATTCGTATATCTGGCTCTATTACATGACCCGTTTCCCGGAAATGCGGTTGTGGATAGGCAATCTGGGTATAGGTGGTGACACCAGTACGGAAATATTGAATCGTCTTGAGGCTGACGTATATGGGAAGATGCCTACCGTGGTGGCTCTTACCTTTGGCATGAATGATAGCGGCTATCTTGAGCATAACACGGACACTGCATCGCGTTTCCGTGAGCAGCGTTTTGCGCTTGTTGAGGACAATTACCGCAAGATAGAGGACATACTCGAGTCACATTCGGCTCGTGTCATACAGGTAGGCACATCGCCATACGACCAGACTTCACGGTTTAATGACAACATCTATCAGGGCAAGAACGATTTTATTTGCCGTATGATAGATATGCAACGCGAGTCTGCCAAGAAGCACGGATGGGAGTTTTTAGACTGGAACAAGCCCATGACCGACTATAACATTGGGAAGCAACGCACCGATTCGACATTTACCATTTGCGGTCATGACCGTATTCATCCCGACAACGACGGTCATATGATGATGGCTTACATATTCCTTAAGGCACAGGGCATGGCAGGAAAGCCAGTGGCTACAGTTTGTATAGATGCCGCCACGCAGAGCGTTGTGGAGGCAACAAACTGCCGACTGTCGTGCATAGAGCGTACTGATAAGGGAGTCCAATTCGACTATCTTGCTGCCGCGCTGCCTTATCCGCTCGACACGATAGCCCGTGGTGACATGGTGTTTGATAGACCGCAGTCGCGTATAAAGACGCTTGTGCCAGACTTTATGAAGGAGTTTGACAGCGAAACATTACGTGTGCTCAACCTTAAGAAAGGTTCTTATCGGCTTACCATCGATGATGTTGTTATAGACACGATTCAGAATTACCGATTGGCTGCCGGTGTAAATCTTGCAGAGTATGTGTGTACACCTCAATACCGGCAGGCTCTCACGGTCATGATGTTAAACGAAGACCGTTGGGACATGGAACGCCGTATGCGCGACTGGGCATGGGTAGAGTATGACTATTTCCTGAAGAATGGAGTTAAGGAGGCTGATGTGCTTTCGCCCGAGGCACGCTGTATGTACGACCGCGACAAGCAGAGTAGCTGGTGGCTGGCTTCGCGACGTGATATTTATGCCAAGATGGGCAACAAAGCCGTGCGTCTGGCATGCGAGAAATATCAGGACAGTATAGTGGACGAGATTTATCGTGTGAACCGTCCCGTAACACGGCATATAAAACTTGTGCGTGTGAAATGACAGCATGAAACGATAGGGTAATATATTAGAGTTATATGTTTGAACTATAAAATACCCCCAAGTCGTTATTTGACCTCATCTTTATATTGTGATGCTATCAGACAGAATGTTTCTCAATTTTGTCTAAGACGTAGCGTGATTCAGTATCTTCTACCGTGGAAGGCACGGCATTGGTGAATATTGTAAATTGAAATGATATGGTGTAAAAAGACATAACAGACAGTTATGGTAGAATAAGAGACACTGCAAGCCTTTTTGTTTTTCCCTACAGGAATGTCTTTTGGAGAAGATAAGAAAATCTCGCATTCTTTTTATGTCTGTTACATTCTAATTCGTATTGTTTATATAAAACCTAAATGTATGAGCATGTATAACTTCCGGATGTAATGTGTTGGCAAGAAAATATGCTTTAACTATTTGAAACATAGCTTATAAATAAAGCAAAAAAACAATTTAAATAAAACGTAATAACAAAACTTAAGTAACATGAAACCACTGAAAGCTGTTCTTTTTATCGAGGGATTACTGCTGTGTTTTGGGGGATTTTGTTCGTGTTCCGACGGCTATCTCGATGAGACGGTTACTACCGATCTTGACGAGGACAAGGTGTTTACGGACAGTTCCTATACGGCAGGTTTCCTTACCCAAATCTATGTGGATATCGGCTTCCAGACTATGCCTACCCGTTTCGGCAACGGCGGTCTGCAGATAGCATGTGATGAAGCGGAATTCAAGAACGAATCGTCTATAACTACTGGCATGGCTCTGGCAACAGGTACGCTGAACCCAAACATTGTAAGCGACGATTGCTGGAAAAAATGCTACGCTAACATACGTCGCGTAAACAAATTTCTGGAGAACGTGCATCGCTCACCCATGGTGCAGGGTGTGAAGGACCGCTACTACAATGAGGCACGCTTCCTGCGCGCGTGGTACTATGCCGCATTGGTGCGCGACTATGGAGGAGTGCCTTTGGTTGGCGACACCTGTTATTCGTCAGATGATGTAATCCCCTCAAAGCGCATGACATGGAGGAAGAGTATAGACTATATTGTTGACGAGTGTAATGCCGTGATAGCTTCAAACACACTGCCGGTGCGTGCCACGGGACGCATCAACGGACGTGCCACAGAGGCTGCCTGCTTGGCTCTTATCTCGCGCATGAAGCTCTACGACGCCAGTCCGTTGCACAACAATCCTGAAGGTTCGTGGGGCACCGAACAGACCAAGGAATTGTTGGGTAATACAGACTATAGTAAGGAACGTTGGAAGGATGCTGCCGATGCTGCTCTCGATGTGATGAGATGCGGAGACTATGCGCTTTATGTCAACCACAAGGACGGTAAAAATGGAGGAAAAGAAGAGTTGGGTTGGGGATATTACGCCATAACGCATGCTTCCGACTTCACCACCGCTACCAAGTGCACTACACGCAACGGCGAGGTAATCACACCATATGGACCATATCAGGAGATAATATTCGAGCGTAAAATGCTAGGCCTTGATTTCCACTCTGCCTATGACCCAATATCATGCGGTGGCAGTGGTCGTGGCGGATATGTCTATGCTGATTTGGCAGACGCCTTTCCCATGGCAGACGGCAGGGCTGTGGATGACAATAGCGGTAAGTATGTATTCGACCCAGTGCATCCCAACGTGAACCGCGATCCACGTTTTGCTAACTGCGTGGTGTATGACGGAGCCACGCACCGCAACTCAGCTAACGACAATTATACTGTCCGTACATGCACCGGTGACGTCACCACACAGGATGAGGTTCGCAAGGGAACTCCTACCGGTTTCTTCACACGTAAGTTCACAAACCGCGAGTGTGCTGCAAACTGGTGGATATCTCCGTCCAACAGTTTCTCGTTAATACGCTATGCCGAAATACTTCTCAACTATGCTGAAGCTACCAACGAGTACTACGGTCCGTCACACGAAGATATGATGACAGCCGAGATAACCGATGCTGATGGCAACGTGACACCTGCTACATATGTCAGTCCCATCACCGTGCTCAAGATGCTGCGCGAGCGTGCAGGCATAGAGCCGGGCGATGACGGCATGTATGGTCTGAAGGATGGCATGACGCAGGAGGAGATGCGTGAGGCTATACGGCTTGAACGTCGCCTTGAGCTTTGCTTCGAAGGTCACCGTTTCTACGACGTGCGCCGCTGGATGATTGCAGACCAGACCGACGGAAAGCCCATGCACGGATTGGAAATAATGCAGAAGAACGGAAACACCTCATACAAGTATTTCACCGTGCGTACACATATTTGGAGACCGGCTCTGTACTTCATGCCCATACCTTATCAGGAGGTTGTGAAGAGCAAAGATGGCGAGCTTTTGCAGAATCCATATTATGATTAGTATGAAATAATCCATTCACGACATGAAAAAAATAATAAAGTCAGCAATGTTTGCCGTAATGTATGCGGCAATGGCATCGTGCAGCACGTTCAGCTCAGAAGTGGACTCCTATAAGGCTATCGAGCCACTGAAGGATCTCAGTGGTGTGTGGACTATAGAGACTGTTTCTCGCAACGGCGTCGACATAACCAATGATTTCGATTTCAGCAAATTTAAGCTCAAACTCAACGATGACGGATCGTTTAAAATGGAAAATTATCTGCCCTTTGTGGTGAAGACAGACGGAACATGGACCATTGATGACCCGACACACCCTTTCCACATAGTGTTCAAGGAAGAGGGTTCTGCTGAGCCAACATCGGTGGAGTTGAAATACCCCATAATAGATGGTGAGCGATCGCTCTTGATAAGTCTGAGTCCTGGATGCTACACCAACACGTATGTTTACAAGATGAAACGTTCATCAATTAAAAATAACTCTTACTAAAACACAATGAAAGCAATGCGATATCTAAATAAATTCAGCATGATGTGTATGCGTTCGTGGGTAGTGGTTGTGGCAATGGTTGTCATGATGGTCGTAGGCTGTGTATATATCGACAGTGTGGACATAGAGCAGACCATAGACGGCAAGAAGTGCAAGTATGCCATTGCTGGGACAGAGGCTACGTTCACCGTGAGAGGACACATAGAGTGTAAAAGTGACGAGTCGAATACACAGTTTGTGGTTGCCATGCTTGTTCCCAAGTCATGGAAGATGGGAGATAACGCCAAGGTTACATATCGCTGCGGTCTCGCTGATGATGTGAGTCAGCTGTTCCCCATGTCGGAGATGCCTGCTACCACTGTGGCAAAGAACGCTAATGGCAAGACCTGGAAGCAGGCTCTATCGTCAACCTACGGTGTTGGTCACAATGTTCTTGAGGATATGGAGTGGGTTGTGTTTGTCACCGATAAGTCGTGGAGCATATCCAACGGTCAGAACATTACTTATACAATATACATCACTACCAATGTTGGCTCCGACAATCTGAAATTTAAACCGGCATTCTTTGTAAATCATACTAATGACGGATTCTCCGGAGGCGACGACCATAAGAAGGTGGTGCTCATGGATGATTGTTTTGAGGTGGTGAAGGGTGAGGGAGCCGTTATCGACTTTTGCAGCAATCACTACTTCAAAGTTAACCCCATGCAGGCACTGCCCAACGACTTCGTTACGTTCACTTTCGTTGGCGGTGTCAATCCAAATGGTCTGGTAGGTGGGGATGTATATCTTGAGGCCACAGCTTACACCGCATCTGGACAGGTGCTTAAGGTGGACCGCAAGGATGACACTACTCTAATGCACAGTGTGGCTGGCAGCGATACTTACCAGCTCACGATATGGCCAACAGGCATGTTTGGAGTGACCGATGGCGACCAGATTGTGAGTATCGACTATTATTTCACCAACAAAGACCGCAGCGTGGTGATAGGGCAGAAGTCGGATGACAACATGGATCAGACCATTAGTCCTGCTGATGAGAAGCCTTTTAACTTCATCTTTACCTGCAACTGATATAGACAAACAATTTATGACACAGAATGAATCAAACAACAAGAAAACTTGCAGACGTGCAAAGGTTGTCATGGCATGTCTGATGGTTGGAATGTGTGTGGCTCATGCCGGCAATCCTGTTAAGGGACTCATCACCGACCAGTATAGCAAACCTGTATCTGGAGCTGTCGTTACACAGAAGTCAACAGGCAAGAGCCTTACAACAGGTGTAGACGGCACATTCGACTTCGACTTCAATAAGGGTGACGTGCTCACTATCACCCATCCCATGTACCTGCAGAAGGAGATTACGGTGGAGAAACTGCGCGACATAAAAAGTAACAATACCTATACCATACACCTGTATGACCGTTTTGTAGACACAGGGCACAGTGTGGCACAGCCATACACCGACCCCGTACCGTCCGACGGATTCCTCGGTTCATCAGCTAACGTACAAGGCAAGGAACTCGACAAGTATCTGAGTGGCAACATACTGACTGGACTACAGGGTCGCATGGTAGGGTTCAACGTGAGCCAGTATCGAGGATTCGCCACACGCAGCACCATCTCCAACACCGAGGGATCTCTTATAGGCTCCTTGCCCAAGAGTTTCGGCTCGGGCAGTTATGGTGACAACTCACAGTTTATTCTCGCTTCTCGCGGCATGACTCCTGTGGTGATAGTGGACGGAGTGGAGCGTGAGATGTTCAATATCGATCCTGAGGCTATAGAGTCGGTGACATTGCTTAAGGATGCTCTGTCGTCCATGTTTCTCGGTATGCGCAGCTCGCGCGGCGCACTCATTATCACTACTAAGAATCCCACGCGCGGCAAACTCAATCTCTCGTTCACAGGAAAACTGGGTATAAACAGCACCATAAAGAAGCTTAAACCGTTGTCTGCCTCGCAGTATTCTTACCTTCTGAATGAGGCTCTGCAGAACGACGGAAAAGCTCCTCTCTACGACTATAGCGACTATAAAGCATATCTCAACCACAATGATCCATATCTCCATCCCGATATAAATTGGAGCGACCAGTTGCTGAAGAACAACAGCATGTCACAGTCTTACAACCTCAACGTGTCTGGAGGAGGACGTGCAGCACAGTTTTTTGTAAGTCTGGGCTATTTCAACGAACAAGGACCATTCAAGACCGACAAAACTAACAGTTACAACACAAATCTTAACCTCAACCGGTACATGCTGTCGTCTAAGGTGCACATAAAAATAACCGACGACTTCGATGCCACGATGACAGCACTTGGACGTATACAGGAAGGTAACCAGCCAGGTGGTGGAGGGGATAACGGATACTTGGGTCTTTTTTCGACCATTTACTCAACCCCAAACAATGCTTATCCTGTGAAGAATCCCGATGGGTCGTGGGGAGGCAACGTGAACTATGCCAACAATCTCTATTCGCGTTCCGTGAACAGTGGATATATATCCGACAACCAGCGCGACATACAGGCCTCGCTGCGTCTGCGCTACGACTTGGATAAGGTTGTTAAGGGAATGTCGGTGCGTGCTATAGGTACAGTGACTAACTTACAACGTACATCCATAAGCCGTGTCAAGACATCGCCCGTATACTACTACAGGTTAGACGCCACGGGTAATCCACTTTACACTATGTACGGAGAGTCGAAACCGCAGAGAAATGATTTCAGTGCCGTGGCATCTTACAACAGCATGACAGGACTGCTGGGCATAGACTATGAGCGCACCTTTGGTATGCATAGCATCAAGGCAACTCTTCAGGGCGACACCCGCCACGAGGTAGATGACTATGATTTGCCTCTCTTTCCTTCGAACGTGTTGCAGGACATATCCTACGACTACGACAAACGGTATTTTGCTCAGCTTACCGTGACGGAAAGCTTCTTCAACCGCTATGCGCCAGGCAGACGATGGGGTACGTTCTATGCCGCTGGGCTGGGCTGGAACATGGCACGCGAAAAGTTCATGTCAGACGTGGAATGGGTGGACAAACTGAAGTTGCGTGCCACCTATGGAAAGACCGGTAATGGCATGACCAACTCTGGCTACTATGATTTCCGTCAAACTTATGTGGACAATGGTGTTGGCAGCTACGCACAAGGCACATCGCAGGGACAGGGTAACGTGTTCGCTTCAGAGAGTTCATTGGCAAACCCTTACCGTACATGGGAGAAAGCACATAAACTTAACATCGGGTTGGATGCCGAATTTTTTAACCGCCAACTCGCTTTCACCGCCGACTTCTATACCGACAAGTATTATGATTTGTTGCAGTATAGAGGCAAGAGCATTTCCTTCCTCGGTATATCCTATCCGTCTGAGAACATTGGAAAGAGTCGGCGTACGGGAGCTGAACTAACTCTTACATGGCAAAACCACGTGGCAGATTTCAACTACTATGTGACAGCCAACTGGACGATAGAGAAGACTAAGCTACTCTTCATGGACGAGCAACGCGTGGAGTATGATTGGCAGCGTCTGACAGGACGACCTATAGGTGTTATTCTTGGTCTTCAGACCGACGGATTCCTTACAAAGGAAGACATAGCCTCAGGTTATCCTATAATAAACGGCTACAAGGTGCAGCCTGGAGATGTGAAGTATGTGGATCAGAACGAGGATGGTGTGATAGACGATTTTGACAGAGTTGTAATAGGCGGTGACAAACCTATTCGCTATTTTGGCATCAATCTCGGATTTGAGTGGAGAGGTGTTGAGTTTTCAATGCTGTGGCAAGGAGCATATAAGCGCGACATGTACTTGGGCGACCAGACCCTCATGCAGGGATTCCTTAGTAATGGACAGAGCTACGGACAGGCATATGCCAACTTGCTCAATCGATGGACTCCGGAAACTGCTAACACTGCCACATATCCGCGCCTGTCAGCTGGAGGAAACTTCTACAACTTTGGCAGTGGTTGGAATTCTTCTATGTACATGAAGTCCGGCAATTATCTGCGCCTCAAAAACATAAGCCTTGCTTATAACCTTCCGGAGTGTGTAAGTCGCAATCTTCTCGGAGGCGTGAGAGTGAAACTCTTCGTAAACGCGCAGAACATGCTTACTTTTTCGGCTTGCGACCTGGTAGACCCAGAGGTGGCGTTTTACAATTCGCCCCTGCAACGTTGCATAATAACCGGTATAAACCTGAAATTCTAAAAAAGAAGACTACTATGAAACAGAACTTAAAGACGATTGCCGTGATTCTCGCTTCTGCATGTACTCTGGTTACGTCATGCACCGACAACTATGAGGATTTGCCCGTAAACCAATATACGGACGATTTTCTCTTCTCGCGTACAGACTCTATCGGTGACCGCGCCCTAGGTTTCCTCGGTACTATATATGAAAGTCTTGACAACGGTCACGGACGAGTCGGCGGCTATTATTTAGACGTTGCCTCCGACGACGCATTGCCCATCGCCATGTCATCGAACCCCGATGTGCTTAGACTGCAGCTCGGTCAGTATACATCGCGCTCTACTGTGGGTGGCGACATGAAGTGGAACAGCTACTACGAGCTGTTCCGCAAGGTGAATATCTTCCTGCGCGGCATTGACAGAGTGCCGTTCATGATGACCTACAAGAGGTTCAGCGATGATAAGCCGCAGCGTTATGCCAACCTGCTGAAGGCAGAGGCGCGCTTTATACGCGCCTGGTTCTATTTCCAGATGATAGAAAGGTATGGAGGTGTGACACTTGTGGGAGATAAGGTGTTTGACATAGAAGACAATCTTGAGTTGCCGCGCAATTCATTTGAGGAGTGTGTAAACTATATAGTGAGTGAGCTTGATGCAGTGAAGGACTCTCTCTATGAGATTCCCATACCAAATCCCACTGTGAATGCCCACCGTCCCACCAAACAGGCGGCACAGGCTTTAAAGTCGAGAGTGTTGCTCTATGCTGCAAGTCCGCTCTTCAATGCCGACCCTGTGGAGAAGGACAACTTACTTGTTGGTTATGCCTACTATGACCGTAACCGCTGGAAACAGGCTGCCGACGCAGCACGTGAGCTGATTGAGGGACGCGGACATCTCGGTACCGGCGATGTGAATCTTTCACCCGACTTCCGCGAAACGTTCCTTTCTTATTATCAGACAGACAACAATCCCGAGATTCTGTTCTTCCGTCAGGTAGGACAGGGCAAGAGCGTAGAAACAGACAACGGACCGCTAGGTTTGAGCGGAGGCAACAATGGCAGCGGACGCACCAACCCAACGCAGAATCTGGTGGACGCTTTCCCTATGCTTGATGGCAAGATGCCTGGAGAAAGCGATAAGTATCCGTATGATTCTCAGAACCCTTATGCCAACCGCGACCCGCGACTCGACTATACCATCCTGCACAACGGTTCGCAATGGCTAGGCAGCGCGCTCAAAACATGGCAGGGCGGAGCCAACAATCCCAGTGCTGGCGACTACTCGCTTACAAGTTACTATTCGAAGAAATTCATGGGACGCTTTGAGTCCTCTACCGAGTACAGCAACTGCTACCACCTGTGGGTGATGCTTCGCTATGCTGAGGTACTGCTTAACTTTGCCGAGGCACAGAACGAATGGCTCGACACTCCGACAGATGAGGTCTATGACGCCATAAAGTATCTGCGCAAGCGTGCCGGTATAGAGCCGGGAAATAACGGTATGTATGGTCTTAAGCCCGGCATGACACAAGACGAGATGCGTAAGGTTATACACAATGAGCGTCGCATAGAGCTGGCTTTCGAGGAACACCGCTTTTTCGATATACGTCGCTGGCGTGAGGCTGAGAACATATACCGTAAGCCTCTTAGAGGTATGAAGATTGTGGTCGGAGAGGGAGTGACTTATACGCCATATGATGTGCTGACCGTAAGCTGGGACAACCGTCGGTACTTATATCCCATACCCTACGGTGAGGTGAACAAGAACGACAACATGAAACAAAATCCTAAGTGGTAAAAGATTATGAAAAAATATATTTTGCTATTCTTCTGCATGTTCGTGTTTGCTGGCGCATTGGCACAGAACAGCATAACTGGTACGGTAACATCAGCCACTGACGGTGAACCGCTCTCCGGTGTCACAGTGAAGGTGAAGGGTCAGAGTGCGTTGGCCATCACCGATATTGACGGAAACTTCAAGATAAATGCCGGTAAGGGAGATCGCCTCGAACTGTCTTACATAGGATTTGTGACCCACAGTCATTTGGTTAAGGGACTGGGACATTTGGACCTAAAGATGACTCCCGACAATAACGGACTCGATGAGGTGGTGGTGTTGGGCTACGGACAGTCCAAGCGCATAACCTTGACAGGAGCTGTAAGTGCCATAAACGGAAAGGAACTGCAGAAAGTGCCTGTGAGCAGTGTGCAGAACACGCTTGCTGGTAAGCTGCCCGGATTCTTCTCACAGCAGCGCAGCGGACAACCAGGTAGGGATGCTTCCGACTTTTTCATACGTGGTGTAAGCTCCCTGAACCCCAATGGCAACAAACCGCTCATTATCGTGGATGACGTGGAGTACAGTTATGACCAGCTGTCACAGATTAATATAAACGAGATAGAGAGCATCTCTATCCTGAAAGATGCGTCTACCACCGCCATATATGGTATAAAAGGAGCCAATGGTGTGCTTGTGGTGAAGACACGTCGTGGCATTGACGGACGCCCAAGGATAAATGTGCGTATGGAAGGAGGTATGCAGACGCCAGTGCGCACCCCGAAGTTCCTCAATTCATTCGAGACAGCTTCGCTTGTGAACGAGGCATATACAAATGATGGATTGCAACCACTCTTCAGTGAGTCTGACCTCAATCACTTCCGCACAGGTGATGACCCATATGGACATCCTGATGTAAACTGGTACAAAGAGATATTCAAAAAGATGGCATGGCAGAGAAATGCCAACCTCGACATAAGTGGAGGATCAGAGCGGCTGAAATATTTCGTGTCGCTGGGACAGTTCTCCCAAAGCGGCCTGATGCGCGACTTCTCTACAGGCACCGATGGCATAAACACCAACTACAACTATCGTCGCTTCAACTTTCGCACCAATCTCGATTTCAAGGTAACGGACAACCTCTCCATGCGTCTTGACGTGACATCGAGGTTCATGAACATAAATGAGCCTCACGGCATGAACACCACGGGAGAGATATATAACTTCGAGAAGATGCATCCCTACTCTGCACCGGTGATAAACCCCAACGGCACGTATGCCTACATATACGACACCTCTGACCACAAGCCCACCCTCAACGCCCGTCTGGCAAACGAGGGTTACAACCGCACACGCCGTAACGACAACAACCTTCTCTATCAGGTAAACTGGAAGATGGATTTCATAACCGAGGGGCTGTCTTCGTCGGCTCGTCTGGCATATTCTACCATAGATGAGACGTACCGTAGCGTGTTCCGCGGACAGTATCCCACCTACCATTACGACTCTGCCAGCGACTCTTACACCATCAATCCCGACGGGCACTATTCTTCTGGCACGTGGGCGGTGGGCGGTGGCACCAACACTGCAAAGAAGAGCCTGAACCTCCTTGCAAGCATAAACTATGCAAGGGTGTTCAATAAGGTACATGACGTGAATGCCATGCTGCTATACAATAGGCAGAGCGACACCAATGAGAAGGATGACCCCAAGGTGCCTACCAAATTCACGGGTGTTACGGCAAAACTCAGCTACAAGTATGCAAGTAAATACCTCATCGACTTCAACGCCGCCTACAACGGCTCCGACCGTTTCAGTGCAGACAACCGATACGGTTTCTTCCCTGCCGTGGGTGTGGGCTATGTGATGTCTGAGGAGAAGTGGTTCCGGAATATATTCGGTAAAGCCGTGGAGCATTTCAAGATACGTGCATCCTATGGTATAGTAGGCTCTGATGTGGCTCCTGGCGACCGTTACCTCTACAAAAATGTGTATAAGACTGGTGACAGCTATTCTTTCGGGGAGAACAACAACCAGGGATCGCAGGGTTACAGGGAAGGTGATCTGGCCAACGACCATGTTACATGGGAGAAGGCAAAGAAGTTTGATATCGGTATAGACCTCAACCTTTTCAATCGCATCTCCATCACTGTCGATTATTTCCACGACAATCGCTATGACCAACTTGTTTATCGCAATGATATCCCACTTATAATAGGCGCAGGGTCGGCTCCACTCAACGTTGCCAAGACCGAGAACTGGGGATTCGACGGTCAGGTTGGATTCCGTGACCAGTGGGGGGACTTCGGATTCAACTCAAACTTTGTGTTCTCATTCGCCAAGAACAAGGTGTTGTACAAAGCCGAGGCTCAGCAGCGTTATCCATGGCTTGCGTCCACAGGACGTTCCATAGGACAGGAGTTCGGATACAAATGGATAGGTTATTATACGCCAGAGGACATAAATCTCATAAAGAGCGGTGCCGAGAATGCGCCTGCCGTGCCCAACACCGACGTGCCTGTACAGGCAGGAGATCTGAAATACAAGGACATGAACCATGACGGTGTGATAAACGACTACGATAAGGGAGCCATAGGTAAGCCCAATTTGCCAAATACCACGCTGGGCTGGACCATAGGCGGTACATGGAAGGGATTTTCGCTGAGCGTGCTCTTTCAAGGTTCGTTCAACTATAGTTTCAGCATCGTCGGAACAGGTATCGAACCTTTCAAGAGTCAGTTCCAGCCTCTGCACGAGAAACGTTGGACATTGGAGCGTTGGCAGAATGGGGAGGACATTGAGTTCCCGCGCCTCACAAGCAATGCCAATACCATCAACAGTGCTCAGGGATATATGTCCGACTTCTGGCTCATCGATGCATGGTACATACGACTTAAGACCGTCGACCTGTCTTATGACTTCCCTCGCAAGTGGATTCCTAAGTTCATGAGCGGGCTTCGGCTGTACGCCAATTGCTACAATCTCTTTACGTGGACAAGCTACAAGAAGTATCAGCAGGACCCGGAGATACAGACTAATTCTGCTGGCGACGCCTACATGAATCAAAGGGTTGTCAACTTTGGTGTCAATATAAGTTTTTAGTGAGATGCTTGTGATAAGTCTCCCTTGAAAAATATTGTAAGTAACAGTATCTTTTCAGGTGTGACTTATAATCAAACCGGAATGGGTCGTCAGATTTCATCCGTGTTTCGTACTGCTGCAGTCAGTTTGGTTTCTGCTTTATCGAAGATGTTTGGGCTACATCGGGATAAGTGGAAACAAAACTGACTGCAGCAGTGCGGAAGAGGGATGAAGAAGTAGGCAATCAATCACAATGACGGCGCAAGCCCTGTAGAGACGCAAGATTTTTCGTCTCCCGAGCAATCCATGGCAATATACGCATGCGGTGAATATGCTGGAAACAAATGCTTTCCTTGCTTGTAGAGACGCAAAATCTTGCGTCTCCCGTCCACGCCATAGCAATCCTGCAATCAATTATATGCTGAAGAATAAATGCTTTTCCCCTCGTGAGACGCAAGATTTTGCGTCTCTACTTTTGTTGAACGCATATAATATCCTTGATTTTTCCTAATATACTTAATGGCGTCCGCCCAGTAGAGACGCAAGATTTTGCGTCTCACGATTGTCCATTGCAATATACGGATGCGGTGAATACGCTGAGAACAGATGCTTTCTTTCCTCGTGAGACGCAAGATTTTGCGTCTCTACTTTTTCCATCTGCGCATAACAATATAGTGTATTCCAAAAAACAAGCATGCTTGCATCAGCATGCATTATGAATGTGCATAATTATTCATTCCCGTCCATCCTCAACTCCGCGAGAGCGTCCTACAGCCGACGGCAGGGGCTCACGTACGCAAATACGCTGTTTATGTGCGTTTCGTGTATTTGCCTGACAGCCAGTGATATAGGCTTATACGTGGGACGGACAAGATTTTTCCTTCATGCCGGAAAGGCTTTTTGGGATTGCGGAACGGGCTTTTTGAGGTGACGGGAGAATGTGTTCCGGCATGCGGGAACGGTGTTTTGGAAAGCCGGAAAGGGCTTTTCCGCACAACATAAGCGGCTGAAGCACCGGTGGAACGAGTCCGCATGCACTTTTTATACGGTTTTAGTGCCTTTGCCTTTCCTGTTTTGTGAATTTATTTTGTAAAGATTTTTTACTGCCGGAACTGTATATTCATGCATCCCGGCATCAACCGCGCACTTTCCTTTCCTTCATTACCTGCTCAACGGCGCATGCCCGGTAGAGACGCAAAATCTTGCGTCTCCCGATCAATCCATGGCAATATACGGATGCGGTGAATACGCTGAGAACAGATGCTTTCCTTGCTTGTGAGACGCAAAATTTTGCGTCTCTACTTTTGTTGAATGCGTATGATACCCTTTATTTTTCGTTATATACTCAATGGCGTCAGCCCTGTAGAGACGCAAAATCTTGCGTCTCACGATAAATCCATGGCAATATACGGATGCGGTGAATACGCTGAGAACAAATGCTTTCCTTGCTTGTGAGACGCAAGATTTTGCGTCTCTACTTTTGTTGGCAGCGGATGTTATGCTTGAGCTTACGCTTTCTGCAGATGCAGCCCGCCGTATCTTCAATGAAATCCGGAGTCTGTCTGACAGGCATCAGTATGAAATATGGATAAGATATAATGACAGTTTTGGGACAGGATGACTGATGTCTGTATGAAATACGGATGAAGTATATTGACCTGTTCGGGTTAAAAAAAGTGCGGGATGCCGCATCCGGAGCGGCATCCCGCACATACGGGTGATATGGATACCTGTGTGTGAGACGGTTATCTCACTGCAATCTTCGAGGCTTTTCCGTCTTTCACTCTTACGTATATGCCCGGAGTGAGATTCCTGCCGCTCACACGCACACCGTTGATGTTGTAGTATGTTGCGGTGGCCCCGTCGCCCTTGATGCTGTCGATGCCCGTGCTTACCGACACGGTCACACTGTTGCTTGCCGGAGCCGGACCGTAGTTGTATACCGGCACTACGGTGTATGTGAACTCCTGTCCTCCTTCTGCGGAGCTGTCTGTCTGGGGACGGTCTGTGTAGGTTGTCTCCTTCAGCGGCTCGTCTGTCAGCTGTACGTCGTTGCGGAACACGTAATAGCCCGTGAGCGAGATGTCTTGCGGCACGTCGGGAGCCGCCTCGTATGTCACGTCGTCAACCAGCAGCGCGAGTGTGTCGTACGTCTTGTGGAGTATGGCGAAGTATCTCGCGCCCTCGGGCAGAGCCACCTTATATTCTGTCCACACCTCAGGTATGATGCCGTCGGCAGGATAGTTCTCCACTGCCACCGTATGCGTGAAGTCCTCGGGAGCGTTGCCTGTTGTGGAATAAGCCACCTCAAACGACTCGCCCCACGTTATCATGCAGCTCTTCGCCCAAAACGACACTGTCTGCGCGTTGCCCGAAAGCTCCGGCGAAATGAGCCGGTTGTCGTTGTTGTTTGCCTGACAGCTTGGAGCCATCATGAATGTCTCGCCACTGTGAGGCTCAGCGTCCTTCCAATACTTGTCGGGAACCTGAGCCACGGTGCGGTTGAAGAGCTGGAACGCCATGGGCTGTGTCTGGTACGGGTTGTATGTCTCGCGGAATATGTTGTATGTCGCCTGTCCGTCGCCGTCGTACACTGTCCACTTGCCGGCTCCCGTTATTGACATCGGTGTATAGTCGGGGTTCTCGAAGTCTTCGCTTACTGTCTTGGCGTCGGTGATGCCGTCGAGTGACGGAGCCGACCATGAGAGTCTCACCTCCGTGCCCGTATCCGACAGGGTGTATGCAAGGTCGGTCACTGTGGGATAGTCGTTCAGCTTCACGCCTACAGTCTTCTCCGCCGTGTTGTTTTCGGCGCATCCGTCACCTTCGAGCACTGCCGTCGCAGCCACGAGGAGTGTCTCCCGGGCGTTCAGCGGCACGTCATACCCGAACGACACGTCGGCGAACGAGTTCTGCCCCATCTCCGGCAGCTGTGCCGTTCCGGCTTTCCTGCCGTTTACGGTCCACTCTATGTGCCCTTCGGTGATGTCGCCTCCTATGTTCTCCACGCGCGCCTTCATCTCAATCTTGTCGCCCGGCTTCACGTTGTCGGGAACGTCCACAGCCACGAGCCGCAGGTCTTTGTCCACGACGTCGCGTATGCGTATGTTGTCGAGCGGCACGCTCCATGTTGTCCCGTCGGTGTTGTGTATTGCCCGCAGCCTCAGTTCTATCTGTATGGCTTTGGCGTCCTTATATGCGTTTAGCGGCACCGTGGCGAGCGTCCATCCCTCTTTTGTAGGTGTCTTCTGCAGGTCTATGGTCCTCACAGCCTCGAAAGGAGCGTCGTCTGCGGACACAAGCACGTCCAGCGCGCTGCCCTGTCCCTGATACCAGAACTCCAGGGCGGGGTTAGACGCAGCCGATATGTCGATGCGTGCGGAAATCATTCCGTACATCACATCCTTCTCGTAAGGCAGCCAGTAGAAGAAACCGTTGTCACCGTCCTGCGATGTGAGCGGTACGGGAGCCTCCGGGTCGTCCGGGTCGATGATGGAAGGGAAGTAGCTGTCGTCTATCGTTCCTGCCATCTGGTTTTCGTTGTCAGACTGCGGGTCGATGAGCCATATGTTCTTGAAGTGTGAGTCTGCGAACGATTCTGTGTAGGGCAGCTTGTCCGGCTCGCCTATTGTCACGATGGCGGAGTTGGTGTAGTCGGAGTAATTCTCTCCGTAACCAGCCGTCACCTGATAAGCCACGAAGTCCTGCCCCTTGAGGTCCGGATAGTCCAGTTTTATTGATGTGTCGCCTGTTGTGGCTATCGCAGGGTCGTAGTATGAGCCGAAGGCGTCGAATATGTAGTATGTCACTTCGTCCGGATTGACGTATCCGCCGTTCTTGCCCGTCTCTCCCACGGCGTCCCACGACAGCACGGCAGACTTGAAGTCGGCGCTCACGGTGAGCCTTACGTTCTGCGGTGCGAGCGGAGCGTCCGGTCCGCAGAATATGTTCCTGTGCTCCACCTTCTCTCCGGCTGTCTCTCCGGTGTAAGCCACGGCTGTGATGCAGTTGTTGCTTCCGGCGTTCATAGCCACGTCCTTCACCTCAATGGTCTCTCCGGGTTTCACGTTGTCGTAGGTGAACACGTCCTCGCCCCATCGCGAGGTTATCTCCACCTTGGTTATCTCCTTAAGCTCCGCGCCCGTCTTTGTCTTTGTAGGCGCGGTGTATGTGAGGTCTGCCTTCAGCTCGCCTTTGGGTGCGAGCGTCCATGTGAGTGTGCCCGCTGCCGGAGGGTCTGTGGGTACTGACGGCTCCACGGTGCCGCTCTCCACGCTCAGGTTGAAGAGCTTCACGGTGCCGTTCATCGCTTTCGTCGTGGTGTTGTGCACTCCGATGTAGTAATATCCCTCCTCCGTTATCTTGCAGTTGTACTGATATTTTGTCTGGTCTTTTGTCCCGAACACTGTCGGCGGCACTATTTCCGTAGTCATGCCTTCCACCGTCGGTGCTGTTCCAACCTTCACTCCGAGCCTCACGCCCGTGGCTCCGCTGCCCATATATCCGAGGTCGAAGGACACGATGTAGTCGCCTGCTGTCATGTGCACCGGCACCGACACCAGCCAGTCGTCGCTCTCTTCCACGCCTTCATCCTTCGGAGGCATGCACGCGCTGTAGTTGTTCACGGTAGCTATCTTCCAGCTGCGGCTGTCGTTGTTGGCGTCTATGAATGTGTATTGCTTCACAATGTCTACGACGTCGCTGTTTTTCCCGAGGTCGTGCGAGAACGGAGTCTCTATGGCGTTGGCAGGTTTCTCTCCGGCGTACAGGGGCTTCGCGGCTTTTGTCGCTGCTTTGCCGCTCTTGGGAAAGTGGCTCTGTCGGTTAAGTTTTCTCAGATTGTCGGTCTGTGTTCCTATGGTTCTTTCATAAGGAGTCTGCGCCCCAACGGTCAGCATAAATCCGATTAGGGCTGTGAATACAAGTAATACTTTTCTCATAAGAAATACATTTGAAGATTTGTTATTAAGGCAAAAACATGCCATATTGTAATAGTGTGCGTATTTGTTTCGTCAAAATGACAGCACAAATATACAAAAATATGACATTAATTTATTCTCACACAGGTTAACAAAGGTTAAATCCGTGCGCTTCTACAAGTGTCGCGCCATTTGTGCCGGGGGCGTGTGCGGTGTGCTACGACGTTTTCCCGCTGTAATGAATATCGTTTCTTTAATATTGTATATATAAATAATGTGGCGGCTGTTCCGTGTGTTCCGTGCCGGTATGCCGTGCGGTCAGCTGCTCGTGCGGCACTCTTCGGTGGTCATGCCCGTTGTCCTGCTGAAGAAGAGACGGAAGCAGCGGACTGATCCGAAGTTGAGGACGGAGGCAATCTCACCGTCGGTCTTGTGTGAGTGCATGAGCATGTCGCGCGCCATGTCGAGGCGTATCATCTCGGTGTATCTGCCGACGCTCAGTCCGGTCTCTTTCCTTATGATGTCTTTCAGATAGGCTTCTGACGTGCCGGTGCGCGCCGCTATGTAGTCAGCCTGCGGCATGTCGCCGTGCCTGTCGGCTTCCTTCGTGAAGAAGTCGTGTATGACGTGCCTTGCCTGTCTGACGGTTTTCCTGTTGCTGTCGGCACGCATGATGAACTGTCTGTTGTAGAACCTTCCGCAGTAGTCGAGCATCATGCCGATGCGCCTGCCTATTATCTTGCAGCTGTAGTCGTCGATGCATGTTTCCAGCTCTGCCGTGATGTCGTGGAACAGTCTGTCAAGCGTGCGCTCCTCACACTCCGACACGTGCAGAGCCTCGTCTGTCCTGTATCCGAAGAAAGTGTATCCTTCCATGTCGCTTTCCATGCCGCTGCCTGCCGCCAGCTCTTTGGCGAACGCCACGATGCAGGCTTCCTCGGCGTAAGTGGCGGTGTTGAGGCTTATGCGCTCGCCCGGACGGAAAAACAGCAGTGATGCATGCGAGAAGTCACATCCCTTGTGTCCGTAGCACGGCAAGGTGCCGCGGCGCCGGTTTTTTATCTTCAGGATTGTGTAAAGTGATGTCACCGCTCCGTCTATCCTCCTCAGACTGTCGGGTGTGAGCACGGCGGTGCCGGCGAGCGGATGCTGCATCCTCACGCCCGGCAGACAGCCGCGCTGCCTGCCGCACATATGTTCAGAGTCGTGGCTCTTCGTGTACATCCGGTCGGAATGTGTGTTGTGTGTCAGACGGTTGTTTTTCTGTATTCGCTCGGTGTCAGTCCGGTGGCTTTCTTGAATATGCGGTTGAAGTGCTGCGGATACTGGAATCCCAGTTCCATGGAAATCTGGTTCACCGTCTTCTCCGTTCCCAGTATCAGCTCCTTTGCGTGGCCTATGAGTCTCGACTTTATGTATTCCTGCGCCGTTATGCCCGTCTCTTTCTTTATCATGTCACCGAAGTAGTTTGGCGAGAGGAACACCTTGTCGGCGAAGTATTTCACCGTCGGCAGACCGTCTGTCACGGTGCGCTGCTCGCGGAAGTAGTCGTCGAGGAGGTTCTCGAACTTCACTATCACGCTCTTGTTGCTCTGCGAGCGCGTGATGAACTGCCTTTCGTAGAACCGCATGCAGTAGTCGAGCAGCAGTTCGATGTTGCGCGAGATGAGCCTGCGGCTGTGCTTGTCAGCCGGACGGCTTATTTCCATCTTTATTTTTTCAAGACAGTCGGTGTAGATGCCTTTCTCTTCGTCAGACAGGTGCAACGCTTCGTTGGACGAATAAGAGAAAAAGGAGTAACGCCTTATGTTCTGTCCGAGCGACGTGCCCTTTATGAGGTCGGGGTGGAAGAGCAGTCCGAGCGCGTCGAGCTTCATTCCTTCGGCGAACGTTGTCTCCACCACCTGCCCCGGAGCGAAGCTTGTCACCGTGCCCTCCTGGTAGTCGTAGGTCTGCCGTCCGTAGAGGATGTCCCCGCACATGAGGTTCTTCAGAAACAGGGCATACAGCCCGTAGTTGAATACGGTGCGCCCCACGGGTTGCGTCTTTGCCTCCGCAAGGCTCACTACGCTTACGAGCGGATGCAGCGTCTCCACTCCGAACAGTGCGTTGTATTTCTCCACGCTGTCTATCTTTATGATGTCTTTCATAATGGCGAATGGTTTTGTGTTCAGACAGTTGTATACGTTCACAAATTTAATAATAATATCGTTTACGTGTGACATCTGTCGTGTAAAAACCGTAAATAAGTTTATAAGCAGCGTAAAATGTGTACTTACAGAGCGGTGTCATGCGCTTTCGGCTAAAGTAGAGACGCAAAATCTTGCGTCTCCCGAGGAAGGAACGCATATGTTTTCAGCGTATTATGGCATGCGCATGTTGGTATGGGTTACTCGGGAGACGCAAGATTTTGCGTCTCTACTTGGTTGAATGCATATATGGCAAAAGCGTCACTTCATGCCTTTGGCGAATGCTTGCGGCACGGCGGCAGCGCGTCATGGCAGGCAGAGTACGCCGCTCCTCAGTATGTGCCCTTGCCTTTGCAAAGGTCGCAGGTGACGTGATAGTGTGCAAGGCGCACCTCTTTGTTGCACGTGCTACACCATTTTGTCTTTCCTGTCACGGCAGAACCTGTGTAATACTCCTTAATCTTCTTGCCCGTTCCGCCGCACAGTCTGCATACGTTGGAGCCTGACGTACTGCTGCCTGAGGTGCCTGAAGAGCCGCTGCCTGAACCTACGGAGGTGCCGCCCGACGTTCCGCCCGCGGTGTTGAGCGGCACGTATCCCCAGCCGTTACATGCTCCGCATTTGAGCGTGCCGAGACAGTTGGTGCACTGTATGGTCAGCGGCTTGCCTGTAACCTCTGATCTGAACGTAAGCGTTCCGTTCCCGCACGGACACTTCTTCGTGCCCTTGCATATGGCGCACACCATTGAGTTTGGCGGTATGTTGTCTGTTGTGCGCACGCCGGTGTTCGTCTGCTGGCTGCTCTGTCTTTGCTGTTGCAGAACCTGCTCGGCGGCAGACGACAGCCCTTTGGCTACTCCGTCGAGAAGGCTTTCGAGGAAACTTTGCGCCTTTGCCGGACTCCCCCATATCAGTGCGGCGGCGAATAAAACGTATTTTATTTTTGTAAGCATGGTCTTATATGTTTTGCTTTATACTTTAACGGTTGTTATATCCTGTGCGTGTATTGTGTTCTTCCCATCCTGTTCCTGCCGTCGTCATGCGTCGCGGTGGCTGACGGCGGCAGGCAGGGAGGTCATTTTTCCGCATGCGTCTTGAACATACGCCTTGCGTGAGTCCTCTTGGCGGCGGAGCCTTGCTGCTGCATCTGGCTGACGGTGTCAGAATAGTAGAATGAATATTGCAGGCTGCCGTTCTCGTAATACGCGCTCACTCTGCCCTTGCTGTCCTTGTCCGTGCTGCATGTGACGCTGTTGGGCTGCGAGTCCTTGCTGTATTTCACGGAGTAGGCTGAAATCATATCCTCAGACGGCTTTCCCATAAGTCCGGCGTATAATATATATTCGGGTACGCTGTCGTCCATGAAGCGGACGTATATGCCGTTGTTCTTCCCGCCGTCATATTCAAAATTGTACTCCTCATATCCGTTGTACTCATACGTCTCGCCCTCTTCCGTCTCCTTCTCGGTATAGGTCATCACCGTTTTTATAAGATTGCCGTCCTGCCATGTGTTTGTGTAGACAGCCTCGTAGGAATATTCCGGACTTGACGACTCAGACACCATTTTTATAAGCCTGTTGCCGCTGTCGTAAGTGCACGTGAAGTTTCCCGATGCCCTGTATGTCTCTCCGTAGCCCGATTCCTCAATGGTAAGCGTGGCGGAGGTCACTGCTCCGGCTGCGTTCTGCCTTATGTTGCTGATTGTCTGTTTATACGATTCGCCGTCGCTCTCGTTTGCAGAGCCTTTTATCACAAGAGGGTTTCCGCCGATGGTGAAGTTGATGCCGTCGGTCAATGATACGCCGGATGTCAATGCTCCGTCGGTGTAGTTGAATCTTGCCACGTCGCCCCACGGACTTGTGATTGCCACCACCGGGTCGGTTATTCCCATGTCGCCTGTCGACGGCAGGTTGCCGCTTCCGCCGGTGCTTCCTCCGTCTCCGTCGTCGTCACCGCACGATGTGAGGCACGCGCAGCACGCCATTGTCATGAAAACGAACGATGCGGAATGCAGCAGAGAGCTCATTCCGGATAGAATACTTTTACCTTTCATACTTGTTTGTTTTGTTTGATGTTATGATGTGTTATGTCTGTCATCAGCATGGAATGGGGATAAAGCCCGACGACATATTCGCGTTCAATTTCTGTTCAAAGTTAGTTATATATGTAATAATGTGCAAACGGTGTTTTCCGGTGTATGTGCACAATGTGCGTTATGCCTGTCTCTGTGGTGTGAAATGGATGTTATCCGGTCGAATTTTTTTATATGCCGGAATGCTCCGTAACGCAGTTCCGGTCATGGCGGATGCTGTGAAAGACAGGAGGGTAGGGTGGTTTCTTTCATCGTTTTGTCCGTAAACGGCTGCCGCTGTTTTGTCCTGTCAGCCTTTTTATATAATTTTGTTGCAGGCGGGGAGTTTCTCTACTCATGCCTCCTTAACCGTTTAAAATTCATACTCATGTCACGACGCACGTCTCCCACGCAACATGTGGTGGTGATTGATCCCCACCGTGTGACCCCATCCTACATCTACAGCCACGCCTCCCTGGTGCACGGCTCCGTCGAACTGCTCACCGACCTGCCTTCATGGTATGCCCGCCGCAGTGTCAGGCTACGTATGTTGCGCTGCGGAGTGTGGGTGGTGCGCAGGCTGTGGCGCGGAGCTTTTCATGGTCTAACAGCCGAACAGCTGTTGCTGTCGAGGTGGTTGCGGCACCGGCACACCACGGTTGTGCTAAGCGAGTTCGGCACATCGGCTGCCGACCTGCTGCCGGTCTATCGCCATGCCGGTGTCGCCGTGGTGCCGTTCTTCCACGGCATGGACGCCACGCGGCGCGATGTGGTGCGCCGTTACCGCGAGCGTTACGCCCGTCTCTTTGCCTATGCCCGTTGCGTGCTCTGCGCCTCGCCCCACCTTGCAGAGCGTCTCCGGCTCATGGGATGCCGCGTGCCGGTTGTGAGCGTGCCCTGTCTGCCGTCACCGTTCTATTATAAGCTTCGCGCCACGCTTGCCGAACCGATGTTCTTCTTCTGCGGCAGATTCGTGGAGAAGAAGAGTCCCCAAGCCGTGCTTCTTGCCTTTGCGGAGCTTGTGCGGACCCATCCTGAAGCACGGCTGGTGATGGCTGGCGACGGACCGTTGCTCAAATCTGCCCGTCAGCTGGCGGCATTGCTGGGCATAGACGGTGCCGTCAGCTTTCCCGGATGGATAGACAGAAGCGCGCACGGACAGTTTCTGGAGAGAGCCACAGCCTATGTGCAGCATTCCATGACGGCTCCCGACGGCGACTGCGAGGGCACTCCCGTATCGGTGATGGAGGCGATGGCAGCCGGAGTGCCTGTCATCTCGACGCGCCATGCCGGCATTCCGTTTGTCGCACGTCATGACGTCACCGCGCTGCTTGTGGACGAGGGCGACTACATGTCAATGGCGCGTGACATGGCTCTGCTGCTCGAACAGCCTCACACCGCGCGCCGCATAGGCGACGAGGCACGGCGTCATATGGCTGGGCAATTGCCGAAGAGCCGTGAGGCGGAACTCATCAACGATGTGTTGAGGGATGCTTCACGAGGTGTTTAATCCGCATTCAGCCATGACGTTTTTGTGATGCTGCGGGCGTATTTAATCCCAATCATTCATCAGGACGCTGATGATGAACATATGCCGGTTGGTCTGCCTTCATCCCTTTTCCGCGTTGCTGCGTCATGAAGTTTCCATGTTTCCCGCGATGTAATCCGTCGCAAACCAAAGCGGGGACGCAAAATCTTGCGTCTCACAAGCAAGGATGAGCAATAAATTGAGATGGAGTATTCCTGTCATTGCTGAGTTTTTTGCTCGTGAGACGCAAGATTTTGCGTCTCTACTTTTATATTGACTGCGAATAATTGGATATGTTTACTGCTTATTACAATGATGGCGGCAGCCAGTAGAGACGCAAAATCTTGCGTCTCCCGAGGGAAAAGCCACACAATGCCAGGCAATATCCTCACCTGAATTCGGTGCCCCTCCTTGCGTCTCCCGAGTGAGAAACGCATTCATCATCAGCATATCATTGCACGCATTCCATTGCCATGGGTTGCTCGTTTTTATGTGTCTTTGGCATCACAAAACAGTCGGACAAACGCGCGGGACGGATATACGGATATGAAAACATTGCCGCGCGGCATTGCCGGAAATGAATATTTATGCAATAAGGACAGTAAAAAATCATTACATTTTTTACTTTCAAAAGAGAAAACAAAAACCGTTCCGAGCAGTACGTCACACCGTCTGGTCATGCACCTCCATACCCTCCGCACCGTCATAAAACCCACTCCGGCGGACATCCCTCACAGAACCGTCATGCCTGTACCACCCTCCCGCACCACAGAAAAGCACTTTCCGCACCATAAAAAAGCCTTTCCCACGCCACAGGAAAGCCCGTATCGCGACACCGAAAAGGCTCTTCCGCAGCACGGCAGATACTGTCTTGCAACACAAAAACACACATTCCTTTGACTGTCAGCACCTTACCCAAACTACGCAAAATCCGCGTATTCGCGTCCGTGAGCCTATGCCGTCGGCTGTAGGAAGCTCTCGCGGAGTTGAGGATGGACGGGAATGAATAATTATGCACATACTTAATGCATACAGATGCAAGCATGTTTGTTTTTGGGAATACATTATATTGTTATGCGCAGATGAAAAAAGTAGAGACGCAAAATCTTGCGTCTCACGAGCAAGAATGCGCAATAAACTGAGGCGATTATGTGCCTGTCATTACTGCGGTTTTTGCCCGGGAGACGCAAGGAATGCATTTATCACCAGCATATCATTGTACGCGCTTTATTGCCATGGATTGCTCGTGAGACGCAAGATTTTGCGTCTCTACTTGGCTGACGCCGTCATTATTATCAATAGTAAATGTCTTCTGTGATTCTCAGTCAAACCAAAGTAGAGACGCAAAATTTTGCGTCTCACAAGCAAGGATGCGCAATAAACAGATGCGAAACATGTCTGTCAATGCTGCGCTTTTTGCTCGTGAGACGCAAGGATGGACTATAAACAAATGCGATTATGTGCCTGGCATTGCCGCGTTTTTTGCTCGTGAGACGCAAGATTTTGCGTCTCTACAAGGCTGACGCCGTCACATTTTATAAAAAACAGGCTGCGCCCGGCAATTTGAGAGCAAGCTCCCATTGCGCTCGATGGCACAGTCTGCACTAAAACTCGCAAATCTTATTGTTGTGGCTTTGTGCCGAAGTTTATATTGAATACGTATAAGTTACTATATTGATATACTACATTACCCAAGTCGTATATGTATTGTTGATTGAAGTTCAGGTCGTCTGACCTGAACAGATAGTTTATAGTTAACCCACTGGGATCTAATATACCTACTGTTGTCCTCTTCTTTCCGGCGGCTCTCTGGCTCATCAGGTAGTAAGAAGTAAGTCGTGTGTTCGCAGTGCTTTCATTGAAGTCGTAGTTCCATATATCTGCTGACTCATAATATACCAGATTGTCATGCTGATATTCTTCGTATTGGTCATAACTTGTCATGATGCGGTCGTACAGGTTGAATTGGGTGTTTGCAGATTTAGCGAGATCATACTTGCTCTGCGGGGTATTGATGTATACCTTCCAAAACTCACGCCCTTTTTCGTTCAGCGGTGCCGGTGCGTCAGACACGTCAAGGTCTATGTTCAGCACATAGAGCAGCGGTTCCATGTCTATGGTGAATGAGTATTGGCTCTGCGGCTGCTCCATGATGTTGGAGCTCATACCGAAGAACGGTATCGGTTTTCCGTCCAACGGCACCAATACCTGTCCGTTTTTGATTGCCACCTCAGCCTTCACATTACTGCTGTTGTCGGTTTTCGGAGTGACAGTCATTTCGTCCGGCAGGTCTGTTACGGCTACGAGGTTCAGCATGCTCTTTGCCGCTCCCGACTGCCATTCATACTTCCATGTCGCCTTGTTGCCTTGCAGGGCGAGTGTCTCCTCTTTGTAGGGAGGGTTGGGGTTTTGGTCTGTCAGAGTTGCCGACCACAGTTTGAACTGTGAGGGTTCGGGTGTACTGACTCTTGCGCGTCTCGGTGCCGGTCTCGGTGTGAGCGTAACGTAGAGCTTCGGACCGTCAGGGTGGTTCTTGCACGGCACCTCCACAATGAGCGGTTTTGCCGCTGCCACCGCTGCCTGAAGCTTGGATGGGCGGTTAAGAGTGATTGTTGCCATGCCGGTTTTAGGTTCCGGCTTTATGTCAGAATCGCTGCTGCAGCTGCTCCATATGAAGGACATGCATGCCAGCGCGGGAATGAGTGTGTGTCGTAGTTTCATGTCTGATTCTGTTATGTTCTGTTAATGTGTTGTCTTTAATGATGCCGTGTGTTTACTAAGAACGGTAGACAGACCACCCGTCTCCTAATTTGTTGCCAAAGTCGTCGTCATTGCCCCATTCGTTATCAGGGTCGAACGTATACGTATCAATGCTTTCCACGTCTCTGTAGTTGAGCGTTATGTCATCGCTTAAAGGCGATGCCGCCATGAGTTGGAAGCCGTCCATGGGAATCATTTTTATTTCCGGACGTACGTAAAGAGTTTTCTTTGTTTTTTCTTTCATAACAATTTACAATATACAATAATAATCTTATACACGTGGTTTCTTTTTCAGTGCATTCTCATGCACAGACTCACGCCGGTCCGCGGTAAAGGTATTAATTTTAAATCGGTAAAGTTTGTTAATGTATGTTTTTTAATATGATATTAAGATTATATAACTTTATGGGTTTAACCGATGTTATATATGGTTGAAAATCATGGGTTTCAATGCATTCATGGCATCTTATATGTATCGTTAGGGAGATTGTAAAATATGGCTCCGTCCTACCGTCGTGACCATAAATTTTATATATTTGCAACATTATGTCCGAATAAGGAGATTGTGATAAAAACCGGTATATTGTATGAAAGGTATATTTATTCTCATGGCGTGTCTGTTTGCGGTGTTCTTGCCGCAACCGGAGTGTGATGCCGCCGGCATGGGAGACGGTGGCGGCAAGAAGGTGCTTGTGGCGTATTTCTCTGTGAGCGGCAACACAAGGGCTGCTGCCGAACACATTGCCAGCGTCACTGACGGTGACGTGTGGAGCATCGAGCCCGTACTGCCTTGCAGCCGGAGCGTCGCGCGAGGAGATGGCTGAGTGGGTGAGGACAGTACTCTCAGACTGACCGGAGGGGCTGTGCGGCGAGCCGGAATAAAACCCGCTATTCCGTTGCAGGATACCATCTTTCTTATATAAAATATGAAAGAATTATGAAAAAGGAATCTTTTGACATCATACACATCCGTCTGTCGGCTGCCATGTACGGCTGTCTTTTCATCCTGGCACTTGTCTTTTCTGCGTCAGGATGCTCCGGGCGGAAGGGATATGTCATAGGAGTGTCGCAGTGCAGCGAGGACATATGGCGTGACAAGCTTAACGAAGAGCTGCGCATGGGCACTTATCTCTTCAACAATGTGGAGCTGCGCATCACTTCCGCCAACGACGACGACCGGAGGCAGATAGCCCAGATAGACAGTCTGGCGGATAGCGGGATAGACCTGCTCGTGGTGTCGCCGAACCAGATTCACACCGTGTCTGAGGCGATAGACCGAGCCTACGACAGGGGAATACCGGTGATATATTTCGACCGTAAGACCAATTCCACAAAATACACCGCATTCATCGGAGCCGACAACTATTCCATAGGAACCACCATGGGACATTATGTCGCCACCAAGCTTGGCGGCAGGGGGCGCGTGGTGGAGATAACCGGACTGAAGGACTCGTCGCCTGCCATCGACCGCCACCGCGGTTTCACCGACGCCCTGAAGGCTTATCCCGGCATCACGCTCGCATGTGTGAGCCACGGCGAATGGACCCGGGCGAGCGGAGGACATGCCATGAACGACATACTCTCGCACACCTCCGACTTCGACTGTGTGTTCGCACATAACGACCGTATGGCTGACGGAGCGCGCGAGGTGATGATGCGCTACGGCGCAGGACATGATGTCACATTTGTAGGAGTGGACGCCCTGTCCACACCGGACGGCGGCATGAACCGCGTGAAGGACGGCACATTGGCTGCCTCATACCTTTATCCCACGCGCGGAGACCTTGTGATGCAGCTCGCCATGAACATCCTTCAGGGAAAGCCATACAGCAAAGAAAACTATCTGAAGAGCGCCATCGTCACGCCAGACAATGCGGGCGCCATGCTCATGCAGGCAGAAGAGATGGAGCAGCAGAGCGAAAGGCTTGAGGTGCTTCACGGCAAGGTGGACCGCTATCTGGCGCAGTACAACCATCAGAAGCTCTTCATGCTGCTCTCGTCCATCATCATCGCCCTGCTCATAACGTTCTTCATATACATCTACCGCACCATAATAATGAAACGGCGCCTTGCCGAGGAGACGGCGAACGCCAAACTGCAGTTCTTCACAAATGTGAGCCACGAGTTCCGTACTCCGCTCACACTCATAGCCGACCCGGTGGACCGGCTTCTGGCTGATGCCGGGACAAGCGGTGAGCAACGCCGCCTGCTGACGCTCGTCCGCAGGAATGTGAGCGTGATGTTGCGTCTGGTGGGGGAGATTCTCGACTTGCGCAAGGTGCAGAACGGAAAGATGGGCATCGAGGTTTCGTGCTTCGACCTTGCCGCCGCACTGCGTGACTGGGCGGGAAACTTCGAGTCTATGGCAAGCGGCAAGCGCATAACGTTGGACGTCACGGCTCCGGAGACACTCGTGGCATGCACCGACCGCAACAAGATAGAGCGCATATGCTACAATCTCATGTCAAATGCCTTGAAGTATACACCTGAGGGTGGACGCATAGACGTGAGCCTGAAAGGAGGAGACGACGGCTCGTTCACACTGGCGGTGGCTGACAGCGGCATAGGCATACCTGCCGCCATGCTGCCCCATGTGTTCGACAGGTTCTATCAGGTGAGGCAAGATTCGGGAGGAACGGGCATCGGACTCGCTCTTGTCCATTCGTTCGCCGGTCTGCTCGGCGGCAGCGTCAGGGTGAGCAGCGAGGAGGGGAAGGGAGCTGAGTTTGTCGTGACCATTCCTGCGGCGGAACTTCCTGCCGGGGAGGACTCTGGGCAGAAAGAAGAGGCGCACGACATGATTGCAGAGGAATATGCCGTAGCCGACAGCACTGACACCTCCGCAGCATCCGGAAGCCCCGCCGACATCATGACATGTCCTGAGGATATAGGAGAGCGCGAGGACGTGCTTGTGGTAGACGACAACGGTGACATGAGAAAATACATAGGCTCGCTTCTGGCTGACAGATACAACGTGAGCTATGCCTCCAACGGGCTTGAGGGACTCGACAAGGCTGTCGCCGGAGTGCCGGGAATAATCGTGTGCGACGTCATGATGCCGGAGATGGACGGGCTGGAGATGTGCCGCCGCATAAAGACCACGACGGCGACGAGCCACATACCCGTCATACTGCTCACGGCAAACGCCATGGACACGCAGCGCGCCGACGGATACGACTGCGGAGCTGACGCCTATATAGTGAAGCCGTTCAGCGGCAAGGTGCTCACGTCAAGAGTGCGCAACCTCATCGAGAGCCGCCGACGGCTGAAGAGCATATACGCACACGGAGACACCGGCGGCGAGCAGCCGGAGAGCATGGACAGGAAGTTCATGAACGAGTTCAGTGCAAAGGTGAACGAGCATCTTGCCGACCCTGATTTCAATGTGGAGACACTCAGCTCCGAATTGGGGCTGAGCCGCGTGCAGATGTACCGCAAGGTGAAGGCTCTTACCGGCAGCACGCCTGTGGAACTGATACGTATGACAAGACTAAGACGTGCGGACAAACTGCTGAAGAGCGGCGCATACACCGTGTCGGAAGTGTCGTATGAGGTGGGCTTTTCATCACCGTCGTATTTCTCCAAATGCTATAAGGACTACTTCGGACATACGCCCAACGGCAAATGACGCGCCGCACGGCGTGGCGTATGAGAAAAGCAGAGGACGCGCCTAAGACAGCGGGCATCCTCTGCTTTCTTCGTATTGGGTGTCATGTTTTTTCTTATTGGGTGTCATGGGCAGACAACCCGTAAACTGTTGGACCGACGACTGCTGTCCGGCAGACACTCACGCGCGGTGCGCCATCAGCCTGCCGGAGTCACGCCTTGCGCGCTATTCTCGACGTAAGTCCTTCAGGAAGCTCCGGCATCGCGCCGTTCTGTGTGCACACATAAGCCGACACGTCCACGGCGAGCCTGTGAGCCTCCGCCACCGGCATGCCGCTGATGAGCGCGGCGCAGAGCGATCCGGTGAACGAGTCGCCCGCTCCCACAGTGTCGGCAACCTCCACCCGGGGTGTCTCGAAGAACGACATCTCCCCGTGTGTGAACACATAGCTGCCGTTCACCCCGCAGGTGAGTACGAGCAGGTCGAGGTTGTACTTGCCGAGTAAGAGCCAGCACTTGTTGCTCATGTCGAGTCCCGGATAGCCGAACATCCTGCCTATGATGACCAGCTCCTCATCGTTTATCTTCAGCACGTTGCACATTCTGAGCGACTCCTGTATCACTTCCTTCGTGTAGAAGTTCTGCCTGAGGTTGATGTCGAAGATGCGCATGCAGTCCTTCGGCGTGGCTTTAAGGAAGCGGTGTATGGTGTCGCGCGACACGGCGTTGCGCTGTGCCAGCGACCCGAAGCACACCGCGCGGCATCCGCGTGCCAGACTCTCCATCTCGGGTGTGAACGGAATGTTGTCCCACGCCACGCCTTCCTTTATGTCGTATGCCGGCACTCCCGCCTTGTCGAGCGTCACCTGCACCGTTCCCGTGGGGAAAGGCACCCTCGGCATGAGATGTCTCAGTCCCTTGCTGTCGAGCTCTGCGCATGTCTCGTCGCCCAGACTGTCGTCGCCCAGCGCGCTCACAGCCACCGTGTCCATTCCGAACTGTCCGGCATGATAGGCGAAGTTTGCCGGTGCGCCACCTAATTTTCTGCCGTCGGGAAGGACATCCCACAGAGCCTCCCCGAGTCCTGCTACAATATTTTTCATATGTCTTTCAGTGTTTTATGTTCTTTATGAAAGTAAGAAGATATACCACTCCCACAGCCATCACAGCCACGGCTCCCGTCTGTCCGGCGGCGTCGGCGGCGAATCCCATGAGCAGCGGGAACACCGTACCGCCGAAAAGACCCATTATCATCAGTCCAGACACCTCGTTCTGACGGTCGGGTACGGAGAGCAGAGCCTGCGAATAGACAAGCGAGAATACGTTGGAGTTGCCGTAGCCCACGAGCGCAATCGCAGTGTAGAGCACCGCCTCAGACGTGCCGAAGGCAAGTCCAGCCATGCTGAGAGCCATCATCAGGATGCTCACTGTGAAGAAAGCGCGGTGGTTCATCACACGCAGAATGAACGAACCCGTGAGACATCCCACTGTACGGAAGATGAAGTAGAGGCTCGTGGCGAACGCCGCCTCGTTGAGAGTCATGCCAAGTCGCTCCATGAGAATTTTGGGCGCGGTGGTGTTGCTTCCCACGTCAATGCCCACATGACACATTATTCCTACAAACGACAGCAGCACTACCGGTTTGCCGAGCAGTCGCAGGCAGTCGGCGAAACCCGACGCGCTGTCCCGCTGTCCGCCCTCGTCTATCGGTGTAGCCCACAGCAGCAGTGTCGCCGCAATGCCCACCACAAGATATATGGCGAACAGAACCTTCCATCCGAATCCGAACGAAGGCATTGCCGCCGTCGCTCCCCACATGGCGAGATAAGGCGCGAGGAACGACGCGATGGCTTTGATGAACTGTCCGAAGGTGAGCGTGCTGGCGAGATGCTTGCCGCTGATGATGGAAGAGATGAGCGGATTGAGCGACGTCTGCATGAGCGCGTTGCCGATGCCGAGCAGCGAGAATGCCACGAGCATCACGGTGAAGCTCTCGTCTATGAGAGGCATAAGCAGCGACGCGAGCGTCACCAGAAGCGACAGCAGCACGGTGTTCTTGCGTCCTATGCGGTTCATGAGCATGCCCGTGGGCACGCTGAAGATGAGAAACCAGAAGAACACGAGCGACGGCAGTATGTTTGCCGTTGAGTCGTTGAGCGCAAGGTCTTCCTTGACATAATTGGAGGCGATGCCCACCAGGTCGACAAATCCCATCGCGAAGAAGCAGAACATCACGGGGACAATGTAAATCGTCTTGTTTTGTTTCATAATGATTTGCGGTTTTTATTTTTCATTCGTCATTCTGGCTCCGGAGCGTCAGTCGGTCGCCGTAAGCTCATATACGTGGCTCGCGCCGTCAGCCGCCGAAAGCGCAGGCAAGCCTGTCTTCATGAGCCAGTCGCCCGTGTAGGTACGCGCTTCAGCCTCGCGTCCGTCGGGCAGGTTTATCTCCTTGACGCTGTATGCGTGCTCCGGGTCGAGTCCGCGCAGCCTCACGTTCGGCACCGGTTCCTGATAGCGCGGATGCAGGTCGTAGGCGAAGAGCACGGCGCGGCTTCTGTCCTTCGACACGTAGTTTACGGCGGCGTGGTTGCCCTCATACGGAGATATGAGCCTGTACATGTCGCCGTCGAGGATGACAGGCTTCAGGCGGTTGTAGTTCTCCACACCCTTGCGGCAGAGATTGAGGTCCTGTTCGGACATCTTGCTCACGTCGATGTCGAATCCCAGCTTGCACATGCTCGCCACGTCGAGCCTGAACTTGAGCGACGCCCCGCGGTTCCAGTCGGTCACGTGAGCCGCCATCGCCTTCACTGGGAAGAACTTCGACATGCTCCACTGTATGTATATGCGCTCGAAAGGGTCGGTGTTGTCGCTGCACCAGTATTCGGTGAAATACTTCAGAGCCTCATAGTCGCAGCGCGATCCTCCACCCGAGCAGAGCATCATCGGCACGTCCGGATATTTAGCCTTCAGTCTGCGGAGCACGTTGTACAGCCCCCGCACGTAGTCCACATACAGGTTGCCCTGCCTCTTCTTCAGGTAAGGCGAGCGTATGTTGGTGATGGGGCTGTTGCAGTCCCACTTGAAGTAAGCCACACCGGGGTTGTCGGTGAGTATCTTGTCGGCGACGCCGAACACATAGTCCTGCACCTTCGGATTGGCAAGGTCGAGCACAAGCTGGTTGCGGTAGTAGTAGGTGTCGCGCCCGTTCTGCGTTATCACCCAGTCGGGATGCTCCTCGTAGAGGCGGCTCTTGGGGTTCACCATCTCCGGCTCTATCCATATGCCGAACTTCACTCCCGCCTTCTCAGCGGCAGCCGTCAGCCCTGCGATGCCCTGCGGCAGCTTCACCGGGTTAGGCTCCCAGTCGCCCAGACCTGCCCGGTCGTTGTCGCGCGGATACTTCGATGCGAACCATCCGTCGTCAAGAAGGAACATGTCCACTCCCAGCCGTGCGGCATCCTGCATCACTCCGGCGAGCTTCTCCTGGTTGAAGTCAAACCCTGTGCTCTCCCAGTTGTTGAGGAGCGTCATGCGTGTTCCCTTTCCGTCCTTCAGCTGGTAGAGCCTTGCCCAGTCGTGCAGGTTGCGGCTTGCCTCTCCCGTACCGTTGTCGCTGAGGGTGAAGATGAACTCCGGTGTGACGAACGTCTCGCCAGCCTTCAGCCTGTAGTCGGACGCATAAGGGTTTATTCCCGGTATGACGCGCAGTCCGCCCACGTTGTCCACCTCGAACGTACAGCTGAAGTTGCCCGTCCATCCTATCGTTCCGAGCAATGCCCGTCCGGCGTTCTCCTGCGCCGGAGAGCCTATGCCCAGCTCGAAAAACGGCTGCATGAACATCGCCGCGCGCGTTCCCAGCTTGGTGTCGATGGTTTTCTTTCCGAACGTGAGCTGCTGTGTGGCAGGCTGCGCCTCGCGTGCCCATTCGCCGTGATAGTTGGTGAGATAGTATGCCGGCTCGTTGAAGTAGAGCATGGTGCTCGCATATCTCCACAGCGTGATGTCCGACTTCTCCCCGTGCTTTATCTCGCTCCACGCCTTGATGACGTTCTGCCGTGTGTAGGCGGCGTAGTGGAGGGTCACCTCAAGCGGGTATTTCCTGTCGGCAAGACGTATCACCGTCTCCGTGCCTCCGTCGATGGCGCGTGTCTGCGAGTCCTTATAATAAAGATAGGTGGTCATGTCTCCGTCGGCATGCGTCACCGCCAGAGCAGGCTCGAAGAAGTCCTCTCCGCCCGAAGTCATGTACGCCTCGTGTCCCCTTTGGCTCACGCTGCCGTCTGTTCCGGTGTACACGCTCCATCCGAACCGTGAGGCGTCGTCGGCGTTGAGCAGTCGGTCGCCGAGATAAACCATGTATAGCCGTCCCTTGTCGTTCACCTGGAATATCATGTCGGTGTTGTCGGTGCTTACGCGGATGGTCTTCTGTCCGTCGGCGTCCGCCGGGAGTGCGAGTATCAGCAAGGCTGACACCATAAGTAAGAGTTTTCTCATCAGAATGTGTTTTTATAAGATTGTATTAAATAGATTTACAATAATCATAACGCACGGAGGCGTTATGATATTGTGTCTACAGGCTTATTTTATGCAACTTCACATTTCTGAAAGCCGCCGTTCCGCCTTCGGTATAGAACCGCAGCGAGTCGTATGGGCTTGTGGGGAACACGAGATTGGTCATGGCAATGCGTCCACCGTCGACGAACAGTTCCACCGAACACTTGTCTACGAATATGTCCACATGATAGGTCTTGCCTTCGCAAAGCTCCAGCGGAGCCCATGTGCCGAGCGCGAAGTCGTTCTTGTAGTTCACGGCGTTCTCAATGCGCATAGGCTTTCTGTTCTCTTCCGCACGCTGCGCGTCGGCTTTCTTCTCTATGTCGTGAGGCTCAGCCTTCAGTCCGAAGTCGGTCAGTCCGCTCTGCGTACGGTCTGTCACGATGCGCCTGTTCCTCATGTCAAGATATATGACGGTCTTTTCTCCCTTTCCGTTGTAAATCTCCAGTCCTGCAACGCCTGCCTCTCCCGGGGTTATGTCAGCCTCTATCTCGAACGCCCCGTCACATCCGTCAGCCACCGCCGCCTTGTCTTCAGAGCCGTCTACCCTCATGTCGGGCACATTCCTTGTGTCTTTCCTCAACGCCCTTATCTCCGGTGCCACGTCGGCAGCCACATAGTAGCGTCCGTCCTTGGTGTAGAGCGACAGCTCCCGAGGCAGGGCGTTGGCACCCCTGTACTGCTTTATCGGGGTGACGTTGGCATACTGCCAGTTGCTCATCCATGGCAGTGCGATTACCCTGTCGCCTGTGTTTGAGAAGCACACTGTGGCATAATGGTCCTTGCCGTAGTCGAGCCACTTGGGCGTGTGCGGGTCGTCGAGACATCTGAACTCCTTGCCGTCGAAGTCTCCCACGAAGTATTCTGTCGCGCTGCCACCGAAAAGACAGCCCGGATTGACGTTCATGAGCATGACATACTTCATGTTGTTCATGTCGCCGTTGACAGGCAGCCGCACGAAGTCAGGGCACTCATACTGTGACGGCTGCATGCCGTATCCGCGTCCGAATGCGCTGACATACGTCCACTTCTTCAGGTTGTCAGACTTGTAGAAGCGCATTTCCTTGTCTGCCGAGACAATCATATACCATGCTCCGGCAGGCTCATACCAGAACACTTTCGGGTCGCGGAAGTCCTTCAGTCCGTCGAACGGGCGCAGCACGGGGTTTCCCTCATACTTCGTGAACGTGCGTCCGTTGTCGGTGCTGTATGCCATGCACTGTATCTGTCCGTTCCTGTCGCTCGCCGAAGTGTAGAGCGCGATGATGGCACCCTTGCCATATCCGGCTGTGTTTTCCTTGTCCACCACAGAGCTTCCAGAGAAGATGTGCCCCATGGTGTCGCGCGCTATGGCAGGCTCCATCTCCCTCCAGTGTGCGAGGTCGGTGCTCACGGCGTGTCCCCAGTGCATGTTTCCCCACTTCGAGCCGTAAGGGTTGTACTGGAAATAGAGATGATACTCGCCGTCCTTGTATACCATACCGTTGGCGTCGTTCATCCATCCGTATGACGGAGTGTGATGGTAAAGCGGGCGGTAGTAGTCGGTGTTCGCCACGCTCCACGTGTCAGACGTCCTCAGCGATCTGAGCGCGAGAGCGTCATGACTGATGTTCAGAATCCTGACAACGGCTTTGCTGCCGCCGCCCAATGCGAATGGCACGCAGTAGTCTGTCCTGTCCTGTGCGAGGCGCACGTCCATCCAAGTGTCAGCCGGAGAGCCTGTGTCGAGCAACACCCGTGCCTCTCCCTTGTCTTCCTCCACTGGGAGGATGAGATATTTCTTCGGATTGTCTATCACGACAACCGTCGTGTCGCCGCTGCGGCTCACTTTGATGTCCTGCGCAACGGCAGCCTGTGCGGCGAGAGAAACAGCCGCAAGGGCAATGGTCTTGATAAAAACGATTTTTTTCATAGATTTGTTCGGATTGTCAGTTATTATATTTTGAACGGTTGTAAAGAAAGGTTGTCCTGCCGCACCGTCAGCCGTCATGCGTGCGGGACAGCCCTTGCGGTCAGAATCTGAGCGATGCTGAGAACTCCACTGTGAACGGACGCAGGTAGCTTCCGGTCATGAGGTGACCGTCATACTGTTTCGCCTCGTCCTTTGTTATAAGCTCCGCTCCGGCTATGCTTCCCTTCGCTCCGGTCTGGTTGAGGAAGTTCACCACGGTGCATCCGAGCGACAGCTTCCTGTTCACCTGCCAGTTCACTCCTCCGAAGGTCTCCCAGTGTCCGTTGAAGTAGTAAGCCTCATTGATGTTGGCGTAGGTCTTGCTGAAGTAGCGGAAGCTTGTCCATATCTTCAGGTCGTCGGTTATCATGTAGCTCGGGTCGAACTCTATGAGCACCTGCGGTATCTCAGCCACGATGTTTCCTGTGGCGTTGATTTTCCCCTCATACCCGTCTGAGAATGTGACTGACGTCTCATATTTCTTATATGTGGGTTTCTGGTATGTGAAAAGGAAGTGTATGTCGAGTCCCTTCACAGGATGCGCCATCACGTCAGTTGTCCATCCGATGGTCTGTATGTCGTATGTGAGCGGCGCAGCCATTATCTCCCCGCCGTGCTGGAGGTTGAGCGTGGAGTTGTTGTTTGTCTTTGAGATGTATGAGAAAAGCGAGGTGAGGCTCAGCCAAGAGTTGTTGTAGTATATTCCGGCACGTCCGAGCGGCACTGAGATTCTGTCGGTGTTGGGCAGTGTGGCGGGCGAGAAGTTCTCGAAACGCGGATGCTGCACGATGTATGTGAAGTCGCCTGTCAGTCCGAAGTTACCTGTGAGCCGGTATGTGAGGGCGGCAGTAAGGTCGTAGTTCAGCCAGTCGTAGCTCAGTGGAGTGGGTGTGATTTTTGTCCCGTCAGGTGCTGTCGCGCCTAAGTGATAGTCGGCGAAGCGTCCCACATACTGTCCCTCGGCGTTTCTCACAGCCGCGTTCTCTCCTTTGAGCGACTGCCATTCGAGGCGCGCGCCGTAGTAAACATTGAACTTCGGAGTGATGTCCCAGTCGTGTGTGAGATAAAGCGCGAGCTTGTTCTCGTGTCCCTTGTAATATTCGGATGCGTTCTTGTTGAAGTCGTAGAAATAGTCGCTGCGTCTGGCGGCGTCGTATACCCTCACCGGATATCCGCCGTCGGCAGGCACGCTCTGGTCGTACATCGTGGTGTTGGACGTATAGTCCACGTTGTAATACCACTCGTTCACACCTATGCGCAGGGTTGATGTGGCGAACTTCTTCGACAGCTCCGAGGTGAGGAGCAGCTCGTCTATGTCGCCCGAGTTGAGGCACGACATGCGCGTCTGCACATATTCTCCGGTATAGGGAGTGAGCTGTCCGCCGATGCCCCGGGTCACATAGTTGTAGCTGTTGCCGTCCTTCACGTTGATGAGCGACATTGGAGTCTGGTAGACCAGCGCTCCGTGCGCGTTGTCATAGCGTCCTGCCACTTTCCACGTGAGTCCGTTGTCCCATTTGTAAGTGTTCATCAGCGACACCTCGCTCGAGCGGTTGGCTATGGCGTCATAGAGTGTGGTCTGCTTCAGTTCGCCCGTGCGCATGTCACGATAGGTCATCGTGTTGTCCTTGGGAAGATACGAGGTTGTGCCGAGCCTGAATCCCCCATATTCCTTCACGCTGCCGTCTCCGGCATAGATGAACGGAGCCGACTGTGTGGCGTAAGTGTATACGGGGTGGCTGTTGGAATAGCGGTACATTGCCGTGAACTCACCCCTGCCCTCGCTGTAGCGTCTGGTGAGAGCCGCCTTGTATATCTGCGTGCGGTCCTGAAAGGGCGTAGACCTTATCTTGAACGTTCCCGGGTCGAAGTCCTGATAAAGGCTTGTGCTGTAATACCATCCCTTTCCGATGGAGCCGTTGAGGTTGAGCGAGAACTCCTGCAAGCCGAAGTGGTTCGACTTGTAGTCGAGTCTGCCGTTGAATCCTTCCTGTCCCAGCTGCGTGAACGAGTTGACGGCATATCCTATGTTTCCGGTAGTGATTGCCGTCTCCGAGATTTTGAGCAGTCCCACATGGCTCAGGCTCGCGTCCGAGCGCCAGTTGGAGTTGATAGAGTGAGGATTGGTGGCGTAGGTGACGGGCAGTCCGTTCTCCAGCACATTCACGTCGGCAGAGGGCAGTCCTATCTGTATCTCCCTCGGTCCGTTTGCGCTTGAGGCGTTGAGCATCACGTTGCGGTTGCCTTCCTCCTTTCCGGAGCCTTCATCGCCTGTAGCTGTCTGTTGCGCGTGTACATAAGAGCATGCGAGCAATGACATGAACGCCACTGTGCGGAATCTTGCTTTTGTGTGATTGAGTGTTCTCATAACGGTAAAATAAAAAAGAGTTGTTGTCGTTTTAGTTATTCAAATTTTTTATGCCACAAATGTATGAATTAAGCGTAAACTGCTGTTACATATATGTTTCAGAGTATATAAAAAATCGTTCATGTAACATTTTTGACAGGTTTTGAACGATTTTTTCAAACCACCGTATCATGCGGACAGGCATCCGGCGCACGGCAAGGCTCACGGCAGGGAACGCCATGCAGCTTTCTGTGACGGAGCCCGTCGCAGTCTTGTCGCGCATTCTCAACCACATTGCAAAGCCGTTGAAACCGCGCGGTAACATCGTATGTGTAGTTTTGCACGACCAAACAAAGCTATATTATGAACAGATTTTTACTTTCAGGATCGCTGGCGATGCTGCTTGCAGGACATGTATTGGGCCTTCAGGCGGACAACACCGGCACAATCAAAGGCGACGCCGACATGAGGACAGGCGACGTGAAGACCTACAGCGTGGACGAAAACGCTGACGTGACATACTACCGCTGGCTGCCTGCCACGGGCTGCGACATCGTGGATGGACAGGGCACTCCCACGGCAAGGATAAGAGCCACGTTCATCGCGCAGGACAGTCCGATGATGGTGGAGCGCACCTTCAACGACGGCACGAAGGACACGCTGTCGCTCGACATCACCTTCCACCGCTATGTGAAGGGCTTCACAGACCATTCCATCAAACCGGGAGAGAGCATAGAGATAGCCGGAAAGACATACACCGAGGCTGACATCTACTATGAGCCCGTGACCGGTGACGACGGCTATGAGCAGGTGATGGCACACCGCGTGACGGTGGATCTCGAGGGCGCGCCATACCGCAAGATGACCGAGCCTTACCTCCAGACAGCCACCGACCACTCCATATGGATAAGCTGGAAGACCGACTTCGACAACACTCCGGAGGTGATGTTCGGCAAGTCTGAGGACAATCTCGACGCAACCGTGGGGGGAACAGCCGGCAAACTGTCGGACACTTACTTCTGGAACTCGGTGAAGCTCACCTCGCTCGAGCCAAACACCATATATTATTATAAGGTGAGGAGCGGCTCGGAGGAAAGCCCCGTCTACCGATTCCGCACCATGCCGGAGAAAGGCGGAAAGACTCCCATGCGCATACTACTCATGGGCGACCACCAGCTCAAGAAGCGCAGCGGATATGAATGGCTCATGCAGGCTGCCAAAAGAAAGATAAACGAGAAATACGGCAACCTCGAGGAGAACATCAACATGATAATGAACGTGGGCGACCAGGTGGACAACGGAACGCTCGACCAGTATGAGCTCGTGAACTACTGGAAGAACAGGCAGATGTCGCCCTACCTCCCAATCATGACGGCTGTGGGCAACCACGACACTTACAGCGACCCGGGCATGGAGCGGTATGCCGCGCACAACCACTTCGAGGAGCTGGAGTATCAGGGCATAAAGAGCGGCACGGAGAACTATTACGCCTATCAGGCAGGACGCATACTCTTCGTGGTGCTGAGCACCGAGCACACGGGCGAGGAGCAGAAGAGCTGGGTGAGGAAGGTGGTTGACGCCGCAAAGAACGACGACAGCGTGGACTTCATCATCAGCGTGAACCACCGTCCGATACAGGCGGAGCAGTATATAGGCGACATATCGGCGTGGGCAAGAAACGAGATAATGCCAATACTCTCGGAGACTCCCAAGCATGTGCTCAACTACGGAGGACACCACCACCTCTATCACCGCGGACAGATAGCCGACTATCCGCTCTATCACATCATAAACGGAGCGGCGTCATACGACCAGCTGTGGGGAATGTCGTCGGAGCAGGACTATGACGACGTGCAGAAAACCATTGACTACTGGGGCTACCAGATACTGGAGTTCGACTTCGAGAAGAAGGAGATGAGGGCTGAGTGCTACGCCATAGGCAACAAGGGACTCGTGGTGGACAACATCCTCATAGACTCCTTCCACCGCTCATTCGGCAAGGCGGCGCCCGAGAAGCCCGAGCTCGGAGAGGTGGACAGCGAGGTGGAGCTGCCCTACACGTTCCACGCCAGCCCATACAAGACACAGACCGGTGAGAAGCTCAACACCGTGCAGTATCAGTTCTCTACCAACGTGAACTTCTCAGCAATATCGCTCAACGTGGTGAGAGACGTGGAGAACCTCTACGGCTCTACCGGAGCCCCGCTCTATCTGCCCATAGACCTCAACCACAATCAGGACATAACCGAATATACACTGCCCTCGCGCGGACTGGGCAACGGTACATACTACGTGCGGGTGAGATACCGCGACGAGAATCTGGAGTGGTCGGAATGGTCGGAGCCGAAGGAGTTCGAGGTGACGGGAAGCGTCATAAGCGAGCCGCTGATCACCATAGAAAAGAAAGTGTATGAGCCGGGAAGCGAGATAGAGATATCCTATGCCAACGCGCCGGTGGGCAAGAACGCATGGATAGGAATATACCGCAATGGCGAGACTCCCGGAGGAGAGGGAGCAGGCACGACGACATCATACAAATGGAACTACACGTCGCAGGCTGCCGGATCGTTGAAGTTCACCATCGACGAGGTGAACGAATACTACGCCGTGCTGTTCGCCGACGAGGGCTACACAGAGATAACGGAGCGGCTGCCGTTCTACTTCGGACCGGTGCCTGAGCTGTCGCTGGAGAAGGACAAGTATGAGGTGGGCGAGGACATAAGCATCACGTTCGCCAACGCGCCTGGACTGAAGGACGACTGGATTGGCATCTACCGCATGGGCGAAGTGCCGGGAACGTCAGACCTCTCAGACTCATGGGACTACACCGGAGAGGCTAAAGAGGGTGTGATGACGCTCACGGAAGACCTGCCGAAAGGCTATTACTTCGTGAACTACTTTACGCGCGGACAGTACTTCGAACCGTCGGAGAGGCTCATGTTCGCCATCGGAGACAACATCTCTTCGGTGAGTCTTGACAAGACGGAGTATCTCTGCGACGAAGACATCACCATACACTACCACGAGGCTCCGGGCACACCGAAAGACTGGATAGGCGTGTATGAGGAAGGAAAAGTGCCGGGCGTGGACGACCTCGACGGATTCTTCTACACCTACGGAAGCATCGACGGGAAAATAGAGATAAAGGCGGGCGACCTCAAGCCGGGCAAATATTTCTGCTCGCTCTACATCAACGACTCGTGGGACGAGGTGTCGGAGAGGAAGCACTTCACCGTGAGCGAGCTGTCGACAGACATATCCTCCGTAAAGGAAGGGATGAAGGTGTATGCGGAGAACGGCGTGCTCTACATCTCGTCAGACAGGGAGTGCAAGGTGGACGTGTATCGTCCGGACGGCACGAGGAAGGCGCGTCTGAACGTGAAACGCGGACTGAACAGCTACGGCACTCTCGGAAAGGGCTTGTACATCGTAGGAGGCAGGAAGCTGGTGACGGACTGAACAGCCGCCTACGGACAGTGAGCGTCAGCCCCGCACGCCATGGTGCGCGCTTCAGGCAAAGGTATGCATATATATGAAAAAAGTCGGGCGGCATATGCATGGATGCGGGGGCATAACTCAAAATCAAGCCGCCTGTTGCGTACGGAATGTTTTTCAGAGGCAAATACACCGTTCTCGGAGACTTAGCGCAACCCGCTGCCGGTCAGCGGGTTGCGTTTTTCATGCCCTTCAGTCACGCCCTTCGGCTATGCAGAAGAGCCTTTATGGGTCACCGATACGGGCTTTTCGGCACGGTGGAAGACGCTTTGCCGTGAGCTGAAAGAGCGCGTTCCGTGGCGCGGAAGAGCCTTTTCCGCAGTGAGAAAGGAATATTCCAGCCGTCCGGCTTCGCCTTTGCCGTCACAGAAAAGGCTTTCCGGTGTGAGGAAGGACACGTCATGGCGCACGGCGTTTTCTGTTTTGCAAAAATGTTTTGTCAATATTTTTTACCGTCGGAAACGTATATTTATGCAACGGCGCGACGCTTTTCCGGGATATTTTCGCGTGCGTTTGTTATGTTTATTCGGAAATTATCCTTATTTTTGTCAGACTTATATGATAAGCGGAAAAATTTTAAATTAAAACCCCAAAAATTAGAGATTATGAAGAAAATCGCATTTCTGGCGGTACTCGCCGTCATCACATCATGCGGAAACAAACCTGTAAAACAAGCCGAACGGAAAACACTGAAGGAGTCGTCGTTCTTAGGCGACTTCGTGACAGACGAATATGCACAGCGCGCCGAGGGCAACGACTGGACGGCGGTTAGCATAACGGAGACATCTGACTCTACCGCACACATAAGCATACGTTCAAGAGCCGACATAAAGAAACCTTCGTGCACCTTCGACGGTGACGGCATACTTACGCCTGACGGTGACTCTCTTGTTGTCGAGACAGAAGGAAACCACATATATTTCACCCTTCGCGATGACACTCTTGGCATTTCATCAGACGACGACACCATCCTTTATTATTACTGTTCGGGCGGAGGTACCTTGAAAGGAGATTATGTGAGGCTGCATGAGCCGCTTGACAACCGCCAGCTCAAAGAGGAAGCGAAGAAGGCTGAATAGGAGTATTCCGGGAAGACATTCCGCCACGTTGCTTATGCATATGTGGCGGCAGGTGTGTGTAATGGAAAAGCGGCGGAGAGCCGCTTTTCTTTTTTATCAGACTGTGCGTGACGCGACGCATGCGGCGCGGCGGGAATAATGCTTGCGGAGAGTGGCTGTGGCATGCGTTGTTTTCTTGAATATGGAGAAACGGATGGGCGCGTATGGTTGTCGGGAAAATATTTCTTGCGTTGCCGCTATGGCGTAATTTATTGGAAAACATATAGTTGCATGGGTTGTGTAACGTATATTCAAATGTAAACAAACGTTAACTACCCCTATAAGCTATTGCATCCGGCAGGGCGTTGTTATATCTTTGCATAAGACAAGCGGCGGCTCGGCAGTGTCAAGTCAGGCAAGACTCGGTCTTCCCTGCTTGCCGTTGCTCTCGCCTTGCAATATCTTTGCATAAGACATTGCTGCACTCGGGAAATAAAGAGCAAGCTCTCTTTCCTCTCGTTTGCATTGTCTTTGTGACGTCTGACAGGGGATGAAGAAAAACACGGTACCTTAGTAATCCCGCACCGGCAGAGGATATCTGCCGTATTGACAGCCAGCCGGAGGCATACTCATGGATGGTTGGGGAGAAAAACACAAACATACACACAAAAATGGAAAAAACAGTACAGACACTTTGGACAGGGCACAAAAGCCTTGTCAGGGACAGCTTTGGCTGGCTCGAACCGCAGTATCATCTCATGGCATGGGCACTGAGCTGCCTGATGCTGAGGGAGAGTTATGACGACGTGGAGCTTTACACCGACTCTGAGGGAGCGGCGGTGCTAATAGACCGTCTAAGGCTGCCTTACACGCAGGTGAGGGTGTGTTATGACCGTCTTGACATACCTGAACCGCACTGGGCTTACGCCAAGATGATGACATACTCGATGCAGGACTCGCCTTTCATACACGTTGACGGCGACATATTCGTGCCAAGGAGGCTCGCCGCCGACATAGGTTCGTGTGGACTCATAGCGCAGAACGAGGAGGAGGGCACGGCTTATTATAAGAACATTATGGACGGTCTGGACACACGTGACATGGTGATGCCGAGCTGCCTGCACGAGGAGCTGGCACGGCAGTCAATCGGCTCTTACAACGCGGGAGTGCTGGGCGGCAGCGACACAGGTTTCATACAACGCTACTGCGAGACGGCGTTCCGCATAATAAGGGACAACGGGCTTGACCGCGCGGACAGCGGACGGCTGAACGGCAACTATAACCTGATGTTCGAGCAGGTGCTGTTCTATGCCATGGTGAAGGCGGAGAGGAGGAAGGTGACGACGCTGTTCGCAGGAAGGACGTGCGACAACGGATATACCTACGGTGAGTTCTGCGACTTCCTCAACATCAGCCGGCGTCCGCTGCTGCATCTTCTGGGCGGACACAAACGCAACGCCAAGGCGTGCGCGCTGCTTGCCAGGACGCTGCTCGGGAGGTATCCTGAATATTTCTGGAGAATAGCGGAGATGTTCGGTGGAAGGCATCCGAGGCTTTCGGGCATGCCGGTGGCGGAGGCGGACAGGCTGTCTGCCGTGAGGTGCGTCGCCTCTTACGCTGACTGGCTGGAGGAGAGGAAACGGGAATGGGACACCGTTGAGCGTGACAGGCTCATACGGCAGGAGGAGCTGGCGGCACGTGTGGTGGAGTTCTTCAACATCGGTGAGGAACGTAGGGACGGATGTGTGCTTGCCGTGAATCCTTACATGCGGGTGTTCTCCATACCTGAGAAATGGCGCACGGAGGCACGGGCACTGCTCATATCCTCGCTCTGCGGGTACTGGACTTGTGGCATGCGCGACATCGCGTGCGTGCCGACGGTGACGGGAAAAGGGTACAGGGAGATAGTGCTCAACGACCTTTGCTTCAACATCCTGTCACTGCTGCGCCGCGAACAGACATGGCGCGAGCTGCGCAAGGGCATCATGGCGTGTGTGGCGGACAGACTGAAGATGGACGCGACGTATGTGGACGGATGCGTGAGGGACGCGGTGGAGAGACTGATGATGGAGGGAGCTGTGATGTGGAGGAAAATGTAAAAATGTAAAAAGGTAAAAAAGTAAAAAGGGAAAAAGGAGAGGGTGAGAAAGTGAGATGGTGAGAGAGTGAGAAGGGATGCCGGGCGGTCCGGTGTTTATTAATAAATTAAAAATTAAATGATTATGAAAAAGAATGTGACAAATGAAGGTCTGAGACTTATTGGGAATGAGGCTCAGATGAGTATGAAACCGAGTGCGATGATGATGAGGGCAGCGAGTGCGTGCGGAAGTGGAAGCGGCTGCGGTAGCGGAAGTGGCTGTGGTTGTGGAAGCGGAAGTGGCTGTGGCTGTGGCTGCGGCTATGGAAGTGGTTGCGGAAGTGGCTGTGGTTGCGGAAGCGGTGATGAACCTGACAAAGACTTTAATGCTAATGATAAAAGTGTATTTTTTTGTGGCGAATATAAAATAGAAATTAGTACTACAATAGCATATACATTGGATACAAATACTTCATCTGCTAAAAACATCAATATACATTGTAATGTAGTATCAGGTGTAGGGTATATAAAAGGGAAAAAATACACTGTAGATAATGCCGGAGCTACGGCTTCTATATCTGAGGCATCAGGTAGTATACAGAAGTCATTTGAATTCAACATATTTGTAAATGTTGAGGATGCTGGAAGTAAAAAAATAAAAGCTAATGTTTCTATAAGCAACGATATAGGAAATAAATTTATAATGGTAAATGCTTCTTTTAAAGAAGAATAAATGCTTTAATATACAGGAGAGGAGAACGCATCTTCTCTCCTGTAAAAAATTGTGTAAAATATAGTTATGAATATTTAATTTAAACTTCCGTATTTTCTTTTTGCTTAATATATTCACTATATTTGAAATATATATATATTAAATGAAAACCACACAAAAGATTTAGATTATGAATAAGTTTAGTATTATTGCGGCACTTTTGCTGTTAGCTGTTCCGTTGACGATGGCTGCGGGACAAAAGAAGAAAATAGAGGGTGGTACTACTCTGGAGAAAGTTACATCCCCGGTTACAACGAAAAATGATGAGGCGAAACATAAATTCATTTTTTGTTACAAATATGCATGGGACAAAAAGAATGAAGATCCTATAGAGATTTATGCGATAGTGGATTATTACAAGGAAGGAAACAACTTCAATGACTTGGACATAAAGGTTTTCACAACCCGTGATTTGGAAAGGGCTACACAAAGAAAGGAAGCTAATCGTTTTCTGTTAGGAAACGTCAAAGGACCTGAATTTAAGAAGAACATAGAGGTTGTTCTTGCAGACTCTCCTTATGCTTTTCGGAATGAAAAGGAATATCCAAAGGGTGTGCTTTTGTGCAAGATGCAGATATGTTTCAATATAAAGGACAGCGTCTATGCACCTTTTATCCGTAAGTGCAAGATCAAATATCGCAAGATGAAAGACAAATACAAAGAACGTATGAGCAGTAATCCTAATATAACGATAGTTTATGACGGTAACGGCAATTTATTGTATGCGGATTCGGAAGGAAAACATCATGTACGCAAGAAGAAATGACGACAATCTCCGGATTCACGATAAATAGAGAATGCTTGCATCATACAATAATGTTTTGTATATTTGCGATGTCCTATAAATATGTTTGACAAACAACAATCTCTTAACTGATGGTAAATATGAATAATATGAAAAGCATCCGTCTAATGCGTATACTTTCAATAGCAGCCATGCTGCTGTCGTTCGTTGTCACTGCCGACGCACAGCGTGTAAGCAACCGTTTCCCCGAGATAACTTTTTGGGATTATACGTTCCGGGGTAAGGCAGACTCGGTGGACTGCATATATAACAAATGGGGCGAACTGTATATCTCAGGCTTCGACACCGACTGCAAGGGCACGTTCTGGTTTGCCGGCGGCAATCCTCTGCGTGTGTCGTGCTTCAAGGGGACTAAGTTGCAGTGGCGGCGTGAGGTGTCCGACGGATTCACAAAATTAGCGTTGTTCCGTCTCCGTGGCGACAGCCTTTATATGGTTCATAACATGAAGCGTGAGCTGATAGTGATGAGTAAGGACGGCAGTGGCTCCGTACGCCACACAAAACTTCCTGTTGACAGCATAAAGGACGGCGTGATGCATGAAAGCCACTTTGTGCTCAAAAGCAACGAACTGAAGTATAAAATATTGGGCGATTACTACGAGCTGAGTTTCTTCAACTATGACGGGACGCTGCTATGGAAGGATACTGTAGATTATGAAATGATGAACAAACAGATGAGACCGGCACCTGATTATTATGACCAGAATACACGTAATGAATATGGCAGAAGAATAGCGGAATACATAAACCCGAACGTAGACTATAAGGGTAAGTTCTACAGCACGGATTTGTATACGAGGGGATTGACTTTCTACTTGAATACTGACATGGAAGGGAAGCCTATGATTAAGGAATACGGGTGGGGGAATCTGTTCGGTCTTACTTTAGATGACGAGTACTGGCCACATCCTGCATTTAACGATTTGACTGACGGTATCGCCAGCACCGATTTCTGTGACTCAAGTATATTCAGGGGCACACACCTTTATTATATATTTTATCTTAATCCGCATTTCACCGTGCTTGACTTCGATATAGAAAAGATATTCCCCGAGTACGTGAAATGTTACAAGTATTCCATCACTTACTTGGGAGACAAGGAACTTCCGGAGGCAGTTGCCGAATAACAATGATATTAATATGAAAAGCATCCGTTCAATGCGTATACTTTCAATCGCAGCCATGCTGCTGTCGTTTGTTGTCACTGCCGACGCGCAGCGTGTGAGCAACCGTTTCCCAGAGATAACTTATTGGGACTTTGCGTTACGGGACAAGGCAGATTCGGTAGACCACATATATAATAAAAAACTTGGTTTATATTTTACCGGTTTTGACACCGACGGCAAGGGCACGTTCTTCTTTGCAGGCGGCAGTCCTCTGCGAGTGTCGTGCTTCAAGGGCAATAGGTTGCAGTGGCGACGTGAGGTGGCAGACGAACGGACCTGATGCTCTCTGTTCCGTATGCGCGGTGACAAAGTATATCTGGTTCATGACATGAAGCGGGAGCTGATAGTGATGAGTAAGGAGGACGGATCTGTGCGTCATATAAAGCTTCCTGTGGACAGCATTGTTGGAGGATTTATGCATAATAACTATATCGTTCTCAGAAGCGACGAGGTTAAAAATAAAGATATGAGATTCAACTACGAGCTGAGTTTCTTCAACTATGAAGGTAGGCTGCTGTGGAAGGATACTGTTGGCATATGTATGATAGAGCAATGCATGAAACCTGTGCCAGAATGTTGCTGCAATCCTAATGTTGCTTCGAGCTATGATTATAAAGGTATGTTTCATGGAACGGCATTGTTTGAGAGTTTGTGGGAATTCACATTGAATCTGAGAGGACCGGACGGTATGCCTACCATTAAGGAATATAACCTGAGTGATGATGTATATGATGGAAAACTGTTCAATACGATAAATTTCACAGACCTGGAGGATGCTGATTGTCATTTTGGATATTGGGATGGAAACATATATCGTGGAACACACCTGTATGAATTGACCGGACAATGGGATTCCGGCATACTAACGGTTATAGACTTCGATATAGAAAAGATGTTCCCGGAATATATGAGACATTATAAGAGGTGGGCAAAATACATAGGAGATAAGGAAATTAAGGACTTGGAAAAAGTTGTTCCATAAAATATAAGGTTATGAATATTGCAAGACTGTTTGCGGCATTTTTGCTGTTAGCTGCTCCGTTGACGATAGCGACGGGACAAAAGGATAGAATAGAACGTGAAGAATTGACAGTATCGTATAATGACAGCTCAGACTCTTTGTCCGAAGATATGAAATCTGGAGTTTTTTCAACTAACCAGTATATATGGGACAAGAAGAATAAAGAGCGTATAGAAGTGTGGACATTAGCGATTTTCCATAAGGACGGCAATAACTTCAATGATCTTAGAATAATAATAATAACAATACGTAAAGGTGTAGCAGGCTATCCGGAAAGGTCGGAAGCGCATGAATTTCATTTAGGAAAAGTAAAGGGACCTGTTTTTAATAAGAATCTTGAGATTGTGCTTGCAGACTCGCGTCGCCCGTTGTGGAACGTAAAGGAATATCCGAAGGGCGTGCTTGTATGCAGGCTTAAATTGTGTTTTAATGTAAACGACGGTCCTTCTAAAGAAAGAAGTATCTGTAAGTATAAGATAAAATACCGCAAGATGAAGGACAAATATAAGAACCGCATTCATGTGAACTGCCATAAAGGCTATGGCGTAGAATATGACAGTCGCGGCAATGTGATATATTTTGATTCAGAGGGAAAGCCGCATAAACGGAAATGACTCTCAATAATATATACTGATAGTACTTTCATCATACAATAATGTTTTGTATATTTGCGATGTTATATAAATATGCTTGACAAACAACAATCTCTTAACTGATGATAAATATGAATAATATGAAAAGCATATATTTAATGCGTATACTTTCAATAATAGCCATGTTGCTGTCGTTTGTCGTCACTGCCGACGCGCAGCGTGTGAGGAATGGTTTTCCCGAGATAACCCTTTGGGAATTTGCGTTTCGTGGTGAGCCAAACTCAATAGACTGTATATATGACAAATGGGGCGAACTGTATATCTCAGGCTTCGACACCGACTGCAAGGGCACGTT
>OLRO01000014.1_pt1 | contig 210045 bp, 219 predicted proteins | sample 1673131 | NCBI WGS metagenome assembly OLRO01 (sample SAMEA3136757, study PRJEB25190) | human gut metagenome | biome: human gut; feature: human-associated habitat; material: faeces | place: Austria | collected 2013 | reverse complement strand
AGAAAGCAGCTTTTGGTTGCAGAGAAGAAGAAGAAACAGGAAGAACTTTTTGCAAGAATTCATGTTGGCGATACTGTAGAAGGTGTTGTTAAGAATTTGACAGATTTCGGTGCATTCATCGATCTTGGCGGAGCAGACGGACTTCTTCATATTTCTGAGATGTCTTGGGGACGTGTTGAAAATCCTAGAAAGGTATTCAACGTTGGCGACAAGACTAAGGTTCTTATTAAAGACATCAAAGACGATAAGATTGCATTGAGCCTGAAGTTTGAGGATCAGAATCCATGGTTAAATGCTGATGGAAAATATAGCGTTGGTTCTGTTGTGAAGGGTAAAGTTGCACGTATGGCTGATTTCGGTGCATTCATTGAGTTAGAGCCTGGTGTTGATGCTTTACTGCATGTATCTCAGATCTCTAAGGAGCATGTTGATAAGCCGTCTGATGTATTGAAAGTTGGTCAGGAAGTGGAAGCTAAAGTTGTTGATTTCAATAGCGAAGATCACAAGATCAGCCTGAGCATCAAGGCTTTATTGAATGACTCACAGGCGGATGAAGAAGAGGATGTCGCTGAAGAGCCAGCAGAGTAATAGTAGGTAATCGCTCGCCAATCCGTACTTGTACGGGTTGGCGATTTTTTTCGTATAGGGTTTTCGTTTGTGCGAAAAGTATGGAATGAAATTTGCGTATGTAAAGGAGGTCAGAAATGGGCGATTATGAGTTGTTTAAGAAACAGGTATTCGGGTTGACCCAGATAGACCTGAGTTGTTATAAAGAACGTCAGATGAAACGACGCATTGATGCGTTGATCACAAAGTGCAAGATTACATCATATGAGGAGTATATCCGATTGCTAAAGACAGATAAAGTGAGATTGGATGAGTTTGTGGCATACTTGACCATTAATGTATCTGAATTCTATCGCAATCCGGAGCAGTGGAAGCTGTTGGAGGATGAGATGCTTCCGTATTTATTTGAGCGCTTTGGCAATGATCTGCATATATGGAGTGCTGCCTGCTCGACAGGAGATGAACCGTACACACTTGTTATGCTGTTAGCAAAGTTTATTCCGCTGGATAAGATCCATGTTTATGCGACGGATATTGACAGACAAGTGTTAGAAAAGGCGCAGATAGGTATTTATGATGAAAAGAGCTTAAAAGGACTACCGAAAGAATTTGTGTCGAAATATTTTACACAGGTTTCTGACCGGAGTTATCAGATCAGTGATCAGATCAAGCGTTGTGTCAAATTTTGTCAACATAATCTGCTGAAGGATAGATATCCAAAAGAATGTGATATGATCGTCTGCCGTAATGTGATGATTTATTTTACGGAGGAAGCCAAAAAGGAGATATATCAAAAGTTTAATGCATCCCTTAAAAAAGACGGGTTGTTGTTTGTTGGAAGTACAGAACAGATCATATCGCCCGGCAATATCGGATTTGCAAGTTTTAAGTCATTTTTTTATAAACGCTTATAGTGTGGATAGTGAAAGGCATGGTGAAGAAAGATGGAGACTAAGATTAAGATCGTTGTGGATGCGATGGGTGGTGATTATGCACCAGAGGTTCCGGTACAGGGAGCCGTAGAAGCATTGCAGGAAAATACAAATATTTCTATCGTATTGGTAGGTAGAACAGATGCGATCAAGGAGCAGCTTGCAAAATATACGTATGATAAAGAGCGCATAGAGATCGTTCATGCAGAGGAAGTGATCGGATTTGACGAGCCACCGGTGATGGCAGTTCGCAAAAAGAAGGATTCTTCCATCGTAGTTGGCATGAAACTCGTTAAAAAAGGCGAGGCAGATGCATTTGTATCAGCAGGAAGCACCGGTGCTATATTAGTTGGTGGTCAGATGATCGTTGGAAGGATCAAAGGTATTGAGCGAGCACCGTTAGCGCCATTGATCCCAACGGCCAAAGGACCGGCATTGCTGATCGATTGTGGAGCAAATGTAGATGCCAGAGCTTCTCATTTGGTGCAGTTTGCACAGATGGGATCCATATATATGAAACACGTTGTTGGAGTAGACAATCCTAAAGTTGCTATTGTAAATATTGGTGCAGAAGAAGAAAAAGGAAACCAATTGGTGAAAGAAACATATCCTTTATTGAAAGAATGTAAAGATATTAATTTTACCGGAAGTATTGAAGCAAGAGACATTCCGAAGGGTGATGCCGATGTTATTGTATGTGAGGCATTTGTTGGCAATGTTATTTTGAAATTATACGAGGGATTGGCAGGGACACTGCTTTCTAAGGTGAAGCAGGGGCTCATGTCTACACTTCGCAGTAAGATAGGGGCATTGCTGATCAAGCCGGCATTGAAAAAGACAATGAAAGAGTTTAACACGGATGATCATGGTGGAGCACCATTGCTTGGCTTGAGAGGGTTAGTTGTTAAAACGCATGGCAGCTCCAATGCGAAAGATGTCAAAATGGGCATTTTGCAGTGTGTGCAGTTTACCGAAGAGCAGATCAATGAAAAGATCAAAGAGAATCTTGCAGTAAAGCAGGAAGATTAGCGAATAGTATGAGATGGGAAAGGAATGAGTGTTTCTTATGGAGTTTGAAAAGCTGCAGATGATCATTGCAGAAGTTCTGGGCAAAGACTCGGAGCAGATTTATGCCAAAGCGCGGCTGGTGGAGGATCTGGGAGTGGATTCTCTGGAAGTTTTTCAGATCATTATGGGAATGGAAGACACGTTTGATGTTATTTTAGAGGAAGAAGCGGTGTATCAGGTGAAGACGGTACAGGATCTGTGCAATCTTGTGATGATACCTGCATAAAAAGGAGTATGATGAACAGTGAGACAGGAAAAGATAATTGAGTTTGAAAAAAAGATTGGATACACGTTTGAAAATCCGTATCTGTTGGTGACGGCATTGACTCACAGTTCGTATTCAAATGAAAAACGACTGAAAAAATATAAATGCAATGAGCGTTTGGAGTTTTTGGGGGACGCTGTATTAGAGTTGATCTCCAGCGAGTATATTTTTAAGGAAAATCCGCAGAAACCAGAGGGAGATCTTACAAGGATACGGGCAAGTTATGTCTGTGAACCGACGCTGGCAGCTTGTGCGCGAGATATTTCTTTGGGAGATTATCTGCTTTTGGGTAAAGGAGAGGATCGCACCGGGGGCAGAGAGCGGGATTCTATTTTGTCAGATGCCATGGAGGCTACGATCGGTGCTGTTTATCTGGATGGAGGATTTGCCAGAGCAAAAGAGTATGTCGAGGCATTTGTGCTGCGTGATATCGAGAACAAAAAGTTGTTTTATGACAGCAAAACGATCCTGCAGGAGATTGTGCAGGGAAGACATCTTGCGTTGGCATATCAGCTGGTGAAAGAAACCGGACCGGATCACTGTAAATCATTTGAGGTTGCTGCGATGATCAACGGTAAAAAGATAGCGGTCGGGACAGGAAGAACAAAGAAAAAAGCAGAGCAGTCGGCAGCGTATGAGGCAATTCTTGCTTTGCGGGAGAAATGAGGTAAGGGATGTATTTAAAAAGTTTGGAGGTACATGGCTTTAAGTCGTTTGCCAATAAATTAGTATTTGAATTCCATAACGGAATCACTGCTATCGTTGGACCAAATGGCAGTGGTAAGAGTAACGTGGCAGATGCTGTCAGATGGGTGCTTGGTGAACAGAGTGCCAAACAGCTTCGTGGAGCGAAGATGGAAGATGTCATTTTTGCCGGAACACAGCTTCGTAAGCCACAGGGCTTTGCGTATGTGGCGATCACGATCAATAATGAAGATCACAAGTTGAAAGTGCCGTATGAAGAGGTAAAGATTGCTCGACGGGTATACCGATCCGGTGAAAGCGAGTACCTGCTCAACGGTGCTTCGTGTCGTTTGCGGGATATTCAGGAATTACTGTTAGATACCGGTATTGGTAAGGAAGGTTATTCTATCATCGGGCAGGGTCAGATTGATAAGATCTTAAGTGGTAAGCCGGAAGAGCGTCGCGAGCTTTTTGACGAGGCTGCCGGTATTGTGAAGTTCAAAAAGCGCAAAACGGTTGCTGAGAAGAATTTAGAGGAAGAGCAGCAAAATCTTGTGCGAATCGAAGACATTTTATCGGAGTTGGAAAAACAGGTTGAGCCATTGGAGGCGCAATCCGAAAAAGCAAAAGAATATTTGAGTTACCGTGATGAGCTGCGCAATCTGGATATCAATGTATTTTTGCAGGATTACAAAGAAAACAGTGCTTCCATGGAGGAACTTCGCGAGAAGGAAAGTATTGCAGATGGAGATCTGGCTAAGACAAAGGAAGAATATGAAACGGTCAAGTCAGAATATATTCAATTAGAAGAGGCACTGGATAAACATACGCGGAATCTGGAAGAATGCCGTGAAACGCTGAGTGCTGATAAAGTGAAGTTGAATCAGCAGGAAGGCGATATAAAAGTATTAGAGGAGCAGATCAATGCGGTGCGCCAAAGCGAGCTGTATTATCGTGAGCAGATAGAGAACTACCGTGCCAAAGTGTCTGAACTGGAAAGCGAACAAGAAGAGCATCGCGCAAAAACGAAAGAATTTGAAGATAAATTACAGCAGATGGAACAGTCCCGTCAGGATGTTACTGCTAAGCGGGAAAAGACCGGCAATGAGATCGCACTTCTCGAGCAGGAGATCGCAGGTCACAATGAGGCGATCGCACAGGCAAAAGATGCAAATACGGATGTTGTGACGCAGGAAGAACGCTTTCAAACGCTGTTAGAGCAGAACAATATCAAAAAAGTGGAACTGACAAAACGGATCTTGGAAAATAAAACGCAAACGGCCGGTTTGCAGGAGATTTTAGACCGAGAGCAAAGCAATCTGCAGGAGATCTCGGATAAGATACAAGCGTTAGATGATGCCGGAGCAGAACTCGCACATTCTGTCAAGCATATGCAGGGACAGACAGAGCAGTTAAATCTCGAGCGCCGGGAGACGGAGCGACAGTATCACATGGATCATTCCAGACTGCGTTCTCTGCAAAATATGACAGAGCGCTATGAGGGGTTTGGGCAGAGCATCAAGCGTGTTATGGAGCAAAAGCCGAATTATCCGGGCATTGTCGGAGTTGTGGCAGATATTATCCGCGTAAATAAAAAGTATGAGATCGCAGTGGAAACTGCACTTGGCGGTAGCATTCAAAATATCGTGACCGATAATGAGCAGACCGCCAAAAGTATGATCGCTCATTTAAAAAAGAATCGCTACGGCAGAGCTACATTTTTGCCGTTGACCAATATACATACAAAGGCAGCAAGCCGCGCACAAAATATTATGGCAGAGCCGGGTGTGATCGGTATGGCATCCACCCTTGTAGAGGCAGAAGATCGCTTCTCAGAATTGGTAGAATATTTGCTGGGACGTTTTGTTGTAGTTGATCATATCGATCATGCGATCGCTTTGGCCAAGAAGTATCATCACACGATACGTATCGTTACGACAGAGGGTGAACTCTTAAATCCGGGTGGTTCTATGTCCGGTGGTGCTTTTCGTAACAACAATAATCTGTTGGGAAGACGCCGCGAGATGGAGGAACTTGAGCAGCAGACGAAGAAATGGAAAGCGCGCCTTACCGAAATCGATGCAGATATTGCCAAGTATGAGAAAGATGGTGCGCAGATCCGTCAGAAGATCGAGACAAATCATCACCTGCGAGAAGAACTGGTATTGCAGCAAAATACTGCAAAATTGCAATATGATCGTGCAAACCGCGATATGGAACAAGCGAAGGAACAGCTTGATCACATTCGTTTTGAAAGTCAGGGGATCGAGGGACAGAAAAAGGAGCTGCAGGTTGAATTAGATAAGCTGCAGGATCAACGTAAGGAAAATGAGGATCAGAATAAGATCCGCGAAGAGCGCATTGCAGAGTGTACGGACAAGCTTGATCAGGTCCGGGAGCAGCAAAAACAATTAGAGACAGAAGATGCACAGCTTCAATTGGACTATACAACATTGGAGCAGAAGAAACAGTTTCAGCAGGAAAATGTGAATCGTGTTGCCGGAGAACTGCAGAATATTTGCCAGCAGATGGAGGAAGCATCCGGGAATAATATGCAGGCAGATGAGCGGGTACGTCAAAAAGAGGCACAGATCGCGGATTTAAGACAGCAGATGGATCAGCTTTCTGTGCAGATCACGACGTTGACAGAGATGGTTGAGCAGAAAGTGCAGAAACGTGAGGAGCTGACAACGAGGCAGAAAGGCTTTTTTGAGCGTCGGGAGAGCTTATCGGAGCAGATGAATGCATTGGATAAAGAGGTGTTCCGCCTGCGCAACAGTCAGGAAAAACTGCAGGAAAAGATGGATTCTTACACGAACTATATGTGGGAGCAGTATGAACTGACCTTTAGTAAAGCGGAAGAAATTCGTGTAGCGTTAAATATGTCCGGGGCGCAAATGCGTGCCCAGATCAAAACCCTAAAAGGCAAGATCAAAGGCTTAGGGGATGTCAATGTCAATGCAATTGAACAGTACCGGGAGCTAATGGAACGCTATGAACTGCTTAACGGCCAGCATGATGATCTCATTAAGGCAGCCGATGTCTTACGCGGCATTATCGAGGAACTGGATACTGAGATGAGAAAACAGTTTGAAGAACAGTTTGCTGAAATTCAGACACGTTTTGATAAAGTGTTTAAGGAACTATTTGGTGGTGGACGTGGAGCACTGGAGTTGACAGAGGGAGAAGATGTCCTTGAGGCAGGCATTAAGATCGTTGCCCAGCCGCCGGGAAAGAAACTGCAAAATATGATGCAGATGTCCGGTGGAGAGAAAGCTCTGACAGCGATCGCGCTGCTTTTTGCTATCCAAAGTCTGAAACCATCTCCGTTTTGTCTATTGGACGAGATCGAGGCAGCGTTGGATGATTCTAATGTAGGGCGTTATGCCAATTATCTGCATAAATTGACCGAAAATACACAGTTTATCGTTATTACGCATCGACGTGGTACGATGAATGCTGCAGATATCCTATATGGTATCACTATGCAGGAAAAGGGAGTATCTACGTTGGTTTCTGTCAGTCTGTTGGATGAAAAAGAGATTGCCAATTAGATGGACAGATTGTCGGCATTTGAAACATATTGTATCTGATGTTGCATTTTAGCAGTAAAACAGGTAATATAGTAAGATAGTGCATAAAAAAGAATAACATGGAGAGTGAATATGAGTGAAAAAAAGGGATTTTTCAGCAGACTGAAAGACGGACTGACAAAAACACGAGACAACTTTGTCGCTGGAATTGACAATATATTCAACGGCTTTTCGGAGATTGACGATGATTTCTATGAAGAGCTCGAAGAAGTGCTTATTATGGCAGATATTGGTGTAAATACTACGTCAAAGATCATTGAGAATCTGCAGCAAAAAGTCAAAGAGCAGAAGATCAAAGAGATCAGTGTCTGCAAGCAACTGTTGATCGACAGTATCAAAGATCAGATGCGTGTGGATGAACATGCATATGACTATGAGAATGAGACTTCGGTAGTATTGTTGATCGGTGTCAACGGCGTTGGAAAAACAACGTCAGTAGGCAAGTTGGCAGGACAGTTCAAAAACAATGGTAAGAAAGTGATACTTGCAGCTGCTGACACATTTCGTGCGGCAGCAATTGAACAGCTTACCGAATGGGCAAATCGTGCAGGCGTGGAGTTGATCTCCGGTCAGGAAGGCGGTGATCCGGCAGCAGTTGTGTATGATGCCGTAAATGCAGCAAAGGCAAGAAAGGCAGATATTTTGCTCTGTGATACAGCCGGACGACTTCATAACAAGAAAAATTTGATGGAGGAGCTGCGCAAGATCAATCGAATTATTGAACGTGAATATCCGGATGCACATCGGGAGACACTGGTTGTATTGGATGGAACGACGGGACAGAATGCATTAGCACAGGCAAAACAGTTTGGCGAAGTGGCAGACATTACCGGAATCATTTTGACAAAATTAGATGGTACGGCCAAAGGTGGGATTGCGATCGCAATTCAATCAGAGCTGCATGTACCGGTGAAATATATTGGTATTGGAGAGCAGATTGATGATCTGCAGAAATTTGATGCAGATCAATTTGTTGACGCACTGTTTGAATGATTGACAGGATAAAAAGAAAATTCATTGGAGGATAGTAACATGATGACATTAGATAAGTTTGAAGAAGCTTCAGAAAAGGTTAAGGAAGTCGTACTTCCGACCAATCTGATCTATAGCGAGTACTTTTCAGAACAGACAGGAAATAAAGTATATCTGAAACCGGAAAATATGCAGTACACAGGAGCTTATAAGGTGCGAGGCGCTTATTATAAGATCAGTACAATGTCATCGGACGAAAGAGAAAAAGGATTGATTACGGCATCTGCAGGAAATCATGCGCAGGGAGTTGCCTACGCGGCCAAATTATATGGTGTTCCGGCAACGATCGTAATGCCGACAACGACGCCATTGATAAAAGTGAATCGAACGAAAGGTTATGGCGCTAACGTGGTACTGCATGGATCAGTATACGATGAAGCCTGCCAGAAAGCGTTGGAATTGGCAGAGAAGAGCGGTGCTACTTTTGTACATCCGTTTAATGATGAAACCGTTGCAACCGGTCAGGGAACGATTGCAATGGAAATCTTTAAGGAACTGCCGACAGTAGACATTATTTTGGTCCCGATCGGTGGTGGTGGACTGGCAGCCGGTGTTTCAACACTTGCTAAGCTGTTAAATCCGAACATCAAAGTGATCGGCGTAGAGCCGGCAGGCGCAAGCTGTATGAAAGCATCTTTAGATGCGGGCAAAGTAGTTACACTGCCAAATGTAGAGACAATTGCGGATGGTACCGCTGTTAAGACTCCGGGAGATAAGATTTTCCCATATATACAGAAAAATATTGACGAGATCATTGCTGTTGAGGATGAAGAGTTGATCGTCAATTTCTTAGATATTTTGGAAAACCATAAGATGTTAGTAGAAAACTCAGGCTTGCTTACTGTGGCAGCATTAAAGCATCTTGACTGCAAGGGCAAACGGGTCGTTTCAATCTTAAGTGGCGGTAATATGGACATTATTACGTTGTCTTCCGTCGTTCAGCATGGACTGATCGCCCGCGGCAGAGTATTTACCGTTGCCGTACAGTTACCGGACAGACCGGGTGAACTTGTCAACGTAGCGGATATTATCGCAAAAGAAAAAGGAAATGTTATCCGCTTAGAGCATAATCAGTTTGTCAGCATCAACCGTAATGCGGCAGTTGAGCTTCGGATCACGCTTGAGGCATTTGGACAGGAGCACAAAAATGAGATCTTAAAGGCGCTTCGTGACAAGGGGTATGACGCAAAAGAAGAGACACCGACAGGTATGTATTAGAAAGGAATGGTTGTTTTATGGCAGGAACAGAAAATACAAAGGCATCAGAATTGTTGCACACACCCGGTGGAGTGCGGGATATTTATGGAAGTGCTTGTGCCAGAAAGCTGGAGGTACAGCATTCGTTAGAGCAGGTGATGCATTCCTATGGATTTCGAAATGTGCAGACACCGACGTTTGAGTATTTTGATATTTTTAATAAAGAACGTGGAACAGCTGCATCCAATGAGATGTTTAAGTTCTTTGACCGTGGCAACAATACACTAGTATTGCGACCGGACATGACGCCGGCGATCGCACGCTGTGTTGCCAAATATTTCCGTGAGGAGACTGAGCAGATGCGTTTCTGCTACACGGCACAGACTTTTGTCAGTACCGGACAATACAAGGGTAAATTGCAGGAAGTGACACAGGTTGGAGCAGAGCTTTTTATGGATGACAGCTCCGATGCGGACGCAGAGATGTTAGCATTGACGATAGAATGTCTGTTAGAGAGCGGTTTGAAGGAATTTCAGATCGAAGTGGGACATGCCGATCTGTTCCGGGCTTTGGTAGAGGAAGCAGGCTTTGAGGAGGAGACGATCGAGACGCTGCGTGATCTGATCGAGAGTAAAAATTTCTTTGGCGTGGAAGAATTGTTAGGCAAGCTCACGGTACAGCAGGGGTTAAAAGAGGTCTTTGTGAAACTGCCGGAACTATTAGAGAACTTAAAAGAGGCGGCGGATTTTGTGCGTGCGAGAAGTAAGAGTGAGCGCGTATATAAAGCATTAGAACGCTTGGAAAAATTAGAAGAGATCTTAAAGATATATGGTTTAGAAGATTATGTCACGATCGATCTCAGTATGCTGAGTCATTACAGCTATTATACAGGAGTTGTATTTCGTGCCTATACATATGGAAATGGTGAGGCGATCGCCAGCGGTGGCCGCTATGACGGTTTGGTGGCACAGTTTGGCAAAGAGGCGCCGGCAATCGGTTTGGTTATCGTATTAGACCAGTTGATGATCGCAATGGAGCGTCAGAAGCTGTTTGGAGAGACTGCACTTGGCGGAACACTTTTGGTGTATCCGAAAGAGGTGCGTGCGCAGGCTTTGCAGGAGGCTAAGAAAATGCGTGAAGGTGGACAAGTTGTTCAGATGATGCGCAAATCTTCCAAAAAAGAAATTGAAGAATATGTTGCTTACGCAAAACGCAACGGTAATGATTCTTTGATCTACCTGACGAAAGATGGCGAAAAACAGCAGATGATAGAGGCGAAATAAGTAGGAGGATAGCGATGAAATACATAACATTTGCCCTGGCAAAAGGGCGTTTGGCAAAACAGACATTAGCGCTGTTAGAGCAGATTGGTATTACATGTGAGGAAATGAAGGATGAGAAAACGCGTAAGCTGATCTTTGTAAATGAAGAACTTGGTTTTAAGTTTTTCCTTTCGAAAGCATCGGATGTTCCGACTTATGTTGAAATGGGTGCTGCTGATATTGGTGTAGTCGGTAAGGATACCATTTTGGAAGAAGGCCGCAAGTTATACGAAGTATTGGATCTCAATTGCGGCAAATGCCGTATGTGTGTTGCAGGACCGAAAGAGGCGAAGGAACGCTTGAATGACGGTTCCCTGATCCGTGTGGCAAGCAAGTATCCTCGCATTGCAAAGGATTATTTTTATAATGTCAAACATCAGACAGTTGAGATCATTAAACTGAATGGGTCGGTAGAGCTTGCTCCAATCGTTGGTCTGTCAGAAGTGATCGTGGATATTGTTGAGACAGGTTCGACACTGCGTGAAAACGGTTTGGAAGTATTGGAAGAGATCTGTCCGTTATCGGCGAGAGTGGTTGTTAATGAAGTGAGTATGAAGATGCAGCATGAGCGTATTACAAAGTTGATCCGAGATCTGCGGGAAGTTATTCCACAGTAACATAGAAAGAGGAGGAAATTACGATGAGAATTGTAAAGCTGACACAAAAAGAGCGCGAAAATATTTTGGAAAATCTTTTGAAAAGAAGTCCGAATCAATATAGCAAATTTGAGACAACGGTTCGCGATATTTTGGATAAAGTGAAAGCAGAAGGTGACCAGGCACTGTTTGCGTATACAGAACAGTTTGATGGTGTAAAGATCACTGAGGAAACCTTCCGTGTTACCGAAGAAGAAATTGCTGAGGCATATGAAAAAGTAGATTCTCATCTGATTGAAATCATTCGTAAGGCGTTAGTGAATATTCGTGATTACCACCAGAAACAGGTTCGATACAGTTGGTTTGACAGCAAACCGGATGGCACGCTGTTAGGTCAGAAAGTAACGGCATTGGAACGTGTTGGTGTATATGTTCCGGGTGGCAAAGCAGTATATCCGTCATCGGTTCTGATGAATATTGTTCCGGCAAAGGTGGCAGGAGTAGAACGTATCGTTATGACAACACCGCCGGGAAAAGATGGCAAAGTATATCCGATCACATTGGTTGCAGCCAAAGAGGCTGGCGTCGATGAGATTTATAAAGTGGGTGGAGCACAGGCAATCGGTGCTTTGGCATATGGAACCGAAAGCATCAAAAAGGTTGATAAGATCGTGGGACCAGGTAATATTTTTGTGGCACTGGCCAAGAAAGCGGTATATGGACATGTCAGCATTGACTCGATCGCCGGCCCGAGTGAGATTTTAGTACTGGCAGATGAGACAGCCAACCCACGTTATGTAGCTGCTGACTTATTGTCACAGGCAGAACATGATGAGATGGCATCTGCGATCCTGATCACGACTAGCGAAGAGCTGGCTGATAAAGTATCCGAAGAAGTTGATGGTTTTGTGAAAAAATTATCCCGTCAGGAGATCATCCAAAAATCATTGGATTCTTACGGTTATATTCTGGTTGCAGATACGATGGAAGAGGCGATTGAAACAGCTAACGAGATTGCTTCAGAGCATTTAGAGATCGTTACGAAAAATCCATTCGATACAATGACGAGAATCCGTAACGCCGGAGCGATTTTCTTAGGAGAGTACAGCAGTGAGCCTTTGGGTGATTATTTTGCAGGACCAAACCATGTGCTTCCGACAAATGGCACTGCGAAGTTTTTCTCTCCACTGTCGGTCGATGACTTTATTAAGAAGTCCAGTATCATTTCCTATTCCCGAGAGGCACTGGAGCTAGTACATCAGGATATCGAGGACTTTGCAACTGCTGAGAAGCTGACTGCACATGCAAATTCAATCGCTGTTCGATTCGAACAATAATTGGAATACAAATTGCAAACTTTTGAAAAATCGGGTAAAATAAAAGGAAAAGCAAAGAAATGAGGATTCCTATGGAACAGAACGTGAAGTGCCGTCAGGCTGAGGTGACAAGAAAGACCGGAGAAACGGATATTACGATCCGTTTAAATTTGGATGGAACAGGGAAAGCTTCTATTCAGACCGGGATTGGATTCTTTGATCATATGTTGAATAGTTTTGCCAGACATGGGTTGTTTGATCTGGAAGTACAGGCAAAGGGTGATCTGGAGGTGGACTGCCATCATACGATAGAGGACACCGGAATTGTTTTGGGTGAGGCGATCCGTCAGGCTGTAGGGGATAAAAAGGGCATCTGCCGTTTTGGCGAGTGCATCTTGCCGATGGATGAAACGCTAGTACTATGTGCATTGGATCTGTCAGGCAGACCATACCTGCGCTATCATCTGGACCTTACAGTTCCATCTGTGGGACAGTTCGATACGGAGATGGTTCATGAATTCTTTTATGCAGTAAGCTATGCAGCAGGAATGAATCTTCATGTAAAACAGCTCGATGGGGAGAACAATCATCACATTATTGAGGCTGCTTTTAAGTCGTTTGCAAAAGCATTGGATCGTGCAGTGAGTTATGACGGACGTATATCTGATGTATTATCAACCAAAGGAAGCCTATAGGAGGACGATTATGAACCACAAAAAGATAATTCCTTTTATTAATGCAGAGAATGAGTATCCTGCAAATGTCATTCAGTTGGCAAACCGCTATTCCTGTGAGGGAGCGGATGAATTGTTTTTATATAATTATACCGGAGATGAAGCTTCCAGAGAGGAGTTTTTGTCTACCGTGCGGGAGATTGAAAAACAGATCGACATTCCATTTACGGTTGGAATCTATGTATCACGGTTTGAGGATGCCAAAAAGGCACTCTATACCGGAGCAAGTTCTGTTGTGATCCGTAAGGCTTTGCTGCCGGAGGAGAAAGAATTAAATGAGATCCTGCGCCGTTTTGATCGTGATAAACTGGCTGTGGAAGTCGACATGAAGGCTGATTTTCAAAATGCGGAACAGCTCAATGCTTTTTATGAGCAGGGATTTGGTACGGTCGTGTTAAAGCATATTGATACGACAAAGAGTTTTAGTGATGCGATCGATCAGTGCAAAATGACGGTTTTGATCCGAGATGGATTGATCCGTAATGATCTAAGTGAGTTGCTTTCCTATAGCAATGTATACGGTGTATCAACTAATTATTTTGAGGACAAAGATATTTATAAAGCAAAACGTGCATTGAAGCAGAATGGTATAGCTGTGGAAGTTTTTGAAAGCCTGATTGATTTTGCTGATTTTAAGCTGGATGCCAATGGGTTGATCCCGGCAATTGTGCAGGATTACCGCACCGGTGAAGTTCTTATGCTTGGATATATGAATGAGGAGTCTTATGCGAAGACGATCGAAACAGGCCGCATGACATATTTCAGCCGAAGCAGACAGAAACTTTGGTTAAAGGGTGAAACTTCCGGTCATTTTCAGTATGTTAAATCATTGTCGTTAGATTGTGATAATGATACGATTCTTGCTAAAGTGCGTCAGATCGGTGCTGCCTGTCATACCGGCAATCGAAGCTGTTTTTTCAAAGAATTGGCCAAGAAAGAATATATTCAGACGAATCCTCTTACCGTATTGATGGAAGATTACAACGTTATTATGGAACGAAAAAATCATCCAAAGGAAGGTTCGTATACGAATTATCTGTTTGATAAGGGAATCGATAAGATTCTTAAGAAATGTGGAGAAGAGGCAACGGAGATTGTGATCGCTGCCAAAAATCCGGATGCAGAAGAGCTGCGCTATGAGATTGCAGATTTCCTGTATCATATGATGGTCCTGATGGCAGAATGTGGTTTGGACTGGAATGATATCACGAAGGAATTGGTGAATCGCAGGTAATAATAAGAAGGAGGAGAAGATATGATTGGTGTTTTGTTAGCAAAGGGGATTGCTGATCTGTCCTTTGGAGGTGCGCTGCTTTGGTATGTCGTTAAATATATCGTCAGTGCTGCTCTTGCCGTCGCAGCGGTTATGTTGGGAATCCGCCTGCGCAAAAATAAAAACGCAAAGACAGAGCAGTTAGCAGTGGATAAGGAAAGTGCTCATGGAAATTGAGAAAAAATATCAGATCAAAGAAATGCCTTGTTTGGATGGAGCTATGACAAAGGAAATGGAGCAGGGGTATCTCTGCACGGATCCGGTAGTGCGTATCAGACGAAGCAATGACAAGTATATTTTGACCTGCAAATCCTTTGATGGAATGATTGGCGAAAGACGGGCGGATGTTCGTATGTGCCAGGAGTATGAGATAAACCTGACGGAGGAAAGTTATAAGCATCTGCGCCAGAAGGTAGATGGCGGCTTGATCTCTAAGACACGGTATATTATTCCGTTAGCAGATGGGCATATTGCGGAATTAGATGTATTTCATGGTCCCTTAGAGGGACTTCGTTTTGTTGAAGTGGAATTTCAGGATGAGGAAGATGCAGATCTGTTTGTTCCGCCGGAATGGTTTGGTCAAAATGTAAGTGGTGATAAACGTTATTCCAACAGTTTTTTGTCAACGCAGACAGGGCTGGAAGCGTTTTTGTAAATACAAAGTAAATCCGAATGAAGACAAAATAATGCGACTACAGGGAAATTCGGTTACTGCAATAAAAAATAATGGAGGCACATTATGTTTAAAATTTTGAAGAAAGAATACCTTGCCAATAATATCTGGCTTATGGATATTGAGGCACCAAGAGTGGCAAAACACTGTCAGCCGGGTCAGTTTGTCATTGTCAAGACCGATGAAAAAGGAGAGCGTATTCCGCTTACGGTATGTGATTATGACCGCGAGCAGGGAAGTGTTACGATTGTATTTCAGACAGTTGGAGCATCTACTACGGAGATGGCAAAGTATGAGGTAGGAGAATCCTTTATGGATTTTGTAGGACCGCTTGGATGTGCATCTGAGTTGATCAAGATGCCATTAGATGAGTTGAAAAAGGAGAAGATCCTTTTTGTATGTGGTGGTGTAGGTACTGCACCGGTATATCCACAGGTAAAATGGATGAAAGAACATGGTGTTGATGTCGATGTTATTATCGGCGCCCGCACAAAAGATATTATTATTTTGGAAAATGAGATGCGCAAAGTAGCTGCGAATCTTTATATTGCTACCGATGATGGTTCTTATGAGTTCAAAGGTAACGGCTGTGACAAGATCAATGATCTGATCGGACAGGGTAAGGAATATACGAAGGTTGTAGCGATTGGACCGATGATCATGATGAAATTTGTATGTAAGCTTACAAAAGAGCTCGGTATCCCTACGATCGTCAGCATGAACCCGATTATGGTCGATGGAACAGGTATGTGTGGTGCGTGTCGTTTGAAAGTTGGCGATGAGATCAAATTTGCCTGTGTAGATGGACCTGAGTTTGATGGACATTTGGTTGACTTTGACCAGGCAATGCTGCGTCAGCGTATGTACAAGACAGAAGAAGGCAGAGCAATGTTGAAATTGCAGGAAGGTGATACCCATCACGGTGGATGTGGCCAGTGCCATTAATGATAGAACAAAATAGAATAAACACTTCGAATGGAGGATAACAATGGAAGTAGATGTAATGAAGAGAGTTCCTGTACGTGAGCAGGACCCGAAGGTACGTGCCAAGAACTTTGAAGAAGTATGTCTTGGATACAATAGAGAAGAGGCAACGGCAGAGGCATCTCGCTGCCTGCAGTGTAAAAATCCGCAGTGTGTGAAAGGCTGTCCGGTAAATATTGATATTCCGGGATTTATTGGCAAGCTCGTAGAGGGCAGTGTAGAAGATGCTTATCATGTGATCAGTAAGTACTCTGCACTTCCGGCTGTATGTGGTCGTGTATGTCCACAGGAGAGCCAGTGTGAGTCCAAATGTATCCGCGGAATCAAAGGTGATGCTGTTTCTATCGGTAAGCTAGAGCGCTATGTTGCAGATACAGCAAGAGAAGAAGGCATTAAGCCGGCACCTGCAGAGACGAAGAACGGCAAGAAAGTTGCTGTGATCGGTTCCGGACCTGCAGGACTTACCTGTGCAGGAGATCTTGCAAAGCTTGGTTACGATGTTACTATTTTTGAGGCGCTGCATAAGGCTGGTGGCGTATTATCTTATGGTATTCCGGAGTTCCGTCTGCCAAAGACAAAAGTAGTAGATAAGGAAGTAGAAAACGTACAGTCACTGGGCGTTAAGATTGAGACAAACGTTGTGATCGGTAAGGCAACAACAATAGATGAGTTATTAGAAGAGGAAGGATTCGATGCGGTATTCGTAGGATCCGGTGCAGGTCTTCCTAGATTTATGGGTATTCCGGGCGAGAATGCCAATGGCGTTTTCTCTGCCAATGAGTATTTGACCAGAAGTAACCTTATGAAAGCCTTTGACGAGAACTATGACACACCGATTATTGCCGGCAAGAAAGTTGCTGTTGTTGGTGGTGGTAACGTAGCAATGGATGCAGCTAGAACTGCACTTCGTCTGGGGGCTGAAGTTCATATTGTATATCGACGCAGCGAAGAAGAACTTCCTGCACGTGTCGAGGAAGTGCATCATGCAAAGGAAGAGGGAATTATTTTTGATCTCCTCACAAATCCAACACAGATCTTTACCGATGAAGATGGTAACGTTTCCGGTATGGAATGCATCCGTATGGAGCTTGGTGAGCCGGATGAATCCGGAAGACGCAGACCGGTGGAGATTGCCGGATCTGAGTTTACGCTGGATGTAGATACCGTTATCATGTCTTTGGGAACCAGCCCAAATCCATTGATCTCTTCGACAACGAAGGGATTAGAGACAAACCGTCGTAAATGTATCGTTGCGGAGGAGCAGAATGGTCAGACATCAAAGGCAAAGGTATATGCCGGTGGTGATGCTGTTACCGGTGCTGCTACGGTTATTTTGGCAATGGGAGCCGGTAAAGCTGCTGCAAAGGGTATTCATGAATTCCTGAGCAAGTAATACGTATAAGTGAGTTTGCTGCCACGTAAGACCATGGACTGCAAATGGTGAGATCGTATTAACGAATAAATCGGATATCGGACTGTCGGAAGAGAGGACTCTTCCGGCGGTCTTTTTTACTTTAATTAATAACTGAAACTGCTGTTGTGTAGTGTGCGATCACCGCACAGAGTACTTGAAAGTACGAATTTATAGGGATTCTTCGGGATTTTAGGCAAAAAAATTGTGCATATTGTATGGTTTGAAAGAGCAAAAAAGACAAATTGCATAAAATCAGGGTTGTCAATTGTTGTATTATCTGATTTTCTTTGTGAGAATTGTTATTTATGAGTATTTTTATTAGTACATACGTCCATTGCCCGGATGATATCATTTTGGTACGATATTACTAGTCCAGTGAGTGAGAAACATACACAAGATTTCAGTTTGCTGGACTGGAAAATCCAATTGTCAGGCAGATCATCTGATTGACATTCTAAGTTTTTGAAGGGTCTTTTGTTCATAATCACATTGAGAGAGTAAAGCAGCTTTCATATAGTATTTCTATTCATGATTTATTTCAGAATAAGTTCCCATATCGGACAAATCTACCTTTTACTAAAACACGATTTCTTCCATCGCTGTGCAACAGGGCAAAGAGAGGGATGATAGCTGTAGACAGCATAGAAGAGAACCGGATTTTCAAATGGAGTCGTTCATTAGGTTTCTCGAGGTTATAAGCTTTGATAGGGTGGGAGTATCGGGAAACCTCAAATTCAGCACAGATGAAACGGGCTGTTATAGCTTGTTTTGTCGAGAGTACATCAAGCAAATAGGGTATGGAGGAGATTATAGGATGTATGATTTTGAAGAGTTTAAAAATGTTATGGAACAGATGGTAAAAGAAAAATTTTCGGAGGGATATCAGGTCGAACGGCATAAAGTGATCAAAAACAATCAACTTGAATTGGATAGTTTGGTAATATTGGCAGAGGATACTAATGTATCACCACAGTTTTATATGCAGCAGCTCTATCCAAGATATGAACAGGGAGAGACGATGGAACAGTTAGTAGCTGACATTGTTTCAACCTATCACGAAACAGCCAAAAACAACCGGTTCGACAGTGAGAATCTTACATTGGAGGCGTGTCGGGAACAAATTATTTACCGCGTGGTATCTTTAGAGAAAAATGAAGAGCAGTTGGCGGAAGTTCCTTACATTCCATTTATGGATCTGGCAATCACCTTTCATTGTCTGATGGTGCAGGATGAACATGGAATTGCCTCTTTCCGGATCAGCCTTGATCTAATGCAGAAATGGGGATTGGATCATCAGACGTTGTTTACGATCGCACAAAACAATACGATGAAGCGTTTCCCGATTTCTATATGTCGTATGGAAACTATGTTATATGAGTTCTTTCAGCAGACAGATCATGAAAGCTCCTTGGATGATATTATGCAGACGGGGGATGAAAATATTTGGGGGAATCGAGCGTTTTGGGCAAAAAGTCGCGAAGGTGATCCATATGTTCTAACAAATTCGTCGAAGATTAATGGTGCGGCGGTTGTTTTGTATCCGCAATGCTTACAGCATATAGGAGAAAATATAGGAGGCAATTATTATTTGCTGCCTAGCAGCATCCACGAAATGATCATTATGCCGGAAAATGCAACAATGTCTCGGAAAGAATTGTGTGAGATGGTTACGGAGGTCAACGCGCAGTATGTTGAGCAGGATGAAGTATTATCGGATGCCGTTTATTATTATTCCTGTGTCAATAAAACATTGCAGATCTGCAACGGATAGCTTAATACATATCACTTATTAAGCGATATGAGGTTGTGAAAAAAATTTGAGGAATGGGAAGTTATTACAAGTTTGTACTAAGTAGCTATTTAAAAAGAGTTGGAAATCGTGTATAATAGGAAAAAGAGTTTTGCTTAAACAGCAAAGGAGTGGATTTTATGGATATGGTAAATAGTATTGCCGATATGTCGATCGCAATGGCAGGCAATCAGTTGATGACTAATGTCAGCACGGCAGTTCTTGATATGACGATGGATACCTATCAGGAACAGGCTGCGGAACTGACTAAAATGATGGAGACTTCTGTGACACCCCATTTAGGACAGCATATCGACATGACGATTTAAGAGGACAATGAAATGGAAACGAGACAGTCTTGCGACTGGCTCGTTTCTTGATTACAAAAAATTGGAGTCTGTGGCAATTATGATGGAATGCTATAATAACATTGTGTTTGATCGTTTCGTGTGAGAAGAGGTTGTATGGGTGGATAGAATGATGAAAAAGAAGTTAAATATTAATTGGACAATAGTAGCGCTTATATTGACGATAATTGGTGTTGGATATTTTATTACATTGGTTCATGAGGTGAATGAGAAAGATCGCGAAAGAGAATATAATATACATCATTATTCCACAGGAAAGAGTTCATCAGGGAGTTATTCAACCGGTGGCAGCTCGTCAGGAACGTCGTCATATGGTAATAGTTCGACATCCGGCAGTAGTTCGACATCCGGGAGCAGTTCGTCTGGGAGCAGTACATCTGGGAGCAGCTCATCAGGAAGCAGTTCATCCTATAACAGAAATTACAACAGTGGATCTTCGAGTAAATCTTTTGATGCGGATGACTATGATGTAGATGGTTATTATGAAGATAATAAATCGGATTATGATAATTACGATGATGCCTATGATGCTTTTGAAGATGACGAGGATTCGTGGGATGATTATTGATGCAAATGGAATAGAGAAGCTTACCAATATTAAAAGTACACCAGATCCGTGCCTTGACGGTTATATTCCCTTATGCTATAATATTTCTCGCTGATTAATTGCACCTGTAGCTCAGTGGATAGAGCAACGGTTTCCGGAACCGTGTGCCGGGGGTTCGAGTCCCTCCAGGTGCGTTTTGATATTTGAGGAAGGATGTGGGTATATGCCGCTGCGATATAAAAAGTTTATTTTAATCTTTACGCTGGCAGTTATGTTTATTGGGTTGGGAACATTTTCTTTGATGGCTCCGGACCTTAATTTTTCGTTGTCAGCCACGAAGAGTGATGAACAGAATATAGCGGATGCGATAAAAGGCAAGTCGGATAAAGATATTAAAGAAGAGATCACCGATCTTGTGAAAGAATATTTTGATGCCAGACAGAAAGTAGATATGGATGCCTTGGCAGATTGTGTGACCGATGTGGACAACATTGACGAGCGCAAGTTGGTGGCGGCAGCGGAATATATTGAAAAATATGAGAATATTTCCTGCACGATCAAGGAAGGCTATGAAACAGGAAGTTATCGTGTTTACGCCTATCATGAAGATAAATTATATGATATTGATACAAAGATTCCATCGCTTACGGCATTATACATCAAGATGCAGCCGGATGGAAGATTTATGTTGCATTTTGGGACCTTGTCCGGCAAAGAGCAGAAGAAGATTGAAAAGCTGGATGCCAGCAAAGACGTCAAGGCGTTGCAGGATTCGGTTAATAAGAAATTAGAGGAGCTTCAAAGTACAAATCAAGAAGTTCGTGATTTCTGCAATATGTTGAATGAGTCTTCGGGCGATGGACCGGAAAGCACGGCTAATATTGATGGAGAAGCCGGAAGTGCGAATGGCGCAACCCCGGTGCCAACCGCACCGGCGGCGACGCAGGCTCCGGCGGCGACACAGGCTCCGATGGCAACACAAGCACCGGCGGCAACACAGGCTCCGGCAGCGACGCAGGCTGCACAGTAAATGAGGAAGTATAGGTAAGATAAGGTGATTCTTTTGAAGAGTCACCTTTTTCCATAAGGAAAGTAAGCAACACAGATGAGACTGCGTTTTGGAGTATACAGGCATGAAGCAGTAGGAAAGAAGTTCGCAGAGTTACTTTGCGGATGGAGAAAGGAATGTAACAATAGTATGGCAGACAATACGGGAGTAAGGATTAATAAATTTTTAAGTGAAGCGGGGGTATGCTCGAGGCGCGAGGCTGATCGAATGGTGGAGCAGGGGCGCATCACGATTGATGATAAGCCGGTAACAGCCGGTACGAGAGTGCATGACGGAGCTGTTGTGCGGGTAGATGGACGCCAAGTGACCAAAGAAGAGGAAGAGATTTTTCTGGCGTTTTATAAGCCCAAGGGGATCGTTTGCACGACAGCGCAGGAGGAAAATGGAGAACCGATCAAGAATGTTGTAGATTATATTGATTATCCAAAGCGAGTTTATCCTGTCGGCAGATTGGATCAGGCTTCGGAAGGGCTATTACTTTTGACCAATCAAGGCGATGTAATGGAAAAAATTCTGCGCAGCCGTTACGGGCATGAAAAAGAATATTTTGTCAAGGTAGATCGTCCGATCCGCGATGAAGATTTACGTAAACTTGCCGCCGGTGTTCCGATTTTGGACACTGTAACAAAATCGTGCAAAGTGTGGCGGGAAGATGCGGATAGTTTTCATATCATATTGACGCAGGGATTAAATCGTCAGATCCGACGAATGTGTGAATATTTGGATTATCGGGTAACGCATTTGCGGCGTGACCGCGTGATGAATATTACATTAAAAGGGTTGAAAAAAGGCCGTTATCGCAGTTTGACGCCAATGGAGATCCGTGTGCTTCGCAAAGAACTGGAGCGGTAACGTCAGCATTTTCAGAAAGAATGGGGAATGATATGGAAGAGAAAAGAGCTAGGATCTTAGAGTTAGTAGAGCAGTTAAATCACGCGGCGGCAGTGTATTATCAAGGTCGTGATGAGGTTATGAGTAACTACGAATACGACAAACAATACGATGAATTACAGGCATTAGAAAAGGAGACGGGGATTGTTTTGGCGGGCAGTCCAACGCAGCGTGTAGGCTATGAGGTGCTTAGTGAGCTGCCAAAAGAACAACATCCTTCACCGATGCTTTCTTTGGACAAGACAAAGGATACAGAACAATTAGCGGCTTGGCTTGGTGAGCATCCGGGTCTGCTTTCGTGGAAAATGGATGGGCTTACTATCGTACTTACGTATCAGGAGGGAACCCTGCAAAAGGCAGTTACCCGCGGTAATGGTCAGGTAGGAGAAGTCATTACCGGTAATGCCCGTATGTTTGATAATGTACCGTTGCAGATCCCGTTTCAGGGAGAATTGGTACTGCGCGGAGAAGCGGTGATTACGTATTCCAGATTTCGGGAGATCAATGAATCCCTTCCGGTGGAAGAGCAATACAAAAATCCGCGTAATTTGTGCAGCGGTTCTGTACGCCAGCTTGATAGCCGTGTTACGAAGAGCAGACATGTGAACTTTTTTGCTTTTTCGCTCGTGACGGCAGAAGGTGTTGATTTCGAAGATTCGCAGGAGAATAAATTCAAATTTTTGCAGGAACAGGGATTTACGGTTGTCGAATATGTTCGTGTTACCGGGGAGACATTGCCTGCAGCAGTGGCAGAATTTGCAGAAAAAATCGTCACCAATGATTTTCCGTCGGATGGCCTTGTACTTCTTATGGATGAGATCGCATACGGAGAGAGTTTGGGAAGAACCGCTAAATTTCCGCGAAATGCGATGGCTTTTAAGTGGGAAGATGAAATAGCTGAAACGGTGTTAGAGGAAGTGGAGTGGAGTGCCTCGAGAACGGGGCTGATCAATCCGGTTGCAGTGTTTGAGCCGGTGGAATTGGAAGGAACAACGGTAAGTCGTGCGAGTGTGCATAATGTCAGCATAGTTGAACAGCTTGCTTTGGGGGTTGGTGATCATATTCAGGTGTATAAAGCAAATATGATCATTCCACAGATTGCGGAAAATATGACACGAAGCGGGACGTTACCTATTCCGGAAGAATGTCCGGTGTGTCATAGTGCAACAGCCATTCATGAAGAAAATGGAGTGAAGGCTTTGTTTTGTGAAAATGCATCCTGTCCGGCTAAGAAGATCAAAAGTTTTTCACATTTTGTCAGCAGGGATGCGATGAATATTGACGGCATGTCAGAAGCAACGATCGAGAAATTGATGAATCAGGATATGATCCATGAACCTGCAGATCTGTTTCGATTAGATCGATATAAAGACCAGATCATTGCAATGGATGGGTTTGGCGAAAAATCTTACGAAAAAATGGTTCAGTCAGCGACAAGGGCGGCACATACGACGATCATTCGTTTTTTGTATAGTTTAGGCATTCCGAATGTAGGATTATCCAATGCCGGACTGATCTGTCGCTATTGCGCATATGATTTTGATCGTGTTTTGGCGGTTTCTGAAGAGGAGCTGACACAGATTGATGGCGTTGGTGCTGTGATCGCCAAAGCGGTAACAGATTATTTTGCGGTTGAGGCGAATCGACAAGTAGTGCAACATCTGTTACAATATATTACGCTCGAGAAAATTGCGGATGATAATGTATCGAAAGATATGGAGGGAATCACGTTTGTAATTACCGGATCCGTTGAGCGGTTCAAAAACCGCAAAGAGCTGAAAGAGCTGATTGAATCGCATGGCGGAAAGGTGACAGGCAGTGTCACTTCTAAGACGAATTATTTGATCAACAACGATGCGATGAGCAACTCGACAAAAAATAAAAAAGCAAGAGAGCTTGGAATACCGATTTTGACGGAGCAAGCGTTTATAGAACAATATCACTTGTCCTAGCAGAAAAGTGCAGATATGCAGAAATGAGGTTTTATTATGCCAATTAAAGTACAAAATAATCTTCCGGCGAAAAAGATCATGGAGCAGGAAAATATATTTATGATGGACGAAACGCGTGCAACGACGCAGAATATCCGTCCACTGTATATTGCTGTTCTCAATCTGATGCCACTAAAGGAAGATACGGAGGTTCAGCTGCTACGCAGTTTATCCAATACGCCATTGCAGATCGAGATTACATTTTTGACAACAGCATCGTATATTGGTAAAAATACGACGCTCAGTCATTTGAATGAGTTTTATAAGACCTACGATGATGTAAAAGAACGTAAATTTGACGGTTTGATCATTACGGGTGCTCCGGTGGAGCAGATGGAATATGAGGAAGTGCAGTATTGGGAAGAATTGAAGCAGATCATGGAATGGTCTAAGGCGAATGTGACATCAACAATGCATATTTGTTGGGGGGCTCAGGCAGGACTGTATTATCATTATGGAATCAAGAAGCATCTGCTTCCGAAGAAAATAGTTGGTGTGTATGAACATCGGGTACACCATCGAAAAGCACCGCTTCTTCGCGGATTTGACGATGTATTTTATGCACCACATTCCCGTTATACCGGAGTTGATCATGAGGCGATTGCAGCGTGTGATACGCTAACTGTACTTGCAGACTCTGACAAGGTGGGAGAACTGTTATTAGTATCTGATGATGGTAAGCAGATCTTTGTGATGGGACATTTGGAATATGATCGTCTGACGTTGGATTACGAATACAAGCGTGACAGTAAAAAAGGCTTAAATCCTGATCTGCCGGAGAATTATTATCCGGATGACGATTCGTCACAAAGACCATTGCTTCGTTGGAGAGGTGCTTCCAATGCCTTGTTTTCTAACTGGGTCAATTACTACGTATACCAAAATACGCCTTATGAGTGGTCATAAATGCGGTAAAAAGCTAGTATTTATATGGGTTTTTCGGTGTGCGCAAACTTGGCTGATTAGTTGCAAAATGGCATAAATTAGCACAAAAAATGTGTGAAAAAGTGGTAGTAAATGGGGTGGAATGATTAAAAAATGGAGTAGTAAATTTGATAGGCAGAATCTTATGTGATCCAGCAGATTAGAAATGATTTGTGGTACAAAAAAAAGAGGAGAGCGTTGCGTGTTCTTCTCTTTTTATTATTACATGATGGTTGCCGGAAATAGCAACTTTTTTTTTGCTCTGAAATTGTGAATAGTATACAAAAATTTACTGTTGATTTTGGTAATAATAGCCATGGTTATCGTTTGGTTGTCACTTTGTCCCCATATGGTTACTTCTTGGGCGCATAAGTAGAGTAGATTAGGTTAGTATAGTAGAGGTTAAGATTAGGATAGGGGAGAGAAGAATAGTATAGTATAGTGGAAAACGGAGATCACAACAGGAAGAATTGTGATAAACAGCACAGATTAATTCAGTATAGTAAATTTTTGGCTTTTTTCTCTTGCATTTTGTATGGAAATCTGCTATTGTAAAATCACTCCGAACAGGTGAGCTGATTCGGGCAAGTGATGAGCTTGGTTTTGAGGAAACTCGGTGAGTTATGAAGAATAGATCGTATTCTTAAAGGTCTATTGTTTATAGCTCATTTTTTATTTTTACGAAAAATTAAGGTGGTGAATGTTTTGGGTGGTAAAGGATCCGGAAATAGAATGGTAGCAAAAAATCAGGCATGGAAAAAGTCTCCTGTTATTGGCGATAATGGCATTACTGCCACGAAAGAGGAAATCAGCAAGATAACGGCTCACGCTCTGGAAATTGCTTTGTGGGACGAGATAGACACGAAAGACCCGGAGCAGTTAAGAGACAGAACGCTGAAATATCTCCAGTATTGTATTGATAACAATATCAAGCCCGGAAACCTTGGATTGTATAACGCATGGGGCTTAACCAAGGGAGAGGTTAGTAACATTCAGCGTGGGGAGCCCAACTCGGCACGCACTGGCGTCATTAAAAAAAGTCGACAAATTATGTCTCAAATTCGGGAACAGTTGATGTCTGATGGTAAGATCAATCCCGTTACAGGGATCTTCTGGCAGAAAAATTGGGATGGATTGAAGGATCAGCAGGAGGTTGTTCTTGAACCACGAAGACAGATTGAAGCAGATCAGACACCAGAACAGGTGCAGCAGATGCTGGAAGCCGATATTCCTTTGGATGAAGATCCTTCGTAAAATTGATAAAAAAAATGCACCACAATTGAATGTGATGCATTTGATGCGTTGAGCTTAAAGTAAGCAAATATGTTTGCTAATGGCTTGTTCTATCTTAGGTGGTTGAATTCCGATGTAGCGTTGGGTGATAGCTGCTGATGAGTGCTGTAGCAGATGGCGCACTAACTCAATGTCGCAGTCGTTATTTTTATAGATTTCAGTTGCATAAAACTTGCGGAAACTATGCGTACTGATGTTATCATAGCCTAAATAATCACATACGATTTTGAGTTGTTTTTGCACAGCTCTGTCTGATATGTCAAAGAGTTTGGCTTGGCTATTGATCCCATGGTCCGTTGCGTATCGCAGGATATAGTTATAGATGTCAGGTATAACGGTAAATGTTCTGACTTTGCCGGTCTTTTGCTCGCATATGTCAAGGCGGTACCTGCTGCCATCTTTGATAATGTCTTTGATATGCAATTGCAATATGTCAGATATCCGCAATCCTAGATTTGCTTGCAAAACAAGGATAGTAGCTAGGCGTTCGTTTGGTTTGAAAGAATGTTTGTTCCAGACAAAGCCGCTTCGGATGGTTGATATGATGGTTTTGTATTGTTGCTGGTCCAAGGCTACTGTTTTTTTGTTCATGTGATTACTCCTTTTAAGTTCGTATTTTGCAAGTGGTTTAGTTCGTATAAATAGTATAGCACAGGCTGTAAATGCTGTAAACTAAGGAAAGTTCGTTTTTTACATATTATACGAACTCCGCAAAAAGAGGGGGACGGGGGTTACAGGCGAGGGCGTCAGCCCTTTGCTCAGCCCCTCAAGGAACGAAAAAACAAAAAAGTGTCTTGCACCGGGGATGAATGATTGTAAGCATGAATTAATAGATGCAAAAAATCTTAAAAACAAAAAAAGGAGATGTAGTATGCAAGCTTTGAAAATTGCAACAATCATATTCAACATAGCGATGTTGCTGTGGATGATTGTGTTGGATTGCAAAGAAAAAAATACGGGCACAAGTGTAGGGTTCAAGATCTTGTCGCTTGGCTTTGGTGGAACAATCGTATATTTGATCATGAATTAGCAGAAAGGAAAAGGTGATGAAATGAAAAAGAAATTGTTGGCGGTGTTATTGACAGTGGCATTAACCATGTCATTAACAGGATGTACGGAAGCGGAAAAAGTGTCAGAGAATGTCTCTCAGGAAGCAGATAACTTCAATGTGCTGCGGAGATTAGCGGTAATCAATTCAAGAACGGACAAGGTAGAATTTGAACTCATCGGTGCATTTTCTCTCGAAGTGGAAAACAAGAATAAAATCAATGTGATCTGTGAAATGGAGGATGGATCATACAAAAAACATATCGTTGGCCTGAATCAGGAAACCATGTATGTAGTGGAAGATATTGGTGGTGCCAAAGTGAATAAGTACAAATATGAGGTCAATTATATTCCTGAATCTGTCGTTCCGTTCACTGTGACAAATAAGAAGTAGATAGTGTTAAGCATGACACGATAAACATGAATGCTAACCGGTGAAAATCGGTTAGTGGCATATAGTTCAGCGGTAGAACGCTTGATTGTTAATCAAGATGTTGCAGGTTTGAGTCCTGCTATGCCTGTTCCCACTGGTTTGAATCCTCTCTTACAGTGGGATATTGTGGATCTAGATGCCAATCTAGTTTTTTATTACACCTTTTCCCTGTAGCAAGAGCAGTGAATGTGTGTCAAAAGCACAGCGGGGATTATTTGAAAAAAGGATATGGAGGAGGGTGGTACATACGATCGTAACAAAGCATGCCAAATATCGTATGAAACAGAGATGCGGTATTGGGAAGAACTCAATCAACAAAATGGCAAAGAAAGTGTATCAGTTAGGTGTGCGGCATGCAGAGACATCAGGAAATCTGCAAAAGTGGGTTGACAGTTTGTATTTTTACAATAAATCTGCCAATCAGATCCGGCTATATGGAGATATGGCATACATATTTCACAACCAGAAGTTGATTACGGTTATTAAGGTGCCGGAGAACCTTGTTCCTGACATCGTTGCAATTAGAAGATTCAAAGAAGAGAAAGGCAGGAGAAAACATGAATCAGATCGAAGAACACAAAAAATTGGTTGAATTTCTGCATGATGTATATGTGCGGAAGAATCATGACTACGGAGACAGCTTTTCAAGATCATTTGGTAAATATGGGGTTACGGCAGCACTGGTCCGCATGGAAGATAAATGGAATCGATTGGAAAATCTTGCTGGCGGCGCAAAACAGAGAGTACTGGATGAGGGCCTCCGAGATACCTGTCTTGATCTGGCAAACTATTGTTTGATGACGGTAATGGAATTGGATCGAAAGAATGGGGTAAAAAAACAGAGAATATTTGAGGATCAGGCGAAGAGTGAGAGTGCAAAAGATCACATTATTGTTGATGATCTGATGGATGGGATTAATGAAGCCATTGAAAAGGGCACCGTTGAGCTCGTAATACCTGATAAGTTGGAAAGAGAAAAGAAATCAATTGATGAGGGTAAGGTGATGGCTCTTTATAAGGCAAAGTGGTCACAGAAAAAGATTGCTGATGAGATGGGATGCTCACAGTCGAGGATTTCACAGATCATTCGGGCACATAAATAGATTGATAGGGGTGACAACAATGAATAAAGAACTATTAAACAAAGCAAATAATTTGATGCATGACATTGAAACAATAGAGAAGGTTATTGATGAGAGAGAAAATAGTCATCATTGGATTACAGTAATAGCACCGAATCATAAAGATAGTTATTATTCATGCAGGTTTATGGATGAATTAGCTGAGTGGATGAAAAAGAAAAGAGAAGAATATCAAAAAGAATTTGAACAGTTGAAATGAAATTGATGTGTCGAAATTTGTCGGACGAAAATGGTTCTTTGACAATTGAATATTGGTGGTGGATGAGATATTATTTCTCTATCAAATTACGAAAGGGGACAAATATATGCCAAGAACTGATTTTGTAGAGAAAACGATATTTAATATTGAGGGGTTCAATGTTAATTTTATGAAGAACGGGAAAAACCTTAGAGGTGAGGTGCAACAACCAAGTAATTATATTGCGAACAAAGCAAGTAAAAACACATATACAGTATCTCGTTTTATTGATAAGTTGAAAAAACAATATCCGGGATATGATTTTGAGGTATTAAAAGCGGATGGTGAGCCCGCAGATTCTCGTATGACGTTAGCAACAGTGAGAGATACATACAGTGAATGAAATATTCATCTAAAATAGATACCAACCATCAATATTCAATAACGAATAGGGGGTTGGTATTTTTTATTTGCAGGAAAGATATGCAGAGTTCCCATAATGGTATTGGAGCAGATTGCTAATCTGTCGGTCGTTAATTCGGCTTGTGGGTTCGAGTCCTGCACTCTGCGTTGTGTCAACACTTGTGCAGAAACCAATGTCGGCAATGGAAGAACAGAAACTAGCTGTTGGCATTATCAATTTACTCTCGGCAAACATCATTAGTGATGGTTCGAGAACGGTATAACAAAGTCCGTATGAACTGTACAAATACAGCAACAAAAGCAGTTCAAACCGTAAGTAGATGCTGTGAACTTGCGGTATCGGATAGTAGTTCAGTTGGGAGAATACTTAGTGCGCTAAGAGGTCATGGGTTCAAATCCTGTCTATCCGATTTATTTGGTCAATGGTATGCGGTTGATTTTAAGGAGGCTGTATGTGCATGACAATTATTGAATATGCAGAAAAATTAGGGTATAAACTTAATTCAGCGCAAATGATGCTTTTGAATAAAATTCAAGAAGCGAAAGAACGTGATCTGCAACTGTTTATCTGTTGTCCACCTCGGATGGGAAAAATGAAGATTGCAGATATAGTTGAAAAATACAATAAATAATACATTACCGGCTACAAACAGTTGTAGTCGCTAACCTGAAACAATTACAGGCAGATTTGCGAAGGCATCTCTGCTTTGATGGAGGTGTCTTTTTTATGTCAGAACAAAACAAGAAAATTATAGCAGGCCTGCATCGAAAAGACCTAACTAATATAAAATTTGCTAGCGCATTGCTTGATATGGCGATCGAGGAAAAGAAGGATGATTTGAATTTTGCATTGCAGCAGGCAAAGGAAGTACAGCAGATTGCGGCAAGGGAGAGTCGAAAGAAGAATAGCATTGAGTTCGCAACCCTGTATTGGAAAGCTACTCTGATGCTGGCACCGTATTTCTTTGAGGATTTTCTGTATTACATGGAAAAGGATCGGGCACCGGACAAGAGATTTTATATGCCACGCAGACGAACACTGAAAGTGGTAGTTGATGATTTGCAGGACTTGGAAGATGGCAAGTTGGATTTTTATGGGTTATCCATGCCCCCTCGTGTCGGCAAGTCCACAATATGCATTTTCTTCATGGCATGGGTCATGGGAAAGCGTCCCAATAGCCATAATGCGATGTCAGGACACAGTGGTATCTTGGCAGATGGATTTTATGGTGAAGCACTTAATCTTATGGAATTGGATGTACCGGAAGAAAAAAGACAGTATCATTTTCTGGATATATTCCCACAGACATTTTTGCAAAAGAAGTCAGCAGAAAAGAAAGAAGTGACTTTGAACGATCCGGATCGTTTTGCCACATTAACCTGTCGTGGTATTGATGGTACATGGACGGGTGCAGTTGATATTTCTTGGGACGGTTATCTGTATGTCGATGATATGGTCCGTGACAGGCAGGAGAGTTTGTCTCCGTCACGATTAGAGGGCAGATACCAGGATTATCTTAACTTGCTTGTTGATCGTAAGAATGACGGTACAAGAGAATTGATGGTAGGTACTAGATGGAATATTCTGGATCCGCTTGGCAAAGTAGAGAAACAGTACAAGGATAACCCACGATACCGTTTCAGAAAGATTCCAGCACTTAATGAGAATGGGGAGTCCAATTTTGTTTACGACTATGGCAAGGGATTTTCAACGGAATATTTCCTGAATGTGAAGAGTCGTTTGGATAAGAACGAATGGGAGGCGAAATATCAGCAACGCCCATTTGTGCGTGAGGGATTGCTTTTTGCAGAGGATGAATTGCAGACGTACAATGGCGTGTTACCGCCTGAGAGTAGTTTGATCCGTGTATTGGCTGCCTGTGATGTGGCTTGGGGCGGCGGTGACAGTCTGTCGATGCCGTTTGGGTACGAATATGATGACGGCTATATTTACATTCCGGATTGGATTTTTAACCGGGGGGATAAGACGGTAACACAGCCGATTGTGGTTGGAAAAACATTGTATCATAAACCGCAGATGGAACATTTTGAGGGAAATAACGGTGGTGATGAGTATGCGGACAAGATTGACGACATGCTCCAAAAGGAGGGATACAAATGCAGCATATCTTCCAGCAAGGCACCAAATACCATGAGCAAGCTGGCAAAGATCATTCAGTATGCACCAGATATAAAGAGAAGATGTAAATTCCTTGCGGCTAATAAGAGGGATAAAGAATATCATGATGCGATGGATGAGTTAAATATGTTTGTGCAGATTGGGAAGAACGATCATGATGATGCAGCAGATGGAATTACACAGTTAGTAATGCTTGCAAATGGGGCTACCATTTGTAAAGCGAATATATCACAGAGAACATTTTAGGAGGGGTTCATATGACGAAGGATATTTTGAAGCAGTATAGATTTTTATCGGAAGTGATCCGTAAGGACGAAGAGAAGCTGCAGCATTATAAAGATAATCCACCGGAGGCATATCTTGGAAAGGTGCAGTCTTCCAATAAGCAGTTTCCATATCAGAGAACCATGGTGACGGTGTGTGGCAGTGAGGTAAAGGACAGGAAATATTGGAAAGATAAACAGTATGAGTTGATCGTGAAACTGCATAATGAGCGTATCGAGCTGGAGAAGTTGCAGTTAGAGGTTGATATCTTCCTGACAACTATTTTTGATAGCAGGGATCGCTTGATCTTCGAGTATCTTTACCGGGACGGTATGACACAGCAGGAAGTGGCTGACAAGCTGTATATGGATCGGAGTACAGTGTCGAAGGTGGTTGATCGGTATTTAAATATTTGAGTAATAGTTGAATTTCAAAGAAGTACGTGATACTATAAATCTTGAAAAGTGGGACGATATAGTATGGGAGACATAAGACATAAAGTTAAATGGATGGTTGGTGGCGCTGTAATTGCGTCTGTATTTATATTATTTATATCACATTTTGGAATTTCAAATATAAATTCCATTGTGGTTAAAAATGATGGAATTGTAAAGTGTATAGATATAGGGATTTCTGCATTATCGATGTGGTCGATTTATTTTTTATACAGACAGATCAAATCTGAACACGAAAAGGGGAGAAGAGAAAAAGCTGCTGAATTATTATTATCGTGGACATTAAATGTAAAACCAGAAGCGAATAGTGCAATGAAAATTGTAGAATGTTTTAATAAGGAGCAGTGTGTTTCATTAAATAAAGAGGAAACATTTTCTGTTGATTGTATATTGTATAGTGAAATTGAGACAATAATTCCGAGCAAAAGGAAACCGGATATAGAAGAAAAAGATATGAAAGCACGGTGTGAAACTTGTAATGGCGACAGGAAATCCCAATGTGTACATGATATAGAGTTAACGGTTAAACAGGTAAAAAAATTAAGATACCTTATAATATCATATCTGAATCTTTTAGAATCAGTCCTAGTAGCATGGAAAAATGGTATTGCGGATAAGGATATTATAGAAGAGCAGTTTGCGTTTTTACTTAAACCAAAAGAAAATAAAAATTGTTTAGAAGATTTTAGAATTGCTTGTGGATCTGAGGTGGCTTATCCTGCAATTGAGACATTTTGCAGGACTTTAGAAGAAAAAAGACGGAACAAGTTGATTAAAAAGGATATAATTGAGTAAATAGGAGGACTGAAATGGAGTATAAAGTAGAATTATTTCAAAAAAATATTGACAGTGACAATAAAAGTGAATTTCAAGAATTATTAAATGTAAATGCGAGGGAAGGATGGAAATTAGAAAAAATAATACCTCAAATTGACAGTTACAGCGATTCATTTGAAGATGCATCAGGTTTTTCAGTTGATTGCTGTGCAAATATAGCAACTGATTCGATAGTGATGATTTTTTCTAAATAAAAACTTTTCACACAATTCACACTCAAATAATGCTAATTTGATAGTATGAAACAGTATCAAAGAGCCAGACGGTCTACAAACCGCCGCGGCTCTTTTTCTATGCATTTACATAATGCAATGCAGAAAGAGGTGGATTGTCGTGCAGTTTGGAAGAAAACAGATATTTACAGATGTAACGCAGATCACGAAGGATAATGTCATAAAAGTGCTTCAGGATGCCTTGATTGTACATGAGCAAAACCGCACAGCAATTAAGTTCCTGTTGGATTATGAGCGTGGTATTCAACCGATTGATGATCGAATCAAAGAGATTCGTCCGGAAATCAATATTAAGGTAAAGGACAATATGGCTGCGGAGATCACAGAGTTTAAGTTGGGGTACGAATGGGGATCGCCAATCCGATATGTACAGCGAGCCAACAAGGGAATCCGGGAAAATAACAAAGATGCGGACAATGTCGGTATCGCAATGCTCAATGAGATGATGGAGGAAGAAAACAAGCCATCTGCAGATCAGGAGCTGGCGAGGTTTATTGAAATCTGTGGAGTTGGATATCGGCTGATTAAGGCAAAGCCGGATCAGTATCGGTTTGGAAGTTCGGTTGTGGATATTCTGACGTTAAATCCAATGAATACTTTTATCGTGTATTCCAATGATGTGTATCGCAGACCAATTATGGGCGTGTCATACATCACCGATCAGAATGGAAATTCTACCTATGGTTGTTATACAGAGGACACCTATTATGAGGTCGAAAATATTATCAAGATGACTAAAGAAAAGAAGCGTGCAAAGTGGTTTGTGTCCAATGGAAATGGGAGAAAGAATATACCGGCGGCAATCCCTATTGTTGAGTATATCAACGATTATGACCGAATGGGATGTTTTGAGCGTGTAATTTCGGAGATTGACGCCTTAAATATCGTAACATCGGACAGAGTGAATGATATTGTCCAGTGTGTGCAGTCATTGCTGTGGGTGCATAACGCGGAATTGCCAAAGGATGAGAATGGTAATTCCACCGTAAGAAACGGAGCATTAATCGAAACAAAGTCTACCGGCAATGGACATGATCCGAAAATGGCATATTTGTCGAAAGAAATGTCACAGGACGGGATCCAAACACTGATACAGAATTTTATTGATCGCATCCACGAAAAAACGAATGTGCCGGGACGGCAGGAGCAGGGCGGTGGTTCTACCGGATCGGCAATGAATTTATCAAACGGATGGCAGGCAGCGGAGCTTTCTGCATTGAAAAAGTCACAGTTGACTAAGAAGTCAGAGAAAGAATGTATTCGCATTATGTTGGAGATTTTCAACAATGATGTGGATGTGCCGGAAGAGGTGCGAAATTTGAAACTCGCAGATATTGAACCGAAGTTTGATAGAAACAGGACCTACGATCTGGCAACGAAAGTCAATTCCTGGGCAACTTTGATTCAGAACGGCGCTGATCTGCTCAAGGCAACAGAGCTGGCAGGCTTTACGACCGATGCACAGCAGTTTGTGCTGGACAGCGAGGAAATGGTCAATAAGCTTTTGGAAAGTAAATTGAAAGGATCAGAGCCTGTGGATACAGCATCGGAAGGTAAGGTTAATGATTCGGACGAACAGACAACAATGGATGGAAAGAATATGCCGGATATGTCAGATCAGCCGCAGGCAACTCCATTTGCCAATGCGTAGAGTGGGGGGATGAACGATGGGATTAACAAATTTTGATGAGTTAAATACTCTTTCAACGACCGAAACAACCAAGGACGATCGACACAAAGCCACCCGGAAAAAAATACCGATTCATGATTATTTCGAAAATATGCAGATCAGTGAAGAAGAGAAAGAAAAGCGTGTCCGTTTAGCAAATTTGCTGCTGGCGGATGTGCTTTTTTTATTTGCCTTGTCAAAACGAAACCAGGATAAACAGTATCTCTCAGAAGCATTTCAAAAGAGATACTTATCATCGGTGAAAAAGGTGGCAGAGCCGGATCAGAAAATGCAGCGATATATCCAGAAGGTGTGTGACAGTATTGTAGACACAACCTTAAAAGGTGGATCATTGACTAGCAGCAAAGCGAATAAACCACAGGATCCCTATGTGGTTTCTGTGGATCGAGCCACCAATGTAGCGGAGAATGAAGCTAATGCAATTTTGAATGGGGATGAATACATTACTGCTGTGAAAAATGGCTGTACTAAGAAGAGGTGGAAGTCCTACCGGGATGAGAGAGTCAGGGCAGATCATGCGGATGTAGATGGGCAGGTTGTCGATATTAGCCGCCCGTTTCGTGTTGGAAAATATATGATGATGTATCCGAAGGACGATTCTTTGGGAGCGGGTTTGGAAGAGATTGTGAACTGCCGGTGCTCGGTGGAGTATTTGCAGGATGACAAGCGGATATTAAAAGATGACGTAAAAAATGATAAAGATCAAGGCAAAGGTGAACAGACACTTTTTGTGGATGTTACAGAGGAATATTTGGAGCTTGGTAAAAAACTGGTGGGAACAGTGAGCGATGAGGAGGAATATGAAAAAGAAGGCAATACATATTCGGTAGATGGGAAAAATGTTGTTTTAGATTATTCAGAAAGTGAAAGGAGAATTGCACAGAGTTTGGCGGATTTACTTGGTGCAGATGTAAAAATGATTCCAAGAGTGTTGTATCCGCAAAAAGTATCAACGCCAGATATTTTTATAAATAATGAGCCGTATGATATAAAGGAGCCTATAGGACAGGGAAAAGCAGTTATATATAATATGGTTTCAAAGAAGAAAAGACAGGCTAACAATTTTGTTATTGATATTACAAAATGTCCATTGACAGTGGAAGAAATACGTGGACAGATTACGGACGTGTATCGTTCAAGTCATACAAAATTTATAGATAAGATAATTTTATCTAAAGATGGAAATATTCTCAATATTTATAAAAGAAGTAAAAAAGAGGAGTAGATGGCCTCGCCCAAATACGGGGGCAAGGTATCCACTCCTCAAAGATATCTTTGAGATATACTATCATTATATGGAGCAGATGTCAAATATATGTATGGCAAAAACAGACTTTCACACAATTCACATTTCCAATGTGTTATATTTTGTATAAGGAGAAATCCGAAAATTTAATATGATCAATGAAAGGCGTTTACCTCACAACTGAGATAAGCGTCTTTTTGTTGTGCGCTAGAGAAAGCGCAATACAAGTTTCGCGGACAATTGGAAATCAGAGAAGATTTTAAAACGCAATGATGATCAGAGAAGATCTGAAAACGCAGAAATGAGGTAGTGATATGAGAAAGAAAGAGTTTATTCCGATGAATTTACAGTTATTTGCAGAGCCTCCTGCAGGCGGTGACGGTGATGCTGGAGACACATCTGCGACAGGCGGAAAGTCTGGCGAAGGATCAAACAAAGCAGATCCGGATGATGAGGGCGATGACGGTGTCAGCCTTGCAGAACAGGTGGCACAGCTTAAGGTGCAGAATGCAAAACTGAAAAAGGCAAATGATAAGGCAACCAGTGAAGCGGCAAGCTACAAAAAGCAGTTGCGTGAGAAGCAGACTGCGGAGGAGATTGCTTTGCAGGAAAAGGCAGAGAAAGAAGCCGAGAGGGAGGAACAGTTTCAGAAGCTGCTTCGTGAAAATACAATTACAAAGTTTGAGAAGAATTTCCTTGCACTTGGATATCCTGCGGATCTGGCTGCAAAGGCAGCGACAGCACAGTGTGATAACGACACTGATGAGCTTTTCAGCATTCAGCAGACTTTTATCGAGGAAAAGGAAAAAACAATGAAAGCTGATTGGATGAAGTCTATGCCGAATCCACCAGCTGGAAACTCAGATGATGATGAAGATGCTTTTTTGAAAGGTTTCAACATGTAAACAAAGATTTGAAAAGTGAGGTATGATTATGGCAGTAAATTATGCAAGCAAATATTCACAGAATGTAGATGAGAGATTTTCTACAGGCTCCTTGACTAATGGAATTGTAAACGGTGAGTTTGACTGGATCGGAGTGTCCACGGTTAATGTGTATTCCATTCCAACATCAGCAATGAATGATTATTCATTGTCTGGTACAAATCGTTATGGTACGCCGGAGGAACTTGGTAACGAGACTCAGGAAATGACTCTCAAACAGGATCGTTCTTTTACTTTTACGATCGATCGCAAGAATTATGATGACACAATGATGGTGATGGAAGCTGGAAAGGCTTTACGCCGTCAGATTGATGAGGTTGTCATTCCGGAAGTAGATACATATCGTATTTCAACATTGGTTGCTGGTGCACCGGTAGCAAATGTAAAAACGCTTGCGACTACTAAGGAAAACGCTTATGAAGAGTTTTTGGCAGTGCAGGGCATTTTGGATGATAATGAAGCTCCACAGTTTGGACGAGTGGTATTGTGCACACCTGCATACTACAATAAGATCAAGCTGGATGAGTCGTTCACCAAAAAAGGTGATATGGCTACACAAATTGCAATTACCGGCATTGTAGGTGATATTGATGGGGTACCTGTTATTAAGGCTCCTACGAATAGATTCCCTAAAAATGTTGATTTTATCATTACGAATGCGATCGTTATGCCATCGCCAGTTAAATTGCAAGAGTACAAGATCCATACAGATGCACCTGGTATCTCTGGTTGGCTTGTAGAAGGTCGTGTCAGATATGATGCTTTTGTATTAAAAGAGAAGGCATGTGCAATTGGTGTTCATAAGAGCGCAGAGTAGGAGGCGGAAATATGTACAAAGTTGAAAAAGATGGAATGACCAATGAGGTTGAAAGTAAGGTGCAGTTAGAGGCATTTATCAACAGCGGATGGAAACAGCTGAAAGAGGAAAATGTGGTTGTTGAGAATGTGGCAGAGGATAAGAAATCAGGCAGAAAGCCAAAGGCTGCTACAGAGGAAAAGGAGTAGATTATGACTGATGAAGAGAAGGATGTCCTGACAGAAGAAACGCTGATCAATGAGATTCTGTCGGAATTGAAAATTGAATTGGAAGTAGAATCTGAGCAGGATATTCTTCTCTTGCAGTCAAAGATCAAGGGGGCTGTGCGGGAGGTAAAGCAGAAACGCAATTATGCAGGACGCTACACGGAGGAATATGTGGTCAACGATCTGCAGAATTACTTTTCCAATATCAAAAATCTTGCCATGTACGATTATGGCATGATTGGTGGCGAGTTCCAGAAGTCCAATTCGGATAATGGAATTTCCGTCAGCATGGAAAGTAGAGACAGTATTTTTGCGGGTATTGTGTCGATTGCACAGGTCTATTAGAGAATCAAGTGGTACGCTTGGCGATTCCTTAGAATCTCTCCTTATGTCAAGCAGGGCGGTATCTATGTGGAGGCTGGGAGCGATACCAATTATGGGGAGAGATGTTTATGCGAAAGCAGTTAAAGAGAAATAAGCGCAAAATGTATTATGCGCTGTATGATAAGCAGATGCCGGTAGGCGATGACGTGCTGGAGTGTAAAGCCGGATACAAGAAGCCAGTGGCATTCCGGGCAAGCCTTAGTACGGGACAGAGCAATGCGCAGGAGAATCCATTTGGAACATCGGTGGACTATGATCGAATTATCTGCAGTACAGATATGAGTCTGCCAATCACGGAAACAACGCTTTTATGGATTGGAAAGGAGCCGTCATATCTTGATGATGGTTCTGTGGATCCGTCCAGTGCAAACTATAAGGTGGCGGCACATCCGTTGGATGGAATGCAAAGTCTGCGTATTGCCGTGAAGCTGATTGCACAGAGTGTTGTGGAAGATATGGAACAGGAGACAGAGAACACTACAGAAGAGCCGGGGCGGGATTCGAGTAGTGATTTAGAGGATTGGTAAAGGAGAGATTGAAAATGAAGAAGTTATTTATTAGTCAGCCTATGAATGGAAAGACGGAAGAGGAAATTCTTGCAGTAAGGAAGAAAGCTATCGAAAGTGCAGAAGTTGTGCTTAATGAGGATGTTGAAGTTATTGAATCATATTTTGAGGACTATAACCCAGACAAAGGGTGTGTACCTTTGAAGTACCTTGCAAAGTCATTGGAATTACTGGCTGATGCAGATGTGGCATATTTTGATAGAGGCTGGGAGAGTGCAAGAGGTTGCCGTATTGAAAATCAGTGTGCTATTGAGTATGGTATTGATACGATAGAAGATTATACAAATGGTTCTTTGGAACAGGGATATAACTTCGGTACTGCTCTTGAAATTTTGAAACATGGTGGTAAGGTTGCCCGTGAGGGTTGGAATGGCAAGAAACAGTACATTCAGTTGGCAACAGGCATCTCTTATTCGTCACCAGATGGAGAGATTGTAAATTGTGAGCATGATGCAATTGGTAATAAAGCAATTGCTTTTGTCGGAACATCTGGTGTGCAGATGGGATGGCTTGCATCACAGGCTGATATGCTTGCAGAGGATTGGGTTGTTGTAAAGTAGGTGATTGCCATGCCAACACAAATAAATTTCACCTACGACAGCCTATCATCTATTGACGCTGCCATTAAAGAAATGCAGGCATATCAGGAACAGCTTACAAATAAATGTCGTATTCTTTCTCAGCGTGTGGCGGAGATTGGTGTGGAGATTGCCAGAGTGAACATCGCGGACTTTGACGCAATCTACAGCGGTGAGCTGTTATCAAGTATTCGTGCAGAGTACAGTGGTTCTGTGCCGGATGGTGCAAGCTGGCTTGTGATCACGGATTGTCCGTGGGCGGCATATGTGGAGTTTGGTACAGGCGTCGTAGGTCAGGAATCCCCACATCCGGATACTTCCATTGTGGGGTGGAAATATGATATGAATCAGCATGGCGATATGGGTTGGTATTATTTTAAGGATGGCGAATGGCATTGGACAAAGGGAATGCCAAGCCGTCCTTTTTTGTACCAGACCGGTATGGATCTGCGGGAAAGAATAGAGGAGATAGCGAGGGAGGTGTTTGCCGGTGCTTAGCGTATGGAACAAGGTTAATAAGCGTATGATGCAGAGGCTGAAAACAGATCCGGATGCACCGTATCCGAAGTTGTATCTGACTTCTACGGATTCATCCAGTGCACCGACACAGTTTCCGTGTTTGTATATCAAATCGCTTGGAGAACCCACAGCAGGCAGAGACTTCCAGAATACGCAGTGCTACATCACATCCACGATCGAGTTACATGCGTATTCGGCAGCATCGCCAAATGGATCGCAGACAGAAGCGAGAAAGATCATGGATGCGGCAGGAAATGTGATGCTTAGCATGGGGTATGATCTGATTGCTGGTCCGTACCCAGATAACCGGGAGTATTTCCGGATCATTGCAAGATTTCGCAGGATTGTAGGGGACGGCGATGAGTTGTAAAAAATAAATATGGAATAAGAAGATCATTGATCTTTTTATGATAGAAACAGTAAATGAAAGAACTTCGAGATTTCGGGGTTCTTTTTGTTTTCCAAAAAGGAGGAAAAGCAGATGGATTTATCTACGATAGGAGTGAAATTTGGATGGGCTGTTGAGGAGACAGCTGGAACCAAGCCAAAGGCATTTACTTGGATCAAGCGATGCAGCAAGATTGCCGGGATCAATGTCACTAAAGATAAGATCGATGTATCCTGTTTTGAGGATAAGATCAAACAGTACATTGCTGGTGTTGGTGATACTGGTGGAGACTGGAATCTTAACTTCAACGGGTCAACAGATTTTGTTACGGCTTGGGATGCATTATTAGATGCATCTTTGGAAGGTAAGGCGGCAGGAAAAGCTACATGGGCAGACATTTATATCCCTGGCTTTGGTTCTTATTTTCTTAAGTTTGAACCGGGAGAGATTCCTATGCCGGATTTAGAACCTGGTAGTAAATTGGATATCCAGATTTCCAATGTCATCAATGAGTACGATGGACTTGGAGAATCTATTGAGCCAGTGGCAGCCTAAGCAGTTGCTAGAGCAACATGATATTTTTTTGAGGGGGGACAAATCAGTGTCCCCTTTCATGAGAAAGAAAAGGAGAGATTTGATATGAACATTACAGTGAATGGTAAAGAGTATATTTTGGAATATACATTTGAAGCAGCAGAGTGTCATGAGTGTATTGATGCAGCAATGGATATTTTTGGCGGCATGATGACGGCAAAGATTGACAGTAAACATTCGGAAGAGATGCAGGTGAGAGATTTTCTGATGAGTCTTTCAGATCTACCAAGAATGGCAATGGACATGTTTTATGCTGGTTTACTGGAAAATCACGGAACGGGCCCAGATGGAGACGGAACAATTACAAGTCGTGCAGATGCGAGATGTTTGTATAAACAGTTTTGCAAGGAAAATCCTGAAGATGAAAGAGCAACATCTTACTATGCTCTTTGTACTTCTATTGCAGAGCAGATGGAGAAAGATGGTTTTTTCAAGCGAACCGGAATGGAAGACATTCTGGAGAATATGGAGAGTCTGGTCAAGAGCAAACAGAAGAAACAGCCGAAGAAACCGATGGATCATCAGCGGAAGAAGCCAACCAAAGCGCAGAAAGCAGCAATGGAAGCGAGAGCGGAGGGCAAAGAAAACGATTTTCAGAGCTGATTTGGGAAGAATTTCTGCCAAAAGCTTTGCTGTATGGCTGTCCGTATGACCTGTTTTGGCACCTGAATCCTACCAAGCTGACGGCATTTCGTAAAGCATACGAAGAGAGATTGCAGCAGAAGGAAGATGCAATGTGGCGAAATGGTCTGTACACAATGCGTGCCATCAATGCTTGCTTTGGAGGGAAATACCCTGAGAAGCCGCTTTTTGAAGTTGGAGAAAGCAAGGAATCCTCCGAACGACAAGAGCATGATGGTTATACTGAACAAGAAATTAAAGAAGCTAGAGAAGCTTTGGTCATGCAATTACAAATCATGGAAGGACAGCAGCGGAGAGCAAAGCGTAAAAAAGAGTTATTTGATCATTAAGTGGAGAGCAGCCCAATGTGGGTTGCTCTCTTTTCTTTTACCGTAGGAGGTGCAGAATGGCAGCAATAGACAGTTTGAACATAAAGGTGGATGCGTCTGCTCGAAGTGCCAACGAACAGTTGGATAAGCTTGTAAAGAAGATGATGGAGTTACGCCGTACATTGGGCGGTCTTAATGCCAATGAACTTAACGCATTTGCGAGCGGTATGAGCCATTTTACCAAAGCAGCACAGGCATTGAGTGGTGTGAAAACTTCTGATTTTACCAAGCTTGCAAAAGGCTTGGATAAGTTGGCAGATGCTAGAAAGTTGGAGAATACAGTACAATCTGTGGAAAAGTCAGCGGGCTCTTTGCAGGAATCTGTATCAATGGCACAAAAGGCACTGGGCTCCGGACTAAAATTTGATAGTAAGGGTATTCAGAATGTAAAGAAATCTGTCCAGTCCTTGGCAAATGAATTTTCTAGTGCAGGTACCGGTAATGCATTATCTAACAATTTGTCAGAAATTGAGAAAGAGGCAGATAAACTACGCAACAAACTGGATCAATTAAGTGAAAAAGAGCAGAAAGCGTTAGCAGTTGGAAATTCGTCACCAGAGAATAAAACATTCCGTAGTTTACAGTATGATATAGCTGTTTCTTTGAATAAATTATCAGAATTGGAACAGAAGATCTCACAGATGAAAACTCACAAGGTGCAGGATTTAGCATCCATTCCTATCATTCGCTCGGATGCTGGAAACGGATTTTCCGAAACAAAAGCTGTGGCCAAAACAATGCTAAATACGGGACGTGTGCCAAAAAGTGCTAAATATTCGGTAGATGCTTCGGCAGAGTCTTTGAAAGAGTCGCTAGAACAGGTGAATCGTGCAGAAAGTGCAGTACAAGGCTTTGCGGGAAAAATAGCAGAGGCGAAAGCTCAGCTTGCCAGTATTGAAAAAAGTGGGAAGAGTTTAGGAACTGATGAGTGGGATGAGGCATATATTGCATTACAGAAAGTAGTTAAAGAAGCCAAAGTATACAAAGCTGCCTTAAATGAGAGGGCAAATGGATTAGAGACAGATATTAAATCAACGGACAGCTTAGATGTAAAACTCCAAAAATTAAAAGTAGATCTCAAACAACTTAAAGCAGATGGTTTTGGATTTGGTGACAAGGCTTTTGATAATACTTACAAGGAAATCTTAAAGACCGATGGTGCTTTGAAAAAGTATAAGGCAGATTTGAAAGAATCTGTTGGAGGTGAACAGAGTCTTAGTACATTCGATAGAGTGAAACAGGGGTTTCATTCTATTTGGACAGAATCTCAACAGGCTGGAAATTCTGCATCTAGTTTTGGTAGTAAGTTGAGAAATCTTATGTCCTCATTGCGTGGAAATGCTGTGTCTGCGTTTGGAAGTCGTCTCAAAGCGTTGATCCCAATCTTTCATGGGACTACTAGCTCTACGGGAAATCTGATCAGCAAATTGGCTAAGCTGTATGTTGGATTCCGCTCTCTTCGAGGGATTGGTGAATATTTGCGTGGTGCCGTAGAATCATCCATGGATTACATTGAAGAATTTAATTATTTTGATACCACAATGGGGAAGATTGCGTCTGAATGGGGCAAGGAATACAAGAAATATGGTTACCAAAATGCAGAGGAATATGGAGAATCCTTTAAAAATCGTTTAACGCAAACAATGGGGAAAATGACCGGGTTTCAGATTGAAAACGATGGAACTTTGTCTGATCTTGGAAAAAAGAATCTTGGACTGGATCCGACACAAATGACCAACTATGCTGCCAGTGTAGCGCAGGTGACAAATTCAGTTGGAATGACAGGAGAAGCATCTGTGGTAACATCCGAAGCTTTATCTATGCTTGCCGGAGATATGTCTTCCTTCAAAAATCTTGATATGGATACAGTTATGAATAACTTTTCATCGGGATTACTGGGGCAGTCTAGGGCATTGTATAAGTTTGGTATTGATACGTCAAATGCAACATTAAAACAGTACGCCCTTGCAAACGGAATCAAAAAGAATGTTTCGGCTATGTCACAGTCGGAAAAAATGCAGCTTCGTATGATAGCTATTTTGGATCAATCCAAGGTGTCATGGGGAGACCTTGCAAAAACCATTAATTCGCCATCAAATCAGTTACGCTTATTGAATAATAATTTTAGATCGTTATCGAGAACAGTAGGTGCTATAGTGTTGCCTGCAGTGGCAAAGATACTGCCATATATCAATGGACTGGTTATTGCCATTCGCAGACTTTTTGAGTGGACAGCATCCATGCTTGGAGTCGATTTAAGTAAAGTGATTGGCTCTTCCGGGGGTGGCTATTCAGATGCTTTTGATGGACTGGAAGATTCTGCTGACGATGCTAAGGATGCCGTTGATGATACATCAGATTCTGTTAAGAAACTGTCCAAGCAGCTCATGGGATTTGACGAGCTTAATGTGATCAATACTAATTCTGATAATACAAAAAAGGATGATGATAAGAATAGTAAGCCTATCGATCTTACCAGTCAATTGTCTAATGCTTTAGCTGATTACAAGACTGTTTGGGATAAGGCTTATAAAAATATGACTAATGATGCAGAAAAATTTGCCGATAAGTTGACTAAGTTATTTAAAAAAGCTTGGAAGTCGGGGAATGGTACAGACATTGGCTCTGCCATTGCTGGCTGGCTCAATAAGGGGATTTCATGGGTCAACGACAATGTGGACCAGTTTGCAAAAGGGGCGAAAAAGGTTGCCAAATTGCTTGCAACTGCTATCAATGGGTTTGTAGCTAAACTTGATTGGGCAGGACTTGGTAGTGCTATTGGAAAATCCATGAAAGCGGCAATTGAAGCAGAAACAACATTCTTTTCGACAGTAAATTGGTTGAATCTTGGCAAAGCTATTGCCACAACACTTAATGCTTGGATTGATACCGGTGTTATTCAATCGTATCTCAAGGGCACGGCCACCAAAATAAGAGCAGCTATTGAACTGGCTTTCGGAGCTATAAAAACATTTCATTTCAGTAGTCTTGGCACTGCCTTGGGACAGGGGATTAATGATGCGTTTGCTGTCATGAATAAAGTCAACAAAAAAACTGGATTAAATGGTTGGCAGGAGCTTGGTCAGACTATTTCTGGGGGGATTTCTGGAATCCTTACATCCATCTCAACGGCACTGAGTACTGTGAAGTGGGATAGTGTGGGGCAAGCAATTGCAACTGCAATTGGTTCTATTGATTTTAAAGGAATTGTGTGGAATCTTGGGGATGTTGCCATAAAAATATTAGGGGCACTTGCGGAAGCGATAAAAGGTGCTTTTGCACAATCTCCAGTCGAAACAGCAATTGTTACTGCGTTTGGTTTTATTAAGCTTTCAACGCTTACCACAAAATCAATGGAGAAGGCAGCGACTAAAATATTGAAAGTGCTTGGTATTTCCTTAGAAAAAGATGAGACAGCATTAACAGTATTAGGCGGCAAAATAAAAGGTGCTATAGAAATAGCATTAGGCAAAGTGAAGGACTTCGGAATGAATTATGTCAAGCCATTGGCGGGGAAAATAATGGGTAAAATTGCAACTGCAGTTGGAGCTGAAACAGCTACAGTGAGTGGAATCGCAAGTGCAATTGGAACTGGAATTACAACTGCCTTTGCACAAGTTCCAGCGCTTATGACAGGAAGTCTTTCTGGGCTAGCGACCGCTGGCGCAGCGGCAACAGCGGCAACAGTGGCAACAACGCTTGTAGCAGCAGTAGCGGCGGTTGGTATTGGTGCAAAGATTGGAAAATCCATCGGCGATGAACTTGTTTCTGAAGATATGAAACAATATCAGGTTGATTGGAAGTTTTCAGATTTTATTCATTTTACCGATGATGATTGGTCAGATTTCTGGTCAGCGTTTGCTGATTGGTGGGTAGATGTGCAGGATTGGTGGGGAAATAAGGCATTAGCGATTAAAACAACTTTTGGAGATTGGAAAAAGAGTATTTCCGGTTGGTGGAACGGTGTTAAGGCTTGGTGGGGTGATAAGTATGTGACTCTTAAAGCTGCCGTACAGGAAAAAGTAGATGGGGCGTTGGACAAGGTAAAAGGTGCTTGGAACGCTATTAAGGACAAAGTATCTACATTGACAGCAGATGCCAAGGAAAAGGCAGCAGGGGCATTAGCAGCACTTAAATCCCGTTGGACGGCCATTAAGGATAGCAAAGCTGTTAAGACACTTGAGCAGACAGGCAAGGATATCATTGATAAGGCGAAGAAGTCTTGGGATGCTATCAAATCTGGACAGGCAACAAAGACCTTGAAGGAGAAAGGTAAGAGCGCAATCGAAAAGGTGTCTAGGATTTGGAATAAAATCAAGGACAGAGAAGTAACCCAGACTCTCAAGCAGGAAGGTACGAAAGCATTTAATAAAGTCAAAAAAGCTTGGGATAGCTTGACTGATAAGAAAATTTCAGTCAGTCTCATTACGGATGCTGTGAAAAGTGGAATAAAATTGATCATTGATTGGATCAATAAGTATATTATCGGTGCGATCAATAAGATCAAGGTTTCGATTCCTAAGTGGGTTCCTAAAATTGGAGGTAAAGATTTTGGTTTTAACTTAAAAACGATAGCAATGCCTAAATTTGCCACGGGTGGATTCCCGGAGCAGGGCCAGTACTTCTTGGCACGAGAGAAAGGACCGGAGCTTGTAGGTACGATTGGAAATAAGACTGCTGTAGCCAACAACAATCAAATTGTACAATCCGTGTCAGATGGCGTATTTAATGCTCTTAATCCTGTGCTTACTCAAGTGTGTAATGCTATCAACTCTATGGGTAGTGGATCAAGTGGACAACCTTTGTATGTGGAGGGCGTATCAGATGGAGATATCGTGCGTATAACCACCAAGGCGAATACCGATCATAAAAATCGATTCGGAAAACCGCTGTATATCTAGAAAAAATTGTCATATTGTATCGTGGTGTGGTACAATATGGCAAAATCCTTTTTGGATAAATTCGTGTGGTAAGAGAAGAAAATTCTAATTTCTTTCTGTATGTGAGTGCTAAACACTATGAAATTATTAAGTGGAAAGGAGGAGATATAATGAAAGTGATCAGAGGAGGAATATATAAGGTTTCAAATGCATGGAAAAAATATAACGATGCTTTATTGGATCATAGACCGGTGATAGTGATACAATGTAATGAAGAGTTTGTATATGGCGTTTTGATGGGAGCATTGCCTAGAGAAGCAAAACATAAAAATGCTCTTTATTTTGAGTGCGAGGTTAGTGGAAAGAGATATATATCATTGTGCGCATGTGATACAGTACACAAGATACCTATTAGATATATAAAAGACAATTTGGGCTATATTTCCATACCCACATTGTGGGAGATTTGTGATAGAACGCAAGAGTATATTACATTTGAAAAGGAGATGATAGAAGATTCTGATCTTAATGTTGACAGGGAAAAAAGCTATATTTTGCATGCCAAGATAGATGATTTAATAGAAGGAAAGGATCAGATTTTATATCAGATGGACGAGCTTAAGGACATAAATGTAAAAGAATTTAAAATTGTAAGAGATTATAAAGAATCAGATGAAAAGGAAAAAAAACTATTTACAGGTTGAAAAACTTTATATGCATTATCATATCGGGGCTTGTTACTACTATAATTGTTAATATAATAAATAAATATATACCTATACCACAATTATTTAGTGCATTTGTAGCATATGTAAGACATATTATTGCTGAAATATGGACAATGTTATGCTGAAAAGATTTTCACACAATTCACATTTTCGATGTGTTATATTTTATATAAGGAGATTTAAGGCACTCACCAAATGGTGGGTGTCTTTTTTGTGTGCAAAATAAGGAGGATGGTTGAATCATGGCTTATTCCGCATCTAAGGGATTGCTTGCTTTGCCGATAGATTATAGCAAAAGTAGTGGCTATACCTATCAGAAGCTATCGTACAAATACATACAGCCTAATGGTGCGTTGACTATTACACCTAATCAGATGCAGGATCTTGATTCTTACGTAAATGGTGACGGCTATTTGAAGCGTAAGGTGTTGAAACACAGCCGTACAAAGATTGAGTGGAACACGCCATATTTGACTTATGAGGATAAATGTAAATTGATCTTGGCAATACGAAAGGGGTATAAGCAGGGGGATGGTGACTACTCTTCTCGAACTATTCGTGCAAGGTACTACAACGACTGGGAAGATGATTACTCCACGGGTAAGTTCTATATGCCTGATGTACAGTTTCAATATGGCGGGTTGTATCACGGAGCACCAATGTATTTGCCGATCCGTTTGGCGTTGATTGAGCATTAGGAGGATGATTGTAATGATTGAATTGACTGAACAGCAAAAAAGAGCGTTCTACTCGCAAGGGTATTTTAATCGATACAAAATGTATTTTCCGGATCTTGATTTAACGATCGATAATGAAACAATCCACACAGAATCTGTGAAGATTGAAGAGAGTATTTGCGGTAATGAAGATTTAACGCTTGGTGGCTGCATTGCATCTTCGTGCGAATTTGAGGTGTCAGAGATCTTGCAGAATGATCTTAGTGGTATGGAGTTTATGTCTACGTTGGAGACAGTGGACGAAGAAGGCAATGCTGTGGCAGAGATCCCAATGGGAAAGTATCGTGTTTATTCTGTAGGAATGGTGGACGATAGGGACTATAAGAGAGTTGTGGCATATGATGCGATGCACAATGCTTCTGCTAGTATATCTGATTGGTATGAGGGATTATTTCCGGTGATCTCATCGAACGCGGTCACCAAGACCGATGATAATGGCACCGAGATCACGGTAATAGTGAAAAACTATGGGACGACCACGCTTAAAGCAATGCGCGAATCATTGTTGCAGCACTTAGGAATCCCGTATGAAGAGCAGTCATTAATCAACGATGACATGATCATCAGCAAAAGTCTGCAGCCATCGGGAGACAATTGCACCGGATTAATGATGCTCAAGTGGATGTGCGAGATCCACGGCGGTTTTGGCCGAATGAATCGTAATGGCAGATTTGAGGTAACGACCTTGCAATCTTCCGGGCTGTACCCGGATGAAGATCGGTACCCGGATGTAGACCTGTATCCGGAGAATGGCAATGCATCCTCAGTTACGCTTGGCATTTCGGACGAGGAACCGAGAGCAGAGTACATAACGGCAAAATTTGAGGAATATATGACAAAATACATTACCGGCATCAATGTACGTACAGAGGACGATGATGTTGGATGCACAGTCGGAACAACGGAAAATCCGTATATCATTTCCGGAAATGCTTTGCTATTTGGAAAGACGGCCGCAGAACTAAAACCAATAGCCGAGAATATTCTGAACGTAATCAAGGATATTATTTACCGCCCAAACACAACGGAGTTGATCGGTCTGCCATATGTAGAGGTTGGAGATGTATATTCGGTCGAAAAAGAAGATGTGGTGGAGTCTTATGTACTAAGCCGCACACTGTCCGGCATTCAGTTATTAAGGGATACCTACGAGGCAAAGGGTAGTGAAACACGATCCAATAACGTGAGCGATTCTTCGGAGTTGATCCGGACGAAAGCCAAGATCCTAAAGATTCAAAAGGATATTGATGGCGTGCGGATTGAGATGTCAGATCTGGAAGAGGAGACATCATCACAGTACGAGCAGACCAACAACAAAATAGTGCTTAAGGTAACGGACAAGGGCAATCTCGTACAAGTCAGCTTAGGATCTGACCCGGAAAAAGGTACAGAGTTTAAGGTGGGAGCCAACAATATCGAACTGTCGGCGGACGAGGTTATTGAACTGTTATCGGGCGGAACGATAAATTTGTCTGCCGGTAATGGAATAACCATTGAGGCCCCGAATTTTCAGTTGAGCAAAGAAATCATCAAGATACTGACTAAGAATTTCACGCTAGACGAAGAGGGCAACGTAACAGCGGCTAACATTACGATCACTGGCGGCAGTATCAAAATTGTATCAGACAGCAATGAGCCTTTGATCGAGATGCAATATGGTACTGGTGATAATATGGTTACGGCCGGATTGTCACCAGAAGGCGTGTATTATACTAATGTAACGGACACATGGGAAGAACGCAGCACTAGTGGTCTGATGACAAAGTATCGCACAGCAGTCAGTACGGAGCATAAAAACGGAACATGGCAGACAAACATGATAAAACAGCGTACATTTGGCGATGCGCAGGACTGGGAGACAATCGAAGAGTACCCTGCGGCAGAAATTGCTTACCATGCTGTAAGTGGCAAGGAGATAAATCGCTTTTACAGCGCGCAGGTGAGCAGTTATTTCGCTTCCACGGCACCATTTTTTGACGCTGTTGATCTATGGAAAATTGATGCGATCAATTGGGTTATGGCGAATGGATTTACCATAAATGATGCCTATACATCATGCTTTAAGCTGGCAGACGGCGTGGTGCATCTTGCCATGGATGTGAGAGGTACGATTCCGGCCGGTAAATGGACAACGGTAGCGATGTTCCTGCCGGATGTATTTGCAGGATTCAACATTGCACCGGTAACGATGAACGCTAAGCAAACAGTCATGTATCCCATCTTGACTTCGCAGTCCGGAGCTGGAGCACAGGCGGTGGCACGGTTGACCTTGATCGGACCGGAGGTTGGCATAGAAATATATCAATACGGGACAGCGGCAGCAGAATGGGCGCAGATAACGATGGACTACTGCATCGAATTGAAGGAGAGTGATTAACGTGTACGAAAAAGTAACGCATGATCCGATCGGATGGAAAAACAAGCGTGTAGGGGGTACCAGCCTATCCGCGGAGAACCTCAACAAAATGGACGAGGACATCACCAAGATAGCAACGCAACTGGACAATGCCTACCAAGATTTATCGGGCAAGATCGAAGATACGTCAATGCTGGTAGATACTATCAATGGGGAGGTGATCTAGTGGGAACCCTCAAAGAAAAGCTAAGCTACCTGTCTGAGACAAAAGAAGCAATTAAGCAGGCTCTTATCAAGCAACAGGTTACGGTGACGGATGAAGATACGTTTCGGAGCTATGCAGATAAGATATCCGGAATAGAGGGCGGCGGGGGCAGTATACAGAAAATTGATGCTGGAGAAAATGAAACCGAATTACCTTATGGTGAAATAAGAGCAATAAGTATCGTTGATTTTCAGGTTGTGTATTATATCAATGAAAAGACGCAAGTAAAAGGAATAGTAAACGATATGGTAAAGATTAAGTGTTTGAAAAATAAAGAAACCTTGAAAACTTACACGAGTGTAGATTGGAGTTGATTATATGAAAGAAATAAATGTTGACCTTGGAAAATTAGGAACACATACAGAACAATTGACCTTGATAAAAAATGATCCAGAAGGACAAAAGGATGTATGGTTAGAAATTTTTGGATTATCCGCGGCGGATGGATTTACAGTTGAAGTTGGAACTTATAAACAAGATGACAAACCATTTCATTATTGGGAAATTTGTCATAAAGGAAGAGTTTTCATACAATTAGTGCCATATCAAGGAACTGATGATTATGTTTTATCTGAGATGTGGGTCTGCATAGGAACAAATAAAATTGATTGGTATTATACTAATGTTTTTGATTTGCAAATATTTATTTTCGATAACAATTTAGTAGTTGCATACGTTAGCGGTAGTATTTCAGATGGAATCAACAAAGGTATGGTTGTTATTCCTCCGAATGACACAGCATTAGAATTTGGACAAATACGTTATGATATGTATTCTATCGGAATTTCAACTCAGGGTATCCTAGGTGCAATTGATTTTCACGGCGGTAGAGGTACGAACATAACAGCACCACAAAAAACATTATATGAATATTTTCAAGATGCGGTAATGGCTTCTCCTAATACACCGCCAAGAAAAACTAGGGACAATGGAATTCTTGTACTAAGAGATTTTTCGTTATGCGGTTCTGATTTTGTGCCGCACGTAGTAGAAAATATGTGGATGATATGTTCAATGCCAACAGCATTGTTGACGCAACGGTTTATTAAACTAAATGGTACTAAGCATATGATTATTAGATCAAAAAAAGATAATGAACAATCGTGGTTTCTACTTGCTAATACTGGTGAGGAGTATACAGGAAGCAACGAAGACAATAGCTGGTAAGTGTTTCGAGAATAAGGGACAACTGGGAGCTTTAAGTTTATTTAATGCCGTAAGGCGGAAAGGAAGGTAAATAAAAATGGACAAATTACAAATTTATGCAGCACAGTTAGGACTGTCAACAATAACGGCAACCATTGCGTCAAAGTGTGGATTGCTTGGATGGATGCTAGTGGCGGTAGCTGCAGCAATGGTCATTGATTTTCTGGCCGGCATGGCTGCCAGTGCCAAAGAGGCAGTGGAACACCCGGACGATGATAAGTACGGATGGAGCAGCAGAAAGGGAATGATCGGTATTTTCAAAAAGTTCGGTTACATATTGGTGATCGTGGCATCGATGATCTTGGATTTCCTGATCTATAAGCTGTCAGGAGTATTGTCGGTCACACTTCCGATGACCATGTTCTTCTCTACGCTGGTCACAGCGTGGTTCATTCTGAACGAATGCTTGAGCATCACGGAGAATGCCGGGAGGATGGGAGTGAAGGTACCTGCATTTCTGACAAAAGTGATTGCTGTCCTGAAGGGAACAGTGGAACATGAAGGGAATATATTGAAGGAAGATACAGAAATGGAGGAAACAGACTATGAAGAAAGAACATGACGTTAGAATTGACAGAACGAAGCTGCACCCTTGGCTGGATTATAAATTGACGGTGCTGCTGAAAAAGTGCGCAAAAAAGAAAATATATTTGATCATCACAGAAGGATTTCGGACGAAGAAATATCAAGATCAGTTGTATGCTAAAGGACGTACAAAGCCGGGCAAGGTAGTAACGAACGCAAAAGGAAGCACATACTCTAGTCAGCATATGTGGGGCATTGCGTTTGATATTGCGATTCAGTACAAAAAGGATCTGTATGATATTAACACGATCAAGAAAGTAGCAAAAATTGCTAAAGGTATCGGACTTGGTTGGGGTGGAGATTGGAAATCCATTGTCGATACGCCACATTTCTACTTGCCAAAATGGGGTAGCACGGCAACGGAATTGAAAAGAACTTACAAAACACCGGAAATGTTCAAAAAATCATGGACAAAGAGGGTGGTAAGAGATAAAGGACTGCTGCTCTGGAAAGCCACAAGTAAATTGACCGGTAGCTATTTGCGAATTCCAAAGGGGGCAAAAGTTGAAGTTCTTTTTGTGAGTTCCAAATCTTGGTATGCTAAAGTACGATACAAGGGAAAAGTAGGTCACGTAAACAAAAAGTTTATAGAATAAACAAGGTTTATATGATAAAATAGGTTTGTTACCGCCTCCTAGATTGGTACGGAAGGGAGGTGAACTGCGTGGAATATATCATTTCTCTTATTGTCACCGTTGCGGCTGGTGTAATTTGCCATTACATCATCAAATGGTTGGACGGTGACAAATAGTCGGTAGCCAGCCTGTGGAATTAAGCCTTTCCACACCAAAAAATAGGAATAGAAAACCCCGGTGCTGGAACACCGGGGTTTTTGTTTTGAAGTCGAACTGCATGGACTTCTCATTTCTCTTTGCCTATTGGCATTATAGCATATGCAAAATTCAAATACAATATACAAAAATTAGATATTGGTCAATTTTTCTGAATTTCCCCTATACTATTCTAATTATTCTATTCTTATCTATACTTAATCTATACTATACTAATCTAATCTACTTATGAGACCTAAAAGTAACCATTTGACAACCAATCTGTAACCAAAGATTCTAATTATGTATTTTGACGTATTTCATTTTTATTGTAAATACAGTATCTTTAGTGCCAGTAAGTGCTCTAGTCATTTCCTCCGGCTTTTCTATAGTCCCATATACAGTGATTATATCATTGGAAAGCAATTTAGGCGTTTTAGCTGCACGCTCGTCAAATACTACATACTCATCATCTGCATATATATCATATCCACTATAGGAATAGCATCTCAAAAATCCCTGCGTGAACAAACCATCTTCGGAAATTTGGTTTATTTGGCATTTGAGTTTGATTTTTTTGCCAACGTATTTGTTTGGATTGCGCATTACCTTTTTGTAGTTATATGTTTTACATGCATTTATGAATTTTGCCTTTTTTGCTTTAGCAGCTTTCTTTTCCTTAGCCTTAATCTGCTTCGGTGATAATGTTGGCTTAGCCTTCGCTGCCTTTTTAGGCTTTGCCTTTTGCTTAGATTTTGCCTCTTGCTTGGGCTTTGAATTTGTCTTGCTTTTTTGTGAGTCTTTTTTGACTGCTGGTGTGTTAGTAACTTTGTTGGACACGGATGTACTATTTGTATTTTTAGTATCAGAATCTTTATCCGAATTACCGCATTGATATAGTAATGCACATACTAAGAAAAATATTATAATAGACCATAGGCATCCATGTTTCTTTTTCTTTGGAACATTATTGATATTTTGAACCCCGGCACTCTGAAATCCATTATTAGTTGGTTGAACCGGTGGAGTTTGTTGGATTTCTACCCTAATTCTGCAATTATCGCAATATGCGAAATCCTTGAATATGGGATTCCCGTTTATGTCAGTTCCACATGCTTCTTGACCAAAACGCATTTCTTGATTACATTTTTTACATTTCATTGTGATTCCTCCTTATTTTTGCAATCGTAACTCAATTAGTTTTTTTTCATAACCAGTTAAACGACTTAGTTGATTGATGGTATAATCTTTGTATTCGTATAGCATATCATCAGTAAGTAATAGATTCATAGCAAATGTGTTGGCTTCAATTTCCCTTTTGGAATTAAGTAACAGTGTTTGATTCCGGATGAAGTAGCAGTTTACTTTGCGATGCATGATAGCATGTCCAAGTTCGTGTGCCATAACAAGAGTTCTATCGTGATCTGATAAATCTTCGCTTAAGAATATGCATCTATGGTTTTTAAGGAACATATAGCATCCTTCAAATCCAAGTTTTCCTGTTTGAACAATTATTCCAAGAGCATCGGCTATTTCAAAGGGATTTGTTGTATCAAATTTTTTGATATAGTAGCTTACAAGTTTCTTTATATCCTTTTTCAATAAAATCACCCTAATCCTTTATTTCTTGTTTTTATTTGGATTGTACTTCTCCTTGTTTATTACTTTTAATTGTGTAAGCATAGATTCCAACTGTATCTTAAACAACTCTGCTGATTCAGGAGATAGTTCCTGACCATCGAAAGTTGCAGGACCATCCTCACCGGACTGTAATTTGTGCATAATGTTATCTAGGTCTTTGGCTATATCCTTTTTGTCTCTGGAATTGAGTCTATCATATTCAAAGGCATGTTTTTGGTTTGAATGATGATCATCAATACCTGCAAATATACCTGATATTCCTTCCATTTCTTGTTGAACTTGTTTGTTTTCTATGTATTGAGAGGTTTGCACATTATATCTTTCTTTTGGAACATCAAATCCCATCAACCAAGATTCGTTTACATCCAAAGCCATACCAAGTATGAAGAGTTTATCTTGTCCCGGTTCTGATTTTCCTGATAAATATTGGCTTACATCGGATTTGTTGAGTTTTATATGATATTCTTCAGAGAATGGTTGTGCTAGTTTCAAAATATCAACTTGCTTTAGATTTCGGTCTTTCATTATCTCTTTAAGCCGTATAGAAGTATTTTTTCTTTTCATTGTAGTCACCTCACTTTCTAATAAGAATATAACATAATTACAATGTAGATTCAAGAAAAAAAACATTGGAAGTTAAAAAAATTGAATTTTTGTATTGACATTATTTTTTGGGGGTGATATGATATGACTAGTTCAAAAAAATGAACAAAACGTGAAAGGAGAAAAATAATGGCATTTGATTACAGGAAACTGCGTGGTAAAATTGTAGAAAAATATGGATCACAGTCAGAATTTTCCGTAGTTATGGGCTTGTCTGAAAGAACACTGTCCTTAAAGATGAACAGTAAGGTTCCGTGGAAACAAAAGGAAATTTGTAAGGCTGCAAGTCTCCTTGATATATCAGATGGTGATATAGGAGATTATTTTTTTACAACAAGGGTTCAAAATGTTGAACAGAAAGAAGGGAAGTAATGAATGATTTAGGAACTGCGTCTATAACTTCTATGGAAGTTGCAGAAATGACTGGAAAGATTCATAAAAATCTTATCCGAAGTATTGAAACATATATGAAGCATTTTAGCCAGCTCAATTTTGAGCCGACCCAATATTTTAAGTTATCTACATATTTAGACGAACAGGAAAAAGAACGAAAATGCTACAACATTACCAAGAAAGGATGCGAGTTCATTGCTCATAAAATGACAGGAATTAAGGGGACGGAGTTCACTGTAAAGTATATTGAGCGTTTCCACGAAATGGAACAGGCAATCAGCCAGCAGGAAGTGGTAGAGCAGAAGCAGGAGAAAAAGAGCTTATCGCAGTGGACTCCAGAAGAAATTGTTGACTGGAAGTTGAATGATCTGCATAGAAGATTGCAGAAAATTGAAAGACAGGAAGAGGAAAAGCCAAAGATTGGACGGTTACAACGCTTAGTTCCCAAAAAGAAAACCTGGTACGATCGCAACAAATCAAGAATATGGTGCATCACACGCAACAGGGATATGGAACTCAAAGAGTTGTATCACATCATTCTGGAGGAATGCGGTAGATATTACGATGTGGATGGTGCAATAGACGAATACCGCAGAGAAAACGGAAGAACGATGGTATATCCTATGGATATTGTGGAGGAGTACAGGGAATTGCAGGACATAGCAGATCAGGTGCTGGATTACTTTGAAAGGTAGGTGTGGATAAATTCGTTTTTTGCTAGATTGAGTGGAGAGGAGAGTAGTTAAATTTGAAAATGTTTATATTAAAATTCATTGCGGGTGGGTATTCCATCAAAATGAGATGCAATAAGAATAAGAATATTCTTTTACATAGAGTTGAGTATGGTTCTAATGAACTTGCAGGCGAAATGTATAACACTAGAGCGACAGCATGTGATATTGCTTATCATATTTATTCTGTAAAAATTAAAGAGAAGCATTCTGGCTATTTAAAAGATGCAACGCTTATTGAATATGCTGTTAGTTCAAGAGATGATGCTGATAATGAAGTGTCTTATAAATATAGAAAGTATATAGTTATTTGTGATGCAGGAATGTATATTTCTGATCTGCTGAAAGGAAATAATGAATAGAGGTGAAATGAGTGAAAAGATTAAAAAATTGGATAAGAGAGTTTTGGGATAATCATTTTGTAAAGGTTCAGTGTATTCCCAATATAATGGTTATTCCGTTTAATCTTGATGGAAGATTGATACTTAGAGTGACGAAAGATTATTTCTCTGGTGAGGTGGATAGCAAAACTTACTTAATCGAGCATCTACTGGATGAAGATTTTAATATTACAGAAGAAACGCTACAAATGGAAAATGAACATTTTATTGTACCGTTTCGATCTGCTGAGAATGGGAAATTGGAACAGTGGTTAGATGCAAAAACATTAGGGGAATATAAAAAGATTGTTGTTGAGACAGATGAAGAAAATCCAACAACGATTGCGGCCATTACGCCAAATGCAAGGAATGCGATAACTGGTTATAGGGTTCGCATGATTCCTGTATATGAGAAAGCAGGTGACAAATGATCAAATTAGCAAATAGAGTAAAAAACTTTTTTCATAAGCACTTTGTGAAACATGAAGTCCATTGGGTTCCAAGCACCACGATTATATGCTTGAATTCAGACGGGAGAAAGATATTGCAGATAACAAAGACATTTGCAGATGGAGAAGTAGTTCAGAGAAATTATCAAATAAAATGTTTGTTAGATGAAGGACTGCAAATAACGGCAGAAACGCTTGAGATGGAGAAAATGTTATTTGGTGAACCTACAAAGACAGAACAGTAATGAAAGGATATGGACATGCTTGATTTGTTTCGTAAAATACGATTTAAATTATCGAAGCGAATTTTCTCATTAAATACATCACTATTGGTGACATATGAATTCAAGGGAGAGAAAATTTTGCATATTTCACAATTTGGAAAAGATGGAATTCGTTGCGAAAAGAAATACCAAATCGAGCATCTGTTGGATGATAACTTGCAGGTTACGAAACAGACACTCGAAATGGAAAAACAAATTTTTCAGAAACCTATTGTTCGTTAATAAGCGATCAATAAGATTCGCCACAATTAGGATATTTTGGCAAAGTTTGATTATCAGATTCAATAATCTCAATGTGTGGTTTTGTAGAGTTACACATTGTGCACATATATGTACCTTTCTTTACTTTGTCATATGTACCAAAATAAGCACCGTCAACAGCCCGGATGGATCTGTTCGCATCAATCGGACTACAAAAGTGACCGGTAAGGGGCAGCAGTATTTTATCAATAAATTTTTAATCAAACAGGAAAGGAGGGCGGTTATATGTTAATGGATGAAATGACATTAGAAGAGGCGTTGGAGTTACATGCTATTGGATTTGAGATTACTCTGAGAGCAGGACAAGTTGCAGAAATCAAGGAAAGAGAGGATTAGCCATGTTAAATGTGACAAGCGATAAGGGGATTTTTGATATTACCAAAAAGGAAATCACAATTCCATTGTCGGAGTACACGGATTTAATCGCAAAAGAGGCGATGTTGTCTCAAATAAGACATGCAGTCTCTAAGGAATCTGGAGACTACGGAACTATCGGTATTGTCAAAGCAATTTTGCAGATTGATGATCCAGAAGACAAAAAATAGGCCCATAGGTATTGCAGTACCGATGAGCCAAAAACAAAGGACTATAAAAGTCCATCACATACAAGTGCATTGTAGCACGGAAAAGGAGAGATTGCAAAGTGAAAATTTTATTGAAGAAGTTACATATGGAGAACTTCAAGAAAACGAAGGATCAGACGATTGACTTCGGCCATATAACTAAGATCAGCGGGCAGAATGCGGTTGGAAAAAGTACGGTGGCGGATGCGTTTATGTGGTGTTTGTTCAATAAGAACAGCTTAGGAGAAGCTAAGTTTCAGGTGCGCCCATTGGATGCCTTTGGTAACCCGATTGATCATGTGGATATTAAAGTTGTCGTAACGCTAGATGTTGATGGTAGAGAGTTCGAATTATCCAAGACACAGAAACAGAATTGGGTGAAAAAAAGGGGGACTTTAGAAGCAACACTGCAGGGAAATGACAACCTTTATGAAATTGATGGTGTCCCAAAGAAAGAAAAGGACTATAAGGCATTTGTGTCAGACATTATCAATGAAGATCTTTTTCAACTGCTGACGAATCCACAGGCTTTTGTAAGCAAGAAATGGAAAGAGCAGCGTGAAGAACTAATGAAGATGATACCGGGTGTAGATAACGATACAGTGATCGCATCCAACCCAGATGTGTTGTCGGAGTTAAATCTGGCGTTGTCGCTACACACTCCGGAAGATCTGCAGGCTAAAGCTAAAAAGGCATTATCAGAGTACAAGAAAAAGCAGACTGAGATTCCGGCAAGAGTTGATGAGGTCAGAAAGTCCATGACAGATATTGATGTGGCAGAATTGGAGTTGCAGCGTAACGGCCTGAAAGAGCAGATTGCTACAGTAGAGAAATCTGAGGCAGATATGACAGCACAATACGAGGCACACCAGAAAGTGACTGATGATCTGATGGATCTCAAATTTGCTCTTTCGGATGTGGAGCGCAAGGAAAATGAGAGGAATGTGACAAAAAAGAATTCATTCATCGATGAATTAGCGCAATATGAAAATGATATCACTTCTTGCAAACGCAGAATGGAAATATGTGATCAGAACATCAGAGATGCCGATGGAACGATTTCGGCTTATGAGAAAAAGCGTGCGGAAATGCACGAAAAGTGGATTGCGGAAAAGGAAAAGGTATACTCTGACACATTGGCATTTGACGAAAAAGAAACGGTTTGTCCATTGTGTGGGCAAAGCTACCCGGCAGATAAAATTGCACAGATCAAGGCAGAATTTGAAGAGAAAAAGGTTGCATTGAAAGCAAATTGGGAAAAGGAACACACCGATGCATTGGAACGCATTGTAGCAGACGGAAATCGTTATAAAGATTTAATTTCCCGAACGCAGGAAAAAATTGTGGATCTGCGTACCAATCAGGAAAAGATCAAAGTAAATTTGCAAAGTGCAGAAACAGAACGAGACCGAGTGATAAAACTGCTTAAATCTTTACCAGACAAGGTTGATTGCTCAGCAAATGCAGAGTATCAGAAACTGCAGGAACAGATAACACTAAAGGAAGAGTATTTATCCAAGATGAACAGCGGTGCCGAGATTAGACAGCAGTTGAAAATCAAAAAGAATGGTTTGATGGATGAACTTGCTATCGTGGAAAAGCAGATCGCATCAGCAGATAATTCTGCCAAAGAGGAACGCATCGAAGAGTTAGAGGCAGAAATGCGTGAGATTGCTCAAAGTGTGGCAGATGAAGAAAAAATGCTCTATCTGCTGGAAAAGTTCATGAAAGCCAAAATGATGATCCTATCAAAAATGGTCAATGAGAAATTTGGCATTGTGAATTGGAAGTTGTTTGACAAGCAGGTCAATGGTGCTGTGGTAGAGTGTTGCGAGTGTATGGTCAATGGCGTCCCTTATTCTGCGCTTAATACCGGGCATCGTATTGTAGCTGGATTGGATATTATCCATGCATTGTCTGTTATGCATGATGTGACCGCACCAATTTTTGTGGATAATGCCGAGGCCGTGAATGATTATAACATTCCAGAGATGGAGGGGCAGCTTGTATTGCTGCAGGTGACTGATGACAAAGAATTAAAAGTGGAAAGAGAGGACATGCTGAATGATTAAAGTAACTATTGAAGCGGATGGAGAGGAAAAGAAGATTTTAACAGGAGAAATGCTTAATATGGCAGTATTGGGAGAAGATGGTTGTAAAATTGCGATGGTAAGTCAGCCTACAAAACGAGGAATTAGTTCTAATAATTTTATTCAATCATTGCAGAAGTTAGTGCAATGCTCCATTAAGTCTTTTGCACAGGGGGACAAAACAATGGAGTCCATACTTAAAGTGTGCTTTGCAGAAGCGATGATAGAACGTCCTGATAGTATGAAAGACACTAAGGAAGAGGAGCAGGACAGTAAAAAAGATGTAGAACATCGTGGACTTGATATTCTGCTCGAAATTTTGAGAAAGGTGGTTGAAGAATGATGGCGGCAGAGATTGTGGAAAAGAAAGAAACAAAGGTAGCAGTAAAGCATGACACAGAACTTAGCAAAGGGATTTGGGGAAGTTCCGATAACTGGTTGATGGCTGGGCAGATGGCGAAAGCTCTTTCCTGCAGTACGATCGTACCAAAGGATTATCAGGGAAACGAAGCAAATGCATTGGTTGCCATCGACATTGCCAATAGATTACAGACCAGTCCATTGATGGTTATGCAGAACTTGTATGTGGTCCAGGGCAGACCGAGCTGGTCAGCGCAGTTCCTGATTGCATCTGTAAATGGAAGTGGCAAGTATGACATGGAATTGCAATATGACGAAAAGAATGACAAAAACGGAAAGCCGTATTCCTGTCAGTGTTGGACGATGAAAGATGGAAGGAAAGTAACTGGTCCGGTCATTGATATGGAAATGGCAAAGGCAGAAGGATGGACTACAAAGAGCATGAGTAAATGGAAGACTATGCCGCAGATCATGCTTCGATACAGAGCTGCTTCATTCTTTGCCCGTATGAATTGTCCAGAACTTACACTTGGTTTCTACACACAGGAAGAGGTCATTGACGGAGATTTTAAGGAATATCCGGTGGAAGAGATGCGGCAGAGTGTGGAAGATGAGATAAAGGCAAATGCCAATACAGAGGATTTTGAGGAGGTTGTTCCGAAGCAGGAAGAAGACACTGCTGTAACTGAGACTATAGAGGAAGAAGTTCCGGATTTTATGAAAGGTTAGGATGCTCATATGAAACTGAAGTGTTTGGGTAGCGGTAGCAGCGGAAACGGTTATCTGCTTATTGCTAGCAATGGAGAAACGCTGATCATAGATCCGGGGATACCAATCAAGGAAATTAAGAAAGCCTTGAACTGGAATGTTTCGTGTGTGGTGGGTGCTGTGTGCACTCATCATCATACGGATCATGCAAAATCTGTTAAGGATCTGGAGCAGATGGGAATCCCGGTGCTTAAGCCATATGAGAGCTCAAAAAAGATAAGCGTTGATGGTGCAGGATGGGCGATACAATACTTTGAATTGACGGATAAGAATAGAAGATTTATGCACACAAATGCCGATGGAACAGAATGTACTTGTTATGGATTTTTGATTTCTCATCCGGAGATGGGACGACTGCTATATATCACAGATACGGAGTTGATCAAGTGGCGCTTTTATGATGTTCATCAGATATTGGTGGAAGCAAATTATTCCAAAAAGATCATACAAGAAGATGATCCGAACTATGAGCATGTATGCCGGGGACACATGGAGCTAGAAACAACATTGGAGTTTCTAAAGGTAAACAAAAGCATGGATCTTCGGAATGTCGTGCTGTTGCATTTGAGCGATGACAATTCAGATGCAGAGTTGTTTGCCGCCAGAGCAAAGGAAGTTGTAGGAATGGCAGATGTTTATGTTGCTGACAGGGGAATGGAAATTGAACTGAATAAAGAGCCGTTTTAGACCGAATGACTATTTTTTTTCGTTTTTATCATATTAAAAACAGAAACATAAAAGAAAGGAGAGAAACTCAATGAACAAAGTAATTTTAATGGGGCGTCTGACCCGTGATCCAGAGATTAGATATGCCAACAATGAGAATAACACATGTATTGCCAACTACACATTGGCAGTAGATCGCAGGTTTAAGCGTCAGGGAGATGAGCAGACTGCAGATTTTATCCGTTGCGTTGCAATGGGTAAAGGTGGAGAGTTTGCGGAGAAGTATCTGCATCAGGGAACCAAGATTGTAGTGGAAGGTCGTATTCAGACCGGAAGCTATACGAATAAGGATGGCCAGAAGATTTTCACTACAGATGTGTTGGTGGAATTGCAGGAGTTTGCGGAGAGTAAGGCAGCGTCTGCGCAGAATGGTAATCAAAATGCGTCTGCGCCAACAAGACCAAATGTGGCACAGAATGATAGCGATGGATTTATGAACATTCCGGATGCTATTGAAGAGGAGTTGCCATTTGCAACCAATTAATGACCGAAATGTCATAAAACTAGGAATCGAATCAGAGCGCTTTGAGATAGTAACAGTTGACACAGCATATGACAAGAAAGGAAAGAGAATATGGAAATCAGTTTACAAGAGTTAGCTGGCGGTGCTTTACAGGAGAAAGTAAATCAGGCGTTTGAAAAGGTTATGCAAAATATGCAGGATCCAAACACGCCGTGGAAAAACAAAAGAAAAATCACCGTTGGGATAACATTTGCACAGAATGAGGATCGCACTGACTGTACCTGTGATATTTCGGTGGATACAAAACTTGCAGCGGTTAAGCCGGTGAGCACCAAATTTTGTACGCAGAAAGATTTGGCAACTGGTGAGATTTATGCCCAGGAATATGGACCGGGAATCAGAGGACAGATGTCTTTCGAGGATGTGGATCAAAACATGGTAGAGATTAATGGAAACATGGTTGATACAGAAACGGGGGAAATCAAAGAAGACGGTGTAATTGATCTTAGAGGAGCAAAGCAGGCATAAAGAAAGAAGGTAGGTAAAAATGATTAAAGAAGCATTACAGTATGTCGTTGGTTTAAGCGAAACCAACATAACAGATATTGATGGGAAAAAGTATGCGGACAAGCCGTTGATTCGCATGGACTACGCCCCAAAGGCTAAGGCGATTAAGATGACCACTCTTAGAAGTTTAGTCGATTATATCAAGTCAAAAGCTGATACTATGAGTGATCAGATGATAGTCCATGTAGTGAGTCCTACGCAGGTTAATTTGTTTTCAAATTTGGATTCTGATCGGATTCGCGAGTGTATGGTAGAGGTTCATGCGGAACTTCCAGAGTTTCCGTTTAACAAATTTGTTGACCATGAAGATTTTATCATTGGTGTGCAGGCAAAGTTTATTCCGAATAATGATTCTGATTTGCTTTTGAAGTTTGCTGGAACAGTAGAGGGTGGAACGATTGCTGACTATGGAGATGACGGAGTATCGCAGAAAGCTACAGTTAAGACAGGACTTGCATCCAAGAGTGACGCAATAATTCCAAGTCCGGTTACTTTAAAGCCATATCGAACTTTTACAGAGGTAGAACAGCCTGAAAGCCAGTTCGTTTTTCGCATGAAGGAAGACAAATATGATGGAGTACAGTGTGCGTTATTCGAAGCAGATGGTGGAGCATGGAAATTGCATGCAATGGAATCCATCCAAGAATATCTTGAGGAGCAGTTAAAGGGTGTCGATGGTTTCACAATCATTTCGTAGGCTTACATTGTTCACAGAAAAAGGGGCAGGCTTCTGCCTGCTCCGGTATGATGAAAGGAGAAGCAATGATCATATTGGAAGATATGGGGCAGAAAGAGGAAAAACACACAGTTAAAAATCAATGGTTTTATGAGAACGGTATTGATGTGGTGCGTGTACCGCTGCCGGTGGGAGATTATGTTATAGCAAATGACAAGGCTATAAATGTGTTGGAGCGCAAAGAACAACGCAATATTAAGCCAAAAAAAATGGACTTCTTGGGTACATATTCTACGGCTGTGGACACGAAAGAGAACATAGGTGAGATTGTTAATAACATATGCGGCAAGTCGCATGATCGATTTCGTGATGAATGTATTTTGGCTCAAAATAACGATGTGCAGCTATATATATTAGTAGAAAACGAAGATGGAGTAGCTTGTATTGGAGATTTATACCGTTGGCAGAATCCGAGATTGTACAGATACAATAAAATTAAATATATGCATGGTCTTGGAAAATGGCAGCACGTTAAATTGCCAAAGAGACCTCCGACAAAGGGAGAGACACTCGCAAAGGCGATGCTTACAATGGAACAAGAATATGGTGTGCATTTTCTTTTTTGCCATCCAAATGAGGCAGGAGCAAAGGTAGTTGAATTGTTGGAGGGTGGTTGTGATGATGACAGAAGAACAAAAGCTGTTGGTTGAAAATAACCATAACCTGATTTATTTTATGATCCACAAAATGAATGAATCAGTAGAAGAATATTATGATCTGGCTGCGATTGCACTTTGCAAGGCTGCTATAAGTTATCAATCAGATAACGGATCTTTCTCAAATTATGCCTGCAGATGCATCAGAAACGAAATTCTATTGGATCACAGGGCAAGAATGATGCCTAAGCGTTGGATGAATGAATATTTGATCAGTTATGATGCCCCGTCGGTTGTTCAAAATGAAGATGGGGAAGAGAGCATTCTTCTTGATCAGCTTAAGTCTTTTGAATCTGTGGAAAACGAGGCGTTAAGCAGAATTATGTATTTGGAAGTCGTGGCAGAATTAGGGAAGACAGACAGCAAGGTACTGAAATTTTTTGAAATGGGTCTTAAGCAACGGGAAATCGCTGAAATAATGGGAGTGACTCAGGCAAATGTTTCCAGAGTGAAAAGACGTGTGGAAAAGATGTTATGTTGTGATTGATTGGAGGGACTTTATGGCAAAGCAGCAGTTGATAAACAGGGCAAAATATAAAGATATTAAAAGATATGATCATAATCAGATGGAGCGGTTCGCGCGATCACTGTATGAGAGTGGTTTCAAGGATGGAGCTGTACAGGCAACGGCAACGGAAAAATCCAATACGAGACAGATGGATTTTAACATGTTAAACGAGAGACTTCTTACCATTAAGGGGATAGGAATTGTCAAGGCGGAACAGATTGTAAAGGTCGTGAAAGGGGCGCTGGAAAGTGAGTAGCCGAAGAGCGGCAATGCGCCGTGAAAGAAAGCAGCGAGCAAAAATCGGGAAGAATAAGTCGTCCACTGGCGTAATGCTAAGAGCTGCGGAGCAGGGCAAATTGGACGGTAGAACCATTGCTTTCTGCGTAGCAGCTAATTTGTTGTATGATTTGCACGGATTCCGCAGGCGGCGAATATACAACTTTTTGGAAAAGTGCAATAAGGAAGCCGCAAGATTTGATGATTCTGGATTGCAATTTGTTCTAAAAGTATATGCAGATAGAATTGTTGAAAAATTTAATGATCTGCTTCTGATGGAACACCCTGCGGATGTGGTGGAGCATATCTATTGCAATCAAAGAGATGATTTTTTCATTTCATCGCTGGCACTAATGTTTACTGTCCTAAACGGGGAATATGGTATGGCGTTTAATCAGAAGAAAACAGGAAGGTTGGATGTCATGCTGGAGTACTGTGCAAATGAATACTTGAAATTGCAACTGGATCCGGATGGGCATGATGTGGCATGGTATGTGCGACAGACGAGGGAAAAAACAGGGATTATTATTTAATAAATACAGATAGAACTTGCGGAATATCTGGAGGGATAAACATGATAGACGAAAAGAAAGTGATCAAAAAGCTGCAATATCGCATTAATGATTTTGTATTAAAGCATTCGGACAAGAAAGATTGTGAATCGGTTCAAGTGGTAAAAGAGTTCATACATCTTTTGGAGGAAGAAGCAGTATATGCAGAGCAACAAGAAATAGAAACGTTTGGAAAGGAGTAATAACGAATCCCGGTAAACCGGGTTGACTGCCAAAGCGTGAAAAGTGGCAAGAATAAAAGGGCTGACAGTAGCGTGAAAGAGGCATGAGTGGGAACAATCTTGTGAAAGCCATGTTGAAGTAGCAAGGGAAGCGTAATGCCCTATCCACGAACGGAATTTGTTTCGTGGTGTTATGAAACAAAAACTAACAGTATGCTGGATCAGTGCAGGAATATCAAGCTTTATGGCAGGTTATCTTGCCGGAAATGTAGACAAATGGATCTATATTGACATAGCTGACCAGCACCCGGATAGTATTCGATTTATCAAAGATTGTGAGAAAGCAATCGGAAAAGAGATCGAGATACTACGATCAAAAGAGTACAGCAGTGTAGAAGGGTGCGTCAGAGTATTCGGGGGATTTAGAAATCCCGGAAACGGCTTCGCACCATGCACGAACTGGCTGAAAAAGAGAGTGCGGAAAGAATGGGAAGAGCAGCACAAGGATTACGAATTGACCTATATCTGGGGCTTTGATCAAAAAGAGAAGAACCGGGCAGAGAGGACGATTGAAGCGAATCCGCAGGCAAACCATGAGTTTCCGCTTCTCGACAGGCAATTATCAAAAGAAGAGGTTCATGGACTGTTTGAACGGACTTTTGATTTTGCCCGGCCAAAAATGTACGAACTTGGTTATCCGAACAATAACTGTATCGGATGTATCAAGGGGGGCATGGGTTATTGGAACAATATACGCAAGGATTTCCCGGAAATATTTGAAAGCCGGGCGAAGTTGGAAAGAGACGTAGGATATTCCATCTTGAAAGATAGCAATAGTAAGCCGATTTTTTTAGATGAATTAGATCCGAACAGAGGAAACATGAATACAGAGATTTTCCCCGATTGTGGGATTATGTGCTATTTAGCAGAAAGTGAATAATTACATTTTGCATGAAAATAACACCAGCTGTCGCGTGTTCACGGGATAAAACAGTTTGAGACCGGACACCGACAATACAGCAATGCCATACTCCTCCCGGAACTGGTGATGAGGATATTATACACCGTCGGGTGGGATGTAGGCAAGAAAGGAGCAGAAAATGACGATTGATAGGGCAATACATGACCTAAAAGGAGCGTATGCAAGCGACTATAATAAGCAACTGGCTGAGTGGCTAGAAGAGCTGAAAATGCTTAGAGAATTAAAAAACGAGCATAGAAAGATTAGAAATATAGAGGGGTACAATCAAGGGTATAAAGAGGCTAACAATATTAAAAATGTACCAGTAGCATATGATGTGGATTGGGTTGTGAAACAGTTGAAAGAAAGACTATCTCTGTATCAAAGATTACAAAAATTACAAGACAAAGATTGTCTGCAATACGGCTACAAAATAGAAGCCACAAATGATGCAATCGAGATAGTAAAGGCGGGTGCGAAGAATGACTAATGCTGAAAGAATCAAACAGATGTCGGACAAAGATTTAGCAATATTTATTATGTGTCCAACAGAGTACGATGTGGCATTTACTAAGAGTTGCGGATGCAACGGAGAAATGAATAAAAACTGTTATCAATGCACATTGGAATGGCTACGGCAGGAAAGTGAGGGATAGCTATGGCAGAAAAAAGAATGTTTTCCCGTGAACTGGTGGAAAGTGATCAGTTCTTGGAACTTCCGTTATCCGCACAGGGGCTTTATATGCATATTTGCATGGAGGCGGATGATGATGGCTTTGTGAACAATGCAAACCGGATCCGAAAGGTTGTTGAAGCTTCGCAGGAGGATTATAGGACTTTATTTGACAGAGGTTACCTACTACAGATGGCCAATGGCTTGGTGGTTGTGGCACATTGGAAAATATGCAATAGCATTCGAAAAGATCGGTATAAGCCTACTGTACATCAGAGCGAATACAAGAAATTAAAGGTTTGCGACAATGTATATACGTTAAGTTCCGAAAGTGGGAAGTCGGTAGAATCGGTGGATGACATCTCACAGGTTAAGATTGTGGAGAAATTTGATGAATTTTGGAAGGCCTACCCAAGGAAAGAGCATAAGGCAATGGCAGAGCAGGAATATGCCAAATTGATAGTGCAGGGAATTAAAGAGGAAATGTTGATTGCATCGGCCAAGGCATATGCTAGAGCAAAGGATGGACAAGATCCTAAATATTTGAACTGTCCGGATTCGTGGCTGCAGAAATGCATTTATTCGGATTATGAAGTGAAAGAGGAAAAGCCAAAAGGACCGCAACAACCGGAAGAAGAACCGGGAATAGATATGTGGAACGGAGAGGATGAACCGAAAAATGGGGAAACTGTATGAATTTAAGGAAGAGGATGCCTATTCTTTCGCTAGACATGTACATATTCAGGCTAAGGCAAGAGGGCGTGAACTTCAATTTTTTCATTGTCCATACTGTAGAGGCGGCAAAGGTGGCAAGGACAAGGGAACCTTTTCTATCAATTTACAAACTGGACAGTTTAAGTGTCTCAGATCAAGCTGCAGTATTTCCGGCAATATGATCACCTTGGCAAGGGACTTTGATTTTTCATTGGGAATAGAGGTTGATGAATACTATCAGCCTAGAAAACAGTACAGGCGTTTGAAGACGCCTAGCAAGCCTATAGAGCCACTACCTGAATCTGTTGAGTATTTGGAGGGTAGAGGAATTTCGGAGGCAGTAGCAAGACAATATGAGATTACAGTGCATGCAAAGCGGGATGATGTCTTGGTGTTTCCGTTTTTTGATGAAAATGGAAAGCTACAATATGTCAAATATCGAGACACGACCTTTTTCAAGGGGAAAACCTATATAGATAGGGATGGACAGCAGAAGGCAGCTGCAAAGGAATGGATGGAAAAAGATTGCAAGCCGATTTTATTTGGCATGAAACAATGCGGGAAGGATCGCAAGCGGTTGGTGATCTGCGAGGGACAGATGGACAGCCTTTCGGTGGCAGAGGCAGGAATTGGATGCGCAGTAAGTGTACCGGGTGGAATGAATAACTTCCGTTGGATCCCTTATTGTTGGAATTGGGTGTGCGAATTTGAGGAAATTGTGGTTTTTGGCGATTATGAGCGTGATCATATGACATTGCTTGAAGACATCCGTAAGCGATTCCCGAACAAGATCCGCTATGTGCAAGAGGAAGATTATAGGGGATGTAAAGATGCAAATGAAATCTTGCAAAAGTATGGAAAGGATGCTGTAAAGACTGCAGTTGAAAATGCTATTGAACAGCCAGTGAAACAGGTGGTCGAGCTTGCAGATGTTAAACGGCGCGACTTAAAGGATATACCAAAGTTCAAGACAGGATTTCGACAACTTGATTCATTCCTTGGCGGGTATTTTTACGGTGGGCAGCTTATAATTCTCACTGGAAAGCGTGGACAAGGAAAATCCACAGTGGCAAATGAGTTTTGCGTGTCTGCACTGCAGCAGGGTAAGAGTATATTTGCCTATTCCGGAGAGCTACCGGACTGGCAATATAAAAGCTGGATTGATTTTCAAATTGCCGGTCCGCAGAATATTGTGGAAAATACACTACCGGATGGTTCTGTAAAGCGTTTTATCACAAATAGCAATCAGGATCAGATTGAAAATTGGTACCGGGGTAAATTTTACTTATATAGCAATAATGATGTTGAAGATGATGAGCTTGTGGATCTAGTAACGACAATAGAACATTCCGTGATGCAGTATGGCATTGAGTTGGTCATTGTGGACAACCTTATGACGGCGTTAGATGTGGATATGGCTGCAGATGAATATCGCTGTCAAAGCAAGTTCGTAAAAAAGTTGAGTCGGTTAGCGAAGCGGTTGGATGTTGTCATGATTTTAGTCGCACATCCACGAAAAAACAGCTTTACAAGCGATGAAAACGATGCGGTGAGCGGTTCGGCTGATATAACCAATGCAGCGGATATAGTGATGACATTCAAACGAGATGAAGACACACCGGATCACAATTATTTGTCTCTGAGCAAAAACCGCTGGTTTGGAAATTTGACAAAGAAAGATGGCATTGATCTCTGGTATGATCAAAGATCACGGCGAATCATAGACAGATCCAAGAAAGATTTTTTCTACGAGACTGGTTGGAAGGTCGAACCGGAGCAACAGAATTTTGATGGATTTTTCAATATGCCAGACGATATGGAAAATCCATTTGAGAAATGAGGGAATGCGAATGGCAAAGAAAATAGAAGGAGAAAAGGAATTTTTTGGAGAATGGTATATTTTACTGCAAAAATATGGATTTCCTCCGGATATTCACAACGAATCCAAAGAGGCAGTTCATTTTTGGAATTGTCTGTGTGATGATGTGAGGAATTTGAATAACAAATACAGGACGCATCAATTACAACCGTTTTTTAGGGAATTGTGCCTTGACCTGATCGGTGAGGTGCGGCGCAGAAGCAAAGCAATAACAAAGGAAAGGATGGGCTGATTAAAATGGATAAAGAAAGATTAGAAATCCCTGTATGGGAAAAAATGAACCTGACAGTGGAAGAGGCTGCTGCATATAGCAATATTGGTATTAGAACATTGCAGGATAAATTGAGAGAGCCAGGATGTCCGTTCGTTATAAAAATAGGAAATAGGAAACTGGTTAAAAGAAAAGCGTTTGAAAAATACATAGAACAGAATATTAGACTGTAATTGTATCATAGGCAGGATCATGTTATTATAGAAATACATAAAAGATTCTGCCTATTGCATTGTTGAAAGGATGATTGCTATGGGCAAAGATTTAAAAGGAAAAGAGCTTGGAAAGGGGATACGACAAAGGAAAGACGGAACATACGAGGCAAGATTTGTAAACAGATTTGGAACCAGAAAATATGTTTATTCTTCTACAGAAAAGGGGATAAAACAAAAATTTGATGATGCATTATTTGAAGATCGTTCCAAGAAAAATGTTGTAGATGATAGCCTGACGCTTGATGATTGGCATAAAACATGGATGGAAGTCTATAAGGAAGGTGATATCAGAGAAAATACAAAGAGACAATATGAACATATATATAATGCTCATATTTCACCACATCTTGGTAAAATGAGATTATCTGATATAACAACATTGCAAATAAAATCCCTAATAAGAATACTGGCAAAAGATGGATATCAATTTGAGACACAGAATAAAGTAAGAATTTTGATCTGTGATATGTATAATAAGGCGATCCTCGATGAGATGGCAATCAGGAATCCAGCAAAAGGGATTAAGGTTGTTAGAGATGAAGAAATTGAGAGGAGGGTATTATCAAAAGAGGAACAAAAAATGTTTTTCGAAACAGCCGCTGGTACATTTTATAATAATCTGTTCTGTGTAGCTGTCATGACTGGATTAAGACCGGGGGAATTATTTGCATTGACTGAGAAAGATCTTGATTTTGAAAATATGCTTATTACTGTTGATGAAACTTTGGTGTATCAAAAATTTGATGAGGATGATAAGAAAAAGTTCCATTTGGGACCACCTAAGACGTTGGAAAGTGTTAGAAAGGTACCTATGACAGAGGAATGTGCGCAGTATTTGAAAAGACAGATTATAATGTCAAAATCAGTTAAAGCGAAAGCAAAAATACGGGTGAAAAATTTTGTTGAAAGTGATTATATATTTATTACTACTCATGGAAATCCTATGAATTCACAGAATTTCTGTGATGCAATAAAACGAGTAGTTAATGAAATTAATATGCAGCGGCCAATGTTAGAGGAGATGGAAAAGTTTAGCGGTCATACATTCAGACATACATTTGCGACAAGATGTATTGAATCAGGAATCCAACCAAAGACATTGCAAAAGTATCTTGGACATGCTACACTTCAAATGACTATGGATTTATATGTTCATGTTACAGAAGACTTCAAAAGGGAGGAAATTAAAAAGTTAAATATGCCGATGTTTGATGGGGTACAAGAGTGGTAGAAGTTGCATGGTGCGTGGTAGTATGCGGAATAAAGAGTAGTATTTAAGGCACTTGCGAGAATATCCACCTATTATCAGATATTCTTACTACGTATACCAAAATACGCCTTATGAGTGGTCATAAATGTGAGTGCGTAGCCCCGTCATGGATTATTTGAAATTATGTGAGCAATTATTATGAAAAATGAAAACAAATTAAAATACGAAAAATATATTATGAATATATCCCTGATCGGAAGCGTTCTGTTTATGATCGCAGAAGGTGTTATGGCATTTTGGACGAGATCACATTCTATTTTGATGGACTGTATCTTTGATTTGACAGATCTGATCATGATCGGTCCGTTTTTATTACTGGTGCCATTGCTGTATAAGCCGGTAACAGAGCGCAGGCCATACGGTTTTGCCCAGGTGGAGTCATTGTTTGTCGTTATTAAGTACAGTGTGCTATTGGCGATCACGGTCCGACTGGTTTGGGATAACTTTTATGCAATATTGCATGGTGGTCGTGAAGTGGACGGCGGTAAGATTGCAGTGTTTGAGCTGATTGTTTGTGCGTGTTGTCTGATCGTTTATATGTTACTGCATTATTTTAGCAGACGTTATGCATCTATGACGATACAGGCAGAGATTTACATATGGAAGCTGGATGTGATCTCCAGTTTGGGTGTTTCTCTTGCATTTTTTGTAGAACAGTTTTTGCAAAAGACAACATGGAATCATCTGGCAGCTTATATTGATCCGATCGTTGCCATTATCATGTCGTGTTTGCTTTTAGTAGAGCCGGTCAAAATGATCATACACAATGTAAAAAGTCTGATATTGTTTGCACCGGATCAGGAAATCATGGATTCTATCCGGCAGATTGCAGAACATCACATGGATAAGATTCATTATGACATTGAATTTTTGGATGTGATACAGACAGGACGTAAAACTTGGGTTGAGATCTATCTGACCAGTCATAATCGCATTATCAATACCAAGATATTATTGCAGTTACGTAATGATATTCGTGCGGAGCTGCAGCAAGTATTTGACCAGGTATACGTTGAATTGATCCCAAGTTTGCCAGACGAATAGACTTGCGCAGAAACTAAAACTTCCCATACCGGAAGCTACTGCAAGAACCACATATTGCTTATTATGTCAAAGCATGCTAAGTGTTTTGCAACCACAATATAGCGGCTTCTGCCGACAGAGAACTATAGTAATTGCCTTGCCGCTTTTTCGTTTTTGGTGATTTCTAAATTTTGTTGTCTCTGATGATTGATCTACATGCCCTTCGGAAACTCGAAGTCCCGGAAGCAAGGTAATCATCATTTTTGAAAGGGACTTTGCGCTCGTCGTTACTTATGTCTCGTATTTCAGAGACATTAAGTAACGTGACGTAGCGCATCGTAGCGAAAGCGTCCCGTCCAAAAATGGATGATACCTTGCTAAACCGGGACATCTCAGACAATCCTTCGGGCATGTATTCATCAGAGACGTAACAAAATAAGAAATCACCTAAAAACTCTGCGTTCTGCGGCAATTATCTTAGTTCTCTGCCGACAGAATAAGTTAGCTTATCGGCTGCAAAATACTATATTTATTGCTGACATAATAAGCAATATGTGGTTGCATGAGATAATGAGGTGTGGGAAGTTTCAGTTACTAAATAATAAAAACGCCTGCGGACGAGTTCCTGGCAGGCGTTTTGTGTATTATGATAAGGCAAAGAGACTTACAGTGTGCGTTCACTGCCCCAGAAGAAGAGTGCTACTGTACCCGGACCGGTATGACTTCCTATGGTCGTGCCGATATTGTTGATCACTACTTTGCCGTTTAAGTTTGGGAAGCGTGCCTCTATCAGATCGGCAACTGCTTTGGCATCTTCATAGCAGGCAGATTGGGATATAAAACATTTCCCATTGTAGTCTAAGCCATTTTCGGCATCTTCTTCCATTTTAGCGACAATTTCACGGATCACCTTACGTTTTCCACGAATCTTAAAGCGCGGAATCAGCTTGCCCTCGCTGTTTACATCCAGCAATGGGCAGATGTTCAGCAAATTTCCGATGGTACCGGCGGATTTTGATACACGACCGCCTTTTATAAAGAAAGTCAGATCGGAAGAGAAGAACCAATGACGTAAATGAAGCTTATTGGCCTCTGCCCAGTCACGCAGTTCATCAATAGTCATTCCATCATCGCGCAGATCTGCCAGACGATCCATCAATAGTCCATATCCAGCGGAGGCAGCCAGTGAATCAACAATATAGATTTTGCGGTCTGGATATTTTTCGGCGAGAATATCTCTGGCAATACAGGCGGAATTCATGACGCCTGAAATGCCGGAAGAGAGGCAGACATGTAGAATATCTTTGCCTTCCTGCAGAAAAGGTTCAAAATACTGCTCAAATTCTTCTGCATTGATCTGAGATGTTTTAGTGTCTTCGCCTTGCTCCATACGTTTATAAAATTCATCAAAAGGAATTGATTTGCCGAGATCATCCATATAACTTTTGCCGCCTAATTCAAAATGAAAACAGATATAATGAATAGATCTGGCCTCAAACTGTTCGTCTGTTAAGTCTGCTGTAGAACAACAGCTTAATACATAATTTTCTGCCATTTTAATACCATACCTTTCTCAAAAAATGTTTTGCATGATCACAGGTGGTCATAATATTCCTGTATTATGCATGTCAAGGCTCATTGTACCATGGAATTCTGAGAATTTCAAATTACAACAGTAACGCCTCAAATTATTCTTGAATCTGCAAAATATATTCAGTATAATATTTGTATATACGGCATAATGTGCCATACAAGGAGGACAAGATGAACTTTTTAGAAGAACGTATCCTAAGGGATGGTATAGTAAAAGAAGGTAACGTGTTGAAGGTGGATAGTTTTTTGAACCATCAGATGGATATTTCATTATTTGAGCAAATGGGAGAAGAGTTTAAAAAACGTTTTGCCGGTAAGGAGATTAATAAAATTGTTACGATAGAGGCTTCCGGTATAGGAATTGCATGTGTGGTAGCAAAGTATTTTAACGTTCCGGTTGTATTTGCTAAGAAATCTAAGAGTATCAATATTGAGGGAGATATGTATGTTGCTGAGGTGGAATCCTTTACACATAAGTGTAAAAATCAGGTCATAGTTTCCAAAAAGTTTTTATCTCCGGAGGACAAGGTGTTGATCATTGATGACTTTCTTGCCAATGGTTGTGCACTGCAGGGGTTGATTTCAATTATCACGGAGGCCGGAGCTTCTGTGGAGGGTATTGGAATTGCTATTGAAAAGGGTTTTCAAATGGGTGGCAAACTGATCCGCAATCTCGGTTATCAGTTAGAGTCTCTCGCAATTGTGGACAGCATGAATGCAGATACGAAAGAAATTGTATTTCGTGAGCAGTAAGCTGATCTGTTAGAACTATAGATATAAGATCGGGTGGATTGCAAAGAAATGAAAAGGACGTTTTTCTATATGCAGAAAGACGAAATGAGAAACAGGAAGGATAAAGAACATGAAAACAAATGAAACATCTGTACAAAATATTTATACATTAGACGGAAAAGTACCACTTCTTAAGGCAATTCCGTTTGGGTTGCAGCATATATTAGCTATGTTCGTTGCTAATATTGCACCGATCATCATTGTTGCAGGAGCAAGTGGATTGTCCTCGACTCAGACGGCAATGTTGATCCAAAGTGCAATGATCATTGCCGGTATTGGTACATTGATTCAGTTGTTCCCGGTATGGAAGATTGGTTCCGGATTACCAATTGTTATGGGTATCAGCTTTACGTTTGTGTCCATTGCATGTGTTATAGGAGCAAAATATGGTTATCCGGCGATTGTTGGTGCCGTGTTGATCGGTGGTATCGTAGAGGGCGTTTTGGGATTATTTGCCAAGTACTGGATCAAGATTGTTGCACCGATCGTAGCAGCAAGTGTTGTTACATCCATTGGTTTTTCATTGTTATCTGTCGGGGCTAATTCCTTTGGAGGTGGCAGTGGAAGTAAAAACTTTGGTGCTTGGGAGAACTGGGTGTTAGGCGGTGTTACGCTGCTTGCCTGCATTTTGTTTAATATTTTTGCCAAATCTTACTTCAAACAGCTTTCTGTTTTGTTCGGTTTAGTAGTTGGTTATATTTTGGCCATTGTAATGGGAATGGTGGATTTTTCCGGACTAAAGGGAAGTTCGATCATTGCATTGCCACATCTTATGCCATTTAAGCCGGAATTTCATGCTGGCGCCATTGTATCCATTGTATTGATCTTTTTGGTGTCGGCGACAGAGACGATCGGAGATACATCTGCGATGGCATCTTCCGGTTTAAATCGTGATGTCACACCGGAGGAAACTGCCGGGTCAATTGCCTGTGATGGTTTTATCAGTGCATTATCAGCAGTATTTGGCTGTATGCCAATTACTTCATTTAGCCAAAATGTGGGCTTGATCGCAATGACGAAAGTAGTGAATCGATTTGCAATCGCAACAGGTGCGGCTATCATGATCTTAGCGGGAATCTTCCCGATCTTTGGAGCATTATTGGCAACATTACCGGATGCGGTATTAGGTGGATGCACGATCATGATGTTTGGAACGATCGTTGTCAGTGGTCTGCAGATGATCGGAAAATGTGGCTATACGCAGAGAAATATTACGATCGCTGCATTATCACTCAGCGTTGGTATTGGTTTTACACAGGTTCCTGAACTGTTCGCAATCTTTCCTGAAATGGTACAAAATGTATTTGGGCAGAACTGCGTGGCAGTTGTATTTTTGGTTTCTATCATATTGAATTTGGTTTTACCACAGAATATGGAGGCAACGATACAAGAAAAAGCATAATCAAACATAGTGGGACAGTGTGCTTTTTGAAACTTTGGAAGCGTGCTGTCTGCTGTGTAGAAAGGGTGGGAGAATGAACAACAAAATAATGAAGAAAAGGCGCACCTTGGCAGCTGTGTTGGTAATCAGTCTGTTGTGTATGACCGGCTGTGGGGCAGCTAACGGCACACCGGACGATGTGGCGACAAATGACGGAGGCAGTCAGACTGAGAGCGAAACAGGAAGTGGTGGCATCAGCAAAGATAACATTAAAGTCGGCGTATTATATATATCGGATCCGTCAGAGGGAAGCGGTTATTCATATACGCATGATCTAGGTGTCAAGGGTATGCAGTCTAATCTCGGACTCAAGGAAGATCAGATAGAGCGTAAGATCGTGGATGATAGCGATGCTGTTGCAACGCAGGAAGCAATCGAAGCCTGTATTTCGGATGGCTGCAATATTATATTCACAACGAGTTGGGGCTACATGGATACCACAGAAAAGATGGCAGAAAAGTATCCTGAAGTTTATTTTTCTCATGGAACCGGTTATAAGAGTAATGGCAAGAATTTTACTAATTATTTTGGCAGAATCTATCAGGCACGGTATTTGAGCGGAATCGTGGCAGGGATGAACACAAAGTCCGGCAAGATTGGATATGTTGCAGCACAGGATTCTTCAAATTCAGAGGTAACGGGTGGTATTGATGCTTTTGCCATTGGAGTGGCATCGGTTAATAAATCGGCAAAGATTTATGTAAAAATAACCAATAGCTGGTATGATGCAGCGAAGGAAAAGGCGGCATCAGAAAAATTGTTGTCGATGGGCTGCGATGTTATGGCACAGCATTGTGATACGGCATATCCTCAGACATTAGCGCAGGAAAAGGGTGTGTATGGTATCGGTTATAACTCGGATATGAGTAAAGAAACTCCGGATTCCTGCCTGACAAGTGTGATCTGGAACTGGAGTGCTTATTATACGTCGGCAGTACAAAGTATTATGGATGGAACGTGGACCGGTGAAAATTATTATGGTGGCATGGCAGAGGGGCTGATTCAGATCACCGACCTGGCATCGTTTGCAAAGGAAGGAACGCAGGAAAAAGTTGATGAAGCGACCACAGCGATCCTTAGTGGTGAAAACAACGTATTCGATGGTGTATTAGAAACAAATACCGGGAAGAAGATTGGGGCAGCAAACAGTACATTAGACGATGCAACGATTACCGGAAACATTAACTGGTACTACAAAAATGTAGTGATCGTGAAATAGGAGGGTGGCTATGAATTTTACGATTCGTAAGAAAGTGTTGGTTTGCTCACTGCTCCCACTTGTTTTACTCGGGGCAATTGTTATTTTGGTGGCAGCAACGATCATGAAGGGTGCGATCATCCAACAGGTAGAAAATTCTCTGCGAGGAACAGCAACAGCGACACAGGCAGCATATGATCAAAATACCGGATCTTATCTGGAAACGAAGAATGGTGATGTATGGAAAGGCAGTTACAACATTTCCCAGTCCGACAATCTGGTAGATACGATCAAAGAAGAATCCGGCATGGAAGTTACCTTCTTTTATGGAAACAAGCGCATTATGACTTCTGCCAAGGACAAAGATGGCAATCGTATTTTACAGAGTGAGGCAGGAGAAAAGATCCAAAAAGAAGTTCTAGGTGCAGGGCACGAATATTTTAGTGAGAATGTTTCTATTGAAGGGACTATGTATTATGGATATTTTACTCCGGTATATCAGCCGGATGATAAAAGTACACCAATTGGAATGGTGTTCGCAGGAAGTCCCAAACAGGAGACATTTCGCAGTGTTATAAAGATTATTAGCACGATTATAGCGATTGTAGTGTTTGTTACGATCGTGTGCGTGATCGTTGTCAGTATTTGTGCAAGCTCGATCACAAAGGCACTTAAAGTAGGTATCGCATCAGTTCAGCAGGTATCTGCCGGAAATCTGCAATTGACGATATCAGATAAACTGGCTCGACGCAAAGATGAGATTGGAGATCTGTCGCGGGCAATCCGCAAGCTTCAGCAGGAATTGCTTGGCATTATAAGTGGCATTAAGGGAAGCACGGATTCTCTGCGTGATTCATCTGATTCATTAGAACAGACGGCACATCAGACTTTTCACAGCATTGAAAATGTCAAAGAGACAATGGATGGTATAACGGAGGGGGCAGATCGACAGGCAGAAGATATCAAAAAAGCGTCCTTCAACGTAAATAATATGGGAAATCTGCTGTTAGAGACCGGACAGGAGGCAGAAGATCTTGGAAATGGTGCAGACAGCATGAAAAAGGCAAGTGATCATGCAACGGAAATTGTACATCAGCTTCGTGTGATCAGCGATGAGGTGCATCAGGCTGTAGAGACGATCGCACAGCAGACAAAACAGACAAATGCATCCGCACAAAAAATTCGTGAGGCTTCTCGCTTTATTTCAGAAATTGCAGAAGAAACAAATCTGTTAGCTTTGAATGCAAGCATTGAAGCGGCAAGGGCAGGCGATGCCGGTAAAGGGTTTGCCGTTGTGGCGTCTGAGATTCAGAAGCTGGCAGAGCAGACGAATAGTGCCAGCGGCAATATTGAAGAGATAGTTGAGACTTTGTTAAACGATTCAGAACTTGTTGTTGAGACAATGACAAATGCGCAGGAAATTATTACCCAGCAAAACGATTTTATTGAAGGAACGGAAGGCAGTGTGGCGACCGTGATGAATGAAATCGAGCATTCGGTAAGCAGTATCCGCAGCATAGAGAGCCGTATGAAAGAATTAGAGTGTGCGAGAAAAGAGATCATGCAGGTATTTAAGGCAATGTCAGATATTGCCACTCATAATGTAAGCGACACCGAAAAGACCAATACAGCATTGGGTGCTATGACAGCAGACTTTAAGAATATCGAACAGTCGACGGAAAGTCTGCGAACAATGGCAGATGCGTTGGCAAACCATATTCAGAATTTTCAGGTGTAATTAGTTGCGTCAGTTTAGTGGAATATGCTATAATAGCAGTTACAAGAGATTAGGTAACTGCACAGCATGGAGGATTAATATGCAAAGAATAGCTTATTCCAAAAAGATCATATGCTATTTGTTCATATTATGCATCGCATTGACCAGCGCATTTTCTGCGTATGGTGAATGCGGTGTGTTTTCTATGCAGAGACAGCAGACATATTGCTCTAGACAGACTGTGCAGGTTGACTCTTTTCAGAATGCAAAAGCAGAGCATTATTTACATATGATACAAACTTCTTTTGCCAAGGAAGATTGTCGGATTGAGGATGGATCGGCAAATACGATGCAGAAACTGAATCTTATTCGGGAGCAGAAGACGGTTAGTTTATCAAAGTTTGAGCGTATTTGCTATTGTTTGACAGATTGTTATGCAAGATGCGTTAGCATTATGCATAATCAATATATTCTAAAGGCGACATTGATCCGGGATGTTCATCAACAGATCGTGTCTTTTATTCATCGGAAGGACGGGCAGAAAATCCCCGCAATATTCTTTTTTTGACACGCAGATCTTTACCTGCGTTCGTCATGTATTTCCAAATTATACAATATGTATGTGCGTAAGATTGCACAGGTAAATGAGACCGCTCAGCCAAAGGGGGCACGGTTTTTTTATGGTAGAAAAAAAGAATAAATAGGAGGTTTTTGCATATGTTAGAGACAATAGGTATTGTTTTAGTCGTTGTGGCATTGATCGCGGTAGGCGTTTTTTCATGGAAGTGGGAGAATAGCGGATCTGATGACATTAAGAGAACGCAGACAAAGGACGAACATAAAGAAGCGTAATAGATTCAACAAAGGCACATAAAGAATGCAAGCATGGAGGTATACATGAAACAAATACTTGTCCGATACATCAACATCATATTAGGCGCAATAGTGGCAGCATTTGCTTTGGAAGAGTTTTTAGTTCCAGCGAACATTTTGGACGGCGGGATTGTGGGAACCAGTATTATCATTAGTTCGATAACTCCGATCTCTTTAAGTATATTGACGGTATGCTTAAATTTACCGTTTGTATTGGTGGGAGCGAAGCAGTTGGAAAAAAGCTTTCTTCCGAGGACCATTGTGGCAATGGGTGTATTCTCTCTCTTTTTAGAAATTTTTAACCGTTGGCACTATGATGCTACCTATGATGCATTATTGGCGACAGTGTTTGGAGGATTGATTCTTGGTGCCGGAGTTGGACTTATTATTCGAAACGGAGGATGTTTGGATGGCACAGAGACAGTTGCGATCATGGTCGCCAAAAAGACATCACTTTCCGTAGGTCAAATTGTTCTGGTCTGTAACATTATCATTTATTTGATCGCCGGTATATTGTTCGGATTGGATCGTGCGTTATATAGTCTTCTGACCTATTTTATTACATCTAGGATCGTGGATTATATTAATACAGGATTGGATCAGGGCAAAGCTGTAATGATCATTACGGATCAGGGACGCGTGATCGCAGAGGATATTTATAAGACGTTAGGCCGGACAGTTACTTTTTTGTCCGGTGAAGGGCTTTTATCTGGGGAGAAGACAGTCCTATATTGTGTCATTACCCGGATGGAGCTTCCGTTGATCCGTAAGATCATAGAAAAAGATGATTATTCGGCATTTATGACGATTTCAGATGTATCGGAGATCATCGGACATCATATTAAAAACTCAGAAAGCAAAATTTACACCAAATTATAACAAACCATGGAGCGGAGAAAGTTCTCCGCTCCGTTTTTGATAGGGTCATTTGCAGCTGGTAACAATAGTGATAGGGCTTGTATAATTTAGACGAATATTATATAATTTAAAATTGTGGATTAACATTAGAAACTGCTGTTCAAAGAAGGGTTGACTGGTATGGTTAATGAGAAAAAAGTACGCTTAATGACGCAGCTTGCGTTAGACGAAAAGCGGTTTTATAAAGATGAACTGGACGAAAGTGGATATTTTCGTTCCGATTATATCCGTTCCAATACATTAAAGGTGCTGCTGGGCTATAGCATTTCCTATTTACTGATCATGGGACTGGTTGCCATGTATTATGTTGATTATCTGTTTACAAATGTAGTGCAGATGGATATGCAGAGCATGGTGTGGCTGGCCGGATGTATATATGTAGGATTATTATTGATCATTACGTTGTTTTGTGTGTTGTTTTATATGACCAAATATACAAACAATCGCAAGCGTTTGCGCAAATATATGATGGAAATAGATAAGCTGCAGAAGTTTTATCGGGACAGCAAAGATAATAAAGAGACCAAAGAAATTAAGGAGGGAGACGCTGTATGACTCAGTTATTGATATTGCGTGAACATATACAGAAAATGTATCAGCGTTATTCATCCTTTTTTCAGGTGGTCATGCGGTTTATGATTGGATTTGGATTGTTTTTTGCGATCAACCGTGTGTTGGGATATCGTCCAATACTTTCACATGGTTATGTGAATGTGATCATGGGAGTGATCAGCGTGATCTTTCCATTAGAGGCAATGATCTTTTTGGTGGCATTGTTTATTGTATTACAGGTCATGTATGTGTCCAAAATGCTGGCATTTTGTATTGGTGTTATATTTTTGATATTGTATCTGTTATATATTCAGTTCATTCCCAAACATGGATATGTGCTGATCGCTGTGCCGTTAGCATATTCTGTAGGACTCTCTGCAGGAGCACCGGTGCTGTTGGGATTGCTTTTTGGTCCGGCCGGAGTGCTGCCAGGTGTGATCGGAGTGTTGCTTTACTATTTGTTTCGCAATTTGATTACGGTTGCATCTTCTGCAACGACAGATTCCTTCGATCTGTTTCAGGTGCTGATCGATCAGTTGGTGGAGGACGAAGAGTTGTTTGCCGCAATAGCAGTCTTCGTGGTGGTCATGTTGGTAGTGTATATGATTCGCAGTCTGCGCGTTGATTTTAGTTTTGAAGCGGCGATCATCATTGGGATTGTCAGTGATATCATTTTATGTTTGTTTGCTAACTATTTACAGCTCATGAAACTGCATATGATCCCATTTTTTGCAGGTGCGGTCATATCCCTCGGCTTAGTGTGGCTGATACAATTTTTCCGTTTGTCATTAAATTATGCCGGCGTTGAGAATTTACAGTTTGAAGATGAGGAATATTATTATTATGTCCGCGCAGTACCCAAGAACAGTATTGCAACAAAGAGTAAGCGTATAAAACGCTTTAATGCACATTTGTTTACTGACCGCAACGAGTTGTTAGCAGCAGAGATGGAAGATAACGAAGCAGTGCCGGATGGCGGTAACAGGGAGAATAAGGAGGATTCATGAATCAAATTATTGCGTCATTAAAAGGATATGTATATGGATTATCGCTCCCGAAGATTGGTGTTGTGGATATCCTGGAGATTATTATTATCGCTTTTGCGTTGTATCATGTGACATTTTGGGTAAAGCGTACAAGAGCATGGACACTGGTAAAGGGTGTTTTTGTGCTGTTTAGTGCTTATATTGTTGCCTATATTTTAGATATGAGTGTTATATTGTGGGTGTTTGATAAGACGATCGGTCTTGGTATTACAGCGTTGCTGATCGTTTTTCAGCCGGAACTGCGCAAGGCGCTGGAAGAGTTGGGACAAAAAAAGATTGTCAGTTCTATCTTGCCGTTTGATGAGAACAAAGATAGAAATATACGCTTTACAGATCGTACCGTGAACGAGATCGTGCGTGCAACTTCTGAGCTTGCCAAAGCAAAGACCGGTGCACTGATCATTATGGAAAAGGATATTATCTTATCTGAATATGAAAGAACCGGTATTATTATCGATTCTGCGATCAGCAGTCAGCTTTTGATCAATATTTTTGAGCATAATACGCCGCTGCATGATGGTGCTGTGATCGTAAGAGGAGATCGTATTGTTGCGGCAACCTGTTATCTGCCATTGTCAGACAATATGGGGTTATCTAAAGATCTTGGAACGAGGCATCGTGCTGCAGTTGGCATTAGCGAGGTGAGCGATAGTCTTACCGTGATTGTATCTGAAGAAACCGGTATGATTTCCGTAGCAGTTGGTGGTAAATTATTACGTAATATTGACGGGGATCTTTTACGACGTAAATTGAATGATTTTCAGGGGAAACCTTCTGAGGAGAAGCCAAAGAAATACTTTTGGCGTAGAAAAGGAGGGGATCGCACATGAAAGAATTAAAACAATTGATGAAAGATGTTGTGCTGCATAATATTGGGATCAAAGTGCTGTCATTGATCGGTGCTCTGTTTGTATGGCTGATCATTATCAATATTGATGATCCTTATAAGACGAAAGTGTTTCAAGTGCCGGTCGAGACGATCAATGAAAGTGCATTGCAGTCTGTTAATAAGGTGTTTGAAATTACATCCGGCAGTATTGCCAATGTCAAGGTCGGTGGCAAACGAAGCGTGATCGATCGTTTAGATTCTACAGATATTCGTGCAACAGCAGATCTTTCGAATCTGTCTTCGGTAAATGCGGTAAATATCGTGCCATCACTTCGTAAAAAAGTGTCATCGGACGTTACTTTGGAATGTACTCAGGTGTTGAAAGTTGCATTGGAGGATATGGCAACCAAGCAGGTTAAGGTAACGGTTGTCACCCAAGGAGAACCGTCAGAAGGTTACTCTATTGGAAAATGCACGGCAAAACCAAATATGATTCAAGTGACAGGAGGAAAATCTGTTGTGAAACGTATTTCCTCGATCAAGGTGTTTTTGAATGTGGAGGGAGTCAGTGAAGACTTTATGAGCCGATTGGAACCGGTTGCTTATGATTCCAACGATGAAGTAGTCAAGTCTAACACTCTGCATTTTAGTCAGAATAAGATCAAAGTGCGGGCAAAGGTTTTGGAAAACAAAACAATTCCGGTAAGAGTCAGTGTGACAGGAACGCCGGCAGCGGGATATGAGTATGTAGAAACAGAATGTCTGCCACAAGAGATCCAAATTGCCGGCAGTGAGAAGAAAATGGAGTCGCTTTCTGAGATTGTGATACCGATGGATATTAGCGGATTGAATGACCAGTCCGGTGGTTTGGAAAAGACGGTCAGTGTGCCGGCCTTATTGCCAGAGGGAGTTACTGTATCAGAAGAGTACGAGACGATCTCCGTGAAGGTGACGATAGAAAAATTAGTGGAACGAACTTTGCGTATTAAAGAGACAGATGTGGCATTTCGAAATTTGGCAAGCGGATATGTTGCGACAGCCGGAGCACCCGGAGACATTTTAAGCCTCACGATTTCGGGAAGAGCCTCCATTTTGAATGAGATTCCGGATACTGCCATCAATGCATATGTAGATTGTGGCGGTTTGAAAGCCGGAGAGCATCAGGTTCGCGTGCAGTTGGATCTGTCGGATACTTGTAAAATCACAAAATATGCAACGATAAAGATTCATATCACGAAGGAACGAGGAGGCAGTACGGCGAGCTCTTCCCCATCGCCAACAACAAAGCCGACCGAAAGGCCGCAAAATACGACGTCGGAAAAACCGAGCGAGGAGCCAATACCGACGGAGACACCTTCACAAGAAGAATGATCTGTCAGAAATTGTTATCATGATGATTTTTGATGTGTGAAATATAAAAACGCTTCGGTAAGCAATCTGCCTGCCGAAGCGTTTTTGCAATTATTCATATTTTGTCATAGCATAGATCTGCTGCCTATGATCAACCGTTCGTGGCATTTTTCTTAGCACGGAAACGAAGAGTCGGATCGAGAATCTTTTTGCGGATACGTAAATTCTCCGGTGTAATCTCTAATAACTCATCGGTATCGATAAATTCCAGTGCCTCTTCCAAACTGAGTACCTTAGGCGGCGTAAGCTTTAAGGCATCGTCTGCGCTGGAAGAACGGGTATTTGTCAGATGTTTTGTTTTGCATACATTTAACTCAATATCCTCTGTTTTACCATTTTGCCCAATGACCATTCCGGCATATACTTTTTCACCCGGGCCAACGAACAGAGTACCACGATCCTGTGCGTTGAATAATCCATAAGCAACGGTTTCACCGGATTCAAAGGCGATGAGAGATCCTTGCTTGCGATAAGCGATATCACCTTTGTACGGACCGTAGTCTTCAAATACGGTGTTGAGAATACCGTTTCCTTTTGTATCGGTCATAAATTCACCACGATAACCGATCAGTCCACGAGATGGGATAACAAATTCAAGACGAGTGAATCCACCACCGATTGATCCCATACCCTGTAATTCACCTTTACGAGTGCTTAATTTTTCGATGACACTGCCGGCAAATTCCTCTGGGACATCAACGAAGGCACGCTCCATTGGTTCTAATTTTTTTCCGCGTTCATCGGTTTTATATAATACTTCTGCTTTGCTGACAGCAAATTCATATCCCTCACGACGCATATTTTCGATCAAAACGGACAAATGCAGTTCGCCACGTCCGGATACTTTGAAACTGTCCATATTGTCAGTTTCTTCTACACGAAGGCTGACATCAGAGTTCAACTCGCTGAAAAGACGGTCGCGCAGATGACGAGATGTGACAAATTTTCCTTCCTGACCGGCCAAAGGACTGTCATTTACCATGAAATGCATAGCGATTGTAGGTTCCGAGATCTTCTGGAAAGGAATTGGTTCCGGATGCTCAGGAGAACAGATCGTATCGCCAATATGGATATCAGTTACGCCTGAGATCGCTACGATAGAACCGATTGTTGCTTCCGTAACCTCTACTTTCTTCAGCCCATCAAATTCATAGAGTTTAGTAATACGCACTTTGTTCAATTTATCTTTGTCATGTGCATTAACGATCACAACATCTTGTCCGACTTTGACAGAACCGTTATCCACTTTACCGATACCGATACGACCGACATATTCGTTGTAGTCAATGGTGCTGATAAGTACCTGTGTACCTGCGTCAGGATCTCCTTCCGGTGCCGGAATGTAGTTTAAGATCGTTTCAAACAGTGGCTCCATGTCTTTGCCGGGTTCGTCGGATTTGTAAGATGCAATACCCTCACGAGCGGAAGCGAAGATGAATGGGCAATCTAATTGTTCTTCGTTAGCATCCAGATCAATAAAAAGTTCTAATACTTCATCTACTACTTCATCCGGTCTTGCTTCCGGACGATCGATCTTGTTGATGCAGACAATAACCGGAAGTTCCAGCTCTAATGCTTTTTTGAGAACAAATTTTGTCTGTGGCATAGCACCTTCAAAGGCGTCTACGACAAGAACAACACCGTTTACCATTTTGAGGACACGTTCTACCTCGCCACCAAAGTCAGCATGGCCCGGTGTATCGATAATATTGATCTTTGTATCTTTGTAAGTGATTGCTGTATTCTTAGATAAAATAGTGATTCCGCGCTCACGCTCAATGTCGCCGGAATCCATGACGCGTTCTGCAACTGCCTGATTGTCGCGAAAAACACCGCTTTGTTTTAGCAATTCATCGACTAAGGTTGTTTTTCCATGATCGACATGGGCAATGATCGCAATGTTTCTAATATCTTCTCGTTTCATAGTATACATTTACCTCCATTTCGGAGCTGATTGATTGTTTTTGTTTGCTGCTCCGAAGCAAATTGTTTTTATGGGAAACTGCTTATAACGTGGTGACACGCCACCAAGAATTACTTTGGCAAATCTCGGCGATGTCACGCTGGCTTTGCTCTTTTTATTGGACAAACCCACAATTAACTAGTATACTATAAAAATAAGATTATACAATTGACAAATGTGCCAAAAATAATCAGAAATGTCGAATAATGTTTTACAAAAAGGTTTAACCTAAGAAAGAAGCAGTTATATAATAGCAAATATCAACGTATATATTTATGAAACTAAAAATACCAATGGGGCGGGAACCCCAAGCGGCGTCCTTTTCAATAGGGTGCAGGAAAAAGGAGGATATGAAATATGTTGGATAAAGTATTCACAAACAACCAGGTGACAATTGCAGGTGAAGTAGTCAGTGAGTTTACATTCAGCCATGAAGTCTATGGAGAACATTTCTACATCGTCAATATCGCAGTATGCAGACTTAGCAATTCGTATGATGTAATTCCGGTTATGGTGTCAGAAAGATTGATTGATGTTACGTCTGATTATCGTGGATGCGTTTTGCAGGTGTCCGGTCAATTCCGTTCTTACAACAGACATGAAGAAAATCGAAATCGTTTGGTGTTATCCGTATTTGCCAGGGAGGCAGTGCTTGCTTCGCAGGAAGATGAGGATGAGCAAAATCCGAATCATATTTTTTTGGACGGATATGTGTGCAAGCATCCGGTGTATCGTAAGACACCGTTGGGGCGTGAGATTGCCGATGTGTTGTTAGCGGTGAATCGTCCGTACGGCAAGTCGGATTATATTCCGTGTATCTGTTGGGGAAGAAATGCACGTTTTGCCGATAAATTTGAAGTAGGTTCTCATATACAGATATGGGGCAGGATCCAGAGCCGTGAATATCAGAAAAAGATTGCAGAAGACCAGTATGAGAAACGAGTGGCGTATGAAGTATCTGTAAGCAAGTTAGAGTATATCGCGGAGGAAAATTAGAAAAAGTAGATTTTTTATGTGAATTATGATAGAATGGCTAGAGTTGACAGGTAGATTATTTTGTTGCTCTAGCCATTTTTGCGGCCAATAGGGTATGGCAGCTGTTTGAGGGAGCAGATAGAAAGGATGGCGGGAAGCAGGAGGAGTCAGATGAGTCAAAGAATAGTACAGGTATATTATGGAAGCGGCAAGGGTAAGACCTCTGCAGCAGTGGGACAATGTATCCGTGCAGCGGGGCTTGGTCAATCTGTGATCATCATTCAATTTTTAAAGGGAAAAGATGCAGAAGAATTCAGCTTTTTGAACCGCCTGGAGCCGGATATTAAATTGTTTCGGTTTGAAAGAGAGAATGAATCTTATGATTGTTTGTTAGATTCTCAAAAGAAAGAAGAGAGACAAAACATTCTGAATGGATTTAATTTTGCAAAGAAGGTGATCGATACCGGAGAATGTGACGTATTAGTGCTAGATGAAGTGCTTGGTCTGGTGGACTTAGAGATTATTTCTATTGAGGATATTATCTCTTTAATTACTTTGCGCGATGATTATTGCAAGTTGGTAATGACAGGAAGATGTCTTCCGCCGGAGTTAGAGCCGTATGTTGATATTGTATCCAAGATAGATCTTGAAAAGGATCTGGAGATGTAAGGAAGCACATAATTTATATCGGTTCATATAATATACCAAGAAAATACAAAGAAATGGGGAGTCTATATGTCGATATTTACCGGTGCCGGAGTGGCACTTATTACGCCGATGAATCCGGATGGAAGTATTAATTATCCTGAGATGGAGCATATTATCAACGATCAGATCGCAGGCGGTACGGATGCGGTTATTGTGTGTGGAACAACTGGAGAAACGGCAACGATGACTTATGATGAGCATATAGAAACGATACGTGCCTGTGTGCAGATGACAGCGGGGCGTATTCCGGTTATTGCGGGTACGGGATCTAATTGTACAAAATCGGCGGTCAAATTATCCGTTGCGGCAGAACGTGCCGGTGCAGACGGTTTGCTGGTTGTATCACCATATTACAATAAGGCGACTCAAAACGGAATAAAGGCACATTATAAACAGATCGCTGCGGCGGTAGATCTACCGATACTTATGTATAATATTAAAGGTCGTACCGGTGTTAATATTGCTCCACAGACAATCGCTGATCTGGTGCAGGAGGTTTCTAATATTGTGGGTGTCAAAGAAGCATCCGGAGATCTGTCACAGATTGCCGACATTATGGCGCGTTGTGACGGAGAGATCGATCTGTATTCCGGAAATGATGATCAGATAGTTCCCATTGTTGCTTTAGGCGGCAAGGGGGTTATCTCTGTATTGTCTCATGTAGCTCCAAGAGATACACATGATATGGTGATCAAAATGTTAGAAGGGGATACGGATGGCGCCAGAAGACTTCAGTTAAAGTATATTCCTTTGATCCATGCACTGTTTTGTGAGGTAAACCCGATTCCTGTAAAGGCAGCGATGAATATGTTAGGGTATCAGGCGGGACCGCTTCGCATGCCGCTCACGGAAATGGAAGAGGAGCATCAAGAGACGTTACGTGAGGCAATGCGGAAGGCAGGGCTTGATGTAAAATAAAGTTTGCAGTTTGAGAAAGAAATGGAGGACTATTATGACAAAAATTATTATGTTAGGATGCAACGGAAGAATGGGACAGATGATCACAGATATGGTCAAACAGGATGATGAATGTACGATCGTTGCAGGAATTGATATTGTTGACAATAGAGACAATGGTTATCCTGTGTATACTAAATTGGCAGACTGTGATGTAGAAGCCGATGCGATCATTGACTTTACATCTGCTACTGATTTTGAGAGTCGTATGGATTATGCGGTGGACAAGCAGATCCCGATCATCGAATGTTCGACCGGATTATCTGAGGAGCAGATGGATTATTTGAAAAAAGCAAGTGAAAAGGTTGCAGTATTAAAATCTGCCAATATGTCTTTGGGCATCAATCTGTTAATGAAGTTATTAAAGGAAGCTGCCGTTAAGCTGGCGGGAGATGGATTTGATGTGGAGATCGTTGAGAAACACCATAATCAGAAGTTAGATGCACCGTCCGGAACGGCGTTGGCGTTAGCAGATTCTATTAATGAGGCGATGGACGATCGCTACGAGTATATATATGACCGTTCTCAGGTTCGCCAGAAGCGTGACAAGAAAGAGCTTGGAATCTCAGCTGTTCGTGGTGGAACGATCGTTGGAGAGCATGAGGTGATCTTTGCGGGGACAGATGAAGTGATCACATTTAAGCATACGGCATATTCACGTGCCGTATTTGCGAAAGGTTCCATTACGGCTGCAAAATATCTGAAAGGAAAAGCTGCAGGATTGTACGACATGTCAGATGTACTGTTATAATTATGTAGACAGGCAATGATAGGAGGAGTTCTATGTCGGAAAAAATATTGATATTACATAGTTTATTATCAGGGCTGGACATATTGACTGCCATCATTTTGCTCGTTGCAGTACTTAGCGGTTTAGCAACCGGGCTTGTTGTGAAACTGGGACAGATCGTGGCTGTGATCGGCTCCTACGTGATCGCTGCAGTGTTGGCATCCTATGTCGGATTAGGCAGAGAGATTGTTTTTGTAGTGGCATTTATTGTGTTGTCTCTTATTTGTCGTTATTTGGTGCAGGTGCTTCGGCTTGTAGATAAACTTCCGGTTGTCGGAACCCTGGATAAATTTGGCGGAGCAGTGGTTGGATTTGTTGTAGCGTTCATTGTGCTATATTTTGTGATCAATCTCTTTTTTGATATCGTTCCGCAGAGTACATTGGATGGAATGGGTTGGACGAAAGAGGCAGTTCAAAAGACAATGTTCATTAAAGGCTTTTTGAAGAGATGACGGGAGCGGTAAAGTGTAATGAATAAAATAAATTATCAACGTGAATTGGATCAGATTTTAGCGGAGATTACGGCAAAAGGAGAGGTTCCGACACTGCTATTGCATAGTTGCTGCGCACCGTGCAGCAGCTACGTGCTGTCATATCTGGCATCTTATTTCCGCATTACGCTGTACTATTATAATCCGAACATTTCACCGAAAGAAGAATATCAAAAACGCGTGCAGGAGCAAATGCGTCTGATACGCGAGCTGCCGGTACGTTATCCGATCTGTTTTGAAGAGGGGGTATACGATCCGGAGCGTTTTTTTGAGATGGCGAAAGGGATGGAAGATATACCGGAGGGCGGAGAGCGCTGCTTTCGCTGTTATGAATTAAGACAGCGAGAGGCGGCAATTGCAGCCGCACAGGGAGGATATGATTATTTCACGACGACGTTATCGGTCAGTCCGCATAAGAATGCACAGAAGCTGAATGAGATCGGTCTGCGTCTGCAGGAGGAATATGGTGTCCGTTATCTGCTGTCTGATTTTAAGAAAAAGGGCGGTTATTTAGAGTCGATCCGTCTGAGTAAAGAATATGATCTGTATCGACAGAATTTTTGTGGCTGTGTATATAGCAGACAGAAGATGGAAGATAGAGAATCCTAGGTTGACAAGAATAGAAAGAACTACTATAATGAATTTGTTTTCGGGGCGGGGTGCAATTCCCTACCGGCGGTATTCTGTGACAGCAGTAAGCCCGCGAGCCTGCGCTAAGGCGCAAGCATGATTTGGTGAGAATCCAAAGCCGACAGTATAGTCTGGATGAGAGAAGACATGAGATATCATTGATGCGTTATAAAAGTCCTGGTAACATATACTGGGACTTTTTTATTATAGGATGAAAGGAAATGAGGGACGACTATGAGACAGGAATATATGCGTCGTGCGATCGAGTTAGCTAAACGTGGACTTGGGAGAGTGAATCCCAATCCGCTGGTGGGCGCTGTTATCGTGAAGGATGACCATATCATTGCGGAAGGGTATCATGCACGGTATGGCGATCTGCATGCGGAGCGAAGTGCTTTTTCTAAGCTTAAGGATCCTGCAGAAGCTATTGGTGCAGAAATGTATGTGACGTTGGAACCTTGCTGTCATCAGGGAAAGCAGCCGCCGTGTACACAGGCGATCATTGAACATGGTATCCGTAAGGTCTATGTCGGTTCAGATGATCCGAATGCATTAGTGGCAGGCAAGGGGATTCGGATACTCAGAGAAGCAGGTATAGAGGTAGAGACTCACGTGCTAAAAGAGGAATGTGATGCCTTAAACCCTGTATTTTTTCACTATATTACGAGTAAGACACCATATGTCGTCATGAAGTATGCCATGACAATGGATGGGAAAATCGCCTGTGATAGTGGAGAAAGTAAATGGGTTACCGGAGAAATGGCGAGGGCACATGTGGCAAAGGTTAGAAATGCTCTTTCCGGTATTATGGTTGGTGTACAGACTGTGCTGCAGGATGATCCCAAGCTTACCTGCCGTATGCCGGGTGGCAGGAATCCGGTACGCATCGTATGCGACAGCTATTTGAGAACACACCTTGATTGTAATCTTCTTCAGACGATCGATGAAGCACCGGTTTGGATCGCAACACTTTCTGAGTGTATGGAAAGCGAAAAGGCGACAAAACTTCGAGAGAAAGGGGCAGAATTGATCGTTGTGCCACAGGCTGATGGAGAGAACATGGAAGGAATAGATCTGAACGCATTATGCAAGGAGCTTGGTGAACGGGGAATAGACGGTCTGTTGATCGAGGGTGGAAGTACCTTACATGCCGGTGCTTTGCAGGCGGGCATTGTGGATCATGTACTTGTTTATATGGCGCCTAAAATCTTTGGGGGCAGTGGCAGATACACACCGGTACGCGGTGAAGGCGTGCAGTCCCCGGCACAGGCTTGGCAATTTAAGCGTAGTCATGTGACAGAACTTGGCGAAGATATCTTGATTGAATATGAGAAAGACAAGGGGGAACGGAAAATATGTTCACCGGAATAGTAGAAGAAATCGGTCAGATCGCAGCAATTCGTAAAGGAAGTGCATCTGCGGTGTTGTCGATCCAAGCCTCCAAAGTATTGGAGGGGACTAAGATCGGAGACAGCATTGCAGTTAACGGGATCTGTTTGACTGTGACAGGAATGCAGGAACGTAGTTTTACAGCAGATGTTATGGCAGAAACTTTGCGCAGAAGTTCTCTCGGGGTGTTGGGAAAAGGTGCTGCGGTCAATCTGGAACGCGCAATGGCGGCCGATGGCAGATTTGGCGGACACATTGTGTCCGGTCATATTGATGGGACCGGAGAGATCGTATCAATGCAACGAGAAGACAATGCTGTGTGGGTCGAAGTGGAAACACCGCCACAGCTGTTGCGTTATATTGTCGAGAAGGGGTCTATTGCTATTGATGGGATCAGTTTGACGGTTGCGAAAGTGACAGATAGTAGTTTTTCGGTCTCGTTAATACCACATACCGGAGAGGAGACAACATTACTTTCAAAAAAAGTGGGAGATCCGGTTAATTTGGAAAATGATATTGTAGGCAAATACGTGGAACGTTTTCTGACATTTGAGAAGCCGGCAGAAACGTCATGTCAAAGTGTGGATCTGGCATTTTTGGCAGAACATGGATTTGCGTGATATAATTGACAGAAAGGTTTGGTGCAAACAATGAGTGAGTTTCAGTTTAATACGATTGATGAGATTTTGGAAGATCTGCGCGATGGTAAGATCGTCGTTATGATCGATGATGAAGATCGCGAGAACGAGGGGGATGTGATCTGCGCAGCAGAGCATGCCACCTTAGAAAATGTGAATTTTATGGCAAGCTATGCTAAAGGCTTGATCTGTATGCCAATGGATGAGAGTTACACGAAGAAACTTGGCCTGCGACAGATGTGTGAGGTCAATACGGATAATCATTGTACGGCATTTACGGTGTCTATTGACCATAAAGATACGACAACGGGCATTTCTGCCTATGAACGTTCTATTACGGCGATGAAAACGGTAGATCCGGATGCAAAACCGGGCGATTTTCGTATGCCGGGACATATGTTCCCGCTGCAAGCCAAAAAAGGCGGCGTTTTAGAGCGTAACGGGCATACGGAGGCAACCGTTGATCTGATGCGTATTGCAGGATTGCAGCCGGTTGGTCTGTGTTGCGAGATTATGAAAGAGGATGGCACGATGGCACGTACGCCGGATCTGGTCGAATTTGCAAAGAAACATTCATTGAAGTTTGGTCGAATTGCAGATCTGGTGCAGTACCGTAAGGAACATGAAGTATTGGTAGAGTGTGTGGCAAAGGCAAAAATGCCGACCAGATATGGTGATTTTACGATATATGGATATGTCAATAAATTGAATGGTGAGCATCATGTTGCGTTGGTAAAGGGAGATATTACTGATGGAAAACCGGTGTTGTGTCGAGTGCATTCGGAGTGCCTGACCGGTGATGCACTGGGATCTGCACGTTGTGATTGCGGCCAGCAATATGACGCAGCGATGAAGATGATCGCCAAAGAGGGACGAGGCGTTTTGCTATATATGCGTCAGGAGGGACGAGGTATTGGTCTTATTAATAAGATCCGTGCCTATGAATTGCAGGATCATGGAAGAGATACGGTCGAGGCCAATTTGGAACTGGGCTTCCCGGAGGACGCCAGGGATTATACGATAGGAACACAGATTTTGGTGGATCTGGGAATCCATGAGCTGCGTCTTCTCACGAATAATCCGGCTAAAGTATATGGTTTGGCAGGTTATCAGTTGGAGATCGTAGAACGTGTTCCGATTGAAATGGAACCGGGAGAATACGATCGGTTCTATTTACAGACAAAGAAAGAAAAGATGGGGCATTTGCTGCATCTTAAATAAATAATGGAAGAAAGGTAAGGTATAAGCATGAAAACAGTAGAAGGAAAAGTAGTAGCAGAAGGATTAAAAATTGGTATTGTAGGAGCTCGTTTCAATGAATTTATCGTGTCAAAATTGATTAGTGGTGCAAGGGACGGATTGGTTCGACATGGTGTCAATGACGATGATATTACTCTTGCGTGGGTACCTGGAGCATTTGAAATTCCGTTGGTTGCAAAGAAAATGGCACTGTCCGGCAAATATGATGCAGTAATCTGTCTTGGTGCAGTTATACGTGGCGCAACCAGTCATTATGATTATGTTTGTGCTGAAGTATCGAAAGGAATTGCAGCAGTCAGCTTAGAGGCGCAGATTCCGGTTATGTTTGGTGTTGTAACGACAGATAATATTGAGCAGGCGATTGAGCGTGCCGGTACTAAAGCGGGTAACAAAGGATATGACTGTGCGCTTGGTGCGATCGAAATGATCAACCTTACAAGACAGCTTTAGAAAGGAGTGGCCCTTAAATAGGCCGATTAGCGATGTTTCAGAATTTATATCCGGATGAAGAATACCGTTCATCTTATGAGATTCCCTATGAGAGCTATTATCAAAAGGGATTTCGTGGTATTTTATTCGATGTCGATAATACACTGGTGGAACATGATCAGCCGGTGACGATCGAAGCAATTGCGCTCTTTGAAAAGCTTCGTAAGATTGGATTTGAGGTTTGCATTATTTCAAATAACAAAGAGCCGCGAGTGAAACCTTTAGCAGATACGTTAGGTGCGAAGTATGTATATAAAGCAGATAAGCCTTCTGCCAAAGGATATGTGCAGGGGATGGAGCATATGGGTACCACTGCTTCCAATACCATGTTTGTAGGAGATCAGATATTTACAGACATATGGGGAGCAAAACGTGCCGGCGTATATGCCGTCTTAGTGCATCCGATCGCAAAGCATGAGGAAATACAGATCGTTTTAAAAAGAAAACTGGAATGGTTTGTACTTAGACGTTACCACAAAAAGAGATCTTAATTAGACGCTGTCAGGAAAATCTGTAGGAAAGCAGACGATCTGGCAGCGTTATTTTTTTGTAATATGCCAGATACTCCTTGGAAGAGAGAGAATCGATATAGTTTTGTGGGAACTGTTTAGTACAACCGTGCATACAGGCAAGATCGACCGCTTTATTATAAGCGATTGCAGCTTCGATCAGGGATGGAAAACGTCCGATCAGATAATTGCCATTCAGATGCAGTTTGGCTATATATTCCGTATGCCCCTTATCATGAACGATCGTTACTCCGTGATATGGATTTAATACGTTGAGGTTAGAATATCGATAGTCATTTTCATTGCCATTTACAAATGTAAAATCGATATCTTTTCTTGCATAGGCACGGATGCCATAACGAGAACGGATATTGGTCTGCATGCCATATTCAGCAACGAACAGATGACCGCCGCGTTTCATGATCGCATGGTTGGAATAAAAAAACAGGTCATCAACATCAAAGAGCAGCGTTTCTTCAGAACTCAAATAATATTGAAAATATTTTTTTCGCAAATAGATCGGTGTTTTAATATAGATCCCATTATTCTTAAAATTCAATAAGCTGATCCATTTTGAAAAAGGGAGCAAAGGAAATTGTGTTTCCTGATAATCTTCTGGTGTGATTGGTACTGTTGCAGATAACAGCTTATCGGCAGATTGGTACGCACCGTGTGCCTCAGATTCTGAGGTAAAGCTGCCCAGACTGATATGTTTACATCGAAATGTAATAGAGGCGCGATAGTATACGCTTCCATCCTTTTTTACAGCAGCAAATACTCCTTTTTTCATACAGATCACACGCTCCTTTCTATGCTTAGCTATATTCAATATAAAACGTTTTATATCTTTGTACGGATTAGCTATAATGTAGCATATTTCGACAGGAAATGCCAGATATGTTGAATGGTATCAGGTATAAAATTCCATTTATTTCATATACTCTGTAATAGTTTTGTAACATTATTAATTATTTCTCAATCTTCCCATATAGTCGTTGACATAATAAGCAATATGTGGGTGCGGTGGATTTGAGGTGTGGGAAGTTTGAGTTGTTATTCAATGATTTGTTTGGAGGATTTGCATGAAAAAAGACATGAGATGGAAGGTGGCACAGATCGGGATGCTGACGACGATGTTGGCAATGGAATCGATACTTCCGCAAGGTCATATTGTCGATGCCAGACATCAAACCGCTCAGTATCGAATAGAAGAAGACATGGAGCTTGCCGGGCTAAGCAGTTATGTGAGAGGCGGACAGGCAGAGGGAGCATATGTGTCTGAAACAATTGCACGAGTACATGATCAGTGGCAGCAAAAAAAACAGGAAGCAAAGCAAAAGCAGCGTATCAGACAACAGAAATTAGAGCAGGAGAGGATGCGTAAAGAACGACAGAAACGAAAACAGGAGCAGAGGAAGCGTGCTAGAAGAGCACGAATCCGTCGCGCCAAACAGAAACAAAAAAGAGACGAAAAAAAACGACGTCTTGCCATTGAAGAAAAATGCGGAAGAGTGATCGGTACAGAGTCTGAACGTATTTTACAGCGTATTGTTGAGGCAGAGGCTGGAGGAGAGGATCTGGAGGGGAGAACACTTGTTGCGAATGTCATTTTGAATCGTGTGTTAGGAAAACAGTTTCCGTCCACGATCAAGGAAGTAGTCTTTGCACATAGTGGAAGCAGATATCAATTTTCGCCGGTCAGCAATGGCAGTTATTATTCGGTACATGTGTCAAGCGGAACTAAAAAAGCAGTAAGAAGGGCCCTGCAGGGACAGGATACCTCGCAGGGCGCATTGTACTTTATGGAGAGAGCTTTAGCTGACAGTGGTAATGCTTCTTGGTTTGATCGGTGTCTGACTAAAGTGAAGAGACATGGATGCCATGAATTTTATAAATAGCACTCAAAATGGGGATCGGAGTACAGGCTGTAATTGTCTGCCATGCAAAGCCGCTTCGATCGTTTCGGGGATAAGGGATACATGAGCTACTAAGGAGCAAGGCTTTTTATGATGATCATCCTGTCCAAATGGAACAAAATATACGTTTTTAGCATTGTACAGCATTCCAAGATTCCTGAAATTCATTCCCATATTATCGTTGCTGGAAATGGAGATGACCAGCGGTTTTTCATTGCGAAGATGTGCTTTTGCTGCCATCAGTACCGGGGTATCTGTGATACCATTCACTAATTTTGCCATTGTGTTGCCGGTACATGGGGCGATGACCAGTGCATCGAAAGGGGCTTTTGGCCCGATTGGTTCTGCGTCTTGAATTGTATATATTCCGGTATTTCCGGTAATACGTTCTACTTTTTTACAAAAGGTTTCAGCTGCAGTAAAACGGTTGTCTAAATGGCTCGTATGATTGGAAAAGATAGGCTGCACTTCATAGCCTTGTTTTACAAGTTCGCTTAATAATGTTAATGTTTTTGCAAAGGTGCAAAATGAGCCGGTAATAGCAAATCCGATGGAAATTGTTTCGTTCATGTCTATTTCCTTTCTATCCGATTACAAATATATCATTTAAATGCTGAAAAATAATCTCAGCAGAACTTTTTGGGGCGTATTTTGCCGGCAGACCGGGATATAATGCGGCATCCAATCCTTTTTGAGCGCAATATGTGAGATCGCAGCCGCCCGGTGCACTGGCAAGATCTATGATCACGGCAGTGTCAGGAAGTCGGTCGATAAGACTTTTGCCGACAATGGGAGCAGGCACAGTGTTAAATAACCATTGGCAGGTTGAAAGATCTGTTGACTCGGTTAGATTAAGACAGTGTGAGACTTCTGCACAGGCTGTTTTTTCAGAAGATCTGGCAGAGATGATCACTGTGGCACCGAGGTTTGTCAGACGATCTGCCAACACCTTTCCGCAGCGTCCGTAGCCCATGACAAGACAGGTGTGCTGATACAAGTTATAGGGAGAGTGGCGAATTGCTTCGCAGATGGCACCTTCAGCGGTTGCAACAGCATTCCATATTGCTACGGCAGAGGATTTCATATAGTCATAGATATGCAGACCGCGTTCCTGACAGCATTTTACAAATGCAGCAGGAAGATTACCACCTAAAATCAGAGAACCTGCAGGTGCCTCCTCATATGCCTGTTGCAGCGTTTTTTCGTCACATGGCACAGGAAGCAGTATTGTCTGCAGGGAAGAAGACTGTCCACAAGAATGCAGATACGATCTGCTTGTGGTGCTTTTTGAAGCAGATACTGCCTGACTGCATGTTTTGACACCCGCTCTTGCAAATAATTGTTCTAGTGCTAACTGGCGTTCATCGTCGCCGTATCGGATCAGCTCGCAAATTTCATACATAAATAATCCTCTCTTCCCGGATCATAAATTTCTCCAAATCTTTGTGAGTAAAATTCTCATAAAGTGGGATACTGTAGTTTATGCAGGAAACACAATATGGGTTCCCTTGACCAAACACAAATTTTCGGTTATGCTTAAGCCGAAGATACCGAGAGTACATCGATAAGGAATGGAGGTTTAAAAATGATACATGCAACAATAGATACATTTGAAGAGGAAGTTATTAAGCAGAAGGGCTTAGTCTTGGTGGATTTTTGGGCGCAGTGGTGCGGACCCTGCCAGATGATCGCTCCGATCCTAGCGGAGATTGATGAAGAATGCCCGGATGTTAAAGTTTGTAAGGTGGATGTCGATGCGAATATGGGACTTGCGCAATCGTATAAAGTTGTCGCAATCCCGTTTTTGATCCTCTTTCGGGATGGAGAAGTTCAGGAAAAGCTGACCGGATTACAGTCCAAGAAAGATCTTATGGATATGATCAAAAAGTATAAGGCGTAATTTATTCCCGTATATACAAAAAGCCATACAGGTTATTTCCTGTATGGCTTCTTTTTAGGGTATAAGAAAATACTATTTTATATATTATGTACTAGTGTTGCTGTGTAATGTGAGTCTTTAGTGCAGCAAAACTTTCTTTACTGATCACATGTTCAATACGACATGCATCTTCGGATGCAACACTTTCCGACACGCCCAAAGAAACTAAAAATTTCATCAAAAATTCGTGCCGCTCATAAATCATTTCAGCAATCTGTTTGCCGCTATCGGTCAAATAAATAAAACCGGAGTCAGTGACAGTGATATACTGTTTCTCACGAAGATTTTTCATTGCAACGCTGACACTCGGCTTCTTAAAGTTGAGTTCGTTGGCAATATCAACCGAGCGGACAACAGGTAATTTTCGGCTTAACACTAAGATTGTCTCCAAATAGTTTTCTAAGGATTCGTTTGATTTGTATGCTCCAGCCATATTCTTCCCCTTCCGTTGTTCATGATTATATATTATTTTAGCATATTATGAAAAAAATGACAAACGTCTGTTGTGGAAAAAAATCTCATTTTTATGAAAAATGAAGAGACAGGCAGATGAAAATATGTTAAAATAAAGGTTAAAGGCATATATGGGGCCTATAGAGATGTGGAGGTAGCACAAAATGAATGATTATGTATTGGTGGTAGATGACGAGGAAGTAAATCGGAAGCTTCTTGTCAAGATATTGGAGGCAGAGTATGAAGTGGAGACAGCTTCGGACGGTAAGCAGGCACTTCAAATGCTGAAAGCACAGCCACATAAATATGCAGCTATTGTTTTAGATCTGGTGATGCCGGATATGAATGGGTTTTCCTTTTTGGAAGAATATTGCAGTGATGCGATACTGCAGAATATTCCGGTCATTGTTTCTACCGGAGATGATAATATAGAATGTGAGACACATAGTTTGGAGCTTGGTGCCTGGGATTTCATCCGCAAGCCGTACAATGAGCGAATCATTCATTTTCGACTGCACAATGCGATCGAGAGAAGTCGTGCACAGATTTTGCGTAAGTTACAGCATGTTGAGGCTTTTGATTCGTTGACCGGATTGTATGGACGAGATTATTTCCAAAAAGCAACGAGAGAAATGTTAGATGCGTTTCCTGAGGAGCAGTATGCAATGATAAGGCTCGACATTGCCAAATTTAATTTGGTCAATTCCTTTTTTGGCATTCACCAGGGTGATGAATTTCTTTGTGAGGTGGCTGATAAGATACGACAATTTGTTGCATCTAAGAATCATGTGACCTATGGGCGTATGCGCGCAGATGTATTTGCAATCTGCATGTCGTATGAAAAGGAGAGTGAGCTGTCAGAGTTATCATATCGTTTCCGCAAGGAGATCCGTGAGATCATTCCGGAATTTGAAATGATTCCGGTGTTTGGGTTTTATTTGATCAAAGATTTAAAGATGGAAGTCAATGATATGTATGATAATGCTAAGCTTGCAACAAAGATCTGCAAAGGAAGTTATATTCAGAATTATGCCTTTTATCAGGATGAAATGAGTCAGGATCTTATTCAGGAACAGCGTATTGTAAATATGACTCGGTCTGCATTGCAGGAAGAGAAGTTTGTTCTGTTTTTGCAGCCAAAATATGATATACAGGAGGGCAAATTTGCCGGAGCTGAGGTATTAGTACGCTGGAAGGCGTCCGATCAAAAGATGATCTCTCCGGGAGAGTTTATTCCAATCTTTGAGCGGAACGGATTTATTATGAAACTGGATTTTTATGTGTGGGAGCATGCGTGTAAATTGTTGCGTAGCTGGCTGGACAAAGGGTATGATCCGATGCCGATTTCTGTAAATGTATCACGTGTCAGTGTATACAATCCGAAATTAGTGGAAGTGATCAGTGATCTGGTTGCAACTTATAATATTCCGCCGGAATTATTTCAACTGGAATTGACGGAGAGTGCTTATACATCCAATCCATATATGATCCGCGAGGCAATGAAAGATTTACAGAAACGTGGATTTACAATATTGATGGATGATTTTGGCAGTGGCTATTCGTCATTAAATGTTTTGAAAGATATTGCAGTAGATGTTTTAAAGATTGACATGAAATTTATGTCGGATACTGAGATACCGGGCAGAGGTGAGAATATACTGGCTTCTGTAGTAAATATGGCAAAGGTGCTTGAGATGCCGGTTATTGCGGAAGGCGTTGAAAAGGAAAGCCAGGTGCGTTTCTTGAAGAATATCGGCTGTGAATATGTGCAGGGGTATTATTATGCAAAACCGATGCCTGCAGAGGAATATGAAAAGATGCTGTTTCGTGATGAGGAGCAGGCATTAGGATAATAATAGATAATGATCAGAGCAAGACAATGGAGGTTGGCATGAGAGTAAAGAAGTGGGCTTTGATGGGGATATTATGTGGAACAATGGTTTTGCTTGCCGGTTGTGGCAAGGCACAGAAAGCCTATAAGCAGGCTGTGGCTTTGGCAGAGAACGGTAGTTATGAAAAGGCAGCAGCTTCCTTCAAAGAAGCCATTGCAGAAAACAAAGACAAAGCAGAGTATTATATCGATTATGGAATGACATTAAATCATCTGGGAAGCTATAAAAAGGCGATAAAGCAGTTTGAAAAAGCGTATCAGAAGGTTGATAATAAAATTTCCAGACAAAATAATAAGCGTTTATATTATGGAGAGGCGCTTGCCTATTATGGTATTCATGAATATGATAAGGCAAAGAAACAATGTGATAAAGCATTAGAGATATCAGAAAGTAAGGTACTAAATGGTGATATTTATGCGACATTAGCAATGGCGCAGTGGGCTTCCGGAGATTCATTAGGTGCACTTGGTGCCTTAGACCAGCTTATAAAAGAAAATGCAAAGGATGCGGATGGTCTTGTTCTGCGTGGTCAGATCAAACAGAGTATGGGTAAGTATGATTCTGCTGCTGAAGACTTTTTGAAAGCAATTTCAGTTGATGAGAAATGTTATGAGGCGTATTTTGGATGCTATAATGTTTATAACGATGCCGGTAGGGAAAGCGATGCGAAAGATGTGCTTGAAAAATTGGTATCAATACATGGCGCAGATGCAGAAGCCAAAACGCAGATCGGACGAGCTTATATTTGTCTGGATAAGCTGGCAGATGCAGAGGATATATTGAGCGATGCCGAAAAAGAAAAAAGCACCGATGCGTTATTTTATCAAGGTAAGGTCTTGCGGATACGTGGTGATTTTGAGAACGCAATTAAGAAGTATACCCAATATTTGAAAGCACAGAACGGAGCAGTATGCGCTCTGCCGGAAGTGTATAGCGAGCTTGCGGGCTGTTATATTGAGTTACAGGACTATGGACAGGCAGAAGATTATTTGGAACAGGGACTTGATCTTGGTGTGACGATGGCTTATCAGAATCTGCTTCGTAATCGTGTGATTCTGTTGGAGCGAATGGGCAAAATGAGACAGGCTAAAGAATTGGCGGCAGAATATTTACAAACCTATCCATATGATAAAGAAATGGCGAAGGAAGCAAAGTTTATAGCAACTCGTATCGGAAATCATAGTAAGAAAAAACAAAGGTAAAGAGAAAGGTTTGGTTAGATAGTAATGTTTGAGACCGAAGAGCAGAAAGAACGCATTATTTTGGTCGCTGTTGCAACGGCGGATGGAGACGATACCGAACAATCTCTGGATGAGTTGGAAGAATTGGGACAGACGGCGGGTGCGGTGACTGTTGCTAAAGTAATACAGAATAGAGAAAAAGTACATGCCGGAACGTATGTGGGTAAAGGAAAAATAGAGGAGATTAAGAATCTGGCGATCTCTCTGGATGCAGATGCAGTAGTATGTGATGATGAGTTATCTCCGGCACAATATCACAATCTTCAGGATGCATTGGAGATCAAGGTCATTGACCGAACGGTTATGATACTTGATATTTTTGCCAAAAGAGCATCGACCAGCGAGGGAAAGTTACAGGTAGAATTAGCACAGCTTAGGTACCGTGCTTCGCATTTGGTAGGAGGACGCAGCGAATTATCCCGTCTGGGTGGAGGAATTGGTACGAGAGGTCCCGGTGAGCAGAAACTGGAGATGGATCGGCGTCTGATCAAGGAACGTATTACACTTGTGAAACGTGAATTGGAGCAGGTGAAACGTACCAGAGAGTTGACTCGTAAGAAGAGGCAGGAGAATCCTACACCGGTTGTTGCAATCGTAGGATATACCAACGCAGGAAAATCAACGTTACTCAATTATTTGACCGGAGCAGGTGTTTTGTCGGAGGATCAGTTGTTTGCAACACTGGATCCAACTACCCGCAAGCTTGTTCGTGAAGACGGTGAAGAAATGCTTTTTACGGATACGGTTGGGTTTATTCGTAAATTACCGCATCATTTGATCCGAGCTTTTCGAAGTACATTGGAAGAGGCAAAATACGCAGATATTATTTTGCATGTCGTAGATTGCTCGAATCCGGATCTGGATATGCAGATGTATACAGTGTATGAAACACTTCGTAAGCTGGAAATTGGCGATAAACAGATCGTCACTGCATTTAATAAGATTGATCGTTTAGAGGGAGAGCAGGTGCTCAAAGATCTGCGTGCAGACCGAACAGTTCGCATTTCAGCACGTTCGGGAGAAGGTGTGGAGGAAATGTTAGATGCGTTGAGCGAATTGTTGAAAGCCGGTCAGGTACTTATCGACAAAATAATTCCTTATACAGATGGTTCTCAGATCAATTTGTTGCGTAAATATGGCCAGGTGTTGGAAGAAAGTTATGAAAATGATGGCACCAAAGTAAAAGCATATGTACCAAGAGAGTATGCCTATCTGTTTCAAAGTGCAGATGGTGAGGATGATCAATAGACATGGATGTAGAGTATAGATATGACTGGAAGTTGATCGCATGTGTAGATGACCATTGGGGAATTGGCAGACAGGGACAATTGTTGGTTGATATCCCGGCTGATAAAAAAGCATTTAAGGCGCATACGATCGGAAAGATTGTTGTTGGAGGCAGAAAAACAATGGAGGGACTTCCGGGTGCACGGGCGTTGCCTGATCGCACCAATATAGTTCTTTCTACGGATGAGACGTATTGTTTTGAAGGTGCGCAGGTATTACATAGCCTGCAGGAACTCAAACAGTATGTGAAACAGTATCCGGGTCAGGAAGTCTATGTAATTGGTGGGGAAGAAGTATATCGCCTGCTGCTTCCGTATTGTGATACAGCTTATATTACAAAAGTGCATCGTCAATATGAGGCAGATGCTTATTTCCCGAATTTAGATGAAAGCCAGGATTGGGAAATCTGCGAGCAGTCTTTTCTGCAAAAAGATCCACAGCAAAATGTGATATATGAATTTATCACCTATCAACGTATACAATAAGAATTCGATAGTAATGATCAGCGTATAAATATAAAAATAGAGTGTTAAATTATTATTATTTTAAATCTAAAAATAGCACAGATATGAGGTGCCCTTCCAAGTTGAATTTTTGGAAGTTGATACCAATCTGTGCTATTTTTCATGAAAGGATAATAGAACCTTTATGACAGACAGCAACGTTTCCGTCACTGTCTGTTTTTTGGTGCTATCATCTTATTAGAGGATGACCATTGATCAGCCCATTACGATAGTTACATCGTATGAGGTTTTGCCCTTCTCATAAGGGATAACAGTGGTTCCTGTATATTCTTTTCCGTCTACAACGATCTTGGCAACGCCTTTTTCAACCTTATTTGGGTTTTCAACCTTGATGTTATACACACCTTCACGATACTTACGTGTCATAGTGAAAGAGGTTCCCATCTCGGATGGAATACAAGGATCAACGCTCAAACCATTGAGAGTTGGAACAACACCTAAGATATACTGAGAAACATTTACAAATGTCCAGGCAGCGGTACCTGTAAGCCAGCTGTTCTTAGCCTGTCCGAAGAAGTGCGCATCTTTACCGGCGATCATCTGAGAGTATACATATGGCTCTGTGCAATGGATCTCGCTGATATCCTCGATATAAGCAGGACAAGTCTTTTTGTAGATCTCGAAAGCACGGTTACCACGACCGATAACAGTCTCAGCACAAGATACCCAAGGGTTATTGTGGCAGAAGATACCTGCATTCTCTTTATATCCAGGTGGATAAGAGGAGATTTCTCCAAGTTCTACATGGTATTTGGTGTAAGGCGGCTGTAACAATACAATACCGTACTTTGTATCCAGTTTTTCTTTTACAGAATCCAATGCTTTCTTAGCTTCACCTGTCTCAACACCGATACCGGCGAGAACGCAGAAGCCCTGAGGCTCAATGTAGATCTGACCTTCTTCGCATTCTTTGGAACCGACTTTGTTGCTCTGTGCATCATAAGCACGGACAAACCATTCGCCGTCCCAGCCGTCTGCTAACACTGCTTTGTTCATTGCATCAACTTCAGCAAGCGCACGGTCAGCTTCAGCCTGATTACCTGTGTAAGCACACAGATCAGCATATTCTTTACCATATTTTACAAACATTCCACCGATAAATACGGACTCAGCAACCGGACCTTCACTAGGACCAAAGGTCTGGAAAGATTCGCCTGGATGCTCAGAGAAGCAGTTTAAGTTGAGGCAGTCATTCCAGTCGGCGCGTCCGATGAGTGGAAGATTATGAGGTCCTTTGTGATTCACAATGTAATCGAATGATCTCTTTAAATGCTCCATTAACGGTACTGCCTTGGATTCATCATTATCAAACGGTACCATTTCTTCTAAGATAGAAGTATCGCCTGTCTCGCGGATATATGCTGAAGTACCTGCGATCAGCCACAAAGGATCATCGTTAAAGCCGGATCCGATGTCTGCATTACCTTTTTTGGTAAGTGGCTGATACTGATGATAAGCGCTTCCGTCTTCAAACTGCGTAGAAGCAATATCAATGATTCTTTCTCTTGCGCGCTCAGGGATCAGATGAACGAAACCGAGCAGATCCTGACAGGAATCACGGAATCCCATACCACGACCGATACCGGACTCGTAGTAAGAAGCGGAACGTGACATGTTAAAGGTAACCATACACTGATACTGGTTCCAGATATTTACCATGCGATCAAGTTTTTCTTCATCAGATCTTACGGTAAATTTAGATAACAGATTTTCCCAATTCTCTTTCAATTCAGCAAGAGCGGCATCTACCTGTGCATCTGTCTGATATTTTGCCAATAATTCATCAGCAGGTTTCTTATTGATAACGTTTGGTGCAGTAAACTTCTGGTCTTCCGGATTCTCACAGTAGCCCAGTACGAAGATAAGGCTTTTAGACTCACCCGGCTCCAAAGTAATATTAATCTGATGAGATCCGATCGGATACCATCCGCTGGCAACAGAGTTATGAGATTTGCCCTCGGCAACAACCTGAGGATCCGTAACTCCACGGTAAGCACCTAAAAATTCATCGCGGCTTGTATCAAAGCCGTCTACCGGACAGTTTACAGAATAAACTGCAAAGTGGTTACGGCGCTCACGGTACTCTGTTTTGTGATAGATTGTAGAATCAATGACTTCAACTTCACCGATATTTAAGTTACGCTGATAGTTTGTCATATCATCCATGGCATTCCAAAGACAAAACTCAATATATGAAAATACAGAGAATGATTTTTTCTCGTTGCTTTCGTTGGTCAGAGTAAGCTGATTAACCTCACAGTTATCATTGACAGGTACAAAAGCAAGCAAAGATGCCTTTAAACCGTTTTTAACGGAAGTGAAACGGCTGTAACCCATACCGTGACGACATTCATAAGAGTCCAACTCTGCCTTTACAGGCTGCCAGCCAGGGTTCCAAACTGTATTACCATCTTTGATGTAATAATAACGGCCGCCTTCATCGTTCGGGATGTTATTGTAACGATAACGCGTTAAACGAAGAAGTTTAGCGTCCTTATAAAAACTATAACCACCGCAAGTATTGGAAATTAAAGAAAAGAAGTTGTTACTTCCAAGATAATTGATCCAAGGAAGCGGTGTTTTCGGTGTAGTGATGACATATTCCTTATTCGGATCGTCAAAAAAACCAAATTTCATATTATCCTCCATTCCGCCCGCAGGCATACATTTGTATTCAGATAAAAGTATATCGTATATGGGGGTGGAAATCAAGAAAATTTATTTGTAAGCTTAAAGATTTTCGAACCGAAAAAATCTAGCTTTGCGGAATGCATATAATATGGTGGATGTCGATGCAGGGAATTGCGTTATCTATTAAAAATGGGTATAATAATAGGCAGATATTAGCTGGTGGTATAGGATTCGCAGTAAGAATACCGGAAAGGGCAGGGTGATCCATATGAGTAATGAGAATGCAGAGAAATTATTAACCTTTATAGAGCAGAGTCCAAGTGCATTTCACGTTGTATACAATATGCGTCGACAGTTAGATGCGGCAGGCTTTGTATATCTTCCGGAGAATAAGCCAATGAATATAGAGTATGGCAAGGCTTATTATACAATACGTAACGATGCATCACTGATCGCTTGGCGAATGCCGGAACAAGAGCCGGTTGGATTTCATATTGCGGCAGCCCACAGTGATTCGCCGGCTTTTTTGATCAAAGAGCACCCGGAGATTAAGAAGAAATATTATATAACATTAAATGTAGAAAAATATGGTGGAATGATACTCTCCAGTTGGTTTGATCGTGCACTTTCAATTGCCGGACGAGTAGCAGTTGCCGGAGAACATGGGATAGAGAGCAGATTGGTTTCGATTGACCGCGATCTGCTTGTTATACCGAGTTTGGCAATTCATATGGACCGCAACGTAAATGCCGGCAAGACGTTTAATGTGCAAGAGGATATGCTTCCGGTTTATGCGCAGGAAGATGGTGCCGGGATCCGTGAATTGGCAGCCGGTGCAGCCGGAGTACAGCCAGGCCAGATCGTAGGGCAGGAATTGTATTTATATGTCCGTGAAAAGGGACACTTTGTTGGCAGAGACGGAGAATGGATATTGGCACCGAGACTGGATGATCAACAATGCGCTTATGGTGTTATACAAGGACTGCTTTCCTCACGTGTTCACAATAAGATAGCGATGGCGGCGGTTTTCCATAATGAGGAAGTGGGAAGCGGGACGAGACAAGGAGCAGATTCTACTTTTTTGGAGGATGTGATTACCTGGATCACAGAAGCGATCGGAATCTCCGATGGTGGTAAGAGGCGAATGATCACCAACAGTTTTTTGATCTCTGCAGATAATGCGCATGGGATCCATCCGAATTATGAAAGCAAAGCGGACCCCACCAATCAGCCTTTGCTTAATGGTGGGATCGTGCTTAAATTTCACGGTGGTCAAAAGTATACATCCGATGCCATGACGTCAGGAAATTTGCGTACGCTGTGCAAAGGAGCGGGTGTGTCTTGTCAATCGTACCATAACCGTTCGGATATTGCCGGTGGTTCCACGTTAGGAAATATCTCAACGGCGCATGTGTCTATACCATCAGTGGATATTGGGCTGGCACAGTGGGCGATGCATTCGGCAATGGAGACAGCCGGAACAAAAGATTTGGATGCGTTGATCCGTCTTTGTGAGCATTTTTATGGAGTTGACTGATCACATCAGTTCAGCAATACGGCTTACGCCAACATAAATCTCGCTGACTTTATACCAGGTCGGATAGTCAGTTACGCCTGTTGCCGGAAGGTTAAAGATCTGTTGAAAGGTTTTGACTGCTTCCGCTGTCTTTTTTCCGTAAATACCATCTACAGCAAGTTTTGGAATCAGTGGGTAAGCACCGGCGATCGTGTTAAGCTGTTGCTGCAGCTGGCGTACTTTTTGACCGCTGCTGCCGATCGTCAGATCTGAGCCCGGCCAGGAAGATGGCACTCCGGAAATTTCCTCTGAGGAAGCGATGTACATGGAATTACCGTAGAAATAGCGTAGTATTTCGATGGCAGAGTAGCCGCGGTCACCAAGCGTTTTGGATTCCCACTGCCGCATCCAGTTAGGACAGGATACTTGACGTCCGTCACAGTATTGTGTAAAGATCGGCTGTGTAATATTAGGTCGTGCCAGATAATTGGAAAAAATGGAATCTACAGTTTGTGATATGGAAGCATAAATATTGCGTCCGGAGATCCATTTTTGATCATAGGCAGTAGAGGATGTGATCGTAAAATCATAGTTTTTATTGCGGTACCATTCGGTATATACGCGATTGAGCGTAATGGACTGAATGGCAAGAATATTAGCAATCAGTGTTTCCTCCGGCCAAGTGGCATAGATTTCACTGGAGGCAACATTTTTAATATAATCTTTATATTTGACATAATAGTTTTTGGCGCGGGAGTCCGATGGTGGTCCATCATGGACGATTATATATTCGGGGGATGGAGTTCGAAGACAGCTTTCGTTACCCGGCGTCTTACAGGTAAGGAGTAACAGTATGAGTGAACGCGATCGTAATCGTGGCAAAGAGCGGTGGAAACAGGAGAAAAGGAAGCGGAAAAAACGGCGTAAAAACAGACAACAGCTTGAAAAACAGCAAAATGTCAGCCGGCGCAAAAAAAGAGAAGTAGCCGCCTGGGAACGACTTGATAATACCGCCAACCTTTTTCCGGCTATTGCAACACAGAATATGACTAACGTGTATCGGATCAGCGTGACGCTGTCGGATCATGTTGAACGGGATTTATTGCAGCAGGCACTGGATGAGGTACTTCCGGTGTTTGATACCTTTCGGGTACGTATGCGCAAAGGATTGTTTTGGAATTATTTTGAGACAAATTATAAGGCACCGCCATTGGTGGAATTAGAGGATAAATATCCTTGCAGTTATATTGAACCCTATGAAAATAACGGCTATTTGTTTCGAGTGAGTTATTATCGCAATCGCATTAATTTGGAGGTATTTCATGTGTTGGCAGATGGTATGGGAGCCGTTAATTTTTTGCGGGAATTAACGTATTGTTATTTGCGATTGGCACATCCTGAGACGGACTTCGGCGGACAGAAAGGTTTATCGGATCTGACGTCTTTAAGCACGGAGGACAGCTATGTCAAAAATTATAAGAAAAGTCATAACAAGGGTTATAAAACAGCACGTGCCGTAGAGGTTAAGGGAGAACATCTTCCGACCGGAGAACTTGGTGTGATCCATGGAAGTATGTCTCTTTCTGCAGTGAAACAGGTTTGTCATCAGAGGGACGTCAGTATCAATGAATATATGACGGCTGTATTTATTTACAGCATATACAAGGAGTATCTTAAGGAGAGCCCGTCAAGCCGTCCGATCGCGGTAGCGGTTCCAGTGAATTTGAGACCGTATTTTGAGTCTGTAACAACGAGAAATTTTTTCGTCATGGTCAGTGCGGTATATGCAGCCGATCGGACAGGGGAATCATTTGACAGGATTTTGGAATTGGTGACAATGAGTCTGCGTGAGCAGATCACAAAAGAACATTTGGAAGAATTGTTTTCCTATAATGTGTCCAATCAGAAAAACATTTTTCTGCGCTCGGTTCCAATGTTTATTAAAGTGCTTGCTATGCGTTTTGTATATCGCTCTTCGGCTAGAGCGAATACGAGTACGCTTACGAATATTGGAGCTTTTCAGGTACAGAAAGAATACGAGTCTTTCATAGAAAAATTTCATGGAATGATCGCTATGTCAACAGGACAGCATATTAAAGCGCTGCTTTGTTCTTATCGGGATGAATTAGTGTTGAATTTCAGTTCAACGCTGCGTGATGTATCGATACAGCGACGGTTTTTCCGGAAATTAGTTGAAGATGGTATTGAAGTTACGATAGAAAGTAATGGGGTGTATTATGAGTGATCGAATATGTAAAAATTGTCGTCTTAGGATTGCGGATAATGCAAAAACCTGTTTGTTTTGTGGTCGGGTGTTGACCAAAGAATCTGACAATGTATTGGTTAATATGTATCCGGCAATATTCCACAAAACGCGTATGGCAAAGCGTATCGTATGGTCCTTTACGTTTGCTTTGATCTTAATACAGGTGTTACTCTTTGTGTTGAATTATTATTTGGATGCGGGACATCGCTGGTCTTTTGTGACAGCAGTGGTTTTTGTGTATGGAATTTTTTCGATGCACTATCTTACAGCATGGAATAAAAGCCATATTCGCAAGCTGTTTATTCAGACATTTGCAACGATTTTATTTTTGCTCTCATTAGATGCAGGGCTTGGTTTTCATGGCTGGTCAGTACAGTATGGTATGTCATGCAGCATATTAGTGCTGGATCTGTTTTTGGGTGGAGGAATGCTGATTAATCGCACTAATTGGACGAGTTATCTGACGACACAGGTGTATGCTATTGCGTTAGCAGTGATCAATCTTTGCATTGGAATTTTTGCCAAAGAGGGAAATCCGCTGTTTGCTTGGATCGTACTGTTAGTTACCCTTGTGTTATTTGGTGTTGCGGTACTTGCCGGTTCCCGCAAGGCGAAGAGTGAGCTGCGAAGGCGTTTTTATATATAAAGGATGCGAAACGATCTGCGTATGGGTGGTGTTAGGATAAAGCAGTGACAATTTACGGTTAAAGTGGAAAGATTATGATGCCCGGATGGGGATAAAGTATATGGAGGTAGCGTGTGCAAGAGCAGAGTTTTCAGGCAAAGTTAGTAAAAGAATGTATTCGGCTGGCGGCAGGAAACCGTTTGATCGGACCGAAGATCAAGATGGGAGAGTTGCAGCGGCATCTGGTTGATAAGGAACCGTTGTGGCGTAAGCCGGAGGATGTGCTTTGGGAACGGAAAAAGCTTGCAAATTGCACGATTGAGGTGGTGCAGCCTCCGATTCCCGGCAAATATGCATTGCTCCAATTGCACGGCGGGGGATATGTGAATCCACTGCGCAATATTTATCGAAGTTTTGCTTATAAATATGCAATGATGTGCGGTGGAATGAAGGTATTTAGTACGGATTACCGGGTGGCACCGGAACATACTCATCCATCGGCGCTGCTAGATGCCATTGCATCTTATGAAATGATTTTGGATATGGGTTATACGGGAGATCAAATCTTTGTAGCGGGCGATTCTGCGGGAGGTGGTCTTGCGGTAGCACTCTGCATGTGGCTGCGTGGACATGACAGACCAATGCCGGCCAAGCTTGTATTGATGTCTCCCTGGTTGGACATGACAGCGTCCGGGGGTTCCTACACGGACAATTATGACAAAGATCCGATGTTTGGCGGGACGAAAGAAAGTATGATCTATCGAGGAGATTATCGAGATGATCATGATCCGAAAGATCCATATCTGTCGCCGTTGTTTGGGGATTTTTCCGGCCTGCCGCCTATGTTGATACAGGTAGGTGAGATTGAAATGCTGCGAAGTGATGGCGAGTGCGCTGCACAGAAGGTACAGCAATGCGGTGGTCAGGCAACGGCACAGTGCTATGCCGGAATGTTTCATGTATTTCAGATGGGATTGTCACAAATACCGGAATCGGCAACGGCGTGGGAGGAAGTACAAAAGTTTTTAGAGGGAATGCGTGCAGAAAGTGATGAATAGACTGTAAAAAAAGCATGGCAGTTCAGAAACTGCAGCCGGCATTATTTTAGTTAGAAAATGAATCGGCTATGTGCGAAAGCAGGTTATCAGTGAAGCATGGAACAGTTAGAGTGGTACATTACGACGAAATATCAGCAGGAGGGTCCGTATCGGGAAGAGAGACGGATCCTTCTGCTTTATCGTGTCCGTATACAGGGACAGATGATGGGCATGAACGAGAGATATTATGGCAGAGCCGCATCGCCGAAAGACAACAGGAAATTTGGAGATGTGCCCTTTACCTAAGACTATCCAGAGAAGATGAGGGAACCGCCATTGAGAGTAACAGCATCAGAAATCAGCGTGTACTGTTGATGGACTATATTGCGGCAAGACCGGAGCTTTGTTTTACAGGCGAATGGGTTGACGATGGGTATAGCGGAAGCAGTTTTGAAAGGCCGGCGTTGCAGCGAATGCTGCAGGCTGCGAGAGATGGAAAGGTAGATTGCATTCTTGTCAAGGATCTATCTCGTTTCGGACGAGAGTATATACAGACCGGATGGTATTTGAAAAAGTGGTTCCCGCAGTGGGGGATACGTTTTATTGCGGTGGCGGACCATTACGATAGTGCCAGTGCTTTGTTTGGTGAAAAGGCGTTGTTGCTTCCAATCCTCAATTTGATGAATGATGCTTATTGCAGAGATATTTCCAGAAAGGTCAAAAACAGTCAGGAGGCCAGACGCAGGCAGGGAGATTACGTAGGTGCTTTTGCACCGTACGGTTATCAAAAAGCGATGATCAATAAGCACAAATTAGTTGTCGATAGGCAGACAGCAGATGTTGTACAAAAGATATTTCATTGGAAAAATGCAGGGCATTCCGCGGAAAAGATTTGTGCGTTTTTGAATGTTTTATTGATCCCATCGCCGTACGTATATAAGAAGATAAGCGGGCAGTCTTATAAGTCCGGTTTCGTGGACAGAAGAAAACAAAATAGTTTATCGAATATGACTAACAATAAGGACGTAAATGAAACAAGTGGTCAATCTTGCCTGTCCGATAATACGGACACACAAAAAGTGCTCCTATGGTCGCCGGTCGCAGTTCGACGTATTTTGAAAAATCAATTATATATTGGGATCCTTCAACAAGGAAAAACGAGAAAGATCAACTATAAACTGGCACAGAGATGTAAAGTGCCACCTGAAGAATGGATCAGTACGGATAAGGCGGTGCCGCCGATCATTGAAGAATCTTTATTTTGGAAGTGTCAGAGCAGATGAATAATATATTGTGTCAGCGTATAGGAATTTATGCAAGGCTTTCCGTTCGAAATACGGAGAGAGAGGAAATGTCAATCGAGAATCAATTGTTACTGGTTGGTCAATATTTGGATCAACATACCGAATGTCAACAACGAAAGGTTTATGTGGACTATGGGTACAGTGGAACAAACTTTCAAAGACCGGAATTTCAGCAGATGATAGAGGATTGTCGTTTGGGATTGTTAGATGCAGTTATTGCAAAGGATCTGTCCAGACTGGGGAGAGAACATCTGCAATTGGGATGGTATCTGGAATACTTCTTCCCGGCAAATAATGTGCGGGTGATTACCGTGACGGATCATTATGACAGTGCAAGATTTACGGAACAGATGCTTATCGTTGGATTGAAAAATTTATTAAATGAATGGTATGCAGTAGATACCGGATACAAGGTACGGCTGGCGAAACGTCAGCAAAGGGAACAAGGAAATTTTATCGGTGCCAAGGCTCCATATGGATATCGGATCTGTTACCGGAATGGCAAGAGAGTATTAGAACCTGATCAGACGTTTTCTGTTTTAACAAACATACAGAATATGAGAAGAGCGGGACAATCTTCCGTGCAGATCGCAAATAAACTCAATGAGGATCACATAGCGACACCGGAGATATATCGTCGCACCGGAATTTTAAGAATACCGCAGGATCAGACAACAGATAAATGGTCAGGAGCGATGGTACGAGGTGTTTGGAACCATAAGAATATTGCATGTTGTTCGAACACCAGCGGGGATAACGACACGGCTTAGTACAATTTCACCGGTTTCTTCTACTGTTTTGATTTCCTCTTCGGGAATTTTTGGCGGGTATTTTTCGTATAACGTATGAGGTGGTATTACGAACAGCTCTTCGTTGGCTTCCGGTGTGTTGGGTTTTGGGATCAGAGTTGTATTTTGCAAAGCGGTCTGTCCGGATAAGATTTCAGCACCGCTGATTTCGACCGGTTCAAAATTTGGGGCAGTTATTTGAATCGAATACGTAGAATATGGGCGCTCAGTACCCGGCATCATGCTATACTCCAATGGCGGTGCGGGCAGAGTGATCAGATCACTTTTGCCGGCACTGTTTGTTTCGGTTTCTTCAATTATATCGTTTGCATCATTGATATTACGGATCTGTATCTTGGCTCCGGCAATCGGTCTGGAGGTTCGGCGAGATGTGATATTTGCCTGAAAAAAACCGCTATCCGGCATATCTGTTGCTGCATATAGATCGTGAGACATAGAACCTCATTTCTGTGATTCTTTAAAAATCACACATAGTTTTGGATTATTGTATGCCTCTTGTCAGTCAGGAGTGAAAGATTGAAATAATATTTTCAGTATGATATAGTTGGTAGAAATGCTGCAATTGCGGCACAAACAGTATTAAAAACTACGGAATTGCAGATAACCTGCGAATTTGGCAAAATGGTCTGCGCGGACATCTGTAAACAGAAAAGAGGATTAACATGGAACAGATCAAGATTAAATATTTTACGGACAAGATCGAAAAACTTGCTTATATCGATGGGAAAAGTGATTGGATCGATCTGCGAGCTTCCGAAGAAGTTACATTAAAACAGGGTGAGTTTGCTTTGGTGCCACTTGGTGTGGCAATGGAACTTCCCAAAGGATATGAGGCACATATCGTACCGCGCAGCAGCACCTATAAAAATTTTGGCGTGATACAGGCAAATCATTGCGGTGTGGTAGACGGATCTTACTGCGGAGATAACGATATGTGGCGTATGCCGGTCATTGCAATGCGCGATACACAGATTCATGTAAACGACAGGATCTGCCAGTTTCGTATAATGAAAAATCAGCCGGAAATCTTATTCGAGGAAGTAGAACATTTGGAGGGCAAAGACAGAGGCGGCTTTGGAACTACCGGAAAACAATAACGAGTAGGGAGGACATTATGGATAAGAAAAAGATATTGCAGCATTTAGATCATACATTATTAAAACAGGATGCTACATGGGAGCAGATCAAGACACTTTGCGATGAGGGAATGCAGTATCATGTGGCAAGTGTGTGTATTCCACCTTGTTATGTCAAAGAGGCACGTGATTATGTCGCAGACCGCTTGAAGATCTGTACGGTGATCGGTTTTCCAAATGGCTATCAGACAACAGCTGTGAAAGTGGCAGAGACGAAAGAGGCAGTGGAAGATGGTGCGGATGAAATTGATATGGTGATCAATATCAATCGTGTGAAGGATGACCGCTTTGAAGAGGTACTGCAGGAAGTGAAAGAAATACGGGCAGCCTGCGAGGGGAAAGTCTTAAAAGTCATCATTGAGACTTGTCTTTTGACCAAAGAGGAAAAGATCAAAATGTGTGAGATCGTTACAAAGGCAGGGGCGGATTATATTAAGACTTCAACCGGATTTTCGACCGGAGGGGCCACGTTTGAAGATGTGGCACTGTTGCAAAAACATGTAGGAGATTCAGTGAAAGTCAAGGCTGCAGGAGGAATCTCATCGTTAGAAGATGCAGAGCGTTTCTTAAGGCTGGGGGCTGACCGCCTTGGAACAAGCAGATTGATCGCACTATGCAAATCGACGGATTAACTATTGCATGAGGAGCATAACGAAATAAGTTTGCATCACCCAACACTTGACACAAAAAGTGATTCTGTATAAACTATAATGTGATGCGTTTTAAGATTCTTTATAAAATGCAAATTTTGATGGTAATGCGTTCTTTATGGTGTACAGAGAAAAGACCGCAGAATGGAGGTCCCAATGAATTATAAGGTAGCCGTGATACCTGGTGATGGTATCGGTCCGGAAATTGTCAGAGAGGCAAGAAAGGTATTAGATAAGGTTGGACAGAAATATGGTCATGAGTTTACATATCAGGAGCTGTTAATGGGTGGATGTTCCATTGATGCTTATGGAGAGCCGTTGACCGAGGAGACACTGGAAGCTGCGAAAGCAAGCGATTCCGTGTTGTTAGGTGCCGTGGGCGGCAACGTCGGACAGTCTAATTGGTATCAGCTTCCACCGGATAAACGACCGGAGGCAGGATTACTGAAGATTCGTAAGGGACTGGAATTATATGCTAATATCCGTCCGGCTGTGTTGTTTGATGAACTTAGCGGTGCATGTCCGTTGAAACCGGAACTGACAGAGGGTGGATTTGATTTTGTGGTAATGCGTGAGCTTACCGGCGGTCTGTATTTTGGGGATCGTAAGACGGTTGAAGAGAATGGTGTTAAGAAAGCGATCGACACGTTGACGTATGATGAAAATGAAATACGTCGTATCGCCAAATGGGGATTTGATGTCGCAATGAAGCGTGGTAAAAAGGTTTGCAGCGTGGATAAAGCGAATGTTTTGGATTCTTCCCGTTTGTGGAGAAGTGTTGTCGAGGAAGTGGCAAAGGATTATCCGGAAGTGGAACTTACTCATATGTTAGTAGATAACTGTGCGATGCAGCTTGTGCGTGATCCAAAGCAGTTTGATGTGATCCTTACAGAGAATATGTTTGGTGATATTTTATCAGATGAGGCAAGTATGGTGACCGGATCGATCGGTATGTTGTCTTCTGCAAGCCTTGGTGCAACGAAGTTAGGTCTATACGAGCCGAGTCATGGATCTGCACCGGATATTGCAGGACAAGATAAGGCGAATCCGATCGCAACTATTTTATCTGCAGCGATGATGCTTCGTTATTCCTTTGATCTGGAAAAAGAAGCCGATGCGATCGAGAATGCTGTGAAGCAGGTACTTAAAGACGGATATCGTACGATCGATATCATGGACGAGGGAAAGACGCAGGTCGGAACAATACGGATGGGTGATCTGATCGCAGAACGTATTTAATAGAACATAAATACACAAGGTAGATATTGGTGCCTGCAGATTCAAATGGCAGGTCTGGAAAGGAATAAGTGATTATTATGAGAAGTGATGCAGTAAAGAAGGGAATGCAGACAGCACCTCAGAGATCGTTGTTTAATGCATTAGGAATTACAGAAGAAGAATTGGAAAAGCCGTTGATCGGTATTGTGAGTTCTTACAATGAGATCGTGCCGGGACATATGAATATTGATAAGATCGTTGATGCTGTTAAAATGGGTGTTGCTATGGCTGGTGGAACTCCAATTGTTTTTCCGGCGATCGCAGTGTGTGATGGTATTGCGATGGGACATACCGGTATGAAATACTCTCTTGTAACGAGAGATTTGATCTGTGATTCCACAGAGTGTATGGCATTGGCGCATCAGTTTGATGCATTGGTCATGGTGCCAAACTGTGATAAAAATGTTCCGGGTCTGTTGATGGCAGCCGCTAGATTGAATATACCAACAATTTTTGTCAGCGGTGGCCCGATGTTAGCCGGTCATGTTCAGGGCAACAAGACATCATTGTCTTCTATGTTTGAGGCAGTTGGTGCTCATGCTGCAGGTAAGATGACAGAGGAACAGGTAAATGATTATGTATGCAATGCTTGTCCGACATGTGGTTCCTGCTCCGGTATGTATACCGCCAATAGTATGAACTGCTTGACAGAGGCAATCGGTATGGGATTGCAGGGCAATGGTACGATCCCGGCTGTATATTCTCAGAGAATCAAGCTTGCAAAGCATGCGGGAATGAAGATCATGGAACTTTTGGAGAAAAATATCCGTCCAAGAGATATTTTGACAGAGCAGGCATTTATGAATGCGTTGACTGTAGATATGGCACTTGGATGTTCTACAAATACAATGCTTCATCTTCCGGCGATCGCACATGAAGCAGGCGTAGAACTTAACTTAGATATCGCAAATCATATCAGTGCAAAGACTCCGAACTTGTGTCATTTAGCTCCGGCAGGACATACCTATATGGAAGAGTTGAACGAGGCAGGCGGTGTCTATGCTGTTATGAATGAGCTGAGCAAGAAGGGCTTATTAAATACAGAACTTATTACTGCTACCGGTAAGACGGTAGGAGAGAATATTAAAGATTGTGTCAACCGCAATCCGGAAGTTATTCGTCCGATTGACAATCCATATAGCGAGACTGGCGGAATTGCAGTACTGCGAGGTAATATCGCACCGGATTCCGGCGTGGTAAAACGTTCTGCAGTAGTTCCGGAGATGATGGTACATGAAGGCCCGGCACGTGTGTTCGAATGCGAGGAAGACGCTATTGCGGCTATCAAGGGTGGCAAGATCGTTGCCGGAGACGTAGTAGTTATCCGCTATGAGGGACCTAAGGGTGGTCCTGGAATGCGTGAGATGTTGAATCCGACTTCTGCAATTGCCGGTATGGGACTTGGCTCTAGTGTAGCATTGATCACAGACGGAAGATTTTCCGGTGCATCGCGTGGAGCAAGTATTGGACATATTTCTCCAGAGGCAGCCGTTGGCGGTCCGATCGCTTTAGTCGAAGAAGGAGATATTATTGCAATTGATATCCCGGCAAATACGATCAATGTCAAAGTCTCTGATGAAGTTTTGGCAGAGCGTCGTGCAAAATGGCAGCCAAGAGAGCCGAAGGTCAAGACTGGTTATTTGGCACGCTATGCGTCGATGGTTACATCAGCAGATAAGGGAGCAATTTTACAGATTCAGTAGAAGAGTGGAGGAAAGTCATGCAATTAACAGGTTCACAGATTGTGATAGAATGTTTGAAAGAACAAGGGGTAGACACAGTATTCGGTTATCCGGGTGGTGCTATTCTGAACATATATGACGAATTATATCGTCATCAGGATGAAATTAGACATGTCCTTACATCTCATGAGCAGGGAGCATCTCATGCAGCAGATGGATATGCCAGAGCAACAGGTAAAGTCGGTGTATGTATGGCAACAAGCGGACCCGGAGCAACTAATTTAGTTACCGGAATTGCGACAGCTTATATGGATTCTGTTCCATTGGTTGCTATTACATGTAACGTTGGCAAGGCGTTACTGGGTAAAGATTCTTTTCAGGAAATTGATATTGCCGGAGTGGCAATGCCGATTACGAAATACAGCTTTCTGGTAAAGGAAGTTGATAAATTGGCTGATACGATCCGTCGTGCCTTTACAATCGCAAAATCCGGCAGACCGGGTCCGGTCTTGATCGATATTGCGAAAAATGCAACGAGTGACAAAACTGAATATGAGCCGAAAGTTCCGGAAAAGATCGAACGCAGCACAGAAAATATTGACGATGCTGTTATTGATGAGGCAATCAAGGTACTGCGCAATGCCAAGAAACCGATGGTATTCGTTGGTGGCGGCGCTGTGATCTCAGGTGCGGATAAAGAACTTAAGGAATTTGTGGAAAAAGTAGACGCACCGGTAACGGATACGTTAATGGGTAAAGGTGCATTTCCGGGTACCGATGACCGATATGTGGGAATGCTTGGAATGCATGGAACAAAGACTGCCAATTTAAGTGTTTCAGAGTGCGATGCGCTGGTAGTTGTTGGTTCCCGCTTCTCTGATCGTGTGACAGGCAATACGGCAAACTATGCGAAGAATGCAACGATCATTCAGATTGACATTGATGAAGCGGAGATCAACAAGAATGTATCGGTTGATATGAGCATTATTGGTGATGTGAAAGCTGTTTTGGAGCGTATGAATGAGCGCATGGAACAGATGTATCATAAAGAGTGGATGGATAAGGTGATGGCAAGAAAAGATGCACTGCCAATGACTTATTCTGAGGAGGGATTGACTTGTCCATATGTTATGGAGAAGTTGGACGAGTTGACAGACAGTGATAAGACGATCATTTGTACGGAAGTCGGTCAGCATCAGATGTGGGCGGCGCAGTATTACCACTATACACATCCACGCACACTGATTACTTCCGGTGGCCTTGGAACAATGGGATATGGATTGGGTGCATCACTGGGTGCACAGGTCGGCTGTCCGGATAAACGTGTCATTAACATTGCCGGAGATGGATGCTTCCGCATGAACATGAATGAGTTAGCAACTGCAAGCCGTTATAACATTCCGATTATTGAGGTTATTATTAACAATCAGGTGCTTGGAATGGTTCGCCAGTGGCAGACGTTATTCTATGGAAAACGTTATTCGCAGACGGTACTGAATGACAAAGTTGATTATATCAAACTGTCTGAGGCACTTGGGGTGAAAGCAATCCGAGTTACAAAGAAGGAAGAGGTTGAGGGAGCAATCAAAGAAGCACTTTCTACAAAAGGTCCGGTTGTGATCGAGGTTGTGATCGAGAGTGATGATAAGGTATTCCCGATGGTTGCACCGGGTAAGAACTTAGAAGACTGTTTTGATGAGAAAGATTTGCAAAAACAGCAGTAAGCGTGTTAATCCTGGTATAGTCTGACACGAAGTTCGAGTAGGCTTTAGTGGAAGAGTTGAATGTTTTGATATTCATGATACATAGCAGGGTTTCATATATTTACAAAGTGACAAAAGGAAAGGGGATTCCCGGACCGTTTTGGTTTTTGCGTAGTATGCGCCGCAAAAATTCAATAAAAATATGCGTATACAGAAATGAGGAGAAATATGAGCAGAGTTTATAATTTTTCAGCAGGACCGGCAGTATTGCCAGAGGAAGTATTGCAGGAAGCAGCAGATGAGATGTTGGATTATCAGGGTTCCGGCATGTCCGTTATGGAAATGAGTCATCGCTCAAAGGTGTATGATAATATTATCAAGACCGCAGAACAGGATCTGCGTGATCTGATGAATATTCCGGATAACTACAAGGTACTCTTCCTTCAGGGAGGTGCTTCACAGCAGTTTGCAATGATTCCGATGAATCTGATGAAGAACAAGGTTGCTGATTACATTGTAACCGGACAATGGGCAAAGAAGGCATGGCAGGAAGCTTCCAAATATGGTAAAGCGAATAAGATCGCTTCCTCCGAGGATAAAACATTCTCGTACATCCCAGACTGTTCGGATCTGCCGATCTCCGAAGATGCCGACTATGTATACATTTGTGAAAATAACACAATTTATGGTACGAAATACAAAGAGCTGCCAAACACAAAGGGTAAGACATTAGTTGCAGATGTATCTTCCTGCTTTTTGTCAGAACCGGTAGATGTCACAAAGTATGGCGTGATTTATGGCGGTGTACAGAAAAATATCGGACCGGCAGGTGTTGTCATTGTGATCATCCGCGAGGATCTTATTACAGAAGATGTTTTGGAAGGTACACCAACAATGTTACAGTACAAAATACATGCAGATGCACAGTCTCTGTATAACACACCACCAGCATATGGTATTTACATTTGCGGTAAGGTATTTAAGTGGCTCAAGAAAATGGGCGGCTTAGAGGCTATGAAGAAGCACAACGAAGAGAAAGCAAAGATCCTGTATGACTTCTTGGATCAGAGTAAACTTTTCAAGGGTACGGTAGTGCCAAAAGATCGTTCTTTGATGAATGTTCCGTTTGTAACAGGTGATGCAGATATGGATGCTAAGTTTGTCAAAGAGGCAACAGAAGCTGGTTTTGTTAACTTGAAAGGTCATCGTACCGTAGGTGGAATGAGAGCCAGCATTTACAATGCAATGCCAAAAGAGGGCGTAGAGAAGTTGGTTGAGTTTATGAAGAAGTTCGAGGAGGAAAATGCGTAATGTTTCAGTATAGTTGCTTAAATCCGATCGCACAGATTGGCTTAGATGGTTTTGATGGACAATATGAAAAGACAGATGATGTGAATGCGGCTGATGTAGTGCTTGTTAGAAGTGCAGCGATGCACGATATGGAGCTTTCTGATAAGCTCTGTGCTATCGCACGTGCCGGTGCCGGTGTCAACAATATTCCATTGGATAAATGTGCGGATCAGGGTATCGTTGTATTTAACACACCGGGTGCAAATGCTAACGGTGTAAAAGAGATGGTGGTATCCGGTATGCTTTTGGCTGCCAGAGATATTGCAGGTGGAATGCAGTGGGTTAAGGACAACGCTGACGATGAAAATATTTCCAAATCCATGGAAAAGGCAAAGAAGAATTTTGCCGGTACAGAGTTAAAAGGCAAAAAACTTGGTGTTATCGGACTTGGAGCTATCGGTGTGTTAGTTGCTAATGTGGCAAGACATTTCGGAATGGAGATTTATGGTGTAGATCCATTCTTATCCGTTAATAATGCGTTATCTCTTTCCAGAGATGTTACCGTTGTAAAATCTTACGATGAGCTGTATCAGGTATGTGATTATATTACAATTCATGTTCCTTATATTCCTGAGACAAAAGGAATGCTCAACAAGGAAGCTTTCGATCAGATGAAGGATGGCGTTGTTATCTTGAACTTTGCACGTGATCTTTTGGTAAATGATGATGACATGAAAGCTGCTTTGGAGTCTGGAAAGGTGCGTCGTTATGTAACAGATTTCCCAAATCCAGCCGTTGTTAAGATGCCGAATGTGATCGCAACACCGCATCTCGGTGCCTCTACAGCAGAGTCAGAGGATAACTGTGCCGTTATGGCAGTACATGAGCTTCGTGAATTTTTAGAGAATGGTAATATCATCAATTCTGTAAACTATCCAAATTGTGATGCAGGTGTCTGCAATACAGAAGGACGTATTACAGTTGCACATAAAAACATCCCAACGATGTTGACACAGTTTACCAATGTATTTGCTGAAGAAGGAATTAATATCGCACATATGACAAATAAGAGCCGTGGTGATTATTCATATTGTGTATTCGATATTGATGCTGCTTCTTCAAAGGCATTGGAAGATAAGCTGAATGCAATTGATGGTGTATTAAAGGTACGTATCATCAAATAATGTAGTACGATACATAATTTGCCGGATCGTTACTCTGAAAATTTTGGGGTAACGATCCTTTTTTTGAGAGGTTTTGATCTCGTATAGCAGTTGGAGGAAATGGACATGAATTATGAGGAAGCACGTAACTATATTGCACATATTCAGGGAAATCTCGGAAGTGACTATTCGTTGAAGGAAGTCACAAGATTGGCGGAATATATGGATAGGCCGGATAAAAAATTGCAGATTGTGCATATTGCAGGAACCAATGGAAAAGGGTCTGCAGGAAATTATCTGGCTGGTATTTTGGCGGCTTCGGGATATCGTGTGGGACGTTACGTGTCACCGACAACGCATTATTTGGAGCGTGTTCAGAAATGGGAGCCATATACAGAGCAAGCAGTTACGATCTCAGCACAGGAAGCAGCAAAGCTGCTGACTAAATTGCGCGTCTTTTGCGAGCAGATGGTCAAAGAGGGATATCATCATCCTACTGCATTCGAGATTGAGACGATATTGGCAATGCAGCAGGGTGTGGACTGGAATGTGGATGTCATGTTAGTCGAATGTGGTCTTGGGGGAAGAATGGATGCCACGAATTTTATTACCGATCCGCTGCTTTGTATGATTACTTCGATCAGCAGAGATCATATGGCGGTTTTAGGAGAAACGGTCACGGAGATTGCTGAAGAAAAATATGGAATCATTAAGAAGGGAGCACAGGTCGTATCTGCACCGCCTAAAGAATTACAGCCATTATTAGAGCGTGTATGTCGTGAAACCGGTGCACATTTGCATCTGGTGCAATCGGTGGGACAAGTACAGATCCATTCCTGCGAAGAGACGCAGTTTTATTATCGTGACCGGTCCTATGTGTTATCTACGCCGGGATTGTATCAGATCGATAATGCAGCACTTGCTCTGGAAACCGCACAGTGCATGCAGTCGATTGGCTTTGCAAAGATCAACGAAGAGAGTATGAAACGGGGAATATATTCCAGCCGGTGGCCCGGCAGAATGGAAGTGATCTGCAAGAAGCCGATCATTTTATTGGACGGAGCACATAATGAGGATGCTGCCAAACGGCTTGTACAAAGCTTAGAAGCATATTATCCGGGACAAAAATGGCAATTTATTATGGGTGTTTTTGCGGATAAAGAGTATCAAAAAATGATTCATATTCTGCTTCCGTATGCCAAGCGTTTTTTGACCGTGACTGCACCGGGTCCCAGAGGGCTTGATAGCGGTAAATTAGCAAAAACGATATGGCAGACAGCACAGAAGTTTGGAGAGAACAGGTTATCTTTGGAAGATATACAAGATGTTCGCACGATGTCGGATGCGCTTTATCAGACATTACAGATTGGAGAAAATACGATAATCTGTGGCTCGTTGTCCATTCAGGGTGCGGTACAGCGTTTTATGTCGGAAGCAGGTGAAATGGAGGAATAGAATGAGGGAACAAACCAAAAGAACAGAAATATATAAAAGAGCGTTATTTCTTGCGGTACCGATGATGATCCAAAACGGGATCACGAATATGGTGGGATTGGTTGATAATGTTATGGTGGGAAAGCTGGGCACAGAATCGATGACCGCAGTTTCTATTGTAGGACAGCTGATCTTTGTGTTTAACCTTGCAATATTCGGAGGAATATCAGGTCCGGGTATCTATGGTGCGCAATATTACGGACAAAGAAATGAGGAGGGATTTCGACATACCTTTCGTATCAAGCTCTGGATATGTCTCGCATGTGTTATTATAGGAACGCTTATTTTTATGACAAGTGGAGAAACCTTGATCAGTATGTATCTACATGGTGAAAGTGCGCAGATGGATGCAGCGCTTACCATGCATCTGGGAAAAGAATATATGACGATCATGTTGTTTACGCTGCTGCCTTTTAGTATTACGCAGGTATACGCCAGCAGCTTAAGAGAGACCGGATATAGCCTCAAACCAATGATTGCCGGGATACTATCCGTTATCGTTGATATCGTGTTTAATTACCTGTTGATCTTTGGCAAATTTGGAATGCCAAGACTTGAAGTAAAAGGAGCTGCGATCGCAACATTGTTAGCACGTATCGTTGAGTGCGTGATCGTAGTAGCGTGGGCACATTATGAGCGTAGAACACACAGTTTTCTGATCGGTATTTACCGAACGATGCGCATCCCTAAAGAAATATCAATTCTGATGATCAAAAAAGGTCTGCCTATCTTTTTTAATGAGTTTTTGTGGGCAGGAGGATTAGCGGCATTGACCCAGTGTTATTCAACCAAAGGTTTAGAGATTATTGCGGGACTTACCATCTCTAATGTTATCTGTAACCTGCTTAATGTTGTGTTTGTTGCATTAGGCTCTGCCGTGGGAATTTTATCCGGTCAGACACTTGGAGCCGGGAAGTTTGAGAAAGCGAAGGAAAATGCGTTTCATTTGATGTGGTTTACCTGTTTTGTCTGTGTGGGTCTCACCGTTATTTTGATCGCTTTTTCAGGGATTTTTCCAAAAGTATACGATACGACCGAACAGGTACGGGGGTATGGTCAGAAATTTATTGTGATCACAGCATTATTTTTCCCAATACAGGGGCTGCTAAATTCCTTATATTTCACTTTACGTTCCGGTGGAAAGACAGTGATCACCTTTTTGTTTGATAGTGTATTTTCATGGGTCGTGACAGTGCCGGTAGCAGCAGTGTTGTGTTTAACAACGCCGTTGTCTGTGTTTGTGATCTATGCCATTGTTCAGTCGTTAGATCTGATCAAAGTCGCAATTGGCTATGGTTTGATCCGCAAAGGGATTTGGATCAGTACTATTGTCGACTGATAGTAAATTATGCTATGATAATGTAGTGTTGTTTTTTGACACGATCTTTATAGGATGACAGTAATATGGATCATTCTTTACCGGTTGTAAGGAATATTCACCGCAAAGTATGTGGTAGGAAGGTATGAATCATGCAGATAGGAACAAAACAATTTCAATTTGACGGACATCATGTATATGTGATGGGAATTTTGAATGTAACACCGGACTCGTTTTCGGATGGCGGCAAGTTTAATCATTTAGATCAGGCTTTGGCGCATGTGGAGGAAATGGTTGCGCAGGGTGCCGATATTATAGATATCGGAGGAGAATCAACAAGACCCGGTTATCAGAAGATAACCGTGGAAGAAGAGATCGAGCGTGTGACAGAAGTGATACGAAAAGTTAAAGAACGATTTGATGTACCGGTATCATTGGACACCTACAAGGCACCCGTTATGGACGCAGGACTGTCTGCAGGTGCAGACATGGCAAATGATATATGGGGACTGCGTTATGATGAGCTATTTGCACAGGAAGGCTGCAAATCTGTTTGGGAGATTGGTACGATGGCGGAGATCGTCGCAAAACACCACAAACCGGTCTGCATTATGCATAATCGTCCAAAAGCAGAATATGGGCATTTTCTGATCGACATGAAGAAAGATCTGCAAAGATCGCTTATGCTCGCAGATGCGGCAGGCATAGCGAGAGATCAGATCATATTAGATCCCGGTGTTGGCTTTGGCAAAACATACGAGCAGAATTTGGCGGTGTTAGCACATTTAGATACTTTTTTGGATTTTGAATTGCCGCTTCTTCTGGCAACTTCCAGAAAATCGGTGATCGGTCTTACGTTAGATCTTCCGGTTGAGGAGCGGGAAGAGGGGACGATGGTAACGAGTGTGTTAGCGGCGTTGAATCATTGGGATATGGTCCGTGTGCACGACGTTGAGAAAAATGTACGCGCACTGCGTATGACAGAAAAGATCATGTCTTTACAATAAATAATGGATTTATGCCCTGACTATATTCACAAAAGGAAGGGGGACGTTCCGTGGAAGAAAACAGGATCAGAGAGCACTATGTGTTTTTTGGCAGAGTGCAGGGAGTTGGATTTCGATACCGCGCAAAATATGTTGCGAATGGTCTCAGAATTACCGGATGGGTTCGAAATGACTGGGATGGAACGGTTGAAATGGAAGCACAGGGAACGTTAGAACAGTTGAATCAAATGCTCAAATTGATCAATCAGGGAACCTATATTCAAGTAGAGGATCTTCGTCGGAAAACGATTCCGTTAGATCGGGAGGAACGAGGGTTTCATGTACGGTAATCTTGACAAAAGACAAGGTTTATGCTACAAAAAATGAGGCAATAGAGATAAGAAATGAGGTAGAAAAATGAAAGTTGCAAATTTAGTGGGATCACGTTTTAAGGAAAAGCCATCAGACTGTGTGATTGACAGCCATGCGTTAATGGTGCGTGGTGGTTATATGAAATATGTTGGCAATGGCATATATTCGGAGTTCCCGACATTGCGTCGTGTAACAAGCAAGATTGAGAACATTATCCGTCAGGAGATGGATGCTATTGACGGACAGGAAGTATTATTCCCTGTTGTGCTTCCTGCAGATTTATGGGATGAATCCGGACGTTACGAAAGTGTTGGCAGCGAGTTGCTGCGTTTTACAGACCGCAATGATGCACGAATGGTATTGGGAATGACGCATGAGGAGGCTGCTGTTCAGCTTGTCAGAGAATATGCACAGTCCTACACAAAATATCCGTTTATGATCTACCAGTTTCAGCGCAAATTCCGTGATGAGGCAAGACCTCGTGCAGGAATGATCCGTGTGCGTGAATTTACGATGAAAGATGCATATTCTTTCCATACATCCCAGGAAGATTTGGAAAAATATTATGATGTTTGTTATCAGGCCTACAATCGCATTTTCCAGAAAGCAGGTATCCCGGAAGTAGTTACCGTAGCTTCGGATTCCGGTATGATGGGCGGTAATATATCACATGAGTATATGCTTCTTACACCGGTAGGAGAAGATTCCATCGTTCTTTGTGAGGAATGTGATTATCGTGCCAATATGGAAGCAGCAGCAAACTGTGTTTCCGGTGACAAGATCGGGGAGCAGGCAGAGCTTGCAATGATCGAGACTCCAGACTGCAAAACAATCGAAGATGTATGTGCATTCCTGCACAGTGATGTAGAAAGTTCCTGCAAAGCGGTTGTTTATCAGAAGGCAAGCAATGGCCAATTTGTCGTTGGCTTTGTTCGTGGCGATTATGAGATTAATGAGACAAAACTGCGTAATCTGGTTGGCGAAGAGATCTATCCGGCAGAGATTACAGAAGATTCCTGCTTAGTAGCCGGCTATATCGGACCATATGCAATTTCGGAAGAAGTAGAATATTATTTGGATCTGACATTGCAGGGGATCGAGTCTATGGTTGCCGGAGCAAACAAAGAGGGTTATCATTATACAGGACTCAATTTAAATCGAGATCTGAAAGACGCAAAATATGTTGACATTGCAAAAGTAAAAGCTGGCAGTGTATGCCCATGCTGTGGCAAGCCTGCTATTACGATCAAACGAGGTATTGAAGTAGGTAATATCTTCCAGCTTGGAACGAAGTATACTAAGGCAATGAATATGACCTATACAGATGAAAACGGCGAGTTAAAGAATCCGATCATGGGCTGCTATGGTATTGGAGTTGGACGTATGGCAGCATCTATCTGTGAGGCGCATCATGACGAATACGGTCCAATCTGGCCAATTTCCATTGCTCCTTGGGAGGTAGAAGTATGTTGTCTGCGTGCCGACGACGAAGAGTGCAAAAAGGTTGCGGATGACATGTATACCGGTCTGCAGGATGCCGGCATTGAGACAATATATGATGACAGAGATGTCCGTCCAGGTGCTATGTTCTCTGACGCAGATCTGATCGGGGCACCGATCCGTGTGGTTGTCAGCCCTAGAAACTTAAAGGAATCAAAGGTTGAGATCACAACACGTGATAAGGCAGTAAAGGAAATGGTTGACTTAGACAAAGCAAAAGAGTATGTCATCGCACTTCGTCAGAAATTGTTTGATGACATTGCCAGTCATGTTGAGGCATATCAGAAATAATGATAACTTCTTTTTGAAACTGACATTTTTGGCTTTTTTTGAAATGGACAGTTGACATTTTTGAAAAAATATTTTATAGTATTTCTTCGGGGACAGTAGTTGTCCCCGAATTACGGCGTGTGGCTCAGTTTGGTAGAGCGCTACGTTCGGGACGTAGAAGTCGCAGGTTCAAATCCTGTCACGCCGATGATACAAGGATACAGTAGGGACAGTAGTCAGAAGAATCCTTGGCAGGGGCGCCGAAGATCTTGAGCAATCAAGAGCTTCGGTTTTTCTTTTTCTTGTATTGAAATACATTTTGTTTTCGTGTAAAATGGTATCGGCTATAAGGATAAGGATGTTTTCGGACATTTTGACAGAATGGAGGTAACCATGTACAAGATTAATGACAATTACTTAAAATTACCAGGAAGTTATTTGTTTTCGACGATCGCAAAGAAAGTTGCAGCATATTCGTCGGCAAATCCGGACAAAGAGATCATCAAGTTAGGGATTGGTGATGTGACACAGCCACTTGCACCGGCGGTCATTGAGCGTCTGCATAGTGCAGTGGATGAGATGGCACATGCAGAAACCTTTAAGGGATATGCTCCGGATCTGGGCTATGAATTTTTGCGTACTACGATCGTGGAAAATGATTATAAGGCACGCGGCTGTAAGATCTCTGCCGATGAGATTTTCGTCAGCGATGGTGCGAAGAGCGATTCCGGTAATATTGGAGATATTTTTTCAGTAGACAATAAGATTGCCGTATGTGATCCGGTATATCCGGTATATGTGGACACGAATGCAATGGCAGGCCGTACCGGTACTTATGATCCTAAGACGGAGAAATGGTCAGATGTGATCTATATGCCATGCACCAAGGAAAATGGTTTCTGTCCGGAATTACCAACAGAGACACCGGATATTATTTATCTGTGTTTTCCGAATAACCCAACCGGAACAACGATTACAAAATCCCAGTTACAGGAATGGGTTGACTATGCCTTGAAGGTTGGCGCAGTGATCATTTATGATGCAGCGTATGAGGCATATATTTCAACACCGGATGTTCCACACAGCATTTATGAGTGCGAAGGTGCTACCGCATGTGCCATTGAGATTAGAAGCTTTTCTAAAAATGCAGGATTTACCGGAACAAGACTTGGATTTACGGTGATTCCAAAAGAGTTAAAATGTGGAGACGTTACATTGCACAGCTTATGGGCACGCCGTCATGGCACGAAGTTCAATGGTGCTCCATATATCATTCAGGCAGCAGGTGCGGCAGTATATTCGGAGGCAGGTAAGAAGCAGACGGGTGAACAGATCGCATATTATATGAACAATGCTAAGACGATCCGTGATGGATTGATCTCTGCCGGTTATGAAGTGTTTGGCGGTGTAGATGCACCATATATCTGGTTGAAGACACCGGATAAGATGACTTCTTGGGATTTCTTTGACTACTTGTTAGAGGAGCTTAATATTGTCGGAACACCTGGTTCCGGATTTGGTCCGAGCGGTGAAGGATATTTCCGACTGACTGCATTTGGCAGTGCCGAAAATACAGTTAAGGCAATGGATCGTATTAAAAATGGGAAAGCATAAATAGAAAATATTCACACGGCGGCGGAGAGTTGATCGATGCTTGCAGTGAGACAATGAAAACGGACAGAAAAATTCATGTTCCTGTCCGTTTTCCCTATCTACTATAGACAACCCTACGAATGGGGCATTGAGAGGTTGGAGGTTTCGATGAAACATAATTATTTAAAAGGAATCTGTGGTCTGCTTATGATGGCACTTGTTATCGTGAGTTTACCGAAAACAGTGATGGCGGATGCCGAAGTGAAGGAAGAGGATACAAGCTATGATCGCTATATCGCTTTTGGAGAGGATCTATCTAAAAGTGAAAAGCAGAAGGTCATGGATTCGTTTGGTATTACAAAATCCGATTTAAAAAATTATAAAACGATTAAGATCACAAACAAAGAAGAACATGAATATCTTGGTGATTATATTGCATCTTCCGTGATCGGAAAGCGTGCCCTGTCCTCAGTAATGGTCGTAAAGACCGAGAAGGGCAGCGGAGTACATGTAACAACGGATAATATCAGTTATTGTACGTCTGGTATGTATACCAATGCGCTTGTAACCGCGGGATTGGAAGATGCAGAGGTCAAAGTTACCGGACCGTTTAAGATTTCCGGAACATCTGCACTGGTTGGTGCTATGAAGGCATATTCTGTTATGACCGGTAAAGAAATTTCAGAAGATACGATGGATGCAGCAACGAATGAGCTGGTGGCTACTGCTAATCTAGCAGAAGCGGTTGGTGATAGTGACAAGGCAGAACAGTTGATCGCAGCCGCCAAGGAAAAAGTATTATCCCAGCGGTTGACGAAGCGTGAAGATATAAAAAAAGCAATTGAATCCTCTGCTAAGGAACTGGGTATTGAGGTTCCGGAAGACGAGGTAGACAAGCTTGTTACTATGATGCAGAAAGTATCTAAAGTGGATGTTAATGTGGATGCATTGAAGAAACAGGCTGGTGAGATTTATAATAAATTGAAAGATGCAGGAATCGATCTGTCAAATGTGGATACAAAGGGTCTTGCACAAAAGATAGGCGCTTTCTTTGCAAATATATTTGAAGCGATCGTACGTTTCTTCTCTGGATTATTTGGATAAGAAATGTATGCAGAAATGGAGGTAAAACGATGGCAAATGTAATCTCGGATGAAACAATAGAGTACGTTGGTATTTTGGCAAAATTAGAGCTTTCCGAGGAAGAGAAGGAAAATGCCAAAAAAGATATGGAAGAGATGTTGGATTATATTGACAAACTCGGTGAGCTTGACACATCCAGTGTAGAGCCGTTGTCACATGTATTCCCGGTTCATAATGTATTTCGCGAGGATGAAGTGAATGAACACGATGGACGAGAAAACACATTGGCAAATGCACCGGAACGCAATGGAGACAGTTTCGTAGTGCCGAAAACTATTTTGGGCGATTAGTATAAAACAGAAATGGAGGAAAAAGCATGTCTTTAATGAGTTTGACAGCGGCTGAGCTTGGCAGAAAAATTAAATCAGGTGAAGTGACAGCAGTTCAGGCAGCGCAGGAAGCACTTGATGCGATCGCAGCCAAAGAGACTGCAGTAAATAGTTTTGTTACGGTTGTGGACAGGGATAAGGTTTTGGCACAGGCAGAGAACGTGCAAAAACAGATAGAAGCCGGAGAATATGCAGACAGCCCTTTGGCGGGTGTACCGGTAGCAATTAAAGATAATATGTGCATAGAGGGAATACTTACAACCTGTAGTTCGAAGATCTTAAATAATTTTTATCCGACGTATACGGCAGAGGCAGTTTTGAACTTGCAGAAAGCAGGGGCCGTCATTATTGGAAAAACAAATATGGATGAGTTTGCCATGGGAAGTACAACAGAAACTTCTGCTTATGGCGAGACCAAAAATCCTTGGAATACAAAGCATGTGCCGGGAGGTTCGTCCGGTGGTTCTTGTGCCGCTGTTGCAGCGGAGGAGTGCTCTTTTGCCCTCGGTTCAGATACCGGCGGATCTATTCGCCAGCCATCTTCCTTCTGTGGCGTAACAGGTATTAAGCCAACTTACGGAACGGTATCGCGTTATGGATTGATCGCATATGGATCTTCGTTGGATCAGATCGGACCGGTTGCCAAGGACGTTACAGACTGTGCAATGATCTTAGAAGCGATCGCTTCTCATGATCCGAAAGATTCCACTTCCGTACAGCGTGATGATCTGAGATTTACAGATGCTTTGGTAGATGATGTGAAGGGAATGCGCATTGGTATTCCGAAAGATTACTTTGGCGAGGGTCTTGATCCGGAAGTGAAAGCTGCTGTGCTTCAGGCAGCCAAAGAATTAGAAAAGAAAGGTGCTATTGTTGAAGAGTTTGATCTTAGCTTAGTAGAGTATGCAATTCCTGCATACTATGTCATTGCCTGTGCAGAGGCAAGCTCGAATCTGGCACGTTTTGATGGTGTGAAATATGGTTACCGTACGGATGCTTATGAGGGGTTGCATCAGATGTATAAGAAATCCCGTTCAGAGGGATTCGGCGCAGAAGTAAAACGTCGTATCATGCTTGGGTCTTTTGTACTTAGTTCAGGCTATTATGATGCCTATTATTTGAAGGCACTTCGTACCAAAGCGTTGATCAAAAAGGCGTTTGATGAAGCATTTGCTAAATATGATGTGATCTTAGGTCCGGCTGCACCGACGACGGCACCGGAGCTTGGTAAGAGTCTGAGTGATCCGTTAAAGATGTACTTGGGAGATATTTATACGATTTCTGTAAATCTTGCAGGTCTTCCGGGAATTTCTGTTCCATGTGGCAAAGATTCGAAAGGTCTGCCGATCGGATTGCAATTGATCGGTGATTGTTTCCAGGAGAACAAGATCATTCGTGCAGCATATGCATATGAGCAGACAAGATCGTATGAGCATAGTCCGATGGCATAATCGGTGAGAAAAGAAACGGGGAACGATACTTTGCTACAAGGTATCGGAAGAAATATAATGGAGGACAGATCATGAAACAATACGAGACAGTCATAGGATTAGAGGTTCATGTGGAGTTAGCGACCAAGACAAAGATCTTCTGTTCCTGCTCTACAGAATTTGGCGGAGCACCAAATTCACATACATGTCCGGTATGTACCGGAATGCCGGGTTCTTTGCCGGTATTAAATAAAAAAGTAGTAGAATATGCAGCAGCAGTTGGTCTTGCTACCAACTGTACGATCACACAAAATTGTAAGTTTGACCGTAAGAACTATTTCTACCCGGATAATCCACAGAATTATCAGATATCGCAGCTTTATCTTCCCATCTGTCGTAATGGTGGTATTGAGATTGAGACAGAAGATGGTGCAAGAAAGACAATTGGTATTCATGAGATCCATATGGAGGAAGATGCCGGTAAATTAGTTCACGATGAGTGGGGCGAAAACTCTTTAGTTGACTTCAACCGTTCCGGTGTGCCGTTGATCGAGATCGTATCAGAGCCGGATATGCGCTCAGCGTCAGAGGTGATCGCCTATTTGGAAAAGCTGCGAATGATCATTCAGTATTTGGGTGCATCTGATTGTAAACTTCAGGAAGGTTCGATGCGTGCTGATGTCAATTTATCCGTGCGTGAAGTAGGAGCAACAGAGTTTGGAACGAGAACGGAGATGAAAAACCTGAATTCTTTTAAGGCAATCGCACGTGCGATCGAGTCCGAAAGAGAACGTCAGATTGATTTGATCGAGGCAGGCAAAGAGGTTGTTCAGGAAACCAGAAGATGGGATGATGCGAAGGAATATTCTTATGCAATGCGTTCTAAGGAGGATGCTCAGGATTATCGTTATTTCCCAGAGCCTGATCTTGTGCCGATCATTATTAGTGATGAGTGGCTGGATGAAATCCGTGCAAGACAGCCGGAATTGCAGGAAGAGAAGCTGGTGCGTTATATGGACGAATATAAACTTCCGGAGTATGATGCTAAGATTTTGACCGGCAATAAGCATTTGGCAGATCTGTTCGAAAAGACGACAGAAATCTGTCATGTACCGAAGAAAGTTTCTAACTGGCTTATGGGTGAGACGATGCGCCTGATGAAAGATGCAGATCTGGAACCGGAGCAGTTATCGTTCTCTCCGGAAAATCTTGCCAAGTTGATCGGACTTACGGAGGAGCGCGCAATCAATAGTTCCGTTGCCAAAGAGGTGTTTGAACACATATTCAACGAAAACATTGATCCGGTGCAGTATGTTGAGGAAAATGGTCTTCGCACGGTTGCAGATGATGGAGCACTTCGAGCAACCATTGAGGAAATCGTATCAAATAATCCGCAGTCTGTGGAAGATTATCGTGCCGGCAAGAAAAAAGCGATCGGCTTCTTAGTGGGGCAGACAATGAAAGCAACACAGGGTAAAGCAGATCCGGGAATGGTCAATCAGATTTTGACAGAGTTGTTACAGGGGTGATCTGTGCACACCAGATAGATCCCGTAAAAGCTTAGTGTGCAGAAATGAGGAGTGTCGTGAGTACAAATAGAGTGGAACAACGGAGAAGCAAACGAATACCGACCAAGATGAATTTGGAAGTATCTTCTCTGTTTAAGCAGGATAATGTCAAAGTTAATAATATTAATGCACCAATTGAGGTGATTGATATTTCAAAAGACGGCATTGGATTTTTATCATCGAGTATGCTTCCAATTGGATTTTATTTTAATGCCAGATTGGAATTTGAGAAACACGATCGTTGTTTGAATTGTGTTGTGCGTATTATTCGTCAGGCGGAGCATGCAGATGGTGTTTTCAATTATGGTTGCGAATTTGTAGGGATGGCATCCGTGTTTGATTATATTTTTGAAGAAATAGAACAGAGCGCAGAATGATCTACGCTCTGATATCAAAGGAAAAACGTTTCATTTCTTCTGTGGCATTGGTTTTGATCCGGGTGTTCAAAAAGTCATCCATCGAAACCGGTGCCTCTTCTTGTTTTGTTACTTGAATATTCGTTTGATATCCCATATCTGCTAAATTCTGTGTTAGAAGTGCTGCATTTTTACGGAGCAGCTCCACGCTAAATTCGTCGTCAAGACGAAAGTTGGCGGCAATGTTTTGATGATCCTTATCGAGTCTGATCTCCAGTTTTCCAAGATGTTCCAGATCCAAATGGAGCAGTACACGCATCTTTTCCGGATTTGCCTGCCGTTTTTCTTTTTGCGTGTAAACATATAATTCACTGCCTGCCGTCTGACTTGGCAGTTTGATCGGCAGTTGCAGATAGGTGAACGTTTCGTTTAGTTCTTTCATAAATTGTATATTACTTTGTATATCGTGCGCATTTTGCTCGAATTGTCTGGAGTCTGAGCCGGAAAGGGAAGAACCGATCAACTGTTCTAATGAATGCATTTGAGACTGGATCTGTTCCAAAAACATACCCGGCTGTCCCTTTTGAGATAGATGATCGGGGGTGATACTCCAGTTATTTTCCAAACTTTTAGCAAATAATGACGCAAATTCATCAGATCGCAAAACTTCTTTTAGTAATGAAGGATCCGAAAGAGAGATAACATTTCTGAGTACATGCATTGTTTCCTGAATAGAAGCATTGCCGGATAGGATCTGTGCCAAAAAAGATGGGCTGACCGGCAGCTTGCTAAGCAGTGCTGCAAATGAAGATCTTGCATCCTCGGATAACACAGAACGCACCAGTCCTCTGGCAGAGGCATCCGTCTCAGTCAATTCCGACAGTGAACGAAGCAGAGTCTCGTTATCTGTATTTTCTTCCGTAACCGATGTAGACTGTCCTGCACGGAATTTTCCAAGTGTATCCGATAAAGAATGGCTGACGGTATCTTGTAGGGAATGAAATAGTTTGGATATACCTGTGTTTTCCGTCTCTGTGGACGATGCCTTTGCATCAGTCGGGATATTGGGATCCTCAGACACATTTTCCAACTCTTCGGAACTTTGTTGCTCCGCAACGGCCTTTTGAGCTGCTATAGCATCTTTGACAAGCTTGAGGGCATCTTGAACAGACAGTGTGCCATCAGAGGCAGCTTTTAATATCTGTTCCGGAAGTTCTGTTTGTGATAATAGCGTGAGAAGGGTTTCTTTATCCTGTTCAGACAGAGATGAAACCGTCAAACCATCCCAGGTTTCCGTGAAAAGTGGTTGGGCGATCTGAAGACATTGCTTTGCAAAGTCTGCTACCAATGAAGCAGAACCATTTTCGGACAATGCCTGAAGCAATACGGGAAGCTCTCCGGCAAAGTTGTTTAATTGCTCTGTCAATGTATGGATTCCCTGCCTGTAATTGCCAAACTGCTCGAGACTGTCCGGGGTAACAGGCATCATTAAACGCTTCATTAGAGCGAGAGTACCCATATCGGTACTCTTCATATCGAAGGCCTGCTGCATTAACTGCTGGATCGCTTCACGATTGATCGGCATCAGATTATCCATCAACGCTTTAACGGCAGCCTGATTATGCTCTGAAGCGGGGAGTCCTGCTTCCTGCAGTGCCTTATTGATCAGCGTTAATTCATTTTCCGTATAACCGCTTACGGGAGATAGGATAACACCGGCCGGAGATAATCCATCCAGCTTAAAGGCAGCAGTTTGTCCGATTGATAATAAGGAACTGTCAGAAATCTGACCGCGTATCATTGTATTGTTTTCTAAGGTAAGGGTAATCTCGTTACCGGTAAGATCCGATATTTCGCCCTTGATCACATCGCCCAGCTGCAGACTGGTGGCAGCTTTTACAACGCCAAACTGTCCGGATTTTTGAACAGAGGGCGCAGAAGCATTCCCCGGAACATTGCCACGGCGAACTCCGTTACCGGTCATAGCAGAGGAAGACGTGTTTGTGCTGCGGGACTGCGAAGTATTATTCGTATTATAAGGATTAATGCGCGAGTGATCCATTTTTTTGTCCAACCTTTCTTATTTTTATTGTTCTCGTCTCTTATTATATCGGTATGAGCAAAGAATTTCTATAGAAAAACCTTTGTAGGTAATTTTTTTCGAAAAATACAGAAAAATACTTGACAATAATCATGTAGAGTGCTATCTTACCTATAGATGTTAGCACTCCATTATAAAGAGTGCTAACAAAACAGGAAGGAAGTGATACGGTGGAACTGGATGAGAGAAAGCTTAAGATACTGCAGGCGATCATACGAACTTATTTAGATACCGGAGAGCCGGTTGGTTCGCGAACTATCTCCAAGGATACGGATCTTCACCTCAGTTCAGCGACCATTCGTAATGAAATGTCAGATCTGGAGGATATGGGTTATATTTTACAGCCACATACTTCTGCAGGACGGATTCCTTCTGACAAAGGATATCGACTTTATGTAGATACCATGCTGGAAGACAAGACGCACGAGGTGGCGGATCTTAAAGATGCTTTGGAAGAGAAGGCAGACAAGATGGATCTTTTGCTGAAGCAGGTTGCAAAGTTTTTGGCAACTAATACCAACTATGCGACAATGGTTTCAGGACCGCGTTACCAGAGTAAAAAAGTCAAGTTCATTCAGCTGACGGAAGTTGATGAGAACAGCTTGCTGGCAGTTATCGTACTCGATAACAATCACGTGAAGAATCAGATGATACGCATTAATGAGCCGCTTGATCCAGAACGCGTCGCCAAGTTAAATTTTGTGTTGAACACAGCACTTAATGGTTTGGACGTGACGGAAATGAATTTAGCACTGATCTCTCAGATCAAGGCGCAGATGAAGAGTGACAGTACTGTGATCGATTCTGTGCTGGAAGTGATCGGTAATGTGCTTACGAGTGAAGATGATCCGGAAGTGTATACGAGTGGTGCCACAAACATTTTGAAATATCCGGAATTGTCAGATAAGTCCAATGTAGAAGATCTGTTGGTTGCATTCGAAGAGAAGCAGGAGATCGGGCATTGGCTGGAAATTCCATCAACGAATACGAAGCCTTCCGAAGAAAGTCATGATATTCAAGTGTATATCGGTGATGAGACACAGGTGGCATCCATGAAAGACTGTTCTATGGTTACCGCAACCTACCGCATTCATGAAGGTGTGTATGGTAAGATCGGTATCGTAGGACCAAAGCGTATGAATTATGATAAGGTCGTTGGAACGCTGCAGTCGCTTATGGCGCAGCTTGATGACATATTTAAGGACCAATAAGCAGAGAGGTGATAACGAAGTGGCAGATATGAAAGATAAGAAAGAAGAGACGATCCATCAGGAAGAGGAAGCTGTAAAAGCAGAGGATGTAACAGAAACTGCAGAGACAGCAGAGAGTACGGCAAGTACGGAAACATCGGAGGCTGAGCAGGCACAAGAGAGTGCCGGAGAAAAGAAATCTTTCTTCGATAAGAAAAAAGATAAAAAGACAGCAGCCCTGGAAGAAAAACTGGCAGATCTTGAAGACAAAAGAGTTCGCCAATTGGCAGAGTTTGAAAACTTCCGCAAGCGTTCCGAGAAAGAAAAGTCTCAGATGTTTGAAATGGGAGCAAAGAATGTTGTAGAAAAGATGCTTCCGGTGATCGACAACTTCGAGAGAGGTTTGTTAGCAGTTGCTGAGGAAGACAAGGAGAGTCCATTCGTACAGGGAATGGAACTGGTATATAAACAGATGCTCGCTGCGTTTGATGCTCTTGGTGTAAAGCCGATCGATGCAGTTGGCAAAGAGTTTGATCCGAATCTTCACAACGCAGTTATGATGGTTGATGATGATGCGCTGGAGAGTGGCACGGTAGCCGAGGAAATGCAGAAAGGCTATATGTACAAAGACAGCGTTGTTCGTCATAGTATGGTAAAGGTAGTTAATTAAGGGAATATCCCTGAATTTTATGTTAAATGAGCAAGAATATGCATTGCATTTTAGGAGGTAATTACTATGAGTAAGATTATTGGTATTGACTTAGGAACAACAAATTCATGTGTTGCTGTTATGGAAGGTGGAAAACCGGTCGTAGTAGCCAATACAGAGGGAGCCAGAACAACACCGTCTGTTGTTGCTTTCACTAAAAATGGTGAGCGTTTGGTAGGTGAGCCTGCAAAACGTCAGGCAGTTACAAATGCTGACAAGACCATTTCTTCTATTAAGAGACATATGGGTACAGATTATCGCGTAACAATTGATGATAAGAAATATTCTCCACAGGAGATTTCCGCAATGATCCTGCAGAAGTTAAAGGCTGATGCTGAGGGCTATTTAGGTGAGAGCGTTTCCGAAGCTGTTATTACAGTTCCTGCATACTTCAACGATGCACAGCGTCAGGCAACCAAAGATGCAGGCAAGATCGCCGGTCTTGATGTAAAACGTATCATCAACGAGCCGACCGCTGCTGCATTAGCATATGGTTTGGACAATGAGAAAGAGCAAAAGATCATGGTATACGATTTAGGTGGTGGTACATTTGATGTATCTATTATCGAGATCGGTGATGGTGTCATTGAAGTATTAGCAACATCCGGTGATAACCGTCTTGGTGGTGATGACTTTGATGAGAAGATCACACAGTACATGATCGAGACATTTAAGAAAGAAAACGGTGTTGACTTATCCAATGATAAGATGGCACTTCAGAGATTAAAAGAGTCTGCAGAGAAGGCGAAGAAAGAACTTTCCTCTGCAACAACAACAAATATCAACCTTCCGTTCATCAGCATGAACGAGAATGGCCCACTTCATTTTGATATGAATTTAAGCCGTTCTAAGTTTGATGAGCTGACACATGATCTGGTAGAGAGAACAGCTACACCGGTACAGAATGCACTTAGAGATGCCGGAATCACGGCTTCTGAGCTTGGTCAGGTATTGTTAGTCGGTGGTTCTACCCGTATCCCGGCAGTTCAGGATAAGGTAAAACAGCTTACCGGACATGATCCAAGTAAGTCATTGAACCCAGATGAGTGTGTTGCATTAGGTGCATCCGTTCAGGGTGGTAAGCTTGCCGGAGATTCCGGAGCAGGCGATATTCTTCTTCTTGATGTAACTCCACTGTCTTTGGCTATTGAGACAATGGGCGGCGTAGCTACAAGATTGATCGAGAGAAATACAACAATCCCTACAAAGAAGAGCCAGATCTTCTCAACGGCAGCAGATAATCAGAGCGCTGTAGACATTAATGTATTACAGGGTGAGCGTCAGTTTGCCAAGGATAATAAGTCACTCGGTCAGTTCCGTTTGGATGGTATCCCACCGGCAAGAAGAGGTGTTCCACAGATTGAAGTTACGTTTGATATTGATGCCAACGGTATTGTAAATGTATCCGCTAAGGATCTTGGTACCGGCAAAGAGCAGCACATTACGATCACAGCTGGATCTAACATGTCTGATGATGAGATTGAGAAAGCTGTTCAGGAAGCAGCTCAATTTGAGGCTGAGGATAAGGCTCGTAAAGAAGCTGTTGATACAAGAAATGAGTCTGATAGTCTTGTGTTCCAGACACAGAAAGCATTGGATGAAGTTGGCGATAAGATCAGTGCTGACGAGAAAGCACAGGTTCAGGCTGACATTGATGCTTTGAAAGCATTGGTTGAGAAGACAGATGCAGAGAATGTTTCTGAGGCTGACGTTGCAGAGCTCAAGGCTGCAAATGAGAAATTGATGCAGAGTGCACAGAATGTGTTCCAAAAGATGTATGAAGGTGCACAGGCAGCAGGTGCAGGTCCTGATATGGGTGCAGGTGCAGGTCCTGATATGGGTGCAGGCGCAGGTCCTAATATGGGCGCAGGTGCTGCAGACAATGGTGCAGATGATGATGTGGTAGACGGTGAATACCGTGAAGTATAAAAGCAGGAGTTTAGAAAATGGCAGAGAAGAGAGATTATTACGAGGTATTAGGCGTAAGCAAAACCGCTTCCGATTCGGAAATTAAATCGGCATATCGTAAATTGGCCAAGAAATATCATCCGGATATGAATCCGGGTGATAAAGAAGCGGAGGCAAAGTTTAAGGAAGCTTCTGAAGCGTATGCCATTCTAAGCGATGCAGACAAACGCCGCCAGTATGACCAATTCGGTCATGCAGCATTTGATGGTGGTGCCGGTGGTGGAGCAGGTGGATTCGATTTTAACGGATTTGACATGGGAGATATCTTTGGAGATATTTTTGGAGATTTCTTTGGTGGCGGCGGAAGAAGCCGTAGTGCCAATAATGGTCCGATGAAAGGGCAGAATGTGCGTGTATCCGTACATTTGACATTCGAAGAGGCATGTTTTGGCACTGAAAAAGAGATTGAACTGAATATTAAAGAAGACTGTGCAAAGTGTCACGGAACCGGTGCTAAACCGGGAACACAGCCGGAAACCTGCAGCAAGTGCGGCGGCAAGGGTCAGGTTGTATTTACACAGCAGTCATTGTTTGGCGTTGTGCGAAATGTTCAGGCATGTCCGGACTGCCATGGCACTGGCAAGATCATTAAGGATCGTTGCCCGGATTGTGGCGGAAGTGGTTACATTAGCCGCAGAAAGAAAATTTCTGTCAGCATTCCGGCAGGAATCGATAACGGACAGAGTATTCGTATTCGTGATAAGGGAGAACCAGGTATCAATGGAGGTCCAAGAGGCGATTTGCTGGTACAGGTTATTGTTGGGCGTCATCCGATCTTCCAACGTCAGGATTATGATATTTATTCCACAGCACCGATCACGTTTGCGCAGGCAGCATTGGGTGCAGAAGTGCGTATCAAGACGATCGACGGAGACGTGATGTATACGGTAAAACCGGGAACGCAGACAGATACAAGAGTTCGCTTGCGTGGTAAAGGTGTTCCGACAACACGGAATAAACAGGTACGCGGCGATCATTATGTAACGTTGGTGGTTCAGGTACCAACAAAGATGAACGCTGAGCAAAAAGAACTTTTGAAAGCTTTTGATCAGGCAATGGACGGGAAGAAGGAAGAAGAACCGGAGACTGGTCATAAGTCTCACAAAGAGAAGCGAAGTCCATTCAAAAAGAAGAAATAATGGTCTGCAAATTAGAAAATAGGCATTCACACATATGGTGTGAATGCCTATTAATTGTTTCAAAAAATAATCTGTCGTTATAAAAATCTAAGAAACAACAGTCGATTCAATTTCCGGTTCGATAGTTTCCTCAGCAGGCTCAAAATCTGTGATGGGCTTTGGATCAGCATCAGGTTCTTCCGTATTATCCGCTAACAGTGATTCAATTTGATCCTGCGTGATCTCATCAGAAACTTGTTGAGTTTCCGGCTGCGGTTCCTTTGTGATCTGAGCGTGCTTCTGCTCCTGCAACTGAATATGAAGAAGGAGTTCATCAATCTCATCATCATGATTGTTGATCGTCAGCGGCTCTGTTTCGTTGTTACAGAGATAGTATTTAATAATCTTGCCGGTGCTCAATCCGATCTTTTCAGCATTACAGTAATCAGAATCCCGCTGATAGGGAAGGTGATCATACATGGTGATCGGATAATCTAAGCCGGTCTCATATTTTAAGGAAAATGGCAATTTTGTTATCACGTTAAGCACTCCTCACAGGCTTTTCAAAATTTAGCAGTAGATCCTATTCACAAAGAATAAAATTTCTGCATATACTATTATATCGCAGAAATGAGAAAGATGCAATTAGCTGTCCAAAATTCCAAAGCGATGTTTCGGAACTATTGTTTGACTTTTTTTGGGGGTATGATATAATTAGCAATGATATTCTGGATTCGTATGCAATACAGAATAAACAGATAAAACAATGGTACAAAAGTTGTACATGATGAAGGAGAGCAAGTCAGTTATGAAAAAGTATTTGAAAAACTTTCTGCGATATAAGTATTTGCTGACAGAGTTGGTAAAGAAAAATATCAAGTTGAAGTATCGTCGTTCTTATTTGGGTATTTTATGGACGCTGATCGAGCCATTGCTCACGATGCTTGTATTGACGTTGGTGTTTGGTACATTCTTTGGTAACAACGATGAACAGTATCCTGTATATATCCTGTCCGGACGATTGTTATATTCCTTTTTTTCATCCGGCACGAAATCCGGTCTTCGAGCGGTCAGCGGTAATGCTGCAATGATCAAGAAAGTATATGTACCAAAGTATATTTATGTATTATCAACGGTCATATCGAACTTTGTTACATTTTTGATCTCACTTGTTGTGTTAGTAGGAGTGGGTGCCGTTCTTCATGTACAGCCTACCATTTATGTAGTTCAGGCAATTGTACCGCTGCTTATCTTACTGATCATGACAACGGGTATTAGTATGATCTTAGCGACCTTAAATGTATTTTTCCGTGATATCGAGTATATTTGGTCGGTATTTACCATGTTGATCATGTATGCATCTGCTATTTTCTATCAGCCGGACCGCGTCATCAATACAGGTAATGGATGGATATTTGGTGTCAATCCGGTATATATGTGCATTTCCAACTTCCGTGAGGCAGTATTGTACGGAACACCGTTAGATGCACATTACTGCATTACATCTGCTGTTATTTCAGTAGTATTGTTGATCGTTGGTATTTTGTTCTTTAACAAGAAACAGGATGAATTCATTTTGTATGTATAAAGATAATGCTTGAGAGAACATTGTATTACAAAATTTAATGAAGTGAGCGGCATGGGATAAGGCGGTTGTTCACAGATACTTGGAAAGGAATGGTTGTTATCGTGAAAGATAATGTAGCAGTTAGCGTAAAGAACGTAGGAATGTGTTTTAATCAGAGCCAGGAAAGAGTAGATAATCTCAAGGAATATTTGATCAAATTTGTGAGACGCGATCTAAAATACGATGAGTTTTGGGCTTTGCGGGATGTAGATTTTCAAATCAAAAAAGGAGAACGACTTGGTGTACTTGGTTTGAATGGATCCGGTAAAAGTACGTTGCTAAAGGTTGTATCCGGAGTATTAAAACCAACGGTTGGTTCGGTACAGACGCGAGGAGTATTGGCTCCGCTGCTGGAGCTTGGTGCCGGATTTCATTCAGAGTATACAGGACGCGAGAATATCTATCTGTACGGAGCGGTGTTGGGATATTCCAAAGAGTTTTTAGATGAAAAATTTGATGAGATTGTCGACTTTTCCGGATTGGGAGAGTTCATTGAGGTCCCGATCAAGAACTATTCTTCCGGAATGAAATCCAGACTAGGTTTTTCAATTGCAACAATTGTAGAGCCGGATATATTGATATTGGATGAGGTATTGTCTGTCGGCGATAAGAAGTTTCGGACAAAGAGTGAGCGAAAGATCATGAGTATGTTCGAAAAGGGTGTAACCGTACTTTTTGTATCACATTCTTTGGAGCAGGTTTGTCGTTTGTGCGACAAAGCGATCATTTTGGATAGTGGTGTTCTGGTTGCTAAAGGACCGGTAGATAAAGTAGCACGTATATACAAAAACATGACAGAATAAAGAAAACATCAGGGAAAAGTTTTTGGCAGTCATACAGGAGGGGTTATTTACAATGAAAGTTAAGCGTTATGTTAGCTTTTATATTCTGCTTCCCATTGTTTTGGAATTTTTGATTGAAGCATTAAGCCGAAAATCATTGATTGCGGCTGTAAAATATGCCATAAATAGTCCGTTGCTTTTTGCGTTTAATACGTTGATCATTATGCTAACGCTTTCTATTGCAATGTTTTTTAAGCGTGAGGTGTTTGCTTTGACCACAATTTCTGTGGTGTGGATTATTTTTGGTATTGTTAATTTTGTAATCCTGCATTTTAGAGTCACACCGTTTTCGGCGGTTGATTTTACATTGATCAAGAGTGCGATCAGTGTATCATCGCATTATTTGAACCTATTTACGATCGCAATGATCATTGTTGCAATATTCGTTGTTTTAATAGGTCTTATCTGTTTGTTTCGAAAAGCTCCTGTGAATGAGCAACATGGACATCGAAAGATCATCTTTTCGATTTTGTGTTGTCTTACACTTGGCGTGGCAATTATTGCCCTTCATCGCTCAAGTAATTCGGTGCAGGCACTTTCCACACATTATACAAACATTTCAGAGGCCTATGAAAATTACGGTTTTGCTTATTGCTTTGCAAATAGTATACTGGATACCGGAATAAAAAAGCCGGAGGATTACAGCAAGCAGTCTGTGAAGAAGATTACAAAAGCACTGAAAGATGAAAAAAATACAGACAAACGGCCGAATATTATATTTATTCAGTTGGAGTCATTTTTTGATGTAGGTTATGAGAAAAATCTGCAATTTTCAGAAGATCCGCTACCGGTGTTTCATAGCTTGCAGAAAAAATATAGTTCAGGTTTAGTTACGGTGCCGACGGTTGGTGCCGGTACGGTAAATACGGAGTTTGAAATACTTACAGGAATGCGTCAGCACGATTTTGGGGTGAGTGAATACCCATATAAAACAGTGCTCAAAAGCAAGACGTCGGAAAGTATCTGTACAGACCTGAAAAAGCTGGGATATTCGACGCATGCTGTGCATAACAATGAGGCGACGTTTTATGGTCGCAATACAGTTTTTTCTAACATTGGATTTGACACATTTTGTTCTATGGAATATATGAATGGATTGACGGATAGTCCAAATGGCTGGAGTAATGATGATGTATTGTCGCGGGAGATCATGAAAACTCTGGATTCGACATCGGGACCGGATTTTACGATGGCGATCACGGTGCAGAGTCACGGAAAATACGATGGTATTGCGTTAGATGACCCGACGATCAAGGTTACTGGTGCGCCAGAAGGAAAAGAGCAGGCATATGAGTATTATGTGAATGAGATCCATGAAGTGGATAGAATGATCGATACGTTGATCAAAGAGTTGTCGAATCGGAAAGAAGAGACGGTATTGGTTTTGTATGGAGATCATTTGCCAAGCTTGGATATTCAGAAAGACGATCTGAGTAATGCCAATCTTTACCAGACGCAGTATGTCGTTTGGGATAATATGAATCTTAAGAAAAAGACGAAAAACCTGCATGCATATCAGTTGTATGCAGAAGTCTTAGATCGTATACAGATTCATGAAGGGATGATCACTAAATATCATCAACAGACAAAACATCGTTCCAAATTGTATTTGACAGGTCTCACTACATTGTCTTACGATCTGTTGTATGGTGATAATTATGCGTATGACGGTAAAAATCCGTTTAAACAGACGGAGCTTCAGATGGGCACAGAGCCGGTGAAGCTAACTTCAGTTCAAAAGACGAAAAGTGGCTACCGGGTAGTTGGCAGCGGTTTTACACCATATTGCAAAGTGTATTATGATGGAACGTTGGTGGAATCCGAATGGATCAGTTCGGAATGTTTGCAGCTTCAAGATGAATTCGAACTGGACGAAGCAGATAAAAAAGATTCCGGGGAGCCGGAAACAGAAGTTACGGAGCCTAGAGATGTACCAAATGCTTTTGTAGTAGAAGTGCAGTCTGATGACGGTGTTGTGCTATCAAGTACACAGGCATATCCGGCGTCTCAGGTGAAAAAATAAAATAACGTGTATTTAAGATAACGAGTCAAAAGACAGTGCACATATTGGTGCACTGTCTTATTTTTATTGTATGTAAAAAGCTGTTATGTGGTGTGAACATTGCAAAACGCTGGTTTTGCCTTATTTCATTGCATGTAAAAAGCTGTTATGTGGTGGGAAGCCAACAAGAATTGCATAAGCAATTCTTGCAAGGCAAAACGCTGGTTTTGCCTTTATTGTCGAAAACCGTCAAAGATCTTTTCTGCATCTGTCATGCTTTGACATATTTCGCAGGCCGGATTCGGTATACTTGGTTTCGGAAAGAGAGGAAGGAAACAGACATGAGAGTTTATCTTGATGTTTACTTCATCCTGAACCTGATTTTGAACCTGTTTCTAATGGGGATTACAGGACTTCTTCGAGGCAAACGCAGTTCCATATCACGAATTGCAGTGAGTGCCTGCCTGGCGGCGGTGTTATCAACGGCAATCTATGCAGTATCTTTTTTGATACATCGGCAGATATTTTTGCTCAGTCTGTTGACAGTATATGAAATGGTCTGGTTTGGCTTTCGTGAACTTGACCGGAGAGAACGTAGAACCGATCTGTTAGTACTGTTGATCGTTGCTTTTGTGACGGGTGGTTTGTTAAATGCGCTGCATGCTATTGGAGCATTAGTGGGCAGTAGTCCAAGATATTCTATTTGGTTTATCTTGCTTGGACTGTTAGGGATCGGCATTGCTTTTTGCGTGCTGGCGCGAGAACTGCAAGGAGCGTATAAGCGGTGTCAGACAACCGTTCAGGCGGTGCTTTGTCATGAAGGCAGGGAATATGTGCTTCGTGTACTGTTTGATACGGGAAATGGCTTGGTATCGCCGTATACCGGTGAGAAAGTAGCGGTGTTGTCGGCTGATTTTGCTTCGGGATTGTCGTTAGACCGTACACAGAATCCGGTGTATATCCCGTACCATTCGATCGGCGGTAGTGGCATTTTGCCGGTATACCGTATTGACAGTGTAACGTTTGCAGGTCGTACACCGATTGCACATTTGCCGGTCGCGATCAGTGATGAACTGGGCGGAGAACAGGAAATACAAATGATCTATTAACAAGATTAAAGTGTCGTATTTTGACATAATAGGAACATTGAACACAGAAAGGGGATTGTTATGCTTAAGATATCAGTGGCGAATCGATTTCAACTTCGTATCGCTTCGGAATTTGGAGGAATCTTTCGAAGTAAAAACGGTACGGATATTCATTACATAGGAGGAGCGGAAATATTACCGGCGCCATTTTCGGCAGAAGAGGAAAAAGAAATATTAGCAAAACTAGGGAGCAGTCATGACAAAGAGGCAAGAAGCAGTCTGATCGAACATAATCTCAGACTTGTTGTGTATATTGCAAAAAAGTTTGAGAATACAGGGATAGGAGTAGAGGATTTGATTTCTATCGGGACGATCGGTCTTATTAAAGCAATCAATACCTTTAATCCACTCAAAAATATTAAATTAGCAACATATGCTTCCCGTTGTATTGAAAACGAGATATTAATGTTTTTACGGCGTAATAACAAGGTGAAGTATGAAGTGTCGATCGATGAGCCGTTGAATGTCGACTGGGATGGTAATGAGTTGCTTTTATCTGATATTTTAGGAACGGACGAAGACGTCATTTCTAAGGGCCTGGAAGATGAGGTGGATCGACGGCTGCTTAGACAGGCGTTAGGTTTATTGAGTGAACGGGAACGTTCGATCATAGAGCTTCGTTTTGGCATTGACAGAAAGGATGGAAAGGAATTTACACAAAAAGAAGTGGCAGATATGATGGGAATTTCCCAATCCTATATTTCTAGGTTAGAAAAGAAGATAATGAAGCGGCTGAAAAAGGAAATCCTACGCATGCAGCAAGTATAAAAAACATAAATTTGTAAATCCTACTTTATAACAGAATAAGCCGTGGAGGAAGGGTTATGGGAATGTATAAAGTAGAGATTTGCGGAGTAAATACTGCAAAGCTGCCCTTACTGAGCGAAGAAGAAAAAAAGGAACTATTTGATAAGATTGGTAAGGGTGACCGAGCTGCAAGAGAAACTTTTATTAAAGGAAATCTGCGTTTGGTACTTAGCATTATACAGCGTTTTTATAATTCCGGGGAGAATATTGATGATCTGTTTCAGATTGGCTGCATCGGATTGATGAAAGCAGTGGATCATTTTGATGTTACAATGAATGTCAAATTTTCTACGTATGCCGTTCCTATGATCATCGGTGAATTGAGACGGTATTTGCGAGATAATAACAGCATCCGTGTCAGTCGGTCGATCCGTGACACTGCCTATAAAGCAATTTACACGAAGGAAATGCTAATGAAGCAGTCGGACCGTGAACCAACAATTGAGGAGCTGGCAAAGATATTGGAAATTCCGGCAGAGGACATTGTATTTGCGCTGGATGCGATCCAAAGTCCGGTTTCATTGTACGAACCGGTATATGCAGAGAGCGGAGACACCCTATACATTTTGGATCAAATCAGTGATAAAAAGAACAAAGAAGAAAAATGGGTCGAGGAGATATCTTTAAAAGCAGCGATAGACCGTTTGGCTGACAGAGAACATCAGATCATTAATATGCGTTATTTTGAAGGAAAAACGCAAATGGAAGTAGCAGAAGAGATTCAGATCTCGCAGGCACAAGTGAGCCGCCTGGAAAAGAAGGCCCTTCGGGAAATGAAGAATTATCTTGCATAAAAGATCATATATTAGAGATAAGAAATCGTCCGTGTGGAAAGGGGAAAGTGGTGCGTTTATGTGAGCTTCGTGACAAAGAAGTGATCAATGTATGTGATGGAGAACGCTTAGGAAATGTGTGTGACATAGATTTTGATGAAAAAACAGGGCAGATCTGCACACTCATTATTCCGGGACCTTGCAAGGTGTTAGGAATCTTAGGTCGAGACCATGAATACATTGTCCCCTATCAGTGTGTTTGCCGCATTGGATCGGATGTAGTGCTGGTTCAAGTGGATACGGAAAAATGCCTCAAAAAATGTAAATGGGATTGACGATTCCTTGTAACAAAAAGGGGTTTTGCCTTGCGTTTTTAAGATGTGTTCTATATAATAACAGAAGAGAACAATTGCATATCACGACAACGGATTAACCGGTGGTATGCGGAAAGAGGTAAGAAATGAAATGTCCATTTTGTGGAGAAGATGATACCAGAGTGATTGATTCAAGACCGGCTGATGAAAATATGTCGATTCGCCGCAGAAGACAATGCGATAAATGTCAAAAACGTTTCACTACTTATGAGAAAGTGGAGGCAATTCCGTTGGTAGTGATCAAAAAAGATCAGACTAGGGAACCTTATGATCGCACCAAAATTGAAAAAGGTGTATTCCGTTCCTGCCACAAACGGCCGATTTCGGTTCCTCAGATGAACCACCTTGTGGATCAGGTTGAGGCAAAGGTATTTAGCAAGGAAGAACGAGAGATACCAAGTAGTTATATCGGAGAACTCGTTATGCGATATTTGGAAGAGCTGGATGCAGTTGCATACGTACGTTTTGCATCGATCTACCGTGAATTCAAAGATGTCGATACATTTATGGAAGAATTAAAAAAGATTTTAGACAAATAACTCAAACTTTGCACATAAATTTTAGCTATGCACCTTGAATTGTGGTATCTAACTGATTAACAAATATACAAAGAGACTGTGGTTGGAGCCTTCCTATAACCATCAAGTGGTAGGAGGTGTGAACCAATCCACAGTATCTCCAATTAGTATAGCACAAACAGACCTTGGAGAGGGTCTATAAACACTACTACTATATAATACGAGAAGGAGATGATTATCGTGGAAATACAGCATAAGGGCTGGGATTGGGATGCAGTGAAGTCTGAATCATGGAATGAAATTTCAGAAGAGTTTTTACCTGTGGCACTAAGCTGGGTTAGAAAGTATCACTCAGTATTGGATATTGGAACAGGGAAGGGAAGGCACGCCTTTTTCTTTGCAAAAAATGGTTTTAAGGCGAGTGCAATAGACTTATCGGAAAGTAGCATCACATATGTGAAAGAGCAGATAAAAGAAAAAGGTCTCGATAATATAGATGCGAGAGTGGAGGATATGACGGAGTTATCATATGAAAATCAAAGTTTTGATTGCGTCATATGTTTTCATACAATCTATCATACCAGTTATGATGGAGTTGTTAAGGCATTGAGGGAGATAAATCGAGTTTTGAAGGATAAAGGAGAGGCATTTATTTCATTCAATACAAAGGATAATCCACATTATGTTAAAGAAAAAACGGTGGATGGATATACGATGATAGCAACGGCGGGACATGAAGCCGGTATCCCGCATTGCTATGTGGATGAAAATGACTTGTTCGGATTACTTCAGGATTTTGAGATTCTGTCAATGAATAAAGAAATTAATTATGTGAGAAAAGGAAAAGAAACACATGGTGTTCATTTTTATGTTCACGTTGCGAAAAAATAGCAGATGTGTTTGATGTACAGGATTATATGATTCTAGATGACTTATAAAAAACCGTTTGATAGATTTAGAAATCTGCTTATCATTTTGAGTCTCTTGTGTTATACTTTATTCACAGCATGAGCCTCCGGTTTGTAATTGTTTTTTGGCAACTCAATTATACCAAAACCATTGATTTCATGCTATTTTTATGCTAGTTATTATTGAATTTTCAAAGTGCATAGGCACATTTTAATGTGCGAAGAGTTTGAGATAATAATATTTTAAGTTGACAGAACACAACATGTGTATTAAAATATCAAATGAAAGAGAGAAAGTTCTATAAGATAAAGTGAAAGGACGTTATGTTCTGTGAAACTTTTTGTGCCGCCATTCAGGGGATTGACGGCTGTATGATTCAAGTAGAGGCAGATGTGTCTGATGGACTGCCTTGTTTTTCTATGGTCGGATTCTTGGCTTCCGAGGTAAAAGAAGCGAAGGAACGAGTATCTATTGCAATCAGAAATAGTGGTTTTCGTATTCCTCCCAAGAAAATAACAATTAATCTGTCACCGGCGGATTTTCGCAAAGCGGGAACAGGGTATGATCTTGCGATCGCAGCAGCGATTTTAGGTGCGTTAGGTTACTTTCCGCAGGAATATCTGGAGGGCGGTATGCTTTTGGGCGAACTGAGTCTGGATGGAACAATCCAGCCGATCAATGGAGTTCTTCCTATGGTGTATACGGCGTTAGAGCATGGTTGCAATTATTGCATTGTACCAGCTGATAATATGAAAGAAGCTCAGATCGTGGAGGGAATCCGGGTTGTTGGAGTGCATTTGCTTTCAGAAGTCATTGATTTTTTGCAAAATGCTCCGGATATCCATGTAGACACAGAACGTGTGGAATTTATAGGCAATTTGAGAGAGGATTTGCCGGATTTTCGGGATATTTGTGGTCAGGCAGCCGTAAAACGAGCAGTAGAAGTGGCTGTGGCAGGTAGACATAATATATTGATGGTGGGGCCTCCCGGCTCCGGCAAGACGATGATTGCAAGAAGGATACCGGGAATTATGCCACCATTGTCTTTTGAGGAACAGATGGAAATTTCCAAAATTTATAGTGTGAGCGGTTTGCTGGATGAAAAACACCCGCTTGTAATGGAACGTCCCTTTCGTTCACCACACCATACGATTCCACAGACAGCACTTGTCGGGGGTGGACGATATCCGAAGCCGGGTGAGTGCAGCCTGAGCAGCGGTGGTGTTCTGTTCTTAGACGAATTACCGGAATTTCAACGACAGTCTGTGGAGGTGCTTAGACAGCCATTAGAGGAAGGGTTTGTCACGATATCAAGGTTGGAAGGATCATACCGATATCCGGCCAAATGCCAGCTTGTGGCTGCAGCTAACCCGTGCCTATGTGGATTCTATCCTGACCGGCGCAAGTGTAACTGCACCACAGCACAGATCCGTAAATATTTTGGCAGAATCAGTCGTCCGATCTTAGATCGCATCGACATATGTACGGAGACGGTTTCGCTAAATTATGATGAATTGGAGAATCGTGGAGAGGAGGAATCTTCCGCACAGATTCGGGAGCGTGTTATGGAGGCACAAAAAATTCAAACAAAACGGTACGAAGGAGAAAGCTTTCGGTACAATGGAGAACTGACGGCGCAGGGGGTAAAACGTTATTGCGTTCTTTCGGCAGACGCTGAGGCATATTTACGGGGGATTTTTGATCAAAAGTCACTGACTGCAAGAGGGTATCACAAAATATTAAAGGTAGCAAGAAGTATTGCAGATCTAGATCACAGTCAAGAGATTAAACGTCATCATCTAAGTGAAGCAGTTTGTTACCGAAGTTTTCCGCAAGACAACACAGATGTCAATGTCTAAAGAAAGGAGTAGGCTGTGGAGCAGGAATTATTTGCCTATTGGCTGTATACATTACGAGGGATTGGTGCTAAGAAAAGACATGAATTGCAACAAATTTATGGAAATGCAGAGCAAATCTATTATGGTGACAAAACAAAGCTAAAAGAATCACCTGTTTTTTCGGAGCAGGATAAAACGCTGCTTGGTAAGCCGGAGACGGTCAAAGAAATCAAACATAAAATGCAAAGAATGGAACAGCGGGGGATTCGGTTTTGTTCACAGGAAAGCGAGGCGTTTCCGAAGAAACTACGTTATATTCCGGATCCGCCGTATGCGTTGTTTTACCGCGGAATGCTGCCGGATACCGATAGACCGGCGATCGCTATTGTTGGTGGACGCAATACCGGTTATGAAAGTAGAGAGATTGCAGCCGGATTTGGCAGACAATTGGCAGAAAATGGCATTGCGGTCGTAAGCGGATTGGCGCGGGGTATTGACATCAGTGCACAAAAAGGTGCTTTAGACATTCCGGGAGGAAAGACATATGGTGTGCTTGGAACAGGTGTTGATATCTGTTATCCGCGAGAACATATCGAACAATATATGCTGATGCAGAGACGGGGAGCGGTAATTTCGGAGTATGCACCCGGCAGCAGAGGATTTCGGAGTAACTTTGCCAGACGAAATCGAATCATCAGCGGTTTATCAGATGGCGTACTTGTGATCGCAGCCAGAGAAGGGAGTGGCTCGTTGATCACGGCAGAGTGTGCATTGGAACAGGGCAAAGAAGTATTTATTGTGCCGGGAAATATTTTAGATCCAAGTTATGCGGGTGGTAATCAACTTCTTAAATCTGGTGCTGCTGTTGTGACAGATATTCAAGATATTTTAGATGGTCTGGGTGCTTTCTGGGACATAAATTACAGTGCTCAGAAGAAAAAAAATGAGGTAATGCTTGAAACTGCTGAAAAAATAGTGTATGCTATTTTAGGTTTTGATGGGATACATATATCGGAAATTGTTGCACAGACAGGATTTAGTGTACCGCAAACGATGGAAGTATTAGCGTCCTTAGAACAGAAGAAGTTGGTTAATATGGTGGGCCAACATTATTATGCTTTAAAAATTTAAGAGATCAGTCGTATTTTCAAAGTATGGTAAGAAAGAAGGGAAAGGCAGGTAGTAACATGGCTAAAAATCTGGTGATCGTCGAGTCTCCTTCTAAGGCAACAACGATTAAGAAGTTTTTAGGAAGTACCTATGAAGTCGTAGCATCTAATGGACATGTTCGTGATTTACCCAAAAGTACACTTGGTATTGATATAGAGAATGATTTTGAACCCAAGTATATTACAATCCGCGGAAAGGGAGATTTGTTGGCAAAATTGCGCAAAGCTGTGAAAAAGGCTGATAAGATATATCTCGCAACTGACCCGGACCGAGAGGGAGAGGCAATTTCGTGGCATTTGTCCAAGGCACTAAAATTAGATGATAAAAATACCAGTCGTATTACCTTTAATGAGATTACCAAAAATGCAGTGAAAAAGTCGATCAAAGAGGCAAGAGACATTGATATGAACCTTGTGGATGCACAGCAGGCAAGACGCGTGTTAGATCGAATGGTGGGTTATCAGATCAGCCCGGTTCTTTGGGCAAAGGTTAAGAGAGGTCTTAGTGCCGGACGTGTTCAGTCGGTTGCATTGCGTATCATTGCTGATCGTGAAACAGAGATCAACAATTTTATTTCCAAGGAGTACTGGACTCTGTCGGGAGAGTTTCGCGCAGAAAAGGACAAAAAGCCGTTTGTCGCAGATTTTTACGGAACGACAAAAGAAAAAATGCCGATCGAAACAGAACAGCAGCTTGATGATATTATCGCTGAATTGAATCAGTCGGAATTTACGGTATCTGATATGAAGACTTCTACAAGAAGAAAGAAAAGTCCATTGCCATTTACCACAAGTACTTTGCAGCAGGAGGCGGCAAAGACGTTGAACTTTTCAACGCAGAAGACAATGCGCCTGGCGCAGGGACTTTATGAAGGTTTTGCAATCAAGGGGCGCGGGACGATCGGTTTGATCACGTATCTTCGTACAGATTCGACACGTATTTCAGATGAAGCTAAGGCGAGTGCCAAAGAATATATAGAAGAAAATTACGGTAAAGATTATGTGGCGCAGACTGCAGCTGCCCGAAAAGATAATAAAAAAATTCAGGACGCACATGAGGCAATTCGACCTACGTATGTAGATCTGTCGCCAACTATGGTCAAGGAGGCATTGTCAAGAGATCATTTTCGTTTGTATCAGTTGATCTGGAAGCGTTTTTTGGCAAGCCAGATGGCAGGGGCCAGTTTTGAAACGACTTCGATCAAGATTGATACGGATAAGTACCGTTTTACGACTGCCGTATCTAAAGTAGTATTTTCCGGTTATCTGACTATTTATCAGACGGAAGAAGATAAGATAGAAAAGAAGTCTTTATCCCGCAATTTGGAGAAAGGCACAAAACTTAAGGCTGGAAACTTTGAAAAGAGTCAACACTTTACACAGCCACCTGCACATTTTACAGAGGCGTCTCTGGTAAAGACCCTGGAGGAACTTGGTATAGGAAGACCAAGTACGTATGCTCCGACGATCTCAACGATCATCAATCGGCATTATGTTGCGAAAGAACAGAAAAATTTATATATCACAGAACTTGGAGAAGTTGTAAATTCCATTATGAAAAAATCTTTTGCGAGTATTGTTGATGTGAATTTTACAGCATATATGGAAGGTCTGTTAGATCGTGTCGAAGATGGGTCGGTTGCATGGAAAACGGTCGTGCGTAACTTCTACCCGGATCTTCATGAAGCGGTGGAAAAGGCACAGAAAGAACTGGAAGAAGTTAAGATTGAAGATGAGGTAACCGACGTTATTTGTGAGGAATGCGGACGAAATATGGTGGTTAAATATGGTCCGCATGGTAAATTCTTAGCATGCCCTGGATTTCCAGAGTGCCGCAATACAAAACCATATTTGGAAAAGACAGGTATTCCATGTCCAAAATGTGGTGGGGAGATTGTGATCCGCAAGAACAAAAAGGGAAGACGTTATTATGGATGTCTCTCATATCCTGAATGCGAGTTTATGTCATGGCAGAAACCGTCTACGGAACATTGTCCGGAATGTGGCGGCCCGATGGTCGAAAAAGGTAATAAGCTTGCCTGTATGGATAAACAATGTGGATTTTCAAAGAGTATGCCGAAGAAAACAGAAGAATAAACAGCGTCAAGGAGGACACAGAAAGAGCAGATGGAACTGTAAGGATAGTTATGTCTGCTCCTTTTTTTTAATTTTCACTTGTAATTTATGCGGTTTATATTATAATTAATTATGTGTATTTCTATGTTTAAATAACGCGGACAACCTTACCACCTTGATTTACAGGGTTGGAGATGATGTCCCGGCATATTGCAGATATAGAGCAGTGGATAGAAAGGAGTTGGAGCTATGATATCATCGGGAGCATACAACTACATCAATGTGTTGGAAAAGACATGTGATGCAAGTTGGACTAGAAATTCGTTGATTTCCAACAACATAGCAAATGTGGATACCCCTAATTACAAGCGTAAAGATCTAAAGTTTGAGGAATACTTAAGCAGTGCGGTAACACTTGGGTCTTCTTTGGATGAGGATATTGCAAATGTTGACCTGGATACGCTGACCGGGACCACCTATACAGACTATGGCAATGTTGATTATCGTTTGGACGGTAATAATGTCGACATTGATACGGAAAGTGCGGAATTGGCTAAGAACCAGATCAAATATTATACAATGTTAGATTCGGTCAGTCAGGAGTTTTCGCGTCTTAAGATGGTTATGCAGAAATAATTTTTGTTTCTGAGTGCAGGCTGTAAGCATGAGAGTAAAACAGTTATACAGAAATGGAGAGAACTATGGGAAATGTTTTTTCAGCGATGAACATCAGCGCAACCGGTATGACCGCGCAGCGCACTCGTTTAGATGTGATTTCGCAAAATATTGCTAATGTGAACAGTACCAGAGATGCTGATGGTAACGTGTACCGTCGCAAATCTGTTATTTTCGAGGAGAAGAGCTACCCGACATTTAGCGACACGCTCGCCGGTGCAACCGGAATGATGGGTAAGGGAGTTAAGATCTCTGAGATTTTTGAGGATACGGAGGAGCCACTTAAGATGGTGTATGATCCGACGCATCCGGATGCCGATGAAGACGGATATGTTTATTATCCGAACGTAAATACAGTGACAGAAATGACAGATATGATTGATGCCAGTCGTTCTTATGAAGCAAATGTCACTGCGTTCAATGCTTCCAAAAATATGGAATTAAAGGCATTGGAGATTGGGCAGTAATTAAGAGAAAATAACAAAGGAAAGGTATGAAATAATATGGATCTAACGGCATTATCAGGTGTTGATCTGATGACAGCGTTTCAGACGCCGCAGGTTGCTTCTAAATTGACTGACAAGTCTGACTCGATGTTAGTGGAGTCGGAGCAACAGGGAACTGCGTTTGACAGTGTGTTTCAGTCTGCACTGAATCTTATCGAAGAAACCAATGCATACAGCAATGCTGCGGAGGAAGAGGAAATTAAATATGCATTAGGAGAATCCGATAGCATACATGATCTGCAGATCGCACAACAGAAAGCGAATGTATCATTGCAATATACGGTTGCAGTGAGAGATGCAGTTGTTGATGCGTATAAAGAAATTATGAATATGCAGTTCTAATAAAACCCGATACATAAGGGAGTAGGAGAGTCTTGTTATGCAGGAAAGAATTAAACAAATCCCCACGAAATTTGTGGAATTTTGGAATAAATATACCGGAGTGCAGAAGACGATCATTATAAGTGTGATCTGTGTTGTTCTTCTCGCGATCGGACTTACAACGTATTTTGTATCCCGACCGACTTGGGTAAAATTTAATGAATTTAATAATCTAAATGATGCGAATGCAATGGCAAAGGCATTGGATGATGCAAATGTTTCGCACAAATCTTCAAAAGATGGATTGACCTTATATGTCCATGATGATGATATGACGGATGCGTTGTATACAATGAGCGATAACAATTTAGTAGATACCGGATATACATGGGACAGTGCATTTAACAATTCCATGTCGACAACAGAGAGTGAAAAGGACCAAAAGCGTATTTTGGCGTTGCAATCTGATATTCAAAAGAGTATGGTAAAGTATTCTTTTATTGATGATGCGGATGTGTTTATCGATGTTCCGGAGAGTACATACAGCATTTTGGATGAGGAAGGTAAAACATCTATTACAGCGCGCATTACCGTAAATAAAGAAAATGAAGATAAGCTTGATCAGGCGACAGCACAGGCGCTTGCATACTGGCTTGCAAATGCCGTTGGAACGGATGTTGAGAATGTTATTATCAACGATACCGATGGAACATGCTGGTATAATGGTTCGACGTCCGGTGGCCTTGGAACAGCCATAAATGGCGGTGTTGATGAATATTGCGAAAAATTACGTAATACGATGGCGTCCAACGTGACTGATCTTTTGGTGAAATTAGATTACGATGATGTGCAGGTTGGTACGCAGGGTATCGCTTTTGATATGACGAAAGCAGAAGAACTTTCGAAGGAATATAAGGTTGCAGATGGTCGAGATTATGGTTATCCGACAAAACTGTATAATTATGTACAGGAGGGAAGCAACGGTGTATCCGGCGAACCGGGAACCGGTTCCAATGATGACGATACGGATACCGTGATCAATAAAGGAAACAATTCGTCTAATTCTGTTAAGATTGAAAAATATGAGGGACTTCTGACAGATGAAACGATCAAAAACATTAAGAAAGAAATACCGACGGTACAGAAGGATCAATCCAGTCTGGCTATCGTAGCACTGCGTTACAAAGTATATAATGAGGCAGATCTGGAGAAAGATGGCAGTTTGGATAATATGACCTTTGAAGAGTATATTGCAGCCAATAATAAACGTACGGAGATCCAGCTGACTACGGAACAGATCCAATTAGTAGCGAATGCGACAGGTGTAGATACCGGTAAGATAACGGTGTTAGCATATGAAGTACCAAAATTTGTAGCAAAGACAGACACATCCCGCTCTTTGAAAGATTATTTAATGATCATCTTAGCGGTACTTATCATTGCACTTTTGATATTCGTTGTACTTCGCGGAACAGCACCGGTTAAGGTGGCAGATGAAGAGCCGGAACTTTCGGTGGAGCAATTGCTTGCCACAACCAAAGAGAACCAGTCCTTAGAGGATATAGAATTTAGTGATAAATCAGAAACGAGAAAGATGATTGAGAAATTTGTGGATGAGAATCCGGAAGCGGTGGCACAGCTGCTGCGTAATTGGCTGAATGATGATTGGAGCTAAGCGGCAGAAGAACATGAATTAGACAGTTTTCGAGAAAAGAGGGTGAAACATGGCAAGATCAGAAGAACTTAGTGGTGTACAAAAGGCGGCAGTCCTGTTGATCGCATTGGGACCGGACAAGTCTGCAAATGTTTTTAAGCACCTTAAGGAAGATGAAATTGAACAATTGACACTGGAAATATCCAATACCAGAAGTGTCTCACCGGCAATGAAAGATCAGGTGTTGGATGAGTTCTATGATGTGTGTCTGGCACAGCAGTATATTGCAGAGGGCGGTGTTGCCTATGCGAAAGATCTGCTTGAGAAAGCATTGGGAGCAGAACGTGCCAAAGATGTGATCGGAAAATTGACTGCATCTCTGCAAGTTCGACCGTTTGAATTTGTTCGAAAGACAGATGCCAGCCAATTACTTAACTTTATTCAGGATGAGCATCCACAGACAATTGCACTCATTTTATCCTATCTGTCTTCCGGACAGGCATCTGCAATTATTTCTGCATTGCCGCCGGATAAGCAGACGGATGTAGCAAAACGTATTGCGCAGATGGACCGTACATCACCGGATGTGATCAAAGAGGTCGAGAAAGTATTAGAACAAAAGTTATCTTCTTTGGTCAACCAGGATTACACCGTGGTTGGTGGTGTCGATGCTATCGTAGAGATTTTGAATACGGTTGATCGTGGAACCGAAAAACATATTATGGAGAGCATGGAGATCGAGGATCCGGAGCTTGCCGACGAGATCCGCAAGAAGATGTTTGTGTTCGAGGATATTTTGTCCTTGGACGACCGCTCTGTGCAGCGTGTACTTCGTGAAGTGGATAATAACGAATTAGCGATCGCCCTCAAAGGTTCTAACGAGGAAGTACAGAACCTTATCTTCAGCAATCTTTCCAAACGTCTTGCCAGCATGATCAAAGAAGACATGGAGTTTATGGGACCTGTGCGTATGAAAGATGTTGAGGAAGCACAACAGAAGATCGTCAATATTATTCGCAAATTGGAAGACTCTGCAGAGATTATCATTTCCAGAGGTGGAGGTGACGAGATCGTTGTCTAATGTAATAAAATCGGTCTACTTTAATGTGGATGCAAAGCAGAAGCATATCATTGATTCGGAACAACGAATGGAAGAGCTGATCCCACAGATGTATACAGCGGAGGAATCAAAACAGGATTCCTATACATTTCAACCGCTTACGGCTGAGGAGTTAGCATCGGGACAGGCACAATCGTTTCAAGATGGGATACCGGTCATCCACATGGATGATGTACGCGAGGAAGAACGCCAAAAACTATCTGATGAAGTGAACGAACAGGTAATGCAGGAAAAGAATGACATTCTTGCAAAGGCGGAGGCAGAAGCAGAGGAACTCGTACAACATGCGACACAACAAGCTGAACAGATTAAAACCATGGCACATTCTGAGGGATTTGATGCCGGTAAGCAGGAAGGACTTGCGGCTGCGGAGGAACAGTTACAGCAGATAGAAGAGGAACTGCATCAGTCGGTGGAGCAGGAGTTAGATCAGATCAGACAGCAGAGACAGCAGATGGAACCATTTTTTGCGGATCTGACAGCAAAACTTGTCGAGAAATTAACCGGACAGGTGTGTGCAGAAAATAAAGAGGTGATTTTACATCTGATCCAAAATGCAGAAGGCACGTTGGATCGGCCTAAACAGGTTGTTCTTCGAGTTTCAGGAGAAGATATGGCAGTTGTGTCAGGACATAAAGCGGAGTTAAAGGAACAGCTCCCGGAGCAGACGGAATTTGATATTTTAGAAGATGCCAGCTTGTCTGCCAATCAATGTATTATTGAGACAGAGGATAAAATGATTGACTGCAGCTTGGATGTACAGTTACAGAATCTGCAGGAAAAGCTGCATACTTTGGCGTTATAAGAGCATCGCATACAGAAAAGTTAGTTTGCCGCAGAGATAGAGGAAAAGGAGTGAGACCGGATGGATTTCATGGATTTATCGAAATATAATATATTGTTGGAACAGTCCTATGAAAAGCGTCTGGGCAAAGTGGCGAAAGTAGTCGGCCTTACGGTGGAATCGATAGGACCGAGCGCAAAATTGAATGATTTATGTCACATTATCACCAAAGATACGAATCAGGTGATCAATGCAGAAGTGGTAGGATTTCGTGATGATCGTGTATTGTTGATGCCGTATGATTCTACAGAGGGTGTTGGCGTTGGCAGTCGCGTAGAAAATACGGATGCACCGCTTCAGGTAATGGTCAGTGATGATATTTTGGGATGTGTGTTAGATGGACTGGGCAGCCCGATGGATCATCATGAGATTCAAGGTGGGGTGCCTTATTCAGTTGAAGCACAACCGCCGGATCCATTGACAAGACAGCTGATCGATGAAGTGCTGCCGCTTGGAGTGAAAGCGGTAGATGGTCTGATCACGGTAGGTAAAGGACAGAGAATCGGCATCTTTGCCGGTAGTGGCGTCGGTAAGAGTACGCTGCTCGGTATGTTTGCCCGCAATACAAAAGCGGATATTAACGTGATCGCACTGATCGGAGAGCGTGGCAGAGAGGTGAGAGAGTTTATTGAACGTGATCTTGGCCCGGAAGGAATGAAACGATCTGTGATGGTCGTCGCAACTTCCGATAAGCCGGCACTGATCCGTAAGAAAGCGGCGATGACAGCTACGGCAATCGCAGAGTATTTTCGAGATCAGGGCAAAGATGTACTCTTGATGATGGATTCCTTAACTCGTTTTTCAATGGCACAAAGAGAGATTGGCCTTGCTTCCGGCGAGCCGCCGGTTTCCCGCGGTTACCCGCCAAGTGTTTATTCGGAAATGCCCCAGCTTCTCGAGAGAGCCGGGCGTTCGGATAAAGGTTCTATTACCGGTCTGTATACGGTATTGGTCGATGGTGATGATTTTAATGAACCGATTGCAGACACCGCACGAAGCATTTTGGATGGACATATCGTACTGGATCGAAAGATCGCACATTCGAATCATTATCCGGCGATTGACATATTACAGAGCATTTCTCGTGTTATGAGCAGTATTGTGACGGACGAACACAAAAAGGCGAGTGGCCGGTTAAACAACGTATTGGCGACATATCGCGAGGCAGAAGATCTGGTCAATATCGGTGCGTATAAGCCGGGATCCAATAAAAATATTGATTATGCCCTGGAAAAGATAGATGCGGTGAATGACTATTTGATGCAGGGGGTCAATGAAAAATTCACTTTTGAGGATGAAGTAAAAATGTTATGTGACATTTTCGAGGAGGAATAGTCTAAATGGCAAAGTTTGTGTTCAAAATGCAAAATATTTTGGCTGTTAAAGAAAAGCTGGAAAGTCAGGCAAAAGCTGAGTACGGTTTAGAAATTTCCAAATTACGGGAAGAAGAGCAAAAAAAGATTTTGCTGGAACAAAAGAAACTGTATTATGAACAGCAGTTGACGGAATGTTTGCATGATACATTGGATATGCCGAGGATCAAGCAGTATGAGCAAGCTGTGGAGGATATGAAGATCTGTATTCGTGAGCAGCAGCACATCATAAAACAACAGGAAGAGAAAGTTGCCAAAGCGAGAAAAAAACTGGATGATGCCATGAAAGAGCGTAAAACATATGAAAAGTTAAAAGAACGCGCTTTTGAAGAGTTTAAGTTGGAGCTGAATGCTGCAGAACAGAAAGAAGTAGATGAACTGGTAAGTTTTCGACATGGCAGCAAGATAGAAAGTGAGGATTAAGAAAATGGCAAAAAAAGACGATAAAAAGATTAAGGGGATTGATCAGCCGGAAAGTGCAGGAAGTAAACTGGTGACTGCGCTGATCGCATTGATCATTATCATAATCTGGCTTGTGGTTTTTGCTTTTTTGATAAAGCTGGATGTGGGAGGTATCGGCAGTAATGTGCTGTATCCGGTACTGAAGGATGTTCCGCTTGTTAATAAAATATTGCCGAGTGTTTCAGAGGAACAGCAGGCAGAAGAAGGCAACTATAAATATACAACATTAAAGTCGGCAAATGCCCGTATTGAAGAGCTGGAGGGACAACTTGCTTCCGAATCCGGAACGACCAGTGCAAATTCGGATTATATCAAAAATCTGGAGGCGAAGGTAAAACAGCTGCAGAAGTATAAAGACGATGTAGATGCATTCAATAAGCGGGTGGCGGAATTTGATGAAAAGGTAGTATTTACAGACAATGCGCCGGATGCTTCGGAATACCGCAAGTATTACGAAGAAATTTCACCGGACAATGCAGAGAAAATATATCGACAGGTTGTAAAGTCTGAGCGTTCTACAGAGAAGGCAAAAGAGTTGGCAACTTATTATTCGAATATGGAGGCGGCTTCAGCAGCGCAAACGCTGCAGGAAATGAAGGAAGATCTGGATCTGGTGTGTGATATAATTGAAAATATGCCGGAGAAAAAGGCTGCTGCGATCCTTCAGGAAATGGATAGCACATTTGCAGCACAGATTTCAAAAAAGATATCTGCCATTGATAAATAATGACAGATGTCGGTATGCCATAGTATGATGTATATGACAATGGGAGTGGGATCACGAACTTTGTCGTTTACATAAAATAATTGCAATGATCTTTCAGAGATATATTGCCAGAAAAGGAGGTGAAAATGTGACAGTACCAGGAGTTCAGTCAGCTCTTTCCGTAAAAAATGCAGGAGTGGAAATGCTTGCCGAATCTGACAAGACACAGGCTGTGAGCGGAAGTGATCAATTTGGCGCCGTGATGCAGCAGTCTATGACAAAGCAGTCTGCGGATAAATCTTCAAAGACGGTCGTCAAAGATGCCGGAGACGATGCCGGATATAAGATACCGGTTGTCAGTGACGGTCAGAATGTGAAAGTAGCACAGTCGCAAAATTTACAATTAAATGATACCGGTAATGTCAATATATCCGGTGAATTGGTAGAGGATATTGTGAAAGATGTGTTGAAGCTGGATGATGATCAGATGGATGCAATATTAGCAGCGATGGGTATTACCGTGTTGCAATTATTAGATCCTCAGATTTTACAGCAATTTGTTCTTACCGCAGAAGGTGCCGGAGACATCACTGATATGTTGACCAGTGAAACGATGTTAGCAGACTATCAGATGATCCTACAGCAATTTGCACAGATGCCGGAGGGCGTGTCAGAAATCTTAGCACAGATGGAGCCGGTATCAGAAGATGATGCCGATTTACAGGGGATTTTACAGGAATTAACCGCTGTAAAGCCGGAGCAAGCGCCTGTATCAGATGGGGAAGTATTACAGAAAGCGGTTAATACGCAAGAACCAGCTATACTTGGCCAGACGTCTTCATCGGATTCGTCAAAAACAATGTCAGGCGAATCGAATGCTTCATCAACCGAGAGTTTTGTACAGACAAGTCAGCCGCAGACTGACGCGTCGGTAGAAGCTGTACCGTTTGCACAGCAGTTTGATCTGCAGGGGGCACGTGAAGTGCAGGACGCACCGATGCCAAATCAATCTGTACAGATTATTGAGCAGATTGTAAGACAGATACGAGTATCTGTAACAGATACGACATCAACCATGGAAATGCAGCTTAATCCGGAGCGTTTAGGCAAGGTATTATTAACCATTTCTGCCAAAGAAGGAATGATGACTGCTAACTTTACCGTGCAAACGGAAGAAGCGCGGTTAGCACTCGAAAGCCAAATGTATCAGTTGCGCGATACACTAGAGCAAAAGGAGATCAAAGTAGAAGCAGTATCCATTTCGGTATCTGATTTTTCCTTTGCACAAGGAGGCGGGGATGATGCAGATTCAAAAAATCTGGAACAGGGCGATGGAAAGAGTCGAAGATTTCAATTCGAAGATTCAGAAGAGGAGGCACAGGAAGCTTCTGACAAAGAAGCAGAGCGTGTAAGAAAGAGTGTCATGAGAGATCATGGCGGAAGTGTTGATTTTACTGCTTAAGGCAGTAGCTTTACAGATAGAAAGGAGGCAAAATGAGTTCGATAGCAGATGTTGTAAATGGTAAGCTAAACATTTCAGAAAGTTCTCAGGAAACAGAGCGCAAAGTTGGATCAGAGCTTGGTAAAGAAGAGTTTTTGCAATTGCTAGTGACGCAAATGAAGTATCAGGATCCATTGGAACCGACGGATAATACCGAATATGTATCACAGCTTGCACAATTTTCAGAGTTGGAGCAGATGCAAAACTTAAATTCTACGACGAGCAATACCTCTGCTTTTACATTAGTTGGCAAAGAAGTGTATATTGAGGATCAGTCCGAAGCAGGTGATGTAACGAAAGTTCAAGGCACTGTAGAATATGTGTCGATTCAGAATGGCAAGGCTTACGTTTCGGTTGATGGCACATTGTATAAATATGACAGCATTGTTAAAGTATTGGATGATAATTATGTCATTTCTAACAATATCCCATCTGTACAAAAACAGGCATTGACATATCGTCATCATGATCCGCAGGATGTAACGGTAGAGGGTATCTCACTCGGTTCACACGGTTATGAAGCCACTAGTTTTGCAGTTGCATTGGTTTCTTCATCCGGGGATACGAAGGCCGTTGATTCAAAGTATTTGTCATACAAGGATGGCAAATTAACGATCAGCAAGGATGCATTCAGTCAAAAGGATGCAGGTATCTATACGGTTGCATTTGTCTTTGATGATGCTAACAAGACAATTATTTCAGACAAGGTCACGATAGAGGTTAAGGGGATCAAGCCGGATAATTCTGATAAAACAGAGAATTCTGACAGCAACACATAGAAAGATGATGCGGGAAAGACAGTATCAGAGTGATTCACGGAGGGATTACTTAGGTAATAAGAAAGAGGTGATGTGAAGATGCAGCGTTTACATAATGGTTATGCAAAATCGATCGAGCAGATGACAGGGCGGTATTTGCAGTCTCAAAGATCGGATAACAAATCTTCTTCCACCAATGAGCAGCTTTCCTTTCAGGAGGTTTTGCACGAAGCAGCGGAGATTAAGCAGGATGCAGTACCTGATCTAAAGTTTTCCAAACATGCCGGCGAACGATTGATCGCACGGAATATCAATCTTTCAAGAGAACAGATGCAGCGTTTGGCAACAGGAACCACGAAGGCACGAGAAAAAGGAATTGGAGAGTCTTTGGTGTTGGTAGATGACTTGGCATTTATTGTAAATGTCAAAAATAATACCGTGATCACTGCAATGGATGATTCCTCGGAGGGAATCTTTACCAACATTGATGGGGCAGTTATCGGGTAAAGGGAATACATACAGCCGGACCTTAAGGAGGCAGTGAAATTCTGAATGCCAGAGGAATTTCAAGACGTATTCCTAAGTTATAAGTTTAGGAGGACAATAATTATGATGAGATCACTTTATTCTGGTGTAGCAGGTTTAAAAACACACCAGACCAAGATGGATGTTATAGGTAATAACATTGCAAACGTAAATACAGTTGGATTTAAGTCGAGTTCTGTTAATTTTTCAGACACTTTTTATCAGACAATGTCAGCTGCAAGTGGTTCGAATGCAGAAACCGGGACAGCTGGTGTAAATGCCAAGCAGATTGGTCTTGGATCTACGGTGGCAGCCATTACCACTAATATAACAGAACCCGGAGGAACCTCTACGACAAACCGTGCGTTGGATGTAGCGATCAACGGTGATTCTTTTTTGATCGTAAAATCCGGTGGAGAGACGTATTTTACCAAATCCGGTGCATTGAACGTTGATGATGCAGGAACATTGTATTGCACGACCAATGGAGCAACGGTACAAGGGTGGCTTGCTGATAGTGATGGTAATGTCGTTCGTGATAGTGTCAAGGATTTAACGATCATGACTGAAGATAATATGTATGCCGCACCAACAGCCACAGAAAATATCACCTTGTCTGGTAATATTGACAAAAATGATAAAAACTTACAGCTTACTACGGCAACGCAGGGAATTAACACAAAAGAAGGATTCCGCATGACCTTTACGTTCTATGATCGTATCGGTGAGGAGTATACGGTACAGATGTATCTGCAGGATTCCGGAACACCGGGAACCTATGATTTGGTTGTGAGTGATGTATGCAATTCCGAGGGAGATTCCATATTTGTGAAGAAGACAACCACGACGACGAATGGTGTCGAAACAACGACCTATTCTGCGACAGGTGTTGTTGTACAGCTCGGTGGAGCAACCTATACGGTAAATGACAATGATATTGATAAGGTAACAGGAAAGTATACCTTATCCGGTACCGGAACAGCTTCACAGGTATTGTTTGACTCAACCAGTGGTGAGTTTGCCGGAACGAAAGAGGCTGGTCTAACCAGACCGGCAACCTCTGTTTATGCCAACAAATCTATTTTGTTTAATGTGGTTACGGTGCCGGCTAACAGCGGTATTGATGATACGTTTACACATTATAATTCACAGAATGATTTAGGTGGTGTAGAAGTTGACGTAAGTTACTTGACACAGTATTCTAAGGGAGGCGTTGGAAACACATCGTATACCAGAGGTGATGCTAATGGCAAGGGAGCAGGTAACATTGCCGGTGAGATGAGTGGCCTTTCTATTGATCAGTCCGGCAAGATCATTGGAACTTATACCAATGGTGAAAAGAGAGTACTTGGACAGATTGCGGTAACAACATTCTCAAATCCTTCGGGGTTGGAAGCAGTGGGAGACAGTTTGTTTGCAGCATCTATGAACTCGGGATTGTTTGATGGAGTTGGTATGGATATTACCAGTGACGGTGGTAAATTTACGGTTGGTGCGTTGGAAATGTCTAATGTTGATCTGTCTACAGAGTTTACGCAGATGATCACGACACAGCGTGGTTTCCAAGCTAATTCCCGTATTATTACAACTTCAGATACAATGCTGGAAGAACTGGTAAATTTGAAACGTTAACAGTATGAAACATACAGGATCAGCATGATGAATACTCCGTGGTAACAGGTATTTTGCAATATGGATAAATGGTTGCATAAATGTAGACCACCTATTGCGAATATCTGTTGCCATTTTTACATTGTGGGAAGAAAGGTGAAGGTATGATTGACGTAACAAAAATGAATGGTATGAACATTACAATCAATTCTGATTTGATCGAGACAGTGGAAGATACGCCGGATACAGTGATCACATTGACTACCGGTCGGAAAATAATTGTAAAAGAGAGTAGACAGACGATAAAAAATTTAGTAAAATCTTTTAAGAGAGAATGCACTTTTATGGAATGACATAGAAAGTACAACAAAATGAAATAAGGTGGTGGCTTAAGTGGATATAGCAACTTTAGTCGGATTGATTACCTGTGGGGTCATGGTATTTTTGGGAATTGTTACCGGTCCGGAGAAAATGGCAGGTTTCCGACACTTTTATGATTTGACATCCATTTTCATTACGCTTGGTGGTTCTGTTTCTTGTATGATCATCCAATCTAAGAGTTTTGGAAAGTTTATTGAGGATATCAAATCGATTCGACTGGCAATGAAAGTTCAGCAGGCACATGAGGCAGAGGTGATACGCAATATTATCAACCTTTCCAATGTTGCAAGAAAAGAAGGCTTGCTTGCTTTGGAGGAAGCGGCGAATAACATAGAGGATGATTTCTTAAAGAAAGGAATCATGCTGATCGTTGATGGTACCGATCCTGAGCTTGTCCGCAGTATTATGGAGACTGAACTGGGAGCGATCGACGCAAGACATAATGAAAAGATCAATTTCTGGGCAAACTGGGCGGGAATGGGTCCTGCTTGGGGTATGATTGGAACACTGGTTGGTCTGGTAAACATGCTGTACAACATGGATGATATGTCTACGATAGGTCCGAATATGGCGGTTGCCCTGCTTACGACTTTGTATGGTTCGTTACTTGCTAACTGGTTATGTGTACCTATTTCCTTCAAACTTAAAATGAATAATGAGTTGGAAATTAAAATGAAGGAAGTTATGGTAGAGGGGCTTTTATCAATCCAGGCAGGAGAGAATCCTCGCGTGATCGAGGAGAAACTGAAGTCCTTCCTGGCACCATCTGTTCGTGAACAGATCAATGAGCAGGATGGAGCCGCAGAAGGTGGTGAGGCGTAAATGGCAAAGAACAAAGAAGAGACAGAAATTAAGACAGACGGATGGAAAGATACGTTCTCTGATCTGATGAATTTGTTGCTCTGCTTCTTTATTCTCTTGTATTCCATGTCTTCGATCGATGAAGCGAAGTACGCTGAACTGGTCGCTTCTCTTTCAAATAGCGTTAGTATATTTAGCGGTGGAGAAAAAGCAATTGGTCAGGGTCAGCTTATTTCCAGCGGTGCAACACAGTTGAATAATTTGGATGAATATTATTCAGATATGGGTAAACAGGCTCAGGAAACTGAGAATGCAGATGATCCAATGGCAAAGCTGGAGGCGAAACAGGCACAGGAAAAGAAAAAAAGAATGGATGAGCTGTACGGTGATGTTGTAGGGCAGACAGAAAAGAAGCAATTGGATGATGATTTGGATGTCACGATAGATGACGGATATAATTATGTTATGTTATCTCTGAATGGCAGTGTGTTGTTTGAATCGGGAAGTGCAGAGATTCAAAAAGATGCCAAAAAGATTTTGAACCGTATCGGAGATGTACTTAAAATGTATCCGAAAAATACGATCAAGATTGAAGGTCATACAGACAATGTACCGATTCACAATGCAAATTATTCCAGCAATTTATGGCTTTCCACGGCAAGGGCAACAAAAGTACTGGAATATTTCCAAAAGCGGGGATTGAATCCCAATAATTTGGAAGCGTCCGGATGGGGTGATGTTCATCCGATCGCAAGTAATAAAACAAAGACAGGGCGATCTAAGAACCGTCGTGTTGAAATTAAAATATATGGAATGTCAGAAAATTGACAATAGTATATAATGGAGGCTTATTTATCATGAAGAAAAATATTTTTAGTGTCATCATAACGGCATTGACAGTTATCAATGTTGTCCTTACAGCAATTTTGTTTTTTGTGATGGTGCCAACGTTTACAAAAACCAACAATCTTTTGACGCAGATCGCATCTGCAGTGAATTTAGATCTGAATGTAGATGGGGATTCCAAAGGTGATGAGAACTATTCTTTAAAAGATCTTGAGACCGTAACGGTTGCGTTTGACTCTCAGCAGACACTTAATTTAAAAATAGGGTCTGATGGCAAGACTCATTATGCTCTTTTAGACGGTTACAGCCTCTCTGTTTATAAAGATGCGGATGACTATAAGGATGTCAGTGATATTTTGACGAACAATCAGGCAGAGATCACTGATATTATCCGTGCAGTGATTCAAAGCCATTCTTCGGATGACATTTCAGAAGATGTGATCAAAAAAGAGGCGTTAGAGCAGATACAGCAGCATTTGGATTCTAAAGCTGTGAAGAAGGTTATGTTGACGAATTTCATGTATCAGTGATAGACAACGAGAAAAGTAATGGTTTCTTTTCTTTGAAATTTGTGCTATGATATTATAGTTGCAAAGACAATATATGTTATTGATAATTATAACAGGGATGTGAGGTGAAGAGAATGGGAGACACCCTGTCTCAGGAGGAAATTGATAATCTGCTCAGTGCATTGAGTACCGGAGAAATCAATCCGGATGAATTGGATGAGGCAGATGTAAAGAGTGTTAGAAATTACAATTTCGCCAGACCATCGAAGTTTTCCAAAGATCATTTGCGGACTTTGGAGATTATATTTGAAAATTACGGCAGACTGCTTTCGACGAATTTACCGGCATATTTGCGTAAGACAGTGCAGGTTGATGTGATGAATGCGGAAGCAAATGCGTACTCGGAGTTCTTAAATGCATTGTCCAATCCTGTGCTTCTAGGAGTAGTTGATTTTGCTCCGTTGGAAGGCAGCGTGGTAATCGAATTAGCATCTAACCTTGGCTTTGCGATTGTTGACCGTCTGTTGGGTGGTGGTGGAGAACCGCTGGAAAGGACTAGAGAGTTTACCGAGATTGAGTTGATTATTTTGGAGCGTGTTTTGGAAATATGCACCAATTTAATGATAGATCCATGGGCAAGCGTGGTGGAATTAAATCCGCGTCTTGAGAGGATTGAAACAAATTCACAATTTGCCCAGTTTATTTCGCCAACAGAAATGACGGCAATCGTCACGATGAATATTCATGTTGGTGAGGTTGAGGGCTTGATGAATGTGTGTATTCCATATTCCTGCGTTGAGACAGTGATCGACAAATTAAATACCAAATATTGGTACTCAACGATCAAGGCAAAGGATGATGGAAGCTATACGGAAATAATTGAAAGCTTGATTGACAATGCCAAGATTCCAGTAAGGGCGATGTTGGGTAGAAGCTTGATCTCCGTAAATGATTTTATGAATCTTCAGATTGGAGATATTATCAAGTTAGATACCAAGACTGACGACGAGTTGGAGGTTTATACCGGGAATATTAAAAAGTTTTATGCTTTACCTGGTGCAGCTTCGGATTCTTACGCTGTAAGAGTGACGTCAGTAATAAGGGAGGAGCAATAAAGTATGGATGGAATGTTATCTCAGGAAGAAATAGATGCATTAACCGGCGGTGGTGGTGCAGCGACTAAGACCGCTTATGCCGGAGAGACGCTAAGTGATGCTGAGAGAGATGCAGTCGGAGAGATTGCTAACATTAATATGGGAACAGCAGCAACAACATTATCAACGCTGTTAAATACCAAAGTTACCATTACAACACCGAAAGTCTCTTATGTGACTTTAGATGACCTGTCATTACAATATGATAGACCATGTGTGTTTATTCACATCTCATATATTGATGGAATAGACGGTAACAACATATTAATCTTAAAAGAGCACGACGTAAAAGTGATCACAGATTTGATGATGGGTGGGGATGGTTCGAATACAGATGGTGAATTGTCGGAGATGCATTTAAGTGCGATCAGTGAGGCGATGAACCAGATGATGGGATCAGCGGCCACGTCATTATCATCAATGCTGGAGAAGAAAGTAGATATTAGTCCACCAACTGCAAGTTTGGTTGATCTGAATGACTCCATGACAGATGATACCGAAATTTCAAATTTCTTGCAGGGAGAAATGGTTCAGGTAGCATTTGATATGGAAATTGGAGATCTGGTTGATAGTCAGATCATGCAGTTATATCCGTTTGAGTTTGCGCGCGATTTGTATCGCAAATTTATTGGTGAATCTAAATCTGAAATTGAAGAGCCGCAGCCACAGGCGAGTCAGCCGACACCTGCAGCTACACCGGAACAGACGGTCAATGTGCAGAACGTACAACCAGCAGTGCCGCCGACACCGGATATGCAGCAGATGGCAGGAGCAATGCCGGTTCAGTCGGATATGATGCAGCAACAGCCATATGCAATGCCGAATGTCAATGTACAGCCGGCACAGTTTCAGCCGTTTAATGCAGGGGTAAGTCCGCTGATGCAGCAGGAAAATATTGATTTGATCATGGACGTTCCTTTGGAAGTGACGGTTGAACTTGGACGAACAAATAAATCCATCAAAGAGATTTTAGACTTTTCTCCGGGTACGATCATTGAGCTTAATAAGTTAGCAGGGGAACCGGTTGATGTTTTGGTCAATGGTAAATTTGTTGCTAAGGGCGAAGTAGTTGTTATTGAGGAAAATTTTGGTATACGAATTGTAGAGATATCAAAATAAAGAGTAGGATACATAAAGAGCTGGAGGTGTAGGAATGTTATTGATGACGGCTAATTTTTCTGCACTGTCCAGCTTTTTTAAGTTGATCGGCCTGTTGATCTTATTGATCGTACTGTTGTTTGCCGCATCTTTTGTAAGTAAATGGTATGCCGGGGCGATGTCAGGTAAGAAATATGCAGGAAATATTAAGATTATTGAAACATATCCCATTGGTCAGGGAAAAATGATACAGATCATACAGGTTGGCAAAAAATATATTGCATTAGTGCAGACAAAAGATTCGGTTGTCTTTTTGACCGAGCTTACGCAAGAGGATCTTTTGATAAAGGAGCCGGTGCAAATGCCTAGGACAGAAGGTTTTTCTGAGATGTTTCAGGAAATACTGAAACATAAAAAAAAGCCGGATAAACAGTGATCTGTTATATGAAGATTGAAGTGTGAAATGATAGCAATATGATAGAAAGGTACCAAGGGACAATTGAGACAGAATATAAGAAAAAGATTTTTTTTAAAGCACAGAACGATGCGCGCAATTACGATATTAGTCGTTTTTTTATGTGTATGGTTTGCAGCGTCTCCTTCGTATGCTTTGGCAACGTCTGATCGCGTTGACAGTACAACAAGAAATCAAATATCAGGGAATGCGGATGACGATGATAATACGTTAGATTTGAATATTACATCCAATGCCGGCAGCGTTACGTTGGAATCTACTTTACAGATTTTGATCCTTCTTACGATCTTGTCGCTTGCACCTTCCATTTTGATCATGTTGACGTCGTTTACGCGTATTATTGTTGTCTTTCATTTTTTGAGAACAGCAATTGGAACGCAGACAACGCCATCAAATCAGATATTGATCGGTCTGGCATTATTTATTACATTTGCGGTAATGAGTCCGGTGTTTAATGAAGTAAACACTAATGCGGTTCAGCCGTATATGGCTGGCAATCTGACACAGAAGAAGGCATTAGAAAAGGCTTCGGAACCTTTGAAAACATTTATGTTAAAGCAAACTAGAGAAAAGGATCTCAAATTATTTATGACGATCAATGACATTTCATCGGATGATATTGAGAGCTTTGATGATCTTTCTCTTATTACGGTCATACCGGCATTTATTATCAGTGAACTTCGAACAGCGTTTATTATTGGATTTTTATTGTATCTGCCGTTCATCGTTATTGATATGGTAGTGGCTTCGACACTGATGTCAATGGGTATGATGATGTTGCCACCGACGACAATATCCCTGCCTTTTAAGATACTATTGTTTATATTGGCAGATGGATGGAACCTATTGATCGGACAGTTAGTGCAGTCGTTCCATTAACCATCAGAGGAACGAGTAGAAAGGAGACTGTGCAATGAGTGAGAGTCTTGTGTTAGACATATCCCGTGAGACGATCTGGACAACGGTGGAATCAGCAGCTCCGCTGCTACTGATCTCGCTGATCATTGGATTGATCATTAGTATTTTTCAAACAGTTACTTCTATTCAGGAACAAACGCTGACTTTTGTGCCAAAGTTTTTAGCAATCATGCTGGTGTTGGTGCTGTGTGGCGGCTGGATCATGAATAATATGGTAGATCTATTTGAAGCATTGATGAAAAATATACCTCAATATATTAAGTGAGTGATCGGTGAAGAGGACATAAAAGAAGACGGTCAGGTTATGGATCGTTTATCTGCAAATAACATCGAACAGATAAGGAGAGACGAACATTGAATTTTACGGTTGAATACTTAGAATATATTTTATTGGTATTTATTCGGGTGGCTTCCGTTGTTTTTGTTGCTCCTTTTTTTGGTTCCAGTGAAATCCCGCGACGTGTAAAAGTTGCTATCGCGTTTTTTCTATCGTTGACGGTGATGAACCAGGTTGATTACAAGGCTGTGGAATATGCAAATATATTAGAATATTCCGGATTAGTGCTTAAAGAAGCGATTACCGGTATTATTATTGGTCTGGGATCCAGATTATGTCTCTATATCTTTAATTTTTCCGGTAATATGTTGGATATGGAAATTGGCTTCTCGATGGTTCAGGAAATGGACCCGACAACAAATGTAAATTCAACGATCACGTCAAATTTTTATATGTATATATTTATGCTTTTGTTTTTAGTATCAGACATGCATTATTTTATTATTGATGCTATGATGGATTCTTATCAGCTTGTACCAATTGGAGGTGCAAAATTTTCGGTCGATCTGTATCATATCATGGTGACATTTATCACTAATTATTTTGTCATCGGTTTTCGAATTGTGCTTCCTATTTTTTGTTGTATGCTTGTCATCAATATTGTGCTTGGCATTTTGGCAAAGATTGCACCACAGATGAATATGTTTGTCGTTGGAATGCAACTTAAAGTGTTTGTGGGGCTTGTGTTGCTATTTCTGACGATGCAGTTGTTTGCCGGAGCAGCAGACTTCCTTTTTGATGAAATGCATACATTCACAAAAAATTTTGTGCAGGCGATGGCAGCGTAGACGATAATAGTTGGCGTTGCTATTTTGTTGCAAATACGGTATAGTATAAAGAGGGTGTTTTTGCATCTTTATAAGAACAAAGCGATGATATTGGAGAGGAAATGTATGGTTAGGCATGGCAGAATACGGTATGATCTGCAGCTTTTTGCCAAAGATGGCGAGGGCGGCGAGAAAACCGAAAGCGCAACTCCCAAAAAACTGGAAGATGCCCGCAAAAAAGGTCAAGTGGCGAAAAGCATGGATGCCATAACGGCTGTGTCGTTGCTGGTGTTTTTCTTTTTGTTAAAGCTATTGATGGCATTTTTGGGCAGCCAATTTAAGGATGGTTTTTCGTTGTTTTTTGGGAAGATCAGCGATGTCACTAAGGATGAGTTTAATTTGCAGATGGCATGTGCTATATTGCAGCAACTGATCCAAAAGATCACGATCATCTGCCTTCCTTTTTTGCTGAGTACATTTATTGTTGCATTTGCCGTAAACATTGTACAGGTTAAATGGAAGGTTTCTTTTGAACCGATAAAGCCTAAGTTTGACAAATTTAATCCGGTTAATGGTGTGAAGCGTCTGTTTTCAAAAGACAAGATCATGGAATTGCTTAAATCCATTGCTAAGATTTGTGTCATAATTTATGTTGTTAAAAATTACCTGGAAGACAAATGGGCATTAGTGATGAATATGTATTCCTATACGTTGACTCAGGGTTTAGAGTTGTTGGGAGATATCATCATTAATATTGGATTGCGTATCAGTGCATTATTTGTTGTCATCGCGGTAGTGGATATCGTTTATCAGAAATGGAAATTTCAGGAAGATATGAAGATGACCAAGCAGGAAGTTAAGGATGAGTATAAGCAGTCCGAGGGAGATCCCAAGGTAAAAAGCCAACAGAAATCCCGTATGCAGCAGGCATCCAGGCAGCGTATGATGCAAGAACTTCCAAATGCGGATGTTGTCATTACGAATCCGACACATCTGGCTGTGGCGATACGTTATGACAAGGAGAAACACGAGGCACCGGTTGTGGTTGCCAAAGGTGCTGATTATTTGGCGGCGAAGATCAAGGAAACGGCATCAAATTATCAGATCGAGATCGTGGAGAATAAACCATTAGCGAGAATGCTATATCATAATGTTGAGATTGGAGCTGAGATTCCGCCCGAATTATACCAGATGGTGGCGGAAGTGTTGGCGTATGTATATAATCTGAAAGGGAAAACGGGATAACGTTTCTTTCAGAAGACGATTAAAGGAGATACATGATGAAACGGACTGATTTAATGCTGGGATTATATATCCTGGTACCTATCATCTTTTTGATTATACCAATACCATTGTTTTTGCTGGATATTTTGATGATGCTAAATCTGGCAATTGCATTGTTTATATTGTTTAATGCGCTGTTTTCGACAGAGGCGTTGAATATGTCGAGTTTTCCGACATTGCTGCTGATGACAACGTTGTTTCGTATTTCGTTGAATGTAGGATCGACGAGAAATATTCTGCTGAAAGGAGAGGCAGGTAACGTAGTTCAGGCGTTCGGTGAGTTTGTCGGTGGTGGAAATCTGATTGTTGGCGGTATTGTGTTTTTAATCTTGATCATTGTACAGTTTATCGTGATCAATAAAGGTTCTGAGCGTGTGTCGGAAGTAACAGCACGTTTTACGTTGGATGCCATGCCTGGTAAACAGATGGCGATCGATGCCGATTTAAATACGGGTGCGATCACAGATGAACAGGCTAAGGAACGCCGTCAAAAGATTCAGGACGAATCTACTTTTTTCGGAGCGATGGATGGTGCTTCGAAGTATGTAAAGGGTGATGCGACAGCGGGGTTGATAATCACAGTGATCAATTTTGTCGGCGGTCTTGCTATCGGTGTTATGTCGCAGGGATTAGAAATGACAGAGGCATTGCAGAAATATTCCATACTCACGATCGGAGACGGTTTGGTCAGTCAGATACCATCATTGGTTATTTCGTTGTCAACCGGTGTGCTGGTAACAAAAGTATCAAAGGAGTCGGATCTTGGAAATGTGTTGATCACACAGTTGTTTTCGACGCCGAAGGTATTGTACATAGTCGGAGCGACGATGGCGTTACTTGGATTGACGCCGCTTCCAACATTAATCTGCTTTATTTATGCAATCTTGTTCATTGCTGCCGGTCGAGCTATCGAATCGGCGATGGAAGTACAAAATATTGAGACAGAGGTTGACGAGGAAGAAGAGACAGCAGAGGAGATCAGAAGACCGGAGAATGTAGTCTCTTTGCTGCAGGTAGATCCGATCGAATTGGAATTTGGTTACGGAATCATTCCTCTGGCGGATGTGAACCAAGGTGGTGACCTGTTGGATCGAGTTGTTATGATACGTCGTCAGGTCGCACTGGAACTGGGATGTGTTGTTCCGATGATCCGTCTGAGAGATAATATCCAACTTAATCCGAATCAGTATGTAATCAAGATCAAGGGCGTACCGATCAGTGAAGGCGAGATTTTATTTGATCACTACATGGCGATGAATCCGGGGTTTGTGGAAGAGGAGATCACAGGTATTCCAACATTCGAGCCGTCGTTCCATCTGCCGGCGATCTGGATCACGGAATCGCAGCGAGAACGTGCGGAATCTATGGGGTATACGGTAGTTGATCCGCCATCGATCATTGCAACACATCTTACAGAAGTGATCCGCAGTCATTTAGATGAGTTGCTTACGAGACAGGATGTGCAGAATCTGATCAATAACATTCAGGAAGCAAATACAACGTTGATATCTGAACTTGTACCTAAAATGCTGAGTGTTGGTGAGATACAGAAAGTATTGCAGAACCTGCTTCGTGAAGGAATTTCAATTCGCGATCTGGTGACGATCTTTGAAACACTTGCTGATAATGCGACAAGCACTAGAGATACGGATGTTTTGACGGAATATGTCCGACAAAGTCTGAAACGGGCGATCTCGAATAAATACTTCCCGCCTAATGAGATGACCAGTGTTGTTACATTGGATCCAAAAATTGAGCAGGAAATTATGGGATCTATCAAACAGACAGAACAGGGTACTTATATTAATTTAGAGCCGGACAAGACGCAGACGATCCTAAAGTCGGTTGGAGAGGAAATGGAAAAAATGGAAGAATTGGGAAAAAATCCAATTATTGTTACATCGCCGATCGTTCGGCTTTATTTTAAGAAACTGACGGAAGAGCAATTTCAGGATTTGATCGTTGTATCTTATAATGAAATTGACAGCAATGTAGAATTACAATCAATAGGGATGGTGACAGTATAGTGGTTATCAAAAAGTATATAGCACAAACAGAAGACCTTGCTACACAGATGGCGCAAAATGAACTGGGGAAGGATGTTGTTATTATGAATGTCAAAAAAACAACGCCCAAGGGCTTGTTTAAGTTGTTTCGCAAACCTCATGTAGAGCTTACGGCGGCAATTGACGATACAGCAGAGAATGCTGAAAAACCGGATTTTAGTAAACTGCAGGAGGCAATTCGAAGACGGTCAGAATATACGGCGCCGGATTCTAAAGCAGCTATGCAGGAAGCAAAACGGAAACAAATGCAGCAAAATGATCAAATTCTTCCGGATGAGCCGGACGAAAGGGTTAACGAGTCTGTGATCAATGAGCAGAAGATGATTGAACAAAAGTTGTCAAAATTGCAGAATCTTTTGGAAAAGCAGATGGGGACTGCGAAAGAGACGGAAACCAAGGAGAATGATAAAACAGATGACAAAATGGACGCTTATTTTCAGATGATCAAGAAAAAGATGCTTGAAAATGAGGTTCAGGAACAATATGTGGATCAGATCCTAAAAGAGGTAAAGAGCGGTTCCAGAAAAGAATGGACGTTAGATAATGTGTTAGCGGGGGTATATCAAAAGATCATATTAAAAATTGGTCAGCCGCATTTGATCGACGTTAAAACGACAAAGACCAAATACATTTTCTTTGTAGGTCCGACGGGTGTTGGTAAGACAACGACAATTGCAAAGATTGCTTCCACATTAAAACTCACAAAAAAAACCAGGGTTGCGCTGATCACAGCAGATACGTATCGCATTGCCGCAGTAGAGCAGCTAAAAACCTATGCCAATATTTTGGGTATACCATTAGAAGTTGTTTATTCGGCAGATGAAATGGATAAAACCATTGATGAACTAAAAGAGTTTGACCTTGTATTTGTTGACACGGCAGGACGTTCACATCAAAATGCAGAACAAGTGCAGGATATTAAAAAGATCTTAGATAAAGTGCCCGAAGAAGATAAAGAGGTCTATCTGGTACTAAGTGCAACTACAAAATACAAGGATTTGAAGAAAATATCAGAAGTGTATCGTAAGATCACAGAATATTATTTGATCTTTACGAAATTAGACGAAACGGATACCGTTGGCAATATTTTTAACATCCATATGTTGACCGGTGCACAGTTGTCTTATGCGACGTGGGGACAAAATGTGCCGGATGATATTGGAAAAATGGATGCACAAAAAATAACAAAACAGCTTTTAGGAGGGAATGGCTGATGGATCAAGCTGAGCGTTTACGCAACATTATAAAAAATCAAAATAGAAGACAGCATTTAGCCAAAGTCATTACCGTTACAAGTGGCAAGGGCGGCGTTGGAAAGTCTAATATATCTGTTAATCTGGCTATTACTCTCAGTAAAATGGGTAAGCGAGTAGTTATTTTAGATGCTGATTTTGGTCTTGCGAATATTGAGATCATGCTCGGAATCCGGCCGAAGTACAATCTGGCCGATATGATGTTTCATGGTAAGGGAGTTTGTGACATCATTGCGTCAGGCCCGGAAAATATTGGATTTATTTCAGGGGGATCCGGTATTCGGGAGATGACTAATTTATCGCGTGATCAGATACAAAATCTAGTTCGTTCCGTATATGAATTGGATCAGGTAGCTGATGTGATATTAATTGATACCGGTGCGGGTATTTCGGATTCTGTGATCGATCTGGTGCTCTGTAGCAGTCAGGTGCTTCTCGTTGTGACACCGGAGCCTACGTCGATCACGGATGCCTATGCTCTTTTGAAAACTTTGCAGCGACAGGAAGAGTTCGAGGGCGGCAAAATGAAGATTCATATGATCAGCAATCGAACGCAGTCAGAAGATGAGGGCAGAGAATTATATCGAAAGTTGAGTGCGGTGTCTAGTAAATTTTTGCAGATGGAGATGGAATACCTTGGAAGCGTTCCACATGATTTCAAATTGCAAAATGCCGTAATGCGGCAGGAACCGGTTACGATTGCTTACCCGAATGCACCGGCAAGCAAAGCGATCAGTCGGATTGCCAGACAAATTATCAACCAACCGGCGAACACGCCTGGAGCATTTACAGCAAAAGGTTTATCTGGTCTTTTTGCGCGTATGTTTCGGAATGGTCAGCGGTAAAAGGGGAATACGTCATGAAAAATATTTTAATTGTAGATGACTCTGCACTCATGAGAAGAGTACTCTCTGATATAATAGATGATAACAAGGAACTCAATGCAGCATATCTGGCAGAGGACGGTGTGGAGGCACTGGAAATTTTAGACTCTGGAGCAAAGGTTGATGCTATTGTTTTAGATATCAATATGCCTCGAATGGATGGCATTGCCTTTTTGAAAGTGTTGAATGAGAGACATCAACGTGAGAAGGTGTTAATTGTCAGCACATTAGCTCAGAAAGGCGGCGCGGAAACTATTCGTGCGTTGGAGCTCGGTGCTTTTGACTTTATTACAAAGCCAACAAGTCTTTCCGAAGCGAAGGGTCCTTTCTTTATCAATATGTTCATAAGGATGCTTTATGTGGCAACGGGATTATCTACGGCAGGATTGGATACCGGAGAGGAGCAGTCGGTTCCGAAACCGGAAACACAGAAAACTGTGTTTAAGAAATTGTTTCACATACAAAAAGCACCTGTCATGCAGAGAAAGCGTGGCGGCGTAGCAGGAGAGGTGAAAGCAGATCGTTCCAAGCATTCCAAAGAACCGCTGGTGCTGGGTGCAAATAAGATCGTAGCACTTGCCTGTTCCACAGGGGGACCGAAAGCATTGCAACAGGTCATTCCAAAACTGCCGTCGAATCTCGATGCGTCAGTTGTCATTGTACAGCATATGCCGGAAGGATTTACCGGATCGCTTGCAAGACGTTTGAATGAACTAAGTGAGATCACGGTCAAAGAAGCAGAGCATGGTGAACCGTTGCGGAAAGGAACTGTTTATATTGCAAAGGGCGGTTTTCAGTTTCGCGTAATGGAGAAAAATAAGCATGAGCAGTATTTGTCCGTTACGATCGAGGAGGCCAGAAATGCATTAAAACCCTGTGCAGATATTATGTATGAGTCGTTGATGAACGTCTCCTGTGATGAGATAACCTGTGTGGTTTTGACCGGAATGGGCTCTGATGGGACAGACGGTATTTTACAATTGGAACAAGTCAAGCAGATTTATGTAATTGCGCAGGATGAAGAGAGCAGTACGGTGTATGGTATGCCACGAGCGATTGCCACAGCCGGAGCTGTTGACGAAGTTGTCGAGCTGCAGCAGATTGCAGAAACAATCATTAAACACGTGGGGGTGCAATGAAATGGATGTAAGCCAGTATTTAGAAATTTTTATCGATGAAACAAAAGAACATTTGCAAACGCTTAGTGATCAGCTGATGATCTTGGAGACAGAGCCGGATAACATGGAAACGATCAACGAGATCTTCCGTGCAGCGCATTCTTTGAAAGGAATGGCTGGAACAATGGGCTACAAGAGAATGCAGCGTTTGACGCATGACATGGAAAATGTATTTCAGGAGATCAGAAGCGGTAACATGAAAGTGCAGCCGGAATTGATTGATGTACTGTTCCGTGGACTGGACGCATTGGAAGGCTATTTGGCTAATATTTTGGAATCAGCCGATGAGGGTACGGAGGATAATGAAGAAATTATCAACACCTTAAATTCCATTGCGGATAAAGCCAAAGGTGGTACCGGAGAGGTGCCGGTCCCGACACCGACAGCAGCACCGAGTGATGATAAGTCGGCTGCAAGTGATGGGAATAAAGCGAAATACGAAAACATTCGTATTAGCGATTATGAGAAAGCAACATTTGAAAAAGCAAAAGAAGAAAATCTCAACATATTAGGAATTACGGTATACTTGCAGGATAGTTGTATATTGAAAGCGGCGAGAGCTTTTTTGGTATTCAAATGTTTGGAAGAGCTTGGCGAGGTTATGAAAGCCGAGCCGAACGTACAGGATATTGAGGATGAAAAGTTCGATTATGATTTCAGTTTGGTGTACTTTACAAAAGAGTCCGCCGAGAAAGTAAAAGCAGCAATTGAAAACGTATCGGAGATCAAAGAAGCGGTTGTTGGAACGTTTAAGGTACAATTAGAAGGGGCTGAGGAAGCAGCACACGAGGAGTCGGTGCAGACCGCGGAAAAAGAATCAAAGCCAGCGAAGAAAACCGAGGACAAACCAAAAGCGCAGGCTGCAGCAGCGACACAGAAGAAACCGGAAAAGAAAGCAACTTCTAAGGCAAAACCGGCGATTGGTCGTACGGTACGTGTGGATATTGAAAAACTGGATGTTTTGATGAATCTGGTGAGTGAGTTGATCATTGCGAAGAATGGATTAGTTTCCAGCAGTGCAACGAATGAACATAGAAACGATAATGGATTTAATGAGCAGATTGAATATTTAGAAAGTGTAACAACGAATCTGCATGAGTCTGTTATGAAGGTACGTATGGTGCCGATTGAAAGTGTTTTGAATCGTTTTCCACGTATGGTTCGAGATCTCAGCAAAAAGCTCGACAAAAAGATGGAACTTCATATGACGGGTGAGGAAACAGAGTTAGATCGTACCGTTATTGATGAGATCGGAGATCCATTGCAGCATTTGATCCGCAATGCAGCAGATCATGGCTTGGAATCGAATGAAGAGAGAATTGCACTTGGCAAACCGGAGGTCGGCAACATTTTCCTCGATGCATATCAGGATGGCAATAATGTTATTATTGAGGTCCGCGATGATGGTGCCGGCATAAATGTAGATGAGGTACGACAAAAAGCAGTAGATAAAGGAACGATCACAAGCGAACAGGCAGAGTTGATGTCTGACAAAGAGATCGTTGAATTATTGTTCCGTCCAAGTTTTTCAACATCTGAAAAAATTACAGATATTTCCGGTCGAGGTGTTGGTCTTGATGTCGTTAAGACAAAGATTGAAGGTCTTGGTGGTAATATTGAATGTAAGAGTGTATTGGGTGAGGGAAGTAGTTTTATTATCCGTCTGCCACTTACACTGGCGATCATTCAGGCTCTTATGGTTGAGCTTGGCACAGAAAAATATGCAATTCCGCTTGGTAATATTGAAATGATCGAAGATATTCCGCTTGAGGATATCAAACATGTTCAGACGAAAGAAGTGATCAATTTGCGCGGAAATGTTATTCCGTTGATCCGTCTTGATAATCTTTTAGATGTTGAACCGGTAGAAAACGAGGAAGAGAGTCTGACGGTTGTTATTGTCCGCAAGGGCGATAAGCAGGCAGGTCTTGTCGTTGACAATTTGATCGGTCAGCAGGAGATTGTTATCAAGTCAATCGGTAATTACATTAATTGCAGCAAGATGATAGGTGGTGCAACCATTCTTGGTAATGGAGAGATTGCATTGATTCTTGAAGTAAATGCATTAGTATAGGGGGAGGTACATCATGGAAGAGATAGCAGATATTCAGAACTTAAACGTTGTGGGAGAGAGCAAGCAGTATATAGTGATCAAATTGGATGATGAATATTATGGCATAGATATCAGTTATGTGGATAATATTGTTCGAAATCAAAGGATCACACGTATACCAAAGGCGCAGAAGTATTTTAAGGGGGTGATCAACCTTCGTGGTGAGATCATTCCAGTGATGAGCTTGCGGTTGAAATTTGACCTGAAACCGGACGAATATACCAATGCGACACGTATCATTATTATTAAGTTAGAACCGCAGTCTGCTGTAGGCTTAATTGTGGATGAGGTAAAAGAGGTTTTGACTCTGAGTGAAAATGATATTGAGAAAAATACTGCGATTGATATGAACGATGCTAAAGCACAGTATTTGAGCGGTATTGGTAAAAATGGTGATAATTTAATATCTTTATTAAATATGTCTAGCGTAATTGTAGGCACAGCAGAAAAATAAACCAAGGGGCTGACAGAATCGAGGTGTGCATATGACGAACACAGAGGGCTTAGATAATATGAATTTTGATGTACTTACGGAAATTGGCAACATTGGTGCCGGCAATGCGGTCACTGCGTTGTCGCAAATGATCAATGCAAAAGTTGACATGTATGTTCCACAAGTAAAAATGTTGACATTCCAACAATTAGCTAATGTGATCGGTGGCGAAGAAACATTGGTTGCGGGAATCATGCTTTCCTTAGAGGGAGACATTGAAGGTTCTATGTTATTTATGCTTGGTTCGGAAGATGCACATCGTTTGGTGGAACAATTGCTTGGCATGAAGCCGCAAGCGGATGATACTTTTTCAGAAATGGAAATGTCAGCGTTGATGGAACTTGGTAATATTATTACCGGTGCTTACTTATCGGCGATTTCTAAAATGACAAATTTAACAATATCTCCGTCGGTTCCGTATTTATCTGTCGATATGGCGGGGGCAATTTTGAGTGTGCCCGCCATAGAGTTTGGAAAATTAGGTGATCAGGCACTTTTGATCGAGTCACGATTTCGAGACATGGATGTAGATATTAGTGGTTATTTTATTATGATTCCAACGCTGGATTCTTATGATTCTATCATGCGGGCATTAGGGATTAGTTGATAGAGATCAGCAAAGGAAGATTGCTGGAAAGGTATGGTTGCCACTATGGGAGAAATGATAAAAGTTGGAATGGCTGACTTAAATATATGTATAGCTCCGGATGCGTTGACAACGCTGGGACTGGGGTCTTGTGTTGGTGTGGCTTTGTACGATGCACAGATGCGGATTGCCGGGCTTGTACATATTATGCTTCCGGACAGCAGTAAAGTACGTCAAAATGAAAATAAGGCGAAATTTGCAGATACCGGCATTGAATTGCTGATCGAACGCATGAAAGAGAGAGGGGCTGCTGTTAATCGTCTAACAGCTAAAATTGCAGGAGGCGCGCAGATGTTTGCATTTAAGTCAGATAATGATATGCTGCGTGTTGGACAGCGGAACGTTGAAGCAGTTAAACAAAAGTTAGCACAATTAAATATTAAGATCCTGGCAGAGGATACCGGCTTGAATTACGGAAGAACAGTTGAGTTTTATCCGGCTAACGGTGATTTTGTAATTAAATCTGTTGGAAAACCGGTACAGACGATCTAGGGAAGGAGACTTTTTGGTGAAGGCAGAATTTATTCCAAAAGTGATCACATTACTGGCAGGTGCAGTAGTGTGTATTGTAGCTATTGTGAAACAGATGGATGTGACTTACAGCCTGGAAGTGCTGTTAGCGACATTGATCGTCTTTTATATTATTGGGATCATTGCACAAAAAATTATTTTGAAAGTGGAGCAGAGTAATCGCTTTATCCGAAGCAAACGTGATGAAGAATTGCGAGAGCAGGAAAAAGAGCAGCAAGAACAACAGGATGAGCAGACACAAACAGGGGAACAGACTGATTCTGACCAGGAAGAACCATAAAATATTTTATAAACGGGAATGGTGGTTAGTTGCAGGAGGGATGGAGTTACTCGATGGACGAGAAAAAAAGGATTGCCCTTTGGGAAGAATATGCCCGTACAAAGAGCAGCAAGATTCGCGAAAAACTAATTTTGGAATATGCCGGTTTGGTCAAGATTGTTGCCGGAAGACTGGGAATGTATTTGGGTTATACTGTAGAGTATGATGATTTGGTGGGATATGGTATCTTTGGTCTGATCGATGCGATCGACAAGTTTGAACTGTCCAAAGGTGTAAAATTCGAGACGTATGCCAGCCTTCGAATACGTGGTGCAATTATTGATCAGATCCGAAAGATGGATTGGATCCCGCGTACGATCCGTCAAAAACAAAAAAAGATAGAGACAGCCATGCAGGAGCTGGAGCGAGAGCTAGGACGAACACCTAACAGTGAGGAATTGGCGAAATATTTAGAGGTTACAGTAGAAGAAGTAGAACGGATGATCTCGCAGGCTAACTTATCCAACTTGATTTCTTTGGATGAGTATTTAGAGCAGGGGAGTGATGTTCATACAGAACCTAGTGGGCGCCCGAGGTTTGACCAGCCGGAACAGGTTGTAGATCGACAGGAAACAAAGCGTATTCTTGCAGAAGCGATTGATAAACTGACGGAAAAAGAGCAGAAAGTAATTGCGCTGTATTATTTTGAAGAGCTTACGCTCAAGGAGATCAGTAATGTGTTGGAGGTTTCGGAATCCAGAGTCTCACAATTACATACTAAAGCTTTAAAAAAGATGAAAGAACGCTTGGGAGACCAAATAGATCTGTTTGGAATAGGAAACATATAGACGAGGAGTACAGATCGGATTCATCCATTTGTAGCCCTCGTTTTTCATTGCAGCAATAAAGACGATGTATTAATGGTACTTGAATCTGTTTTTGTGGTACAATGCCAAAACACAGAACGTCGTGGGCTGAGGAAGGAGTGTGAATATGAAAAGAAATGCATATTTTCGACTAATACACAAAGCAGATGGCATTTTTTTGCAGAGTTTTGCATCACAAGAAGGTGGAAAAGAACTTTCTGTAGACGACGTGATCTGGTATTTAGATCAGAAAAAATATGCAGAAAATGTCTCTTCGTTGGAAGTTCAGGACTTTGTGCAGCGTTCAGTTATAGGTCAGACACTTTTGAAAGTATCGGACAATTCTGAGGCGTTGCCAGAGAATGAAATGGTACGTATTACAATAGATCCGCATAGTTATCTGGCAAAGATCCGATTGTATCCATCCTCTGATAAAGGATCACGTCTGACCGAAGAAAATGTGTTATCTCTTCTTGCACAGAATGATGTGCATCACGGCATTTTAACGCAAAACCTTACATTGCTTCTTAAGGCAGAACTATACTGTACGGATGTATTGATCGCAAAAGCTGTGCTTCCGGTGCAGGGAAAGCGCGCTAGTATCACATATCATTTTGATGTACAGAAAACGAACACTCCAACGATGAAGGAAGATGGTTCGGTAGATTTTCATAGGCTGGATATGATCGAGCGTGTTGAAAAGGGACAGCTTCTTGCAACGTTGACGCCGGAAACAGCACCGATTCCGGGAACGGACGTTCGCGGAAATGTGATACAACCTGCAAAATTAACGCCAGTTGTACTCAAGCATGGTAAAAACATACACTTATCAGAAGATCAGTTGGAAATGTATGCGGATTGTGCCGGAAATGTTACACTGGTGAATGATACCGTGTTTGTTTCCAATGTCTATGAAGTTCCGGCAGATGTCGGGACATCCACCGGAGATATTGATTATGATGGCAGCGTTGAGGTGAGGGGTAATGTGTTGACCGGTTACACGGTAAAAGCAACCGGAGATATTACGGTAAATGGTGCGGTTGAGGGAGCAACTTTAATCAGTGGTGGTAAAATTGTCATAAAGCGTGGAATGCAAGGCATGGAAAAAGGCGTTATGAGGGCCGGGGGAGATATCATTTCTAATTTTATTGAAAGTTCCAAGGTACATGCAAGTGGAAGAATTATCACCGATGCGATCATGCACAGTGATGTGGAGGCTGCAGATGAAATTATTGTCAATGGCAAGCGCGGATTGATCGTCGGCGGAAAGATCCATTCGGGACTCAAGATCACGATGAAGACAGCAGGATCTACCATGGGGACCCAGACGGAACTGGAGATTGGAATAGATCCCACGCTTTTAGAGCGCTATCGATGTATTGAAAGGGATATGGAAAAAATTTCTGCAGAACGTGATACACTGTTGCAAAATATTGATATTCTCAAAAAACGCCTGAAATCTAACGGCAAGCTCGATGAGGATAAATTAACATTGTTAAAATCATCGGCAAAGCGTGTTCAGGAGATTGGACCACTGATTGTGCAGATGTCGGAGGAATACGATGAGCTGGAGGAAGAAATTGAATCCACACAAAATGGTGGACGTATTGTTATATCTGAAGTTGCATATCCTGGTGTGAAAATGACCATTGCAAATGTGTCCAGTTTCATCCATAATGAAACTAAACATAGCGCATTTGTCCGCGATGGAGCAGAAATACGCGTACGTGCGATCTGATCTATCCGTCAAGTTTGTTTTGGTGAACAACACACAATGAAACGGGATACCTGTGGCTTATTGCCTGCAGCTGGAAAGGATGAGTGATCATTATGTCATTAACACTTGATTATGTTTCGATGCCACCGAAATCACAAGAAATATCACAAATACAAAATGCAGAACAGATTCGTTACGAACATGGTCAGCAGGAGATGGCGGCGCAGTTCCAACAGTCAGTTAAGAATCAGTCGGAGCAGACGATACGCAGGGCTAAGGCGGAAAATGAGCCGAATCGTTATGATGATGAAGAGCGTAAGCGTAGACAGAAGCATTCGGGCAAACAAAAGAATAATTCGTCCGACAACAAGAAAGAAACGAAAAAAGAACCGCATTTTGACATGCGCATTTGAGAAGAAAGGTAGAAAAAGTAAAATGATTTTTTTGGAAATAGTAATGATCGTGATTGGACTTGGTGCTATTATTTATAGCACAAAAATTACGGATGGTGCGGAGAGTTCAGATATTAAAAGTGTTGTTGATGGGCAGGATCAGATGGAGCAGCTCCGTCATAAAATAGAGCAGTTTAATGAAGAAATCACACGCAAACAGGAAGAGAAACTAGAGGATACATCGGAAAAAATGAATACGATCTCAAACGAAAAGATTATGGGGATCAGCGAATATTCAGATCAAGTGATTGATAAAATTGAGAAAAATCATGCAGAAGTTGTATTTTTGTATGATATGTTAAATGAGAAACAGGCAGAGATTCAAAAACTGATTCACGAAGCAGATTCCTCGAAAGTTCAGTTTCAGGATGAACTTGCAAAGTCTTATCAAAATGTGAAGGACATTGTGGATCCGGTAGAGGTAAGTGGAAAAGATGCAAAAAAGACCGGTAACGAACAGTCTGATAGTGATCTATCAGAGGAAGATTATGATCTGCAAAAGCTGAGTGACAAAGAGAGACAGGCTTTTGACGAAGAATTTTCTATGCAGAAAGAAGAGAAAAAAGTTAATCATAATGAGGAGATACTCGCACTTCATGACAAGGGATATTCTATCTTAGAGATTTCTAAAATGTTAGAAATGGGACAGGGCGAGGTCAAATTTGTATTAGATATGTACGCATAGCATTGAGAGCGATCATGGAGGAAAAACAGATGAAACATAAAAAAACATTTTGGAGAGGTTTTGGAGCCGGTGTCCTTTTCGCGGCAGTTATTTTGGGCATTTCGTGTTTGCTCAGAACATCGGATGCGCAGGTGGTAGCTCGCGCAAAGAAACTTGGTATGGTCTATGAAACCTCTGATAGCAACGCATTGGCGTTAAAATCCAAAGATCAGGAGCAGAAAGCAACGAAAGAGCCGGAACAGACGGACGCTGCTGCAACGCAAAAGCCGGTGCAGAGCATAGAGCCGGCCGCTAGTGAAGATCCATCCAAAGTGCCAACGCCGGAACCATTGGGAGATTCAGGAAATGACACGCAAACCAAGAAAGCTTCAACTAAGAAATCTATTGACAATGATAAAACTATGCAGAATGAGAAAAAGAAGATGGAGAAAGAAGTCAAAAGTTCTGCTAAAAAGTTAAAGATCGTATCGGGTGATATGTCACAGACTGTTAGCAAAAAACTAGAGCGGCTGGGAATTATTGATGATGCCGAATCGTTTGATAATTACATGAATCGTAATGGATACAGTCAAAATATCACGGTGGGATCGTTTTCTATCTCGCCGGATGACACATATCGGGATATTGCAAAGAAGATTACTAAATAAATTTGCAGCAGACAGAAGATACGATGTGTTCTCATGTATTATATAAATGCTATTGGATAACAGGAAGGTAGGATCAATATGAAATTTAGACCGTGTATAGATATTCACAATGGATCGGTTAAGCAGATTGTCGGCGGCACATTGAGTGACCGCGGAAATCAGGCAGAGGATAACTTTGTGTCTGAATACGATGCTGCCTTTTACGCCAATATGTATCGTGAAGATGGACTGACAGGGGGACACATTATTTTATTAAATAAAGCGGATAGTGAATATTATGAAGCAGATCTGGCACAGGCAAAAGAAGCATTGACAGCGTTTCCGAGGGGGCTGCAGATTGGCGGTGGTGTGAACTTACAAAATGCGGAGTCTTTTTTGGATATGCAGGCAAGTCATGTGATCGTTACATCTTTTGTGTTTCGGGATGGCAGGATCGATTTGGATCATCTGAAACAATTAGTATCCCTGGTAGGACGAGAACATTTGGTGTTGGATCTTAGCTGCCGGTTTGTTCAAGATGACTATTATATTGTGACAGACCGTTGGCAGAAGGTTACAAAACAGCATTTTTCTGTCGAAACATTAGAAATGCTGTCGGAATATTGTGATGAATTTCTAGTGCATGCTGTTGATGTTGAAGGGAAAACTTCAGGAATTGAAAAGCAGGTGATCCAGCGAATGGGCCAATTTCAAGGGTGTCCAATGACGTATGCAGGTGGTATACACAGTCCGCAGGATTTACAGTATATTGCAAAAGCTGCGAATGAAACGGTGGATTATACTATCGGTAGCGCATTGGATCTGTTTGGAGGATCGATCGCCTATAAAAGCATTGTATCCGGTGAATTTACGGGTGCAATGTAACAATTTTGTAACAAATTTGTAAAACGACTTGCATTTTTCAAAAAACATGATATAATTGTTACATAAATGTTAAGAAATTGTATTAATTTTGCAACAAAATTTGCTGCTTTATAAGTGGCGGAATGGGGATTATTTATGTTTAAGAAATTTGCAATGTTTGTACTGATGATTGGAATGTTGTTCAGCTTCGGGCTCGTACAACAGACAACCGTTTCTGCTGACAGTGCAGTGACTGTTTCAGAAAATACAACAGAGAATAATACAGAGACAATGAGTGTGCCGGTCGTGTCCAGTGCTCCGGTTGCAACAAAGCAGCCTGTTGTTACGAAGACACCAGCAAGAACAAAGCAGGTAAAGAAAACAATCGCTAAGTCTAAGAAGACCAAAAAATCAAAAGTTAAGAAAACACGAGCTAAGTACAAGAAATCAGACTTGAGACTTATGGCAAGTATTATTAACTGTGAAGCAGGCGGCGAAAGCTATCAGGGACAGGTTGCTGTTGGTATAGTTGTAATGAACCGCGTAAGATCTAAGCAGTTTCCAAATACCATTCGTAAAGTGATCTATCAGCGTGGACAGTTTTCACCGGTACGTAATGGTATGCTTCGCAAAAAATTAGCACAGTATGATGCCGGAAAGATTCGTTCCAGACAGTGGAAATCATGTATTAAGGCGGCGAAAACAGCTTTGAACGGTCAGACGATCGTCAAGATCAAAGGTAAGACACGTAGCATGAAAGGGGTTCGTTTCTTTAGTGTTGGACTTCCAAATGCAAAATTTCGCTTGGGTGGACATCGATTCAAATAAGAAGATGGATTAGGACAGCGTATGATGCAATACACTGTCCTTTTTATTTTTAGAGGAAACTTTTCGATTCTTATAATCTAAAAAATACTCTGCGAGAATGCGATCACCGCACAGAGGAAGATTGCATAAGCTGAAGATAAGTCGGAGGTAGATATTATTTTACTTCTTGGAAAGAATGTGATATGATAGTAGGCAATGATAATATGGCTGTGTTAGCGAATGGTTAGATAAGCGGTGGTCATATGATAATTAAGGAGGAATGGATAAAAGTGAGTAACCCAGAGGATATCAAGGATGATCATGAAAAGGAAACAGTTGTTTCCCGTAATTTTATTGAAAATATAATTGATAAGGATTTAGAAGACGGCGTCTATAGCAAAATTGTGACGCGTTTTCCACCGGAGCCAAATGGTTATCTGCATATTGGACATGCGAAATCTATTATTTTGAATTCGGGTCTGGCAAAGGAATATGGCGGAGATTTTCATCTTCGTTTTGACGACACCAATCCGATGAAAGAGAAAGCAGAATTTGTTGAGTCGATCATGGAAGATGTTCGCTGGATCTGTGGTGATCTGGATAAGGAAATGGTCTTTTTTGCATCCGACTATTTTGATCAGATGTATGAATGCGCAGTAAAGCTGATCAAAAAGGGAAAAGCATTTGTGTGTGATCTTAATGCTGAGCAGATGCGTGAATATCGAGGTACACTCAAAGAGGCCGGAAAGAATAGTCCATATCGAGATCGTTCTATTGAAGAGAACTTGGATCTGTTTGAACGCATGCGCAATGGTGAGTTTGAGGATGGATCATGTGTACTTCGTGCCAAGATTGATATGTCCTCGCCGAACATGAATATGCGTGATCCGGTTATTTATCGTGTGGCAAGAATGCATCATCATAATGCCGGAGACAAGTGGTGTATTTATCCGATGTATGATTTCGCACATCCGATCGAAGATGCGATCGAGGGTGTGACACATTCGATCTGCACGTTGGAATTTGAAGATCATAGACCGTTGTATGACTGGGTAGTTCGTGAATTGGAGTTTGAGAACCCGCCAAAGCAGATTGAGTTTGCAAAATTATATTTGACGAATGTTGTAACCGGTAAGCGTTACATTAAGAAGTTAGTAGAAGATGGTATTGTAGATGGCTGGGATGATCCACGTCTCGTGTCGATCGCTGCGCTGCGCCGCCGTGGTTTTACACCGGAATCTATCCGTAATTTTATGGAGCTGTCTGGTGTATCAAAAGCACAGAGCTCCTCTGATTATGCCATGCTTGAGTATTGTATCCGGGAGGATCTCAAGATGAAACGTCCGCGTATGATGGCGGTTCTTGATCCGGTCAAGCTTGTTATTACAAATTATCCGGAAAATGAGATTGAATATCTGGACGTTGCAAACAATCAGGAAAATGAGGAAATGGGAACTCGTAAGGTGCCATTTGGACGCGAATTATATATTGATCGTGCTGATTTTATGATCGAACCGCCGAAAAAGTATTTCCGTTTGTATCCGGGCAATGAAGTTCGATTGATGAATGCATATTTTGTAACTTGTACCGATTATATTACAGATGATGACGGGAATGTGACAGAGATTCATTGTACGTATGATCCGGAGACTAAGAGCGGAAGCGGTTTTACGGGAAGAAAGGTAAAAGGAACCATTCAATGGGTATGTGCCGAGACAGCCGAGAGGGCAGAAGTTCGTTTATACGAAAATATTGTCGATGAGGAAAAGGGCGTGTACAATGAGGATGGAACCATAAATGTTAATCCAAACTCGTTGACAATACTTGAAAATTGCTATGTGGAGCCAGCGTTAGCAGAAGCAAAACCTATGGATAGTTTTCAGTTTGTGCGTCAGGGATATTTCTGTGTAGATTCCAAAGATTCTACGGAGGATCATCTCGTTTTTAACCGCATTGTATCGTTAAAGAGTTCATATCGTCCAAAATAAGGAGGCAAAAGCGACATGGGGTTATTTTCAGGTTTGGAAAAATTTGGCTTAGGTAAGCTGGAAAAAATGGATGTTTTCGAAGAAGAAAAGAAAAGAGATGCAGTCGAACATCCGAAAAAGGATCAAAAGCCACAGATTCAAGAAGAAGATTTATTGTTTGATAAATCATTTACTTGTCCGGTATGTGATGAGGAATTTCATTCAAAAATGGTGCGTACCGGTAAGGTAAAGTTATTGTCGGCGGACAGTGATCTGCGACCAAAATATCAGATGGTTGATTCGTTAAAATATGATGCATTAGTGTGTCCACACTGTGGCTATGCTGCATTAAGCAGATTCTTTAAGTTTATGCTTCCTGCACAGGCTAAGATGATTCGTGAAAACATCACGGCTAATTTTAAGGGAATCGACACATCGGCAAGTACATATTCTTACGATGACGCAATTATGAGACATCAGCTTGCACTTGCAAATGCTGTTGTCAAAAAGGCTAAGACAAGCGAAAAAGCATATACTTGTCTGAAAATGGCATGGCTATACCGTGGCAAAGCAGAAAATCTTCCAAAAGATAGTAAAGACTATCAGACACAGATCATAGAATTAAAAAAGCAGGAGTTAGAATTGCTCAAAAATGCTTGTGAGGGATTTAAATCTGCATATAGCAAGGAAACATTTCCAATGTGTGGCATGGATGAGATCACGATGATGTATTTGATCGCAGATCTTTGTCGTAGAATTGGACATTTTGACGAATCAAAACGGTGGATTTCCAGTGTACTTACAAGCCGCGGCGCGAATGAGCGCATTAAGAACAAGGCGAGAGATCTTAAAGATATGGTTGAAAAGGATGTGGAACGCTTGTCCAAAGTAAAACATTAAATTGTTTCATATTCGCAATGTTACATAAAAAAATGAGGACATCACGGAAACCTGTGATGTCCTTTTTTTACTTTATAGGAAACTTCTCGTTTCCTATAAAGTAAAAAACGCTCCGCAAGGATGCGCATCTCGCGGAGAAGAAGTTAGCTGTAAACAGCACCGCTCGAGCGCAAAAGAGTCGCAAGCGACTCTTTGTTCTGCGTATATATCGTAAATGATATGTAAAGTTATCTGTCTGCTTGAAATAAAGCAGATTATTCTGCAATAATGGTATGATTTGTTTTTATAATACTTCTTGGTAGTGCATCTTTAGAATTTTTCCATGGTGCATTTTCGTTTCGATAATCAAATTTATCAGTAAACCACTCCAGATCATCTGTCACACGCTTCATATTATCCAAGTATAGGCGGTTGAGATCATCTAAAAAAGTATCTAATTTCCTACCAGACCATTTGGCGCAGGCTGCAGTGCGCAGATCTGCATAGTGCTTGGTACAAACACCCTTTCCCTGTTGAAAAACTGCCCGAAAATCTGAATCTTTATCATAACAGTAGAGTACAGTGTCAAGATAACGATCAAAGATTCGATGCATACGGTTACAGACATAGCAGGAATTTTCCAGCGTTTCTAAATACTCTGTCAGAGGATCGGTTTCTTTTTTTCCAAATAATCCTTTTTTAGGAGATGTTTGTGATTTTAGTAATGTTTCAATGCGATCATTTGTGCGTTTCATATGAGTATGAAGCATTAAAGCGAGCCCCAGACGATTCTGATATCCGTACATTTTTTGAATATGGTGGCTGCAAAATCCAGTTTCATTGGTTTCCATACGGACATCATCTTCCATATAGCTTGGTCCCATGACAAACCCAATGGATTCTTTTTCAAGATCTTCATATAATTTACAGACCGGGCATTCGCAGTCCGTGCGGAATGCATCTCCGACAGGAATCGTAAACAATTGTTCTTTCAAGTATTTTCCTCCATTCCTAACGCTGCGCTCTTTTACTGTGTCTGATCGTACGGCGTTATTTTCTTTTTCTTATATTTTACAGGAATTGCGGGAAAAAGAAAAGGGAAAGTAAGAAAATACAAAAAGTGAGAAAATAAGAGAATAAGAAAGAAAATAAAAGAATAATATGAAAATAGACAAAAATATAGAAACGCTCTATATTGCATATCCAAAGAAAATGAAATATATTATGCATATGGTTAGCACTCGAATATAGCGAGTGCTAGTAACAGAAAATCAAAAAGGAGGTTTTTAGAATGAAGTTAGCACCTTTAGGAGACAGAGTCGTATTAAAGCAGCTCGAAGCAGAGGAGACAACAAAATCAGGAATTGTATTACCGGGTAATGCACAGGAGAAACCACAGCAGGCGGAGATCATTGCAGTTGGACCTGGCGGAATTGTAGATGGTAAAGAGGTTGAGATGCAGGTTGCAGTTGGTGATAAAGTAATTTATTCCAAGTACGCCGGCACAGAAGTAAAATTAGACGGCGAAGAGTTTATTGTAGTTCGTCAGAATGATATTGTAGCAAAAGTAGTTGATTAAGGAGGAATCTAAAATGGCAAAAGAGATTAAATTTGGTGCAGATGCCAGAGCCGCATTGGAAGCGGGCGTAAATAAATTAGCAGATACTGTTAAAGTTACATTGGGACCAAAAGGAAGAAACGTTGTTCTAGACAAATCTTTTGGGGCTCCATTGATCACAAACGATGGTGTTACAATCGCAAAAGATATTGAGTTAGAAGATGGTTTTGAAAATATGGGAGCACAGCTTGTAAAAGAGGTTGCTACTAAGACAAATGATGTTGCCGGTGATGGTACTACAACAGCTACCGTACTTGCACAGGCAATGATCAACGAAGGAATGAAGAACTTAGCAGCAGGTGCTAATCCAATCATTCTTCGCAAAGGAATGAAGCAGGCTTGTGATTGTGCAGTAGATGCGATCGCACAGATGAGTTCTAAAGTAACCGGTAAAGATCAGATTGCAAGAGTTGCAGCAATTTCTGCAGGAGATGATTCTGTTGGAGAGATGGTTGCAGATGCAATGGAAAAGGTTTCTAACGATGGAGTTATTACAATCGAAGAGTCTAAGACCATGAAGACAGAACTTGACCTCGTAGAAGGTATGCAATTTGATCGTGGTTATGTTTCAGCATATATGGCAACAGATATGGATAAGATGGAAGCAAATCTTGATAATCCATATATTTTGATCACAGATAAGAAGATCTCCAATATTCAGGAAATCTTGCCACTTTTGGAAGAGTCTATGCAGGCTGGTGCCAAATTATTGATTATTGCAGAGGATGTAGAGGGCGAGGCATTGACAACCTTAGTTCTGAACCGTCTGCGTGGTACATTAAATGTTGTTGCAGTTAAGGCTCCTGGTTATGGTGACCGTAGAAAAGCAATGCTTGAGGATATTGCTATTTTGACAGGTGGTACTGTGATTTCCGAGGAAGTTGGATTGGAATTAAAAGATACCACATTAGCACAGTGCGGTCGTGCAAAATCTGTAAAAGTTCAGAAAGAGAATACTGTTATCGTTGATGGTGAAGGCGATAAGGCAGCGATTGAGGCAAGAGTATCTCAGATCCGTGCACAGATTGAAGAGACAACATCTGATTTTGACCGTGAGAAATTGCAGGAAAGACTTGCAAAACTTGCCGGCGGTGTTGCTGTTGTTCGTGTTGGTGCAGCTACAGAAACAGAGATGCAGGAAGCTAAGCTTCGTATGGAAGATGCTTTAGCAGCAACAAAAGCAGCTGTTGAAGAAGGTATCATTTCCGGTGGTGGATCTGCATACATTCATGCATCTAAGAAGGTTGCAGCTATGGCAGCTAACTTGGAAGGAGATGAAAAGACCGGTGCCAACATTATCTTGAAAGCACTGGAAGCTCCGCTTACAACAATTGCATACAATGCAGGTTTGGAAGGTGCTGTTATTATCAACAAAGTACGTGAATCTGACGAAGGTGTTGGTTTCAACGCATTGACAGAAGAGTATGTTGACATGGTTAAGGCTGGTATCGTAGATCCTGCTAAAGTTACAAGAAGTGCATTACAGAACGCAACAAGTGTTGCATCTACACTTCTTACAACAGAATCTGTAGTATCAACGATCAAAGAGGATGTTCCAGCAATGCCGGCAGGAGGAGCAGGCGGAATGGGTATGATGTAATCCGGATCCTTCAAAGTATATCGTTGTAGTATATAGAGCATAATTTATGTTCTGAATAGGCTGCTCTTTTGCAGATCCCAAAGGATTGCAAAAGAGCAGTTATTTTTTCAATATACAGAGAAATCAGAGGTATATTATTTTTTCAAGGGACACTCTTGAGAAAATAATGTAAATTTGTTACAATATTATTGTACCGAACGTAGAATGGAGATTGAGATATGGAACCATTATATTCAGAGACCTATTTAGAGGCCATGATGCCGAAGGAACGCAGACAGAAGCGTAACCTGATGATTGCAATATGTATCATTTTGCCTATTGTTGATCTATTGGTGTTGCATAGTGCGCTGCTTCTTTTTTTTGTTGTAGTAATTGATGCGGTAATGATCGTACTTCTGCCTAAGAAACAGACTGCGTATGAGTATGTATTTGTAGACGGACAGATTGATTTTGATGCAATATATGGTGGTGAGCAGCGTGTCAATATACAGAAGATTGATTTAGAAAAGGTTGATATTGTGGCACCGGAACAGTCACATGCTTTAGATTCGTATCAGCAGATCCCGTTAAAGGACTGCTCTTCCGGATTTGACAAGGACAGGCATTATATAGCGGTATACCGTGGAGATGATGGAAACAGTGTACGGATACGTTTCACGCCGGATGAAACACTTTTGAACAATATGAAAGCAAAAGCAAGAAGTAAAATCCAGAGTTGACAAACGTAATGGAATGGCGTATACTTTTCAAAATATTTTAAAGAATAAACATGCATAAGGAGGAAAACAAAAATGGGTACGATAATCGGTGATGGCGTAACCTTTGACGACGTATTATTAGTTCCACAGTATTCGGAGGTAATTCCGAATCAGGTATCATTGAAGACAAATTTGACCAAGAAGATTCAGTTGAACATTCCTATGATGAGTGCGGGAATGGATACGGTAACAGAGTATCGCATGGCAATTGCGATGGCAAGACAGGGTGGTATTGGAATTATTCACAAGAATATGTCTATTGAGGCACAGGCTGATGAGGTAGACAAGGTAAAACGTTCGGAGAATGGTGTTATCACAGATCCATTTTATTTATCTCCAGAGCATACATTGGAAGATGCTAACCGTTTAATGGCAAAATTTCGTATCTCCGGTGTGCCGATCACAGAGGGTAAGAAATTAGTTGGTATTATTACAAACCGCGATCTTAAGTTCGAGACAGATTATACGAAGAAGATCAGTGAAGTTATGACTTCAGAAGGTTTGATCACTGCAGAGCAGGGAATTACGTTAGAGGAAGCTAAGAAGATCCTGGGAGCTTCCCGCAAAGAAAAGCTTCCATTGGTAGATAAAGAGGGCAATCTGACAGGACTTATCACGATCAAGGATATAGAGAAGCAGATCAAATATCCGTTGGCAGCCAAAGACTCTCAGGGACGTCTTCTTTGTGGCGCTGCAGTTGGTATTACAGCAAACGTATTAGATCGTGTAGCTGCTTTGGTAGAAAAGCATGTTGACTGTATCGTGTTGGATTCTGCACATGGACATAGTGCAAACGTGCTTCGTTGTGTCAAGATGATCCGTGAAGCTTATCCGGATCTTCAGATCATTGCCGGTAATGTGGCAACGGCTGAGGGAACAGAAGCTTTGATCAAAGCCGGTGCTGACTGTGTTAAGATTGGAATAGGACCGGGATCTATTTGTACAACACGTGTTGTAGCAGGTATTGGTGTACCACAGATGACAGCGATCATGAATGCTTATGAGGCAGCTAAAAAGTATGATGTGCCGATCATTGCAGATGGCGGTATCAAGTATTCCGGAGATATGACAAAGGCCTTGGCAGCCGGAGCGAGTGTCTGCATGATGGGAAGTATCTTTGCAGGATGTGACGAAAGCCCTGGAACATTCGAGCTGTTCCAAGGACGTAAATATAAAGTTTATCGTGGAATGGGATCTATTGCAGCAATGGAGAATGGTAGTAAAGACCGCTATTTCCAGACAGATGCTAAGAAGCTTGTTCCAGAAGGTGTAGAAGGACGTGTGGCATACAAAGGAACTGTGGAGGACACCGTATTCCAGTTGATCGGTGGTATCCGGTCCGGTATGGGTTACTGTGGAGCACAGGATATTCCTACATTGCAGGAAACATCTCGGTTTGTTAAGATTTCCGCTGCTTCTTTGAAAGAGAGTCATCCACATGACATTCACATTACAAAGGAAGCACCAAACTATAGCATTGAAGGAAATTAAGAAGTGAATGACTGATGAAGAAATGGACTGCAAGGCAAAAATTACAAATGAAGCGTCAGATTGCGCTGATCAGTGCTGTCACATTAGTTGTGCTGTTACTGCTTACAGGCAGTTTGACGGCCTACCAGTCGATTCGGGCAGAGCAATGGAGAAAGCAGGAAGAGAAAGAAAGACAGGCGTTGTTTGTCAAGGTTACCAAGCCGGAAATACGTCCTGCGCTTCTTACTCCTAATAAAAATTCCAGACCACAGACTAAGCTAAAAAAAGTCAATGGAATCGTTGTTCATTATACAGCGAATCCCGGTACTGATGCGATGGCAAACCGTAATTATTTCGAAAGTCGAAAGGACAAGCCGGATCAGACAAAATATAAAGTGAGCAGTCACTTTATCATTGGTTTGGATGGGACGATCGTACAGTGTATTCCGCTGGATGAGATTTCTTATGCATCAAATGATCGCAATAAAGATACGGTTTCTATTGAATGTTGTCATCCAAATAAATCCGGCAAGTTTTCTGCGGCTACACAGACCGCTTTGATTCAGTTGTGTGCCTGGTTATGCGGAAACTATGGGATGGATACGTCTGATATTATCAGGCATTATGATGTGACGGGAAAGATGTGCCCGAAATATTATGTGAAACATAAAGATGCATGGACCACTCTTAAAAAGAATATTTCTATAGAACTTTCGCGGTATTCAAAAAAGGAAACCGAGAAGTAACATATGAATGATATTGTACAAAACAGAGAATAATCACACGTTATTCTCTGTTTTTTTGTAATATTTATCAATAGATTTTTTTGGGTTATACGATATAATTATTAATAATATGGGATATAAAAATACGTATGTAAGCTGTTTGGAATGGAGGGAAAATGACCAGAACAGCGAAAATAATGGTTATAATGTTTTTTTGCCTGACCGGACTGCTTACGGTTGAGCAGAAAGCGGCATCTGCACAAAGCACATTGGAAAAGAATGTCATTTACGGTCAGGACAAGATAGGAACGTATCAAAATGAATTGGAACAATCAGCAGATCCATCTGTATCGGTTGTTGGTGTGAAAGTGCGATTAAAGCAATCGCTTGGTTATGATGTCATTAGCTATGCTGCAGATACTTGGAACAAAACTGCAGATGGTACGTGGAAGTATATTGGAACAGAAGTGGACGGAGAGCAGGGACAGTTTGGTTCGAAGATGCATTCTTATTCCTCAATTAATATATTGGGGTATACCTCTCCACGTTTTGGCATTATTACGGGTATGATGCGTAATTATATGTCTAAGAAATTGCCGGAAGAGTATTCGGTTGTTACACGTAAAATCGTACGAGGTACAGAAACTTCAAGGACGACGCAGTATTCTTTTCAAACACAAGAGCAGTTAGCAAAACAGAAGGATTCTCTGCTGCATGCTCTTCGAGGGAATGGAGAGGTGATTTCTGTATGCGAACATGTAGCAACAGGCACATCTTATGAATACACGATCTATCCGGCACAAACTATTGATGTTTCTCAAAAGAAAATTGCTATCAATACGGGCAGTTGCGCTGTTGAGCAGGTCGGCACAGCATTTTTTGATGGTTCTCATTATTATTTGTATAAACTGCCAAAACTGTGTGCACCCACAGGATATACGATGGATCTGGAAGGCTGGTATGACCAAAAGCAGGGGGGAACAAAATACGAAGAGGGTTCTTTGCTGCCTATGAATAAGACACTCTATGCCAGATACACGTTGACAAAAAATAAGTATTCCGTGATATGTATTGATAAGATACGGGATAGTAAGGGCATTGAGCTTGGGAGAACAGAATGGATGCAGGAATATGCCACGACAGCAGACGGTGCGTCCAGAGGAAGTGTGCCGTTACCGGATACATATTACGAAGGTGTACGTTATATTGGTGCAACGAGACAGTCAGTCGGTACGGCACAGACAATTGTTTATCGTTTTTTTGATTATGCCGATTATGCAGTGACAGTTGTAGATGTTGTAAAATCAACGGCAGCAAAAGATGTTGTTTTAGGTTCGCATCAGATACAGTGTCCTTATCAGAAATTTATTTCCGGAGGAGAACTGGTGGGTGATAATACCGAAGAAGGAGCGTATTATTTGGGATATGTATATCGCTCGGATACCTCAGATCGTGTTTTGACAAAGGGAACGACGGTCTATCGGTATTTTAATCCGATCACGTATGATGTGTTATTTGATGGTAATGGAGCGACAGAAGGAGAAATGGAACCGATGCAGGGATGCCGGTATGGTTTGACTTATACGTTGCCGTTGAATTCTTTCAAACGGAATATTAAAGTTCGTTTTGATCTGCAAGCAGAAGATGCTGTATTTGGAGACGATGAGATATCTATTGCATGTCCTTTTGAGGGGTGGTCAGACAAAGAAGATGGTTCTGTACTGTTTCAAAATGGAGCATCATTTTTAAATCTTTTGGATTGTTCCGGGACAAAACAATGGTATGCACATTGGGGCGAAGCTGCTTATACCGTGCAAAAGATGCCAAATCGTATGGGATATCAATTCGCAGGATGGTCTACAGATCCCAATGCGGTGCAGGGACAGTCTGCGTTTTCATTTTCTGAAGATACAACATTGTATGCAATCTGGAAAGCAGATGTTGTAGAGTATCATGTTGAATATTACAAAGAAAAACTCGATGGACTTTTTGAAAAAGCAGCTTCGTATGCTTTTCATGGTTATACCGGTAAAGAGATTTCTGTTGAGAATGTGGAGCAATTATATCCCGGATACTATATTGATGCGACATCGTCGACATTATCCGGACGTATTAAAGGAGACGGAAGTCTTGTGCTGTCCGTATATTATCGTCGTAATTCCTATTCACTGCAGTTCCATTTGGAAGGTGGAAGCCTGCCGGCAGAATACAAGGAATTGAAAGGAAAATATGAAGAGACGATCACAATTCCTAAGGAAACACCGAAGAAAGAGCGTTGCGAATTTTTAGGATGGACAGCAGATCGCGGTAGTACACAAATATACATCAAGGCAGGAGAAACGTATCATATACCAAATCATGATCAGATTTTGTATGCGGTATGGAAACCGGATAGTTATAAGGTTAAGTATATGTTGGACGATCATTCCAATGAAGTTGTTATAGAAAAAGAATATGCATATGATGAAGAATTGGATATGCCGGAATGTACCAGTGACAAGAAAGGGTATCAGTTTGTTGGCTGGAAATTTATGGATAGAGAAGATGCAGGCTGTTACCAGGCGGGAGATCGATTAGAAAGCCTTTATCGGGTTAAAGATGAGGTGATCCGAATGTATGCTGTTTGGAGACCGGTACAAGGTAATATTATATTCGATGCCAATTTTGAGGAGGAAGAAGATGCAGTAAGCGGAACGATGAATCCCATTTTTTACCAATATGAAAGTGAATGCTTGATTCCAGACAATAAATATAAGTTGGCGGGTTATACGTTCGCGGGTTGGAGTATGAAGCGTGATGGAAGTGGCAAACGTTATCATACCGGAGATGACCTTAAGAATGTATTTGATACAGAAGGAGATCATACGTTATATGGAGTGTGGAAAACAGCAACCGATACACCGTTTCGGATTCGGTTATGTAAAACAAATGTTGCAGGCGACAAAGAAATCGAAGAAGTGCTTCATCTGCAGGGAGAGACTAATTGTTCGGTCAGACAGGCTTTGTTTGACTTTTATGAAATGGATTCACTGGAGAAAGTATTTCATGGATTTAAGGTGGTTGATAGTAATGCTCTTAATACAACAATTCGACGGGATGGTTCCACAGAGGTGACCATTCATCTTCAAAGAAAAACATATCGTGTTATTGTTATGTCTGAAACTGAGAAACCATATTATGAGAAAGAGTGTATTTATGAAGAGGAGATCACTCTTCCTACAGAACTGGAAGGTGTAGGAAATGTTGCCAGATATTCCAGTGAAAACGGTATGAATTATTCTGGAGATCTCCCTTTTTCTGTGATGGATGATATGACACTAGTTCCTCAACATAGTGTATGTTATTGGTTAGATGGTCAGATTGAAGAACAATTTGTAACTCACGGCAAAGAAACAGAAGCGTTCACTCCGGAAGAAAAAGGATATTGCTTTGATGGCTGGTATACATCAAAAGAACTGGATGCGAGATTCTGTGATGCTGGAGAACGAATTTCTGTATCTGAAAATATGACGTTGTATGGAAAATGGACCACCAATAAAAAGAGTTATACGATCACATATGATTTTGGAGATTACGATGATGTTATTGCATTGGAAGAGTTGACGCCATGTTATACGTATGGCGGGACAGTTCTGCTGCCGACAGCAGTACAATTAGATATACCGGATTGTTATGAGTTTGTCGGATGGTACGAAAAGGGAGATGAGACACATAAAATAATCCGCCGTATAATCGGTTCTATGTACGGAGACAAAACATTTTGTCTATATTTACGTGAACGAACAGTTTTGCCAACGCCAACACTTCCATCAGCTTCTGAGATTCCGTCACCAAGTGTAGAGCCGATGGATCCTTCGACAACAGACGATCCGTCATCAAGTGATACACCGTTAGACCCATCTGTATCTGCTGCACCAATGCCAAGTAATGTTCCAAACAATTCAGCATCGAATCCGCCTCAGACACCGAATAAAACAATTATTCAGAATCCTCTTCAAGGATCGGATAAGAAGTTAGGAAAGGCGCAAAATGATACCTTTACCGTACGTAAGATCACGTATCGGGTTTTATCGGTGAAGAAGAAGACAGTAACGGTTACCGGAGCAGATAAATCTATATCGGTGTTGCGTATTCCGGCTAGTGTCACAAAGAATCGTGTGAAGTACCGTGTTGTGAAAGTCTCTTCCAAAGCTTTTTATAAACACAATAATCTTCGAAAAGTGATCATTGGTAAACATGTTACAGCTATCGGAAATAAAGCATTTGCTTATAACCGAAAGCTAAAATTTGCCTCATTGGGCAGATCGGTGACGAAGATCGGTACAAAATCTTTTTATGGAAATAAAAAGTTAAAGAAACTGGTGATTTCCGGTAAAAAATTACGCACAGTTGGAACAAAAGCCTTTTCATCTGGTCAATCCGGAAAGATTATTGTTAAAGCGGTGAAAGGAAAACAGAAAAAATATTGTCGTTTATTGCGGAAAGCGGGCATGAAAAGTAAGATTCGAGTCTCGTGATCAAAGACAAAAAGTGAGATTCGGTTTTAAGGATTAAAAGTGTTGCAGATTAAAATTTAAGTTTGATAAGCCGGATTGGTCTTGATACATGGAGTAGTATAGTGAGAAAATAGGAACGAAAAAATAGTAGTAAGAAAACTGCAACGAAAAACGGAGAAAAACCATCCACACCATTGATGGTTTTTCTCCGTAATATTTCTAAAAAGAATTATGCAATTTTATTTACTGCAATTGTTAAGCGAGAGATTTTTCTGGAAGCATTCTTCTGATGATAAACACCTTTGCTTGCAGCTTTATTAATCTCAGAAATTGCAGCCGTTAAAGCTGTTGTTGCTGCAGCCTTATCGTTAGCAGCGATTGCAGCATCTACCTTTTTGATAGCAGTCTTAACTTTGGAGCGGATTGCTTTGTTACGCTCAGCATTTCTGCGCTCAACTAATATTCTCTTCTTTGCTGATTTAATGTTAGCCATTTCTTTTACACCTCCCAATCGTGAAATCTTTGTGTTTCATCAAACCGGACACGGTCGGCTTTGAGTAAACATACTCATATATAATAGGGGATTCTCTTTGTGTTGTCAATACATATTTTTCATTTTTTTACAAAAAATAGGATAAAAGGACCAATTTTGAAAAAAGAAGGGAGAACAGGGGCAATGGAGAGAAGAACCGATCTTGCACTGGAGGTCAGAGAAAGCTTTCCGGGGGATGATGTAGAGGTGTCCGGAGTGATACTGGAGGAGGAGAATTATCTTGATGGCAGGATACGTCTTACGATTTTATCGATCAAAAACGAGAAGGGGCAGGAGCAGATGCGTAAACCCATCGGTAATTACATTACGCTTGAACTGACAGAGAGGGGAAAATATGATGATGACGATGAACGGGAAAAGACAGCGCAGACCATTGAAATGATTATTGCGCAGACGATACAAAAGCTTGCCCCGAAGGAGGGGAATGTCTATCTGGCAGCAGGTCTTGGAAACCGCTTTGCAACGCCGGATGCACTGGGACCGTTTGTTTTGGATGATGTGCAGGTAAACAGACATATTAAAGAGTATTTTCATGATC